>Ga0210003_1003504_pt1 | contig 12726 bp, 15 predicted proteins | sample LantaG_FD_182804 | JGI IMG/M metagenome (GOLD analysis project Ga0210003, IMG submission 182804) | Deep subsurface microbial communities from Baltic Sea to uncover new lineages of life (NeLLi) - Landsort_02402 metaG (SPAdes) (version 2) | ecosystem: Environmental > Aquatic > Marine > Oceanic >... | reverse complement strand
TGTTGTTTTTCTTTCTCTCGTTCTCTCTCTCTCTGTCTCGCGAGCCCTCTTTCCAGTTCTTCCCCGAAAAAGCAATTCGATCTCTCTCTCTCTCTCTCTCTCTCTTGCTCACCCCGAGGTAGCGGCGCAGCAGCTCGTTGAGCTCGGCCCTTGCTTTTGACGCCGCAGCCGACGCCGCGCCGCTCTCTATATCCCGGGCCCTCCTCCTCGCCTCCGCCACGGCTGCCCTGTAACCCTTGTTCATCTCCGCGACCTCCCGCGCGTCCTCCTGCGAGGGAGGGAGCAGCTGGCGGTGCTGAGCGAGGGCCGAGAGCAGCGCGCGCTGGTGGGGGTCCGAGGCGAGGAACTGGGCGTCTGCCGAGGAGCTCCTGGCGTCATTATCGGGCCCTCCTCCGTCTCCGTTTCCGTTTCCGTTTCCGATGCCGCCTCCGCCTCCTCCGTTTCCGCCTCGGTGTCTGCCGCCTCGGAACCCGCGGTCGCCGCCGCGGGGCCGGTCCATGTCTGGACGAGGCGGGGCAGAGGGAGCAACGAGGGAAGAGGGAGAGATTGAATTCGATCTGAGAACAGATCGTTGGACGACGAAACTTCCGTCGACGAAACTTTCGAAGTGAGTTTTTTTTCCGGTTCTCTTTCCATTTCTCTCGCTCTCGAAGAAGAAGAAGAAGAAAAAAAACTCCTTCGCTCTGCCTCCTTCTCTCTCTCTTCCCCCGCCCCCTGCTCTTCTCGTGCCCTTCCTCCTCCCCACACAAGCCTGCACACAACCGGCAGAGCTCATCGAGCCAGTACACGCCCAATGTCGGCCGTGCCTGTGCGTCGCTTTTTACTTTTTTCCGTTCGCTCGAGCGATCGATGCCATCATCGTTGGCTCGGACCATCGATCGATGCCCTCTCTCTGCCGTGCCTCCCCCTTCCCCCTTCCCCCTCGCTTTCCCGCCCCTCTCGTCACCTCTCGCCTACGAGCGTCCGATCATCACATTCTCCCTTCTGCCCCTTTACACAGAAACAAAGAGAACGGACCCAGAGCACCTCAGAAAACGCCTGCTCTCGCTCGAAAAAAAGACAACAACGACCTCGATGCTCAACCTCTTTCTCTTCCCTTCTCTTTTTTCAACCTCCTCAACTTCAACAGCCCCCCGCGCCAGCAGCGGCCGCAGGAACAACCAGCCAGCCCGATTCCCCCTCCTCCCAGAACCCTACCAACACCCTGGACGAGCCCATCCGCGCCACCTTCGCGCGGGACCTCAAGCGCGTCGGCGCCAACCTCGTCCTCGTCGCCGCTCCCTTCGGCGGCCGCGCGCGCGACGCGCAAACCGCGGCGCTCCGCAACTGGGACCTCTGGGGGCCCATGACGTTCGCGCTGCTGCTGGCCATCGCGCTGTCGGCCGGATCACCCAAGCCCGGCGCCGTCTTTAGTTTGGTCTTCGGGCTGTGCGCAGGTGGAGCTGTTGTCTTGACAGCAAACGTGGTCCTGCTGGGAGGCAACATCGGTTTTTTTCAGAGTCTTTGTCTTTTGGGCTACTGCCTTTTCCCGCTGGACGTCGCCGCCTTCATCGCCGGGGCCGTCCCGCTTGTCGCAGTGAAATGGGCGGCCGTGGCCGTGGGGCTGGCCTGGGCGTCTTGGGCAGCGGTGCCCTTCGTCGGCGGGTCTGTCCCTCCCGCGAGGAGGGCGCTCGCCGTCTACCCTCTGTTTCTGCTCTATGCCACGATGGGGTGGCTGGCGCTGGTGAAGGGGTAGTGAAAAAAAAGGGCGGATATAAGGAGGATTTTCACCTTTTGTTTTCCGTTATCGTCTTGTAAAATTTTGTGGAGAAAGTAGCAACCACCGCGCGCACGGCGCGCGCGGAGTAAGAAAGATGAAAAACGGAAGAGAGGAGGTCGAAAGAATGAAAAAAAAAATCACTTTTTTTCGTCGTCGAAAATCGCTGATTTTTTTTCTCGCTGATTGCATTTCTTCGCGAATGGAAGACCTCGCCGCGGCAGGGCAGGCCGTGGCCACGTCGCTAGCAAGGGCCGGAGAGAATGCGCTGAGCTTCCTCCTCGGAGGAGAGCAGGTGACAGCAGCGGCTTCGAGCCCCCCTCCACGGCGCAGGATAGGAGCATCGGCCGATGGCGGCGGCGACGAGGGTGGAGACGTCTTTGCCGCCTCGACCCCTTCTCCGGACGAGAAGAAGAACTCGCGCCACGGCCGATGGCCCCCGCCGCACCTCTACCAGCCCAGACCCGGGAGCGCCACCAACAGCGGCGGCGGCGGCCACGGAGGCGGGAGCTTCCGCCCTTCCTCCGCCGCCGCCGCTTCCGCTTCCGCCTCCCCTCCCTCCTCGACCACCTCCTCGCAGCGGCAGCGGAACGCCCTCCTCCCCTGGCACCTTCGGGCCCTCTCCGTCGCCCGCGCGCACGCCCCCGCGCTCCGCGACGTCGCCGCGATGCGGTTCGCCTACGTCGACGAGGAGGCGCGGTGGAGAGGGGCAGGCGGGGGAGGAGGAACAGGGGGAGGAACGGGAGGAGGCGAGAGCGACAACGCCGAAAGCGAACAACGCGAAGTCGCCGTCGTCGTCGTCGTGGCAGCGCACCTGAGGCCGCGCTCCTTCACCCGCAGGGAGGCGCTGCTGCACTCGGTGCTGGTCGCCGACGAGGTGCTGGGGGGCGGGAGCGAAGAGGAGGGGAGCGACGAAGAGGAAGAGGAAAGCGAGGAAGAGGAAGAGGAAGAGGAAGAGGAAAGCGAGGAAGAGGAAGAGGAAGAGGAAGAGGAAAGCGAGGAAGAGGAAGAGGAAGAGGAAGAGGAGCGAGGAGGAGGCTCTCGCTCGGTCTCTGAAAGCGGCGGCGAACAACAACAGCAGCAGCAGCAGCGAAAAGAGAAGAAGAAGAAGAAGAAGAAGAAGAAGATGAAGAAGAAGAAGAAGAAGAAAAAGCCGCGAGATTTCGTCCTCGTCCTTTTCGGCGCCTCAGCTACCGTCCCCGCCCTCTCCTACGACGCCCAGTTCTTCTCCGAGCTCCACGCGGCCTTGCCCCCTCAACACAGGGACCCGAGAAGGATGCGGGCCTTTTTTGCGGTGCATGCGGGTTGGGGCCTCCGCGCCTGGCTCGCGGCGCTGCGGCTCTCCGAGCCCGGCTTCTATGGGAGGTGCCAGTTCGTCGCGTCGCTGAAAGACCTCGAGCGGCGTTTCAGTGGTGGTGGTATCCCGCCGCGGGCTCCCGTGCACGTGGTGGCGGCGGACGAGAGGAGGGCGGCAGCGGCTGCTGCGGCGGGGCAGGTCCTTTGATGAGAGAGAGAGGGGAGGAGGTTGTAAAAAAAAGCCTGTGCAACAATGAAAGTCGTTTTTTTTTTTCTTTTCTTATATTTACTCATTTTTTTGTTTTTGAAATTCCACCTCTCTCTCTCCCCCTCTCTTCTTTCCGTTTCTCCCTCTCTCCCTCAACTATCTCTCTCTCTCTATCCCTCTGAAAAACAAACACGAATAAAACCTAAAGCGCCATCTGCCAGCCCCCGCCGCGGGACTTGGGCCGCGAAGGCATCTGCTGCTCGAGCTCTTTCCTCTCGACCTCCTCTCCGGCTTCCGCGTCCTCCGCTCCTCCCTTCATCTCGCTCGCCTCGAAGGCCAGGGCGCGCAGCGCCTCGAGCGTGGACTGGGGGAGAGGCTTCGACGAGCAGGGGCCCGATTCCGCAGCGAAGACGCCCGAGGCCGAGGCGGAGACTGAGATGTTGAAGACATTTCTTGTCGTCGTCGTCGCGGGTTTTTCGCTCCTCGTTCCTTCCTCCTCTTCCCTCTTCTCGGCTTCAGCTTCCTCCCTCTCCTCCTCCTCGTCGATCGCGGCCCGGAGCTCGTAGTCGAGCTGCTCGTACCTGCCGACACCCGGGGACCGCGGCTGAACGTTGTTCTTCTGGAGGAAGGGAAGGCTCGGGACTTGGTAGGGCTTGCTGCTGCTTTTTTGTTTTGCTTCGAAAGCTTCGACCTCGACCTCTTCCTCTTCCTCTTCGACCTCCTCTGCAAACCGCCTCGACCTCGCCGTCAGCTCCGCCACGGGAAGCACCATGCCCCTCCCGACCTGCGTCTTGGCCCTCGCCGCCGCCACCGCGTCAGCCCCGGGGTCCCTGGCCCCACGCACGGGCCGCTCCTGCGCCAGCAGCCGGGGTCGGAAAGTGCACTCGGAGAGGTCCTGTTTTTCGAATTTCTCCCGCGATTGCGCGAGGTGCAGGTCGCGCGCGGCGGCGTCCATTGCCATCGCGCGGACGACGTCGACGCCGGCAGGCCTCCTCCCGGCAGCCTCGGCGAGAGCGACGGACTCGGGCAGGATGGCCGGGGCGAAGGTCTCGGCCTCGTGGCCACCGCAGCGGGCGTGGTGGCGGCTGCCGAGGAGGTGAGAGTGAGAGTGGGAAGAGGCGTCGCAGCAAGAAGCGCGGGCGTTTCCGTTTCGATTTCCGTTTCCTCCCGAACTCGAAGAGCACCTCCTCCCGCCGCGCGGCTGCAGGTAGGACCTCGGCACCCCCGACCTCCTCACCACCGCCTCCATCAGCGCCGCGAAGGCGGCCGCGTCGAGCAGAGCAGGAGGAGAAGAAGAGGAGGAAGAGCTAACGACGACGACGCCGGCGGCCTCGGCGAGGCGCGCCGCGGCAGAGACGTCGGAGGCGACCTCCGGGTCCATCGAGGCGAGCAAGGCGGCGTCAGCCGCCGCCGCTGCCAGGTCGAGCGGCGGTAAAGCGTCGAGAGGGACCATCGATCCTTCCCTGGGCGTCGTCGCAGCGCTGGAAGGCTTCGAAGAGGAGGAAGCGTTCGAAGCTTTAGCAAGCCCGTTGGACAGGTAGCGGTGCACCTGCCTGAAGCGCCGCGCCCTGAGCTTGCTCATCATCTCCTGGCTCTTGGGGATCGCTCTGGCGGCCGAGGCCGCGGCCAGGGCGGCGTCGGCGCGCGCGACCGCCGCAGCCTTTCTCTCGGCAATGGCGCGCTGCTGCTGGAACAGGAAGTCGCCGACGGAGGTGTCCGAGGGGCGGACCCGGTGAGAAGAAGCAGAAGAGCTCGGGACGTCGCTCGGGGGCCTGCCCACCGAGGGGACGAACAGCGGCCTGCCCGTCACCGGGTCGACGGGCCTCCTCTCCGCGGCGTCGCGCTCCGCGGCGAGCCTGGCGTCGACGCGGGCGCGGCGGGCGAGGAGACGCAGGGCGACCGCCGGGGGGCTGGAGGAAGCTTTCGAGCTCTCGCCGTTGTTCTCTTTTGAGGTCGACGCCGACGTCGAAGAGACGACTCTCTTCTTCGCCGCCGACCAGGGGGCGTAAACGGCTTCCTCCTCCTGCGCGGCCCTCTGTCTCCTCCTCTCGGCGTCGTGGTAGAGGTTGTCGTACAGGGAGGCGGCCCGGGCCGCCTTGGACGACGTCGGATCGGAAGATTTGCTGTTGTTGTTTCGGGCCTCTTCCCGCGCGGCGATGATCTTCTTGGTGCCCCGAGACACCGCGGGAGCGAAGGTGCACTCTGCCGCCTCGGCCTCCAGCCTCTCCTCGCGCAGCCTCTCGAGCCGGTCCTGCTCGGCGGCCCTCCGCAGGGGTGTCGCGGCCAGCCTCTCCCACGCGTTGCTGCTGCTGTTCTTGGAGGTGGAAGCGTCAGCAGCAGAAGAGGAAGCAGTTTTGTTTTTGGAATGAGAGATGCTCGGCGTCCACGTAGCGCCGTCGAGCTCCGCCTCTTCTTTTCTGGCCGCCGCAGCCTCGGCCGCCGCGGCCCTGGCCCGGATGGCTTCGAGCCCCTCGGCGTAGAGCCTGTGGGCGTAGGACTCGTATGGCCCCTTGCTGCGGCCGCTTGCGAGCTGGGCGGAGACCCAGGTCATCTTGGGAGGGAGGTGCTGGGAAGAGGTGGAGGAAGAAGAGGCGGCGTTGGCGGCGCGGCGGGCAGCCGCCGCGGCCGCTGCCGCCCCCTGGCGCGACGACGCAGCAGCAGCGGCAGCAGCAACGGAGCTCTTCGGGGGCGCGGCGTGCTCGTTGCGCACGGCCGCGGTGACGATGCCGACCTCCTCCTCGAGGCCGGTGAAGGTCCTGGCGAGCCGGGGTAAGGAGGAAGGCGGCAGCGAGCGAGCAGCTGCTGCTGCGGCCTCGACCTCTTCCTCCTCTTCAAAGTCGAAGCGCTTGCCCCGGAGGGCGGCAGACTCCTCTGCGGTCGCAGCAGCGGCGAGGAGCGCCCTCGGCGGCGGGGGAAGGATAGGGTTGGCGCCCCAAGCCGCAGTCGCGGCCTGTGTCTGAGCCTGCGCCTCCATCGTCGTCCTCCTCCTCGACGCCGCCCTCGCCCTCCTCGCCGCGAGCAGGTTCTCGGCCAGGTGAGCCGCCAAGGGGGGCGCCACGGCGGCCGGTAAAGCGTGCTGGGCGCAGAAGGCCTCGGCGGCGGCCTCGACGTCGTCGCCGTCGGAGACGGTCACGGACTCGACCCGACCGCCGCCGACGTCGACCGTTGTCAGCAGCACCAGGGGCGTCGGCGGGGAGGAGGAGAACGAGGGGCCCTGGACGAATCCGCCGTTACCGACGTTGGAGAGGGAGCGTCTGTTGATGCGGAAGCCGTCGTCGTCGTCGGCGGCAGCAGCAGAGGCGGCGGCCTCGGCTTCGGCTTTGCCGGCCGGGCTCAGGTCCTCTTCTCCTGCTTCTCTCCTGCCGAAGCAGGCTGCGACGAGCCTCGAGGCCTTGCGCCCGGAGGAGACGGCAGGCGACGCCGACTTGCGCGAGGCCGCGGAGAGGACCGCGGCAGGGGCGGCGGCCTTGGCGTTATTGCTGCTGTGGAGGTGAAGGGCGTTGTCAGGGTCGTCGTCGACGGCGGCGTTGGCCGCGGCCGACGGGGGCCGATGCTTGCGCGTCCAGGACGGAGGCATGGTTCTGTTTTCTTCTTCTTCCTTGCTATCGTTTGTTGTTTCGTTGTTCGAGAGGTTTCGTTATCGGGTGACTCGGTTGGTTGAGAGAGAGAGAGCGTGTGGTTGCGGCGAAAGAGGGGGGAGAGAAGAAAGAGAGCGATGCATGAGCAGCGAGAAGAATTCTCTCTCTTTGCAGTTGAGATTCCAACGTGTGTAACGCCTTTGCGCGTGGGGTCTCTTCTGGGCTTCTGCTGTCCCCTCCCACGTCTCCCAGGGCACGAGGAGTATCTCTCCTGGCGGCGCATCAGTTCAGACGGTATGCTCAGGGAGGGGAAGGTGGGCGAATGGTGACCGTTTTAATTCCTTTTTTTCACTTTCGAGACGACGCGCGAATAGAGCCGTTGAAAAAGAAGAGAGGAGAGAGAGGAAAGCTCGAACGAATCCCCTCAAATGCAGCCGGCCGGAGGCGCGCCGAGGCTTCAAACGCACCTGCGAGGTGAATGAGCAAGGTATCGCTGTCGGGAACTGCGCGTGGAAAGGTCGGAGAACGGACAGGAGAGAGGGAGGGAGGGAGTGTCGAAGCGGGGGGCCGAATGCAAGCGACGAGCGAAAGAGAGAGTGAGCGATTTTTTTTTCCTCTTCTTCCACTTCGCTCTTCTTCTTCTTGCTAAAAATAACAAAGAAGCAACAGAGAGACTATGCCCGCGCTCTCCACGCCTCCGCCGCCATCGTCGTCGCGCAAGGTGTGGGAGAGATTGAGAAGGAGAGGGAGAGCCCCCCGAATCGACCTCTCTGCGAGCTCACTCTCTCTTCCTCTCCTCCTCTCTTTCCCTCTCCCAGGCAGCAAAAGTCTTACCGCCGCCGCCGCCCTCGACCTTGACCGCCGCCGCAGCCCCGCCGCCACTCTCGACCGACAACCTCTCGCCCTTTGGCCTCAAGCCGGGCGAGCTCATCGCCTTCCCTCCCGGGAGCTTGGCGCGAGTCGCCGGGGTCGACGGCGAGGGGAGGCTGTGGGTCGAGCTCTTGCTCGATGAGTTTGAAAGCGACGAAAACGAAAGGGAAAGCAACGCCGCCGCCGCCGCAGCTCTCTCCTCTCTCTCGCTCCCTTCCGCCCTCGCACCGACCTCTCTCCGGCCCGGGGACCCGATAACCAAGGCCCCCGAGCACGTCCGCATCGACTTAGAGGCGTCGACAGCGCGTCGAGAGCTCACAATGCAGCAAAGGAGAGCCGAAGCGGCCAAGGCACGAGCGGCGGCAGCTGCGGCGCTGGAGCAAGCGAAGAAGCAAAAGCCTCGAGGAGTCCGACGATGAATCTTTTTCTCTCGTTCTCTCTCTCTCTCAAAAAGTCTACACACAAAAAAAAATTAAAAAACTCTCTCTCTCTCTCTTCTATCCCGAGTTGACGCTCGAACCGCACCTCTCCTTCATCACCCCGTACAGCTCCTTCGCCTGGAACAGCACCGGGAAGAAATGTATCTGCCCCTCGGGCTTGGTCTGCGATTCTTTAAAGTACACCAGCACGGGAAACGACTTGGAAGGGAAAAACTCCCAGTTGATGAAGGAATCGTAGCTCCACTCGTTCTTTCCGCCGACGAACCTGTTTTCGGTCTCTGTCCCCTGGCCCGCCGCGGCCTCCTCCGGCGTTTCCGTCCCAACCACGACCTCGAGCGTGCGGGGACCGAAGACGAACCTGACGCGGGAGGCCTGGACCGCGAGGAAGACGGGCAAGACAGAAGCCAGCAGGAAACCCGGAAGCTGCGAGGAGAGCGAGTCACCGCCCAGAGAGACGTGGGCGAGAGCCGAGGCGACGTTGAGTCCCAGCCAGACAGCAGGGATGCGGTAGGAGGGGGCCGGGACGACGGTGGGGAGGGCTGCCGACTGCTTGGGCGAGGAGGAGAGTTTGAACTGAAGGGGAAGCGAAGGAGGAGGAGGTTGAAGAGGTTGAAACGGAGGTCAGCGAAAGGATGCGTCGGCTTGATTGATGAAATTTGAGTTTCTTTTCTTGCTTTCTTTGCTTTTTGTTCACTCTCTCTCTCTCTGTCTCTCTCCTTCACCAACGAGATCTACTCACAAACGCGGTCACGGGAGCCGGAGAGCTCCTGCGAGGGACGCGGCGCGAAGAAGACGGGAGACGGCGAGGGGCCTTTGACGACAAAGGGGCATCGATGATGATCGCCGTGGCAGCGCTCTGGCAGATCGCCCTCGCGGCGACGGGAGCAGCAGCGCTGCGCGTCGCCGCACTCGCCGAGGAGCAGCGAGCAGAAGAAGAGAGCATGCTGGCCTGCATTGTAAGGTGAGAATTCGAGAGCCTAGAGAGTAGAAAGGCGTCCGCGAAAGAGAGAGGGAAAAGAGAAAAATAAGTGTTTTTTTTTGTTCCTTTCAGTTTGAGTTTGAGTTTGAGTTTTTTTTTACACGTTTTCTTCCACCGCCTTCTTCACTCGCCTCCACAGCCCCAGCGGCGGCCTCACGCCGACGACAGGACACGCCAGGGACATCCAAGCGGCGAGAGAAGAAGCGGGAGATGGTAAAGAAGAAGAGCAATTTCGGTTTGCTTCTTGTTTTTCTTCTTCTTCTTCTCCTCCTCCTCCTCCTCCTCCTTTTCCTCCTTCCTCCTCCATCATCATCATCTCCGCCACGGCCTCGGCGCTCGCGCACGCGTGCAGGGCCGCCCAGCCTCCCTGGCCCGACAAATGAGGGTGCTCGCAGGGGGCCAGCGGGCCCGCAGCCGACGGAGAGTTTGCCGCCGCCGCCGCGGAAGCGAGCGAGCGCTCGAGGGTCTCAAGGGTGGAATAGGAGAGAAGAGGAGAGTTCGCCGCCGCCGTTGCTGCTGTTCCTCCTCTCGCGAGCATCAGCGGCGCGCGGTAGCTGGCGCCGAAGCAGACGTGGAGCTCGACCCGGAGGGAGGGAGAAGGTCGATCTCCTCCTCGGCGGCGAGGGAGCGTCGCTTCGTCGTCTTCGCCGCCTTCGTCTTCCGGCGTTTCATCTTCTTCCTCCTCTTCTCCTCCTCCTGCCACCAGCGGCAACAGCACGCCGGCGACGAGGGAACCGTCTCTTCGATCGCGAGAGCAAGCCTCGAGGTATCCCCCGCCGAGAGCGTCGGCGAACCTCGAAGGGGAAGGGACCCACCTCCAAACAACGGAAGAAGTTTTCCCTCCTGCTTCTGCCCCTCCTCGTCCTTCTCTTCCTTCCTCGACTTCCTCTTCCTGTTCCCATGCCGCCGCGACCGCCCTGGCCGCTTCCCCGAAAGTCTCGGCCGAGAACAGCGATGCCGAAAACGACATCCCGAAACAACCCTTTTTTCCCCTTCAATCAGAGCCAGCCAATCGCCCTCAACAGCGGCCTCGCGCCCCGGACTTTTTTCGCGGCGAGACCCACGAAGAGGGCCAAGCACGCGTCCAGCACCACCCACTTGACCCACGGCTCGAACTCGTCGAGGAACCAGTCTACCGTCCTCCTGAGGAGCCTGGCGAGCCGGCGGAGGTGGCTTGGGGCGTGCGGCGCGAGCGAGGCGGCGACGAGGGCCGAGACGAAGAGGAAGGGCAGCGGCAGGGCCTCGAGCGAGGAGATGATGGTCGAGGACGAAGAAGAATGAGCTTTCTTTCCGCTTCGTTTGGCGGCGTTGCGCGAGGACGCCGATGAAGCCGAGGACGAAGGAGATAGCGCTCCTACTGCTGCTGCTACAGAGGCCATCGAGGGAGAAAGAGAGAGAGGGCAAACGGAAGCGGCGCGCTCTCTCGCTCTTTCTCTTTCGAAGCAGATCGAATGGGAAGAAGAGTGAACGAGAGGCGAAGAAGAGAGGCGAAGAAAAAACGGAAAAAAAGTTTGAGGAAGCACAACTTCTTTCGCCTTTTGTGCTCCTTCTGGCGCGCCTCTCTCAGGGAGCGCGTCTGCACGAGAGGGACGCCTCGCTGTCTCTCTCTCTCTCTCTCTCTCTCTCTCGAAGGCGACCACAGCGATGTCGCGTCCTCAGGCAGCAGCAGCAGTGGCGACGAGCAGGAGGAGGAGGAAGAAGAGAGAGAACTCGACGGCGTTGCCATCGACGACGACGCCCATGCTTTCCTTCTTCCTCGCAGCCTCCCTTCTCCTCGCGGCCTCCTCCACGGCCTCGGCGGCCTCGCTCTGGCCTCTGCCTTCCAAGATGGTACGCGCGCGCTGGTCTTGGCTACACTCTCTGCATGCGTCGAGTGGAAAAAAACAAGAGAAGAGCACAGGAGAAGGCCGAATCGATGCTGACCTCTCGCTCTCTCGAGGGGAAAAAAAAACTCAACCTCAACCTCAACCTCAACCTTCCACTTCTTTCAGACCTCGACCGGCTCGACCCTGGAGCTCGACGGCCCGCGCTTCTCCTTCGCGACCACGGGCTCGGACTCGGACCTGCTGCAGAGTGCCTTTGAGCGCTACGACGGCATCTTCTTTAGGACGCCCGCCTACTCGAGGAGCGACGAGGACAAGGACGAGAAAAAGAAACCGAAAACGAAAACCCAAGACCCGCCTCCACTGATCGAGAGGCTCGAGGTCTCGGTCTCCTCCACCGACCAGTCGCTGTCCGTCGCCACCGACGAGAGCTACGAGCTTGTCGTCGACGCACCCTTCTCGCGGATCGAGGCGCCCACGGTCTTCGGGGCCCTGAGGGGGCTGGAGACCTTTGCGCAGCTGGTGGAGAGGGTCGACGGCGGAGGAGAGAATCTGAAGGAAAACCCCGAAAACGACGACGAAAGCGGCGACGAAAGCGACGACGACGAAGAGGACGAGGGGGAGCTCGGCAGGCGCTACCACCACCGCCACGACGACGACGACGACGAGCGACGGCGGCACAGACACCACAAGCATCATCATCGTCACCGTCATCACCACAGCCACCATAAGCGGCGGAAGAAGAACAAGAAGCGCGACGTCGGCGACTCGCGCTTCTTCGTACCCGCTTCCTCAATCTCCGACGCGCCACACTTTGCACACCGCGGCACTCTGATCGATTCCGCCCGCCACTTCCTCCCCCTCGACACCATCCTCACGCACCTGGACGCCATGGAGGCATCCAAGCTCAATGTGCTCCACTGGCACCTCTCCGACGACCAGGCGTTCTCCGTGTCCCTGCCGGGCGCCCCCGAGCTCGCCGAGCGAGGTGGAGCCATGAGGGGCAAGCTCGTCTACTCTCGCGACGACGTCTCCCGCGTCGTCGTCGCTGCCAGGGAGCGCGGGATCCGCGTGATCCCGGAGCTGGATGCGCCGGCGCACAGCGGGTCGTGGGCCAGAGGGGCGCCGGAGGGCGCGACGATGCCGTGCTACGACGAGAGGACGGGGAGGCCGCAGGAAGGTAAGAATGTTTTTTTTTAGGGCTCTCGCCCTGGCGACGAGAAGAGGAAAAAGAAAGAAGAAGAAGAAGAAAAACTCACTCTGTTTTCAAAAAAAAAAAAAAACTCCTCAACAAAACAACAGGCGAGGACGCGCCCCCTCCGCTGATGGACCCCTCCTCCGACGCCGCCTACGACGTGCTCTGGAGGGCCCTCCGAGGCGCCGCCGAGCTGTTTCCCGACGCCAAGCTGCACGTCGGGGGAGACGAGGTCGACCTCGGCTGCTGGAGGGGCAGCGCCCGCGTCCGGGAGTGGGCCGAGAAGCAGCAACGGGAGTTGCAGCAGCGAAAGCAACCACTCGCCGCTTTTCCGAACCGCGACCCGATCGAGCAGGCGTTCGCGTCGTTCGTCTCCCGGGCCGTGGGCATGGCCGCCGCGGCGGGCAGGGCCGCGGTGGTCTGGCAGGAGGCCTTCGAGGCCGGCGCCGACTTGCCGCCGACCGCCGAGGTCGAGGTCTGGAAGGTGCGACGATTTCTTCTTTCTTCTTCCTCTTCACTCGCCTTCGTTCTCTTCTCTCTTCTCTCTCTCTCTCTCTCTCTCTCTCTCTCTCTTTCTCTCT
>Ga0210003_1003503_pt1 | contig 12731 bp, 15 predicted proteins | sample LantaG_FD_182804 | JGI IMG/M metagenome (GOLD analysis project Ga0210003, IMG submission 182804) | Deep subsurface microbial communities from Baltic Sea to uncover new lineages of life (NeLLi) - Landsort_02402 metaG (SPAdes) (version 2) | ecosystem: Environmental > Aquatic > Marine > Oceanic >... | reverse complement strand
AAATCTGTTATTTCTTTTATATTAGACATTACAAACTCCTTATATTAGTTAATACCTCTGGACCATTGCTAGTTATGGCAACAGTATGTTCGAAATGAGCAGATGATTTATTATCAACTGTCACAATTGTCCACCCATCTTCTAATAAACCTATTCGCGATATGCCTCTATTTATCATGGGTTCAATTGCTATTACCATCCCTTCTATCAATCTTTGTCCCAAACCAGGTTTCCCATAGTTAGGAATATATGGTTCTTCGTGTAAACTAGATCCTATACCATGTCCACCAAATTCTCGAACTACAGATAAATCAAATTTTGTTACATATGATTCTATAGCATTAGATATGTCACCAATTCTATTACCTATATGACATTGTTCAATTGCTAACTCTAAAGATTTATGAGTTATACTTAATAAATCTTTATTACTATTTGATATATCTCCTACTGGAATAGTTATAGCAGCATCTCCGTAATAGCCATTATATAATATACCCAGATCTAAACTTAATATATCACCATTGTTTAACTTTCTTTCTGATGGTATACCATGAATTACTTCTTTATTTATAGAAGTACAAAGCGCACTAGGATAAGCATATGGAGCATTCCTTAATTGATATCCTTTAAATGCTGGAATAGCACCTCTGCCTTTTATAAATATTTCTGCCTGTTCATTTAATACAATTGTTGTAATGCCTGGTTTAACTAAAGTTTTCAAATAGTTAAGAGTTTCTGTAACCATTTGACAACTGACTTTTATTTTTTCTATTTCTGCTGTTGATTTTAAAATTATCATAATTTTTCCTATATTTTATTCTTTTGGGCTGAGAAAACCCATAGTTGTCGAAGACACTATGGGTAATTCACACATATTTTTTAATGTGTTTAAAATTATCATAATTCACCAATTAATCGGGGGTAGTATATAAACTACCCCCCATTGTTAACTTCTATAAAGTATTTATAAAACAATTCTGCTCTTGTGCCGCTGCTGCTAAATCTTCTCTAAGTTGGTCATATTCTTCGTTTAACTCATCGTCCTTAAGAGGTTCATCTTCAGTAGAATCAATATCAGGATTTATTTTGTTTGTTTGACCATTCTTAATTTCTTTTGAATGTTCGTTCTCAGTCTCTTTTGATTGGTTATCTTTAATTTCTTTTGTTCCATTGTGTGTTTCTTCCACAACTTCTTCTGTATTAACAATGACTTCAACCACAGTTTCTTCAATAGGAACATCTGCTATTTTAACTTCTTCTATAACTTCTTTAATTATAATTATTTCTTCGACTAGAACTTCTACTATTTCTTCGATAGGTGATTCTATTACATCTTCAGTTGCATCTACTTCTTCTACAGGTATTTCTACTTCTTCAACTGGATCTTCTATTACATCTTCAGTTGCGTCTACTTCTTCGACAGGTATTTCTACTTCTTCAATTGGAACTTCTACTATATCTTCCGTTGTATCTATTTCTTCAACAATAGAAATTTCTACTACATCTTCGGTTATATCATTGGTTCGCACTGCTCTAATACCAGCATATGTGTTATTACCACCTTGCCATGTCATATCCCAATAATATCTAACCCTACCATCAATATCGGTCCAATAAGGCCAGTGCCATACCGAAATTAAAATATCAAAAGCTGGATCTATAGCAGGAGAATAATCAGCACATCCTATACTTGTTAATTCCTCCATTGTAGGAAGTCTCCAATTTGTATATCCATTAAGTCTTAACTCTTCACAATATTTCACAGCTTCATCCCATATAACAGTGTTCTTATTACCAAATTTTTCCCACATCAAATTAGTTTTAATATCTGTGATGGTTCCATCATTATTATCAATAAAATTAGTATTTATATTGGTATTACCTTCGTTTATAACTTTTTCATATGTTCCATAAATTTCAAATTCAGAAAAACAAATACAATTATCTGTACCACCACCAGATAACATATCAACCCTAATACTTTTGAGACGAATAGGTTCAGGAAATGAAATATGTGTATTTACAGACTCTCCAACATTGTCAACTGTCATTAATTCAGTCCACTCGCCGGCCCACTCTAAATAACTAATTTTAAATGTTCCAAATTCATTATCAGGAACTCCAACACGTAAATCAATAGAATTGACAATTGAAACAAAATTAGGATCATAAAAATCAGCTATTACATATTCTCCTACATTAAATCCCCAACCAAACGAACTATGATTTACACATATATCTATTATACTATCTACTAACATATTATCAAGATCTGAATATATAGAAATATTTTCCTCTGTTGCGTTTGCATCATCATAAGGCATAGCTACTACTGGATCTATATCTAATTTAGATAGAAAAATGTTATCATAATAGTCTATAATATTTTCAACCATATTACTATTTGATTGCCCCCACCAATTCTTCTCAGCAGGAATAATTATAATTTCACCAAATGGATCAGGGTTTTCAAATGTTTGTACATTTATGTCATTATCATAAATATTATTTTTTTCTATTTTGATATTCTCACAATATGCTTCTAATATTATACCGCCATCATTATCGTATATGTTATTAGAAACTATATCCAATGTTTTAATTTTATTATCCTTAGTTATAATACCAACTTTATTATTATGCATTTGATTTGAAGTTATATATACAACAGCGTTTTTGACGTATCCGCCATTTACATGAATTGCACCCAAACTATTATTTGTGAATACATTTCCTATTATTTGAAGACCAATACACCCCTCAGTATATATTCCATAATCTTCATTGTCTACAAAATTGTTATTAGATATAACTGATTTTGAATACATGCCATGTGTATATAAACAGATATCAGAAGAATATCTAAAAGTATTTTTATTTATAAACGGAGAAGCATTTTGAATTCTAATTCTACCATATTCAATTATACAATTTTCAAGAATGCACCCACTAAGATAATTTCCATTATTATCAAATTCTGCATCTTTTGATGAGTCTTTAAATAAAATATCTTTCCATACACTTGGTGGATTGTCTTTATAAGATGTGAATACTATAGGATCATCATTTGTTCCAATAGCCCTTAATTCACCATAAACAAATAAATAGAAATTATAACCAAATTCTACTCGTGTACCAGCCTCAATTACAAGTACGCCATCTTGTTCGATAGTTATACTACCGTTTAAATAATATGGACTATTGGCTTTAGACCAATAAGTAGGAGTAGTAATAGGATCAGTTACATCAGTTCCTGCATAAACATAACTACTAAAAAACATTACTAATATTGTTAAGATAATTGATATGGTTCTTTTCATTTTAAACCCCTTAATTTTAATTTTTAAAAGTTATATAAAATAGATGAACATAATCTTCTCCTAACCAAGCTGGCAATGGACGTTTTTGTTTAATTTTCTTTATAATCACCTCCTTTTAGTTAAATTTTCTATAAGTTTTATTAAATCATAGTTTAATATATATAGTTAAAACCCACTTTTTTAGAACAGGACAAACTTTAAACAAGGAGGGTTATCATGATCAAGAAACTTGAAAAGTACTCCGGTATAGTAGGCGATAATATTATGGTTAATATTTTCAAAAAAGTAAGAAAATTGTATAATAAGAAAATATTAAATGTGAATTCGACCTTTATAGGTGGTGGTGTGTCTGAGATATTAAATAGTACAGTTCCTTTAATGAACAATAGTGGGTTAAATGTAGATTGGCAAGTAATACATGGTAAGCCTGCGTTTTATAATATAACTAAAAAGATACATAATGGACTACAGGGGGAAGATATATCATTATCAGAAAAAGAAAAAGATTTGTATATAGAAGTAAACAAAGATTTTCCACAGTATTCACATATAAATCATGACTTTGTTGTTATACACGATCCTCAACCATTGCCAATTGCAAACTTTGTAAAACAAACTCAACCTTGGATATGGAGATGCCATATAGATTTGTCTACTCCCAATATAGAACTTTGGGATTTTATAAAGACCTTTGTTTTTAGATATAATACAATAATAATATCACATGAATCATACAGAAAAAAGGATCTTCCAATAGAACAAAGAATCATAAGTCCTGCTATAGACCCACTCACTCCTAAAAATAAACCTATATCTGAAAACAATATGAAATATTTTATGTTATGATATTAAAATTTCTTCATTCGGGAAGAATACCACAACTTGAAGTTGTGGATGAATTCCCTATGATCTAGTTTTTTAACCAACTGTCCTAGAAGGACAAACTTTAAATTACAAACATTTAACTAACTTTTTAGGAGATTCATTTGAAGTCTAGAAAATCTTTCACTGTGAAAATTGATGGAAATAAATCGAAACTCGATTATCTTTATCAACAAATTAGTGAAATTCAGAAACTCTCAGAGTTCGCTTTTGAGCAAGGTAATGATATGTGGAACTACGTCATGCCCTTTTATCACGAGTGTAGGAAGAAATTTCCAACTCTAAACTCTAAAGTGATTCAAAATTTCCTAAAATTTCATTTCATTACTCCTAATTGTAAAATGAAACCTAAACAGCCTCCTAAACCTTCTATAATCATCGACTACCAGTCCTGCGAACTCAAGATCGATACTACCACTAAACTTACAAACTATTGGATTCGTTTTCATCGGAAGAACTTCCCTCTACTCGGTAAAAAGCGACTTCAGAAGATCACTGATCCTTCAGAAATTAAGTTAATTCAAATCTACAAAAACGAACAAGGTAAGTTGTACTGCAAACTCACTGTTGTAAAAGAGATTCCTGATCAATCAGTTTCAGATGAGATTCCGAAAACAGTCGGACTTGATATCAACTCTAAAAGAATTGTGCTCGGAAATAACGATTTTCATAGTTTGAAAAAACATCACCATCGTAAATCTGAGCATAGAAAGCATTTTCCTAGAAAGAAGAAAGGTGAAACTCAGACTAGAAGGGAGCTTCGAGCTAGTCATAAACTTTCTAATTACACAAAAGATGTGATACACAAACTCACAACTAAGATTGCTAACAACCTTCAAGCTACAGACACAGAGGTTCTGGTCTTTGAAGACTTAACACATCTCAGAAAATCCTCTTCTAAGAAGGAAGGAACTTCTAAAGGAAAGAAGGTTAACGGAATCGTTAACTCAATTCCTTTTAAAATGTTTCAAAACTTCTTAGAATACAAATGTTTAGATAGGGCAATAGATGTCGTTTACGTGAATCCTGCCTACACATCTAAGATGTGTTCTCGGTGTGGTTCGTATAACACGATTCGCAAGCAAACATCCTTTAGATGTGTTACTTGCGGGTTAACATTAGATGCAGATCTGAACGGATCAAGAAACATTCAGGAAAGGTATTTCCTGCCTGAATGGGCTACTAGTGAATCTAGCCCACTATCAGATCTTTAAATCGGTAGGAAGCCACAACTTGAAGTTGTGGTAGTTCACATTTAAAACAACTTAAAACAATATGGAGAATATTATGGAAAATAATAATATTATAAAACCAGAAGAAATTAAATTAACAGAAGTTAAAATAAATCAACTTAGAAGAGATCTAGCGTTTCACAAAAATATGGTCACAAAAACTAGAAATAAATTGGAAGAAGCTAAGGTGTCTTTGAAAAAATATAAAGTAGGGTTTATAACCTCTTAATTTCTGTAATATCATATACCTGATACTATTATTTGAAAAAATATCTCTAAATAATACTGAATTATCATCCATGTAAATCTCCTTTTTAGTCAATAGTTAAGGGTTCAAATTCACAATCAATTTTCTTTATACGAAACCAACCACCATGTCTAAATCCATTTGGTCCATTATGATCACGTTGGTTTCTACAAAACAATACAGGTTTACCATTTGATAATTCTAGAAACTCTTTCTGAATTTCCAATGGTGCAACAAGGGCTATTACATCAGATTGTTCTATATTCTTTTTTATTTCGTGGGCATGTTTTATAGGATAACTAATTTGTTTTACTTCAATTGCACCAAATATATTTTGTAGATCAACCATCTGCCCTAGTGTCATCATGTGTCTACTAAACCATAAAATTTTCTTTTTATTCATTGTATTCCTCACATTATTCTATTTCAAATGAAGGAACCAAATAAGAATCCTTCAAAGGTAATATTTTATATTTTTTAAAACTTGTTGCTTCTTGCACACACTCTTGTAGTGTTCCTGTGATCCATATATTCCAGTAATATTTTTGTCTTCACTCATTTCCAGTCTAGATGCAGATCTGAACGGATCAAGAAACATTCAGGAAAGGTATTTCCTGCCTGAATGGACTACTAGTGGATCTAGCCCTCTATCGGATCTTTAAATCGGTAGGAAGCCACAACTTGAAGTTGTGGTAGTTCACTCATAACAATCTCCTATATATTATGTATTTTTTTAATATTTTTACTTCGTTTTTGCCAATCTCTTATATGTCTAATAACCACTTGTGTTTTTGTTATAATACGATTTGAATAAGCAATAGCATCATCCAATGAATTAAATCCGCCCACTATTAATTTATTATATCTTATATCGAGACCGTCTTCGTCTATATCATTGCTTTGTATTACATTCATCGGCGAATTGTCATCTGTTTCAATGACATCTAAAGACATTCCAAATCTACCATTATCAAGTATATTAAAATCAGATTGTATTTTATACATTTTAATTCTCCTATGTTAAATTGATTCACATACCCTCTCCAAATAATATTACTTTTATAGTATAAAACAAAATTTTAATGTCAAATAATATAGATAAATGTTTTATATAATATAAATCATATTGTATTTTTTCTATATTGTTGTCAACTGTATAACAATAACCACTTTTAACTGTTGCCCATCCTGTTATACCAGGCTTTACTATTAATCTTTCTATGTAATATGGTATCTGATCTTTTAACTGTTCTACAAAAAATTTTCTTTCTGGTCTAGGGCCAACAAAACTCATATCTCCTTTCAATACATTAATAACTTGAGGTATTTCATCTATTCTAAATTTTCTCATAATCTTTCCAACTTTTGTTATTCTAGGATCATTTTTTTGTGCCCATATTGGTCCAGATTCTGTTTCTGAATATATTCTCATAGATCTAAATTTGAATATATCAAATTCTATTCCAGCTTTTCCCATCCTTTTCTGAGTATAGAACACGCTTCCTTTTGAATCTATCTTTATCAAAATCGCTGTAAATAGACATATAGGAAAGAATACTATCAATACGACTATTGATAAAAAAATATCAAAGACTCTCTTTAACATACTTTTTAATATTGTTGTTTTGAAACCTTTAGAAAATATAATATTGCTTGGATATATTCTATCTATTGCAATCTTTCCAGTTACTTCTTCGTATACATCGTTAAAATCTACTATATCTATACCTTGTAGTTTGACATCTAATAAAAATCTTGTAGGGAAGTTTCCTCGTCTTTCATCTAACGCTAGAATTATTTTTTTTATATTTTTTCTTTTTAGTTCCTCTATAGATATGTTTTTACATTCATCTACATCCACGACATCTAATAAATTATATGATGATTTGGATATAATATCTTCTACTAGTTTAGTATAAGTGTGTAGAGATTTTCCAACTATTAAAACATTCTTACTAACAAAAAACTTATTGAACAATTTTACACCTCCTTTTATGATTAGATTTTAGTGAACAATTACTCATTCGTTTAAATTTAATATATATAGTAAAGGACAAACTTTAAATATAATAGACTATATTATATGTATAAATATTACTGTTTTTATTAATATGTTATAAGGGGTTTTATTATGAGTATGAATTTTGTATTAAAATTAGATGGAATGAGAATACCTAATATAAAAAAAATAAAAAGAATACCAGATATTGAAAAATATACTACTCAAGAATCTGGTACTTTATATGGTGTAAAATATTTTATTTATGGAGTGTATGATACTATAATGATTAGAATATCATCAACTGATAAATCTTTTTTAGAAGTACATAGTATAGATGTATATGATAAAAAATTAAGGCCTGGTGTTATAATAAAAATCAAACCAATGGATCAAGATAAATTTATAGAATTTATAGGTTCTGTTATTGGAACTACAAAATTTTCCAAATCGAGACTAAAAGAAGATTTTATAAATTATAAAACATCATCACAGTATATGATAGAAACATGGTATAATGAAAGTATTTTAAAGGAAAATCCATTAGGTGGTTTAATGAACATGTTACCAGGTGAGGTAAAATATGTAGGAATGCTTGTAAGTATAGTTTTTGCAGTTCCAATGATAATGAAATTCGGGTTTTATATTAAAAAGTTAATAAATTGGTCAAAAGAAAGATATGTGGCTGGTCCTATAGAAGATAGGCTTAATCAGGATTTGTTTCAGAATCAGACAGGTACTGAACCAGCATTTGCAATATATGATCATCTTAAACTATATATTTTACATATTGTTAATGGTCAGGCACCATCTCTAATAATATATGGCCCCCCTGGTATGTCTAAGACATATACCGTTAGAAGGACACTCCATTTTGCAGGATTAAAACCACTAAAAGATTATTCCATAGAGAAGGGTAGTGGTTTAAATATACAAGCTACATATTCATTATTATATAAGAATAGAAAAAGATTATTGATTTTAGATGATTTTGATACACCTTTACAAAACCCAGAGATGGTGAATATGTTAAAAGCAATTACAGATTCATATGGTAGGAGAATTTTATCGTTACCAAGGGAAAAAACTTTAGCTAATGCAGAAACGGGTGGCAGCGAGTCGGGTGTCCCTGATAAATTTGAGTTTAAAGGAAAACTTATAATTATAACAAACCTGGATAAATCAAAATTAGATTCTGCTCTATTAAGCAGATCTCCTGCTATCGAAGTTAACTTTAATAGTAAAGAAGTCTTAACATCTTTAGAATTAATGTATAAGTATGTAAACCCATCTATATCAGATGAAATTAAAAAAGAAGTTTATGAACACATAATAAAGTTATATAGAATTAATCCCAATATAACTATAGATTTTAGGGCATTTAAATCCGCAGTTGATGCTAGAGTTGGTTGTCCAGAAGATTGGAAAAATATGACAAAGATAATAGTAGGATTTTAGATATGTATATCTCTAAATATTATATGGATTCATTAATTGAAGGCGTTATCATACATGGTAATAATATTATGCCTATGAAAATAAGAAAAACTAAAGATGGAATAGTCCTTTGGGATATTGGTGTAACAGATTCTAGATCTGGGGAATTAAATCATATCCTAATGTTTGAAGATTATAAATCTTTTGAAAGAAAAGGTGTTTCAAAGGCTATATATTGTACAAGGTCGTCTATTATTAAAAATAAACAGTTAAACAATATTATAAATAACTCCAATATTTTAGATTCTGGGACTATTTCATATAAAATAAAGGGTTTGAGAGGTCATTCATATACAGAATTTGATGGGTTTAAAACAATGAATAAAGATGATAAATTCGTGAGCACTATGAGAGCTTGGGAATTTATGGAATGGTTGGCATCATCTAAACTATTCATGCCTATTATGTTAGGAGTGGCAAGTTTATTAACGCAGGATTCATCAAGAATCATTAGAAAATTTTAAGAAAGGATAGGCGTATGAAAACTACAAAAGGTTGTTTAGATCATATTTTGTTAGGAGAAGATTATTTAGACGAAGGTCTTTTTGGTAAATCCCATCAAGAAAGACTTGCAAAATTAAAAAAATGTGAAAAAAGTTCTAATTATTATAGAGGACAGATAGAATCTTTGGATGCAGCAATTAAATATGGAGGGGATAAGCCTGAAATTGTAAAAAGGGCTAAAGAGGTTATGAACGTTTGCAAAAGATGTTTACAACAACGAGGCGAAAGAGTTTAAAAATTACAAAAAATAAAAAAGGCCTGGATGTTCGCTACCAGGGCCAAGGGTCATGCTCATTTGAACATGACCCTTTTTGTTAATTATTTTTTTATCCTAAGTCTCAAAATATCAAATACATCTTCTGGACAATGTAATGACTTTGAAGTGAAAGAAAGTGGTCCTGGCTCAACCCCATCTAACTGTTCTGCTATATATTCATTTAATAAAACAAATCCGCCCATGTTTTCTGGCCATGCAAATATATCCCATGCGCGATATATTACATTCGTTAAAAGATAACCATCTACAATTCTAAAATCTAATCCGCGCAGACATGGTGTTGTAGGTCTTTCAGCTTCGTCTATCACTAACTCACTATTGCATTTATAACATCTTTTTGCTTCTATAGAATAATATCCAGATCTACAGTTGGGGCAAATAAGATATTCGTTGCTATATACATTAGAGGTTTCAGGATTACCTATTACCATATAACAATGATCATTTCCATAACCTCTTGTTTTGAAATGATTTATCACCCAATCTATCTGAGATATACTACAACTTACTTCATCGCTTACACCTTCTCCACCAACAATCCAAGTACTATATTTATAATGTTCATTTTTTTCTAATTTAGAATCCATTAGATAATTAGTAAAATATTTTTCAATGTTTTCATCGGTTGTTACTGGAGGAACACCTGGCGGCATTATGGGTGCTAGAGGTCTAGTGTGTGGATAATGAATAAACCCACTTACAAAATCGAAACCATGCATTGTCATTCCTGTTCGTGAACCAGCAGTTTTAGTATAAGGTCTACCATGATCAAATAAGTTTTGTAATAATTGAAACCAACAATCATCTATTGTTTTCGCGTCTATAAAAACTGGTTTAAAATTCATATTTGAAAACCTTTCTCTAAAAGATTGTTTAATATATTATCGGTGTTAATAGTATAATTCTGTTTAATATAATCTGGATAATTGGTGTATGGGGTTGTTGTGGTATGTTTATTATAGATATTTGCGTCAAGTAAACGACCAACTGTATCTTGTCTTTTATTTATTATATGAAAACAAAGGTGATCTATTTTTTACCCTTATATAATACCTTAAACAAAATTAAGTTTGCATTGTTATATTTATTTTGTCTTCTCTGGAATATATACTTCTCAACAGATGTATTATTTATATCTTTGTTTTTAGGAAATAATTTAGATAATATATTTTTTAACAAAACTTCTCCTATTTTATATCTCTGGGTTTAGAACAACACTTAAAAACAGAATCAAAATTCCTATACAATTTCTTATTATCTTGTATACGATGCCATTTCTTAATAGTACCTGGTGTTAATTCATCTACAGCCTTTACTGATTCCCATCCACCAATAACAGGATATGCATAATAAGGAAAATTCCTAGATACACCTCTAATAAATATAACTTCGATAGGTTTCTTTTCTATTCTAGCAAGATATATACGATGCATTCCATCATTTATAATGGGAATAATCATCCCATCATTTTCAATAGACTCTTCCACAACAGGTGGTAGTAATGTCCTAATTGTATCATCTCCTTCCAATGAAAACTCCACATAACCATCTAGATTGAATATATCAATATCTGCTTCTTCGAATGCATATTTCAATTCCAATTTATTTTTTAGTTCAGGATTCAATACATAATTTTGTGGTGGCACAAGACAATCTGTATTAACTTTTTCAATAGATATAAATGCGTGTTCGTATATATAATTATGTGAATCTTTTAACATTGTTATATTTTTTAATCTACGTATTAGTTTGTATTTGTTATGATGTTTTAGTATTCTAATTTTCATTGTGAAAACCTTTCTCAAAAAAATTATTTAATGATTTCTCTACTTTTATATTTATGAACGTATGAATATATTCATATCCTATATCAATAACTGTATTATTATGATCACCTGTTTTACGTTCTATCTGTATATTACAAAAAAGTAATTTTTTGTTTCGATATATTATTAAATCTACTCTTAATATAGATTCACAGCCGTCATAGAAAATAAATACTATTTTAGACTTGCTATTATTATATCCTCTACCAATAAACAAATAATATTGTTCACCTTTTTTACACTTTATTATACGACCAAAAAGCTTATAATATTCGAATTCTAAAGATTGCCTAATGCGTTTTATGTTTCTTTTATAAATAAAATCTTCGAACCAGTCTTTAAGTTTAGATATTATAATACACCCCCTCTAGTTAAAAAATTTTCTAATATATTGTTTGTTTCTATTTTGATAAAATCTCTTACATATTTTATATATTTACGAAACTCATCAGATGCAATTGATATATGTCTAAAATCATCATCCCCATAAAGTAGTAGTTTTGGATCTTCGGTATTTTTAATAAATCCAAACTTAATTATATATTTAAATCCTTTAAAAACTATAATTACAAACGTATCATGATGAGTATATTTATATTTTCCTACAAATAAATTATATTTATTATTCATAGGACAAGGAATAACACCATCATTAAGGTTAACATAATTATTTTTTATATTTTTTTTAATTTTGTTTAAAATTCTTTTGTCCATATATTTTCTAATATAGTTCATTGCGCTATTAATATATCTTCTGTGAATTCAATTTTCATAGTATCCAAATTTATAATAACATAATTAAGAGAATCTAATTGTCCTGGTTGAATACATATAGTTTTTCCTATGTAGTTTTTCCACTTATCAGACATATAATAAGATTCATGTATATGCCCATGCAATGATAATAATGGTTGATATTTCTTTAAAAATTTAAGAACAGAATT
>Ga0210003_1003501_pt1 | contig 12732 bp, 16 predicted proteins | sample LantaG_FD_182804 | JGI IMG/M metagenome (GOLD analysis project Ga0210003, IMG submission 182804) | Deep subsurface microbial communities from Baltic Sea to uncover new lineages of life (NeLLi) - Landsort_02402 metaG (SPAdes) (version 2) | ecosystem: Environmental > Aquatic > Marine > Oceanic >... | reverse complement strand
AGCAAGCATCGGCACGCCGGAGAAAATACTGCGAAGCCTGCAGACGCGAAGTAAGAGCGACCTTCGCTAAGAAACTGAAGGCCAGTCGAATAGCGGTGTTTTCTTGCAGAACGTGCGGGAAGCAAATTATTAAGGAAGGCTCAATTCGGAGGAGTGGCCGATGTGACGATTGCCGGTCCGCTGGTTTAAGGATGCTTACATGCAAGCAATGCAAACAGGCATTCGTATTTGGAAAAACTGGATGGACAAATCGGATGTTCTGTGGAGAAGGGTGCTACGAGTTGTCACGTCATCGGATGTGTGTCGATTGCGGCGAACCATATGTGGCAGTTCCGCTTGGCACATGCAAGCGGTGCCCACTGTGTAAGAAACGAAACCGAACGCTGAAGTCGGCAATTAAACGTCGGGCTCGCCGTGCAGCTAGGGAAGCGGCGGAAGACACAATAACACCTGGGGAACTTTGGACTCGGGATGGCGGACGGTGCCAGCTATGCCACAAGAAAATAAAGTGGAATAAGAAATGGCCTCATCCGTTATCAATGTCTGTTGATCATATTGTTCCCTTATCGCGGGGCGGGACGGATGAAGCCAGTAATCTGCAATCAGCTCATCTGTCTTGCAACTGCAGCAAGAACAATGCGGGCGGTTCTCAAATGAGGATGTTCTGATGAAGGGCGGAATCCCCAAATCTAATAAGATAAAGATTGCGGCGGGCACTCTGCGGAGATGCCGCGTGAAGAAAAACCCGCCGAAGGCTTCGGGAATTCCGAAGTGCCCATTTCAACGATCGACGATTGCGGCAGCGAAATGGCGGGAGGTCACGGCCGGACTCAAACGCTTGGGCATCGTCGACAAAATCGACGCAACGCACATCGAAGGGTTGTGCCATTCCTATCAGGTGGCGAAAGAGGCCGATGCGGTGGTGCGTGAATTGGGAATGTTGCTGCCGACGAAAGAAGGCGGGCTGATGAAGAATCCGGCCACGACGATATCGGGTGAAGCATGGCACAAAGTGCGGATGTGCTGCAACGATCTAGGGATGACGCATCTCAGCCGGCAGCGGATGGAGTCAACCAAGGTTCCGGTGGAGGTCGGCCTTGAAGCCAAGTACCTTGGATGATAAGGGATACGAGCTGGACGAAGCGGCAGCGTCGAATGCTGTGGAATTCTTCTCTGACATGCTGATCCATGTGAAAGGCCGGCAGGCAAATCAGCCGTTCGATTTGCTTCCGTGGCAGACTGATATCGTGCGGGAGTTGTTCGGCCGGAAGCGAGCCGATGGAACGCGGCGATATCGCAAAGTTTACATTGAGTGTCCTCGCAAGAACGGCAAGTCATTATTCGCGGCCGGTCTGGCACTCTACATTCTATTGTGCGATGGCGAGCAGGGCGCTGAGGTGTACAGTGCAGCCAGCACACGAGATCAGGCAAGCCTGGTCTATTCAATGGCAGCACAAATGTTGCGAAAGTCGCCGATTCTTTCGAAGCATGTCACGATCCGGGATAGCGTGAAGCGGATCAATCACCCGAAGTCGGCGAGCTTCTATCGGGCGATTGCGGCGGACTCGGCTGCAGCTCATGGGTTCAACGCTCACGGCATCATCTTCGACGAATTGCACACGATGCCGGATCGTGAGTTGTGGGATGTGCTCGATACATCGACCGGTGCCCGGACTCAGCCGCTCACGATTGCGATCACAACGGCCGGGCACGATCGATCAACGATCTGCTGGGAGATGCACCAGTACGCGGAAGCGGTGAGGGATGGGCAGATTGACGATGACGGATTCCTGCCGGTGTTATTCTCTGCCGGTCCTGATGATGACTGGAAAGATGAGGCGGTATGGGAGCGGGTCAACCCGAGCTTGGGCGTATCGGTGACTTGGGATTATTTGCGGGAACAGGCGGCGAGAGCGGAGGAAAACCCGGCATTTGAAAACACGTTCAGGCGATTGCATCTGAATCAGTGGACACAGCAGGAAAGCCGGATCATTTCAATGGCATCTTGGGACGACTGTGAGCACGAGGTTGACTGGTCTGAATACGATGGGCGGAGCTGCTTCGCGGGGTTGGACTTAGCCAGCACGATGGACGTGACGGCGTTCGTGTTGGCATTCCCGGAAGACGATGGCGGGATGACGGTTCGGCCGTGGTTCTGGATTCCCGAAGATAATATCAGCAAAAAGGCACGAGCTGATCAGCGGTTGGTGCGGAACTTCGGGGAGCGTGGCGACGTGGAAACCACGCCGGGCAATGAGGTGGACGTGATCTACCTGGCGGAAAGGATCATGGAGATATGTCAGAACTACGACGTTCGATATATGGGCTATGATCCGTGGAACGCTGCTGGGGTAGTGCAATTGCTGCAGTCTCACGGCATGCCGCTGCACGCGATCCAGAAGATGAGTCAGGGATCCAGCACATACAATGAGCCGTTCAAGCGGCTTCTATCGTGGCTCGGGAACGGTAAATTCCGGCATGATGGGAACGTCGTGCTGAGATGGATGGCCGGGAATACCAGCCACCGAGAGGACGCGAACGGCAACATTCGCCCTGACAAGGGGCGCAGCTCTGATAAGATAGACGGAATATGTGCTATGCTGATGGCATGTGGGCTGCTGATTAACTATGGCAGCGAGCACGGCGCGTACATGGAAGCTGGGTCGGGCGTCGTCTTATTCTAGGAACTGACATGGCTACGGAAACCGGGGCGTTGATTGACGCTAATCCGCTGGAGAATCCTAGCATATCATTGCGTGATCCAGTGGTCTGGGCGTCTATCTTCGGGGGTGGAGAGACGGACGCAGGGGTATCAGTGACACCTCGCACGGCGATGGGATACCCGCCGCTGTGGCGTGCAATCAGTTTGGTGGCTGGCGATGTGGCAAAGATGCCGCTGCAGATATTCCGCAGACTGCCGGACGGAGGCAAAGAGGCGGCAAGGAATCATCCGGCGTGGGGATTGGTCACGCGGCAGGCTTCTGAGTTCATCGACGCCATGTCGTTCCGCGAGACAATCACCGCAATGGCATTACTCCGTGGCAACGGATACGCGGCGATTGAGCGGAACAACCGAGGTGATGCGGCATCGCTGATACTGATGGATTCATCCGCGACGTATCCGATCATGGCAGACGGACGGCTATGGTACGTGACGAACTCAAGCGGCGAACAGTTCCGGTTACCATCGCGAGACGTGTTCCACATGCGGGGACTCAGCCCCGACGGGCTCGTGGGCTATGATCTGGTGACGCTGATGGCGGATGCGTTGGGCGTCGGCATGGCAGCTCAGCAGTTCGGGGCGAAATTCTTCGGTCGCGGTGCGAACGCATCCGGGATGCTGATGGTGCCAGGCACGTTCTCGGAGGAACGGATTCGGAACACAATCAAGGACTTCGAGGCGATGTCGACCGGGATGTCGAACGCTCACAAAATCGGATTACTGCAGGATGGTGTGAAGTTTCAGCAGTTGACAGTCACGCCCGATCAGGCACAGTTTCTGGAGACGAGAAAACATGAAGTCAGAATCGTTGCTCAGATCATCGGCTGTCCGAATCATAAACTCGGCGATACGGAAACGAACAGCCATAGCAGCCTGGAGGCAGAGAACCAAAGCTACCTTGATTCGTGTCTCGACAAGTGGCTGAGGAAATTCGAGATTGAGTGCAACTGCAAGCTACTCAGCGAGACGCAGAAGCAGAACGACACTCACTTTTTCGAGTTCAACCGAAAGTCTTTATTGCGGATGTCAGCGAATGACCGGGCGAACTATTACGCAAAATTGCAGGAGCATGGCAGCCTGACCGTCAATGATGTCCTACGGCTGGAGAACATGGCGACGATTGGTGAGTCAGGCGATAGGCGGTATCGGCCGGGTAACCTGTTGGAGATCGGTGACGAACCGGATGGACCGACGCAGGAAGTGATGCCGAACGCTCCGGGGCCGGCGAATGGAATGCTGGCATCGTTGGTTCAGAGCAGCGTCACGAAATCACTGACGGTTGAATCAGACAAGGTGAAGCGAGCGGCCGGCAAGGAGAAGAACTTCATGCAATGGGCTGACAAGTTCTACGGATCGTGGGTAACGAACAGCAGCACGACACCGGAGATGGAAGCGGCATTCCTCGTGCATGCCGATGAATCCATGCGAGCACTGACTGAGGTGGCGTGCAGTTCAACGGCGGATAGTCTGCCGGGTGCGATTGGTGAGTGCGTAGCGACATGGGCCGAACGCGGACAAATCCTGACCGACACAATCTTGGGGAAGACTAATGGCTGACGTGAATCTGTACGGCGAGATCGGCGGAGTATCCGAAGACTCAATCAGTGCGGCTGGATTCGCCGAGATGACAGCGGCGATCGATTCGGACGAACCGTTGACAATCTATCTGAACAGCGGCGGCGGGTCTGTGTTCGACGGGCTGACGATCTATCAAAGCCTGGTGGCTCGAGAGGGGCCGAACCATATTGTTGTTCAGGGCGTGGCGGCGTCGATTGCTTCGGTGATCGCGATGGCGGGCGATACGATTGCGATGAGCCAGAGCAGTCGGTTCATGATTCATAATCCGATGGGGCCGAGTGCGTTGGCATTTGGTACTGCTGATGATCTGCGAGAGGCGGCAGATGACACGCTGAAGACTGCAGAGCTGCTGGACTCGGTGGCCGGAACATTGGTTGACATTTACGCCAGCCGGACGGGTTCTTCTCGGTCGCAGCTCCGGGAGTGGATGGAGGACGAGAAGTGGCTGACGGCAGCCGAGGCGAAGAAATTCGGATTCGCTGACACGGTGAGGGCGAACAAGAAACTGGCCGCGAATACGTTCGCACGGCCGGTCTGCTTTGCGATGGAACGCGACGAACTGGACCAGGTGGCCAAGCTGGCTCGTAGCGTCCAGATGCGTCTACAACGGTCGGCAGATCCGGTCAGTCGGGAGTCGCTGGAGCTATCGAAAGCTCGGTTGTTCTTGACAGAGCAGTCATAGTCTGCAATTCTAATAGCTGAGCCGTCCAGGTCGCCGCGATAGCAGGCAGCCGGACACGCAATGGCAACAAAGCAATAGCAGCGTTGGTCAGAGTGAAGATTCTATCTTCATCGGGCAATGCTGCTTTTCGCATTCCCGGTGACACCATCAATCAGGGGGAGCGAATTATGCCGCTGCAAGACAAAGTAGATCAGCGAGTGAAGTTGATCGCCGAGGCTCGGGAGTTCCTGAGCGAATGCGAGAAGGATCACCAGGGTCTGACCGCTGACGAAACTGCTCGCTTCAATAAGATGCACGATGACGCGGACACGCTCAAGGCGGAGATCGATGATCTTGCGGCCGAAGAGAAGTCTGCTGCTGACCGTGTCGCTCGGCAGGAAAAGGCCGAACAGGATCTGGAAAGCCTGCGAGGCCAGCACGACTTCGACAAACTCAAGGCGAACCAGATCATCAAGCAGAACCTGCCGAACGCTCCGGGAATCAACCGGCTGCAGGCGGTTGACCACACTCTGCAGAACTGGGCACTCAATGGTCGAGCTGCCTGCGATGCTGACCCACAATTCCGGGACAACTTCAAGGCGTCCGGGTGCTCGTGGGACAGTGGGGCCGGTGGTCTTCATGTGCCGTTGCTGAATCAGGCACCGAAAAGCCTGGCCGACATCCGCAACGCTCAGTCAGTCGGGACAGCGACGGAAGGCGGGCATACCACGTTTCCGGGGTTCGTGTCATCGCTGGAAACTGCATTGTTGCAGTTCGGTGGAATGCGGCAGGCTGCCACGATTCTGAGGACCGCAACTGGTTCGTCTCTGGATTGGCCGACCGTCAATGACACCACGAATACTGGTGCCCTGCTGGCGGAAAACATTCAGGATTCAGAACTGGATGCTGTGTTCGGAAACTTGACGCTGGATGCGTACAAGTACACGTCAAAGCTGGTCCTTGTCTCGAAAGAGCTGATGAATGATTCTGCATTCAACATGGGGCAGGTCATTGGAACGATTCTGGGCGAACGTCTCGGGCGAATCCAGAATACGCATGCTACGACCGGTACAGGCTCAAGTCAGCCTAACGGTATCGTGACTGCGAGCACTGCCGGAGTGACTGCGGCATCTGCCACGGTCGTGACAATGGACGAGGTCATGAATCTGGAAGCGTCAGTTGACGCAGCCTATCGACCGGGTGCCATGTGGATGTTCAACGACACCACACGGAATGAAATCCGGCAGCTCAAGTCTGCGGACTCCATCTACCACTGGCAGCCCGGCGCACAAGCGGGGGATCCCGACATGCTTCTCGGCTATCCGTTCATCGTGAACAACGACATGGCAGATACCGCGACAGCAGAGAAGTCGATTCTGTTCGGCCAGTTGTCGAAGTACCTGATTCGCGAAGTGCTGGGCGTGACGCTGGTTCAATTGAACGAGCGGTATGCTGATTATCATCAGGTCGCATTCGTGGCAATCATGCGATTCGATGGCGACCTTCTGGATGCCGGAACTAATCCAGTTAAACATCTGGTGCAGGCGTAGGTGAACCAATCCAGCGGAGTCATGTGGCTCCGCTGGTTTTCATACTCTTCTGAGGAGCCAATATCGTGGCTGAAACAAACTGGAATCGTGACTACATGAAGGGCTACACGAATGTGACATCAGCAGCGGTAACGCTGACTGATGACGATTCGGGTACTGTCTATCGTGTGAATGTGGCTGATTGCGTATTCACTCTGCCGAGTTCCGAGGCTGGTCTGGTGTATCACTTTGTGATCGATACGGTCAGCTCGGGCACAGGCTGCAGTCTGAGTCCCGCCGCCGCCGACAACATCAACGGCGGCACCGACAATAAAGACCTGATCAACACTGCAGCGACTGACGTGAAGGGCGACAGCGTCACTGTAGTGGCTGACGGATCTGAGGGATGGCTGACTCTCGGGATGCACGGCGTCTGGGCGGCTGAAGCGTAAGTGAATGGGGATGCGGTCCGGGCAGGCAATAGCTCGGACCGCGTTTCCGTTTTGATAAGGGTACGGCATGAAAATTAAGCTCGCACATTATTCGCGACTATCCGGAGCCGAAGGCGATCCCGGTGAGGTCATTATTTGTCCTGACGACATCGGCAAACGATTCATTGCCACGGCCGGGGCCAAACTCATCGAAGAAACTCCGGAACCACCGAAGGCTCCGACAAAGCAGTCTCGGAAGGTGAAGCAATCAGCGGAGACTGACTGATGGAGTTGGGTCACACCACGTTCAATGTCTCCGTTGAGCCAACGAATGAGCCGCTCAGGTTGGAAGACCTGAAATGCCGCATACGCGTCACAACGAACGACTTCAATGTGGAGCTGCGGGAACTGATGACCGCAGCACGTCGGCAGGTCGAGCACGACACGCGGCGGAAGCTCGTGACGCAGACGGTGCAGATACTGATGGACGATTTTCCATCGACCGAGTATCTCGAAATGCGGATGCCACCGATCTCGGCAGTCACATCGATCGGCTACACAGACAGTGCGGGGGCCGCACAAACATTCTCATCGGCTAGCTACAATACAGATTTCACATCAACTCCGCCGCGAGTCAAGGTGATTGACGGGGTGTTCTGGCCGGCAACCGATGACATTCCGAACGCGGTGACGATCACAGTGACCGCCGGATACGGGGCACCGGCAGCAGTTCCTCCAGAGGCAAAGCTGGCGATTGTCGAATACTGCAAAATGCACTGGGGCAACTGCGACGGCGATTCCATGAAATACCGGAACCTTGTCCAGACGCTGCAATGGACAGCGATTGGCAGGGCTGCGTGATGGCCTGCTGTACGAACTACGACAAGAAGCTGAAGGTTGAGACACTTACCGGAACGGCGGACGCTCACGGGTTCATTGACGACACGCTGGACGCGAACTGGTCGACGCGGCTGATGACATTTGCCAGTTGCAAAAGCAAGGGCGGCCGGGAGTTTTGGAAGGTTGATCAGGTCAACGCGGATGTGAGCCATGTGTGGATCTGTCCGTGGACGACGGCACTGGCAGCAACAACTCCGGACAGCCGGCTGATATCAGAGGGCATCACGTATCAGGTGATGAGCGTGATCGACATCGACAACGCCCATCAGGAAGTTGAGATACAGACGCGGAGGGCTGTCTAGTGGCTGTTGCCAAAAGACTATTGAGCCCAAAGGGTCGAGCGTTTGGTTCAGGAGCTGTATCAGGGGGAATCAGTTCCGGCGGGGGTGGGCTGGCGGTTGAGTTGTTTGGTGACAAGGAAATTCTTGCAATCATGGAAAAAATGCGGACGACATCCGGACGGCGGACGATGTCGGCCGGGGCGTTTCGCGCGGCAAACGTATTATTGAAAGCTGCAAAGAAAGCCATTCCGTCAAATAACAAGGCAGCACGAAAAGCTCTGGGGCGCAGGCGGCTGAAGGTCAAGGAAGCTCCTGGAGGTGGTGCAAAAGTCGGAGGGCGAGTAGGTCCCGGCAGTAAAGCAAAATCCCGTGGGCCATCCAGTGGAGTCAAGGGGGTGGGTATCGGGGCTCAAAACATCCACTGGGCGTATGTAGGGACGGGTGCGTTCTCAGGAAGGAGTGAGCGTGAGACGGGTAAGAAGGGTGGCCCCGTCCGAAACACTGGGAGCAGTCGACCCTGGACTCCGCCGATGTATGTGCTGGCTCGACGGAACTCGGCATTCTTGAAAGCTGAATTCGGTGCCGGAGCACGCAAGCAACTTGAAAAAGAAGTGCGGAAAGGAAAAGCGTTTTGAGGGCCGGTCTTGTCTCACTATTGGCGGGAGAATCATCGGTCAGCACACTGGTGGGCAGCCGGATATATATCAGCAAGGCTCCGCAGAAAGCGGCATTGCCTCACATAGTTATCACACAAATATCAGCGAATGAGTTCCTGCAAATAGACGGCACAGGCCCGCTGCGGTTTGTGGACTTCGACATTGATTGCAAGGCAGACAGAAGCATTGAATCGGAAGCACTAGGGAAAGCCGTTCGGGTCTTTCTTGACGACTACACTGGTGCTGCAGGATCACAGACCATCGGGGCGGTCCTGATGAATGATGAGTCGACCGAGTACGAGCCGCCGCAAGACGGTTCAGATACTGGCGTTCATAACACCCTGCTGGATGTTCAAATCCAGTATCACGCAGTTTAGGAGGACATCATGGCGCAGATTATTACCAAAGGCTCTGTGATCAAACAGTCTATCGCAGCCTCGCTGGTCGCAGTGGCACAGACACTTTCGTTCAGTCACTCATCCGCCGAGGCGGAGGGATATGACGCGACAACGATCGATCAGGCGGCTGCTGGCAAGGCTCGTAAGGTAACGGGATACACGAATCCCGGCACGTTCGATTTTGAAGTGTTTTTCGATAGTCAGCTCGCGGGTCATCAAGCCCTGACAGACGACATCACGACGCCAGCAGGTCGTGATTGGTCCTGTACGCTGGTTGGTGGCACAGAAATGACATTCACCGGCGGTGGCATGACGTTCGGCTACTCAGGTGATATGAACGACGGCATTAAAGGGACGGTCAGCATTCCGCTGGACGGATTGATGGTTTACCCAACATGAAGGCGAAGTATCTTAACGACGCTGAGGCGGCACCGCGAGCAATCGGCTGGCCTGGTCTCATCAAGAAGGACGACGGGAAGTGGTATTTTCCGGCCGGGTACATCACCGATCTGCCGGACTGCTACCGACTCGTTCAGATGGGTGTAGCTGAACCGGCCGACGAGGAATGCACGTTGCGTGCGTGTATGACATCAGCGGAAATGAAGGCAGCCCAACGCCAACAAGACATGGTTGGCAAGGGGATTCATCCGGACGACTACCAGCGATATCTCGACGGCGAGATCATCGGATACGACGAAGATGGCAATGATCTGCCGGGTCCAAACTGGCAAGAGGAAGATGATGACGATGGCGAGTAGTCGCGAGACATTGCTGAAGCCGTTACCGATCAAAACGGAACGGGTGGATCTGCCGGAGTTCGGTGCTGATGAATACGTGATGTGCCACGGCATGACGGCCCGTGAGAAGAACAAGCATGACTCCGCACTAATGAAGCGTGATTGGTCCGGGGTTGACCGGAAGAAGGCGACCACGCAGAAGGAACGGCTGCTGGTGCGTTGCATCCGTGACGATGACGGCCAGAGGGTATTCAGCGACGAGGACATAGACGCTATTGGTGACTGGCCGAGCGATACGTTGAATCGATTGTTCGATGTGTGCAACCGGCTGAGTGGAGGCGGCACAGATTCGGATAACGACGAATCGGTAAAAAACTCACACGAGACCACAGACGACTGACGGCAATGCGTCTGGCGGAGCATGTGGCGGGGACGGTCGATGTGGATGGGATGCTGGATTCAATGACTCCAGCACAGTTCGACGAGTGGTGCGTTAAGGATCAAGTCGAGCCGATTGGTTACAGTGCTCAGGCGTTGGGGATGATCGCGTGGTTCATTCATTCATATTTGGCGAGCGACAGCGACGCGACGGCGCAGGACTTCATGCCGTGGACGCGATTTGCACCGCCGCCGAAAGCCAACAACGCAGCCGCCCGGCGGATGATCGAATCACTTGCACGGAGGATGCCTGATGGCCAGCCTCGGTGATTTGGTCGTGAATCTGAAAGCGAGCACAGGACAATTCAATAGCTCGATAAAAAAGAGCCAGTCTGTCATTGGAGGATTTGCTGCGTCAGTGGCGGGACTGGCGACGGGATCAATCGGGCTCGGAATCATTAAGTTGGCAGCAGACGCAGAAACTTTGCAGGTGCAATTTAAGGTGCTGACCGGAAGCGCTGAAGAGGCGGAAAAAATGGTGAAGAGGCTGGGCGATTTTGCAGCCACGACGCCATTCAGCAAGCTGGATTTATCAGAGGCCGCACAAACTTTATTGGCATTCCAGTTCGGTGTTGACGAGATTCAGCCGGTCCTGAAAAACCTCGGTGATGTCGCAGCGGGGTCAGGTGCGAAGATTAGCGACTTAGCAACCATCCTCGGCCGAGCAACTGCGACGGGTAAGGTGCAGGGTGAACTGCTAAATCAGTTAATCGATCGCCGGATCCCAATTCTGGAATCGCTGAGTCAAGCCACAGGTATTGCCACGACAGATATCCAGAAGATGGCCAGCAAGGGCCTGATCAGCGGCAAGGATCTGCGAAAAGCGTTTGAGATAATGACCGGAGCAGGCGGACAGTTCAAAGATGGCATGCTTGAACTATCGAAGACTACAGCCGGGCAGTTCAGCACATTGAAAGACAATATCGTGGCGGTCGGTGAGGCGATGGGGAAGGTGCTGCTGCCGGCATCTAATGCGGTGCTTGGGTCCATTACCTCGTTCATTCAAACAACCAGCATCCTCCCGCGAGGCCTGCTGAGGATTGGTGTAGGGATTGCGGCGGCTGCGGCAGCGTTTTTGTTGTATGCAAAGGCGGCTGCAGTGGCGGCAGCGTTCTCGGGTCCAGCAGGGTGGGCGGCACTCGCTGTATCAGCCGTAGCTGCAGGGACTGCGATGGTCATCATCGACAACACAATGGAAGATGCCGCCGAGGAGACAGGTAAGTTTGCAGAGGCACAAACAACGGCCGCTGACGCAATGGGTAGAGTGGCAGCTGGAGCGGACGGAGTTAATCGCGGCATCGGACAAATGGGAAAGGATTTCAGGGAAATGGTGGGGTTGGTCGATGGTCCGCTTGGATCGTTTCTTGCCAAGATCGACGAGGCAACAGGACCAGTGCGGCGGATGTCTAATTCGTGGGAGCAGTTTGAATCCACGATGCAGAAGGTGGTTAAGCAACAATCAGGATTCAATTCGGCACTGCAAGAGACTGAGGACCAGATTGCTATTTTGTCGGGAGTGACGACGGCGGAGGAATTAGAGCTACAGGGGTTCTCTGACCGACTTGTGGGACAGGAAGGTATCGACAGATTGAGAAGTTTGAAGGAAGAGCAGAAGCGGTTAGAAGACGTGGCAAAGGCAGCTAAGGAAGCGAAAGAGGAAGAAGAACGTCGTATCAAAACACAGAAAGGGGCTCAGAAGCAACTGGATCAGATCCGGGTTAATGACGCGATTGCGGCGGCTAGGGATAGGGTCAACGAAACAAAGCCGAAATCAGGCGGAGCACGACTCGCGGGCATAGCAACGCGGGGATCGTCCGAAGCGTTCTCGTCCATCTTCGCATCGCGTGCAGCCAAGGTGCCGGAACAGGCTCTGGCCGAGCACAAAAAAGCGAACAAGACGCTGGCGGATTTACTGGCGGAGCAGAAGAAGAATCAGACCGACGCCCTCTTGCTGCAGGGGGCCGTGTAATGACGGTGATATACCTCGGTGAGAAGCCCGGCGGCGAGAAAGCCACGAACACTGATGGCAAACGTAGCTACACTCGCACTTTTGTCCTCAACGCCTCCAGTCCATCGGACAGGGCATACACCGTTGGGAGCCACGCCAACCTCCCGGTGATTGGGTCGGTCCATCCACAGGATTCGTTAGCGTTCTGCCGTACGTTGTCGGTGACGAATCCTAATCCGTACGCGGGGTGGGAAGTCTCAGCCGACTACGACAGCAATCAGAACATCGACGCCACGAATCCGGACAACGACGAAGCCCTGATAACATTCAACTCAGAGATTTATCAGGAAGCGGTGGTGAAGGACAAGAACGGCAACGCGATCATGAATTCAGCGAATGACCCGTTCGACCCGCCTTCGACAATTGATAATAATCAACTGATCGTGACCATCA
>Ga0210003_1003499_pt1 | contig 12739 bp, 13 predicted proteins | sample LantaG_FD_182804 | JGI IMG/M metagenome (GOLD analysis project Ga0210003, IMG submission 182804) | Deep subsurface microbial communities from Baltic Sea to uncover new lineages of life (NeLLi) - Landsort_02402 metaG (SPAdes) (version 2) | ecosystem: Environmental > Aquatic > Marine > Oceanic >... | reverse complement strand
ATCTCAGCAGTACATGGCATAAACATAGGAGATCTTTTAGATGAAATAGTTAAAGGAATTTCTGATATTGGTACTCAAACTATTGCACAGGAAGACAAAAAAACTATTCCAAACATAGCAATCCTTGGGCAGCCAAATGTTGGGAAATCAACCTTGTTTAACAGCATGATACGTGAGGAAAGAACAATCGTTGACGAAGTTGCAGGAACGACAAGAGACAGCATAGACAGCGTGGTAAGTGTAAATAATAAAAAATATAAATTTATTGACACAGCTGGACTTAAAAAAAATAAGCTGCATGAGGAAGATTTGGAATATTACAGCAAATTGAGGACTGTCAGAACAATTGAGAAATCAGATGTTGGATTGATTTTGTTTGATTGCACCAAACCAATTACAAAGCAAGATCTAAAAATTGTTGAAACGTGTATAGAAAAGAGAGTGAGTGCTTGCATTGTATTTAATAAAACTGATATTGTTGGTACCGATATTATGGAAAAACTCGTGGAAGATTTTGACAGAAAGTTAAAATTTGTGAAATTTATACCTTTCCTAAAAATTAGTGCCCTCAAAGGTAAAGGTATGAAAGGCATCTTTAAAATGATAGATTTACTGATGGAGGAGAGGGGTAAGAGAATTTCGGACAGCAAGCTTACAAATTTATTTAAAGAACTGGAACAGCAGAATATTTTATACTGGAAGGGAAAAAAATTTAGAATTAAATTTATTAGACAGACAAAAACTTCTCCACCTGTATTCCTGGTTTTTTCAAATATGGATATTAGAAAAAAAACAAACATAAAAAGATTTATAGAAAATACTATAAGAGACAATTTTGGATTTATGGGAACACCTATAAATTTTAAATTTAAATATTGATTTATGCATGCTGTCTAAGCTTGGCGCTTATGGTTACTTTTCTTCCAGGCATAAAATTTAATATAAATTATGTGAATTGGTAAATTTATACAACAAAATAATATGAAAAGTAAAATTAATATAGCAATAATAGGAGCAGGCAGCTGGGGAACGACACTTTCTGCCGTGCTGGCTCAGAAAGGCTACTCCATAGAAATATGGACAAGGAGCGAAGATGTTTTCAACGATATATTAAAAAACCGAAGGAATACAAAATACACTGGTAATCTCATTATCCCGGAAAATGTAAAGCCTTTTATAAATAAAGAAGATTTGCCTGGAAACATAGATATTGTAATCTTTGCAGTGCCGTCTCATACGCTGAGAGGTGTAATCAAAAGTTTTTATGACAAGCTTTTAAACAACTGTACGACAATAAAAGGTCTTTTAAATGTTGCAAAAGGCTTAGAGATTGGAACCAATCTCAGGCTTTCACAGGTTATAAAACAGTCAGTTCCAGAGGAATTGGAATCCAAAATTGCTGTCCTGTCAGGGCCGAACATTGCATTAGAAGTTGCAAGCAAATTACCGAGCGTAACAGCTATAGCCTCAACAAGCTATGGGCTTCTAAAATATCTCCAACCAATTTTATCAACCGAATATTTCAGGGTGTATACAAACAAAGACATTATAGGCGTTGAAGTTGGCGGTGCAGTCAAAAATATTATCGCAATAGCAGCTGGTATTTCCGATGGTCTTGGTTATGGTGCAAACACAAAAGCTTCTCTTGTAACACGAGGGCTGCATGAAATAACCAAACTTGGTGTAAGACTTGGAGCAAGCCAACTGACATTTTCAGGCATTGCAGGAATGGGGGACCTTGTGGCAACCTGCATCAGCAAGAACAGCAGAAACAGAAATGTTGGGACAAGAATAGCAAAGGGCGAAAAAATAAGTAAAATTACCAGTGACATGTATATGGTCGCAGAAGGAATAAAAACAACTAAGGCTGTTTATAATTTAGCAAACATTATGGGAATAGAGCTCCCTATTACCGAGTGTATTTATGAAATTATGTATAATGACCTGGATCCATTAAAATCTACTGACAGGCTTATGGGGAGAAAGTATAAATCTGAAATTGAAGGTTTGTGATCCTGCAGGTAAAGAAAATAAATTTTAACTTAAACTTTCAAACTTTAATAATTAAAAGTATAATCTAAAATGTAATGTTACCGGGACGTGGCGCAGTTTGGCTAGCGCACCAGTATGGGGTACTGGGGGTCGGAGGTTCAAATCCTCTCGTCCCGACCATAATACAAAAACTTTTGATAAAAAACATATTCCATCGCAATTTATTATGTAAAAATAAAAAAGCGAAATATTAAAAATAACAATGGGGAAAAACATAAAGTTCGGTACAGATGGATGGAGAGCTGTTATAGCAGAAGACTTTACATTTGAAAATGTAAAATTAGTAGCACTTGCTATTGCTGATTACCTCAAAAAAAGCAACAGGGATAAAAAAGGAGTGCTGGTAGGATATGACAACAGGTTTTTATCAAAAGAATTTTCAAAACAGGCAGGATATGCACTGTCAAGCAAGGGGCTCAGGGTATACCTGTCAAAGGAATCTGTGCCAACCCCGGTGGTTGCATTTATGTTAAGAGAGTTAAATTTAGATGGAGCAGTAATGATCACTGCAAGCCATAACCCTCCTGAATACAATGGAATAAAGTTTATACCTTATTACGGAGGCCCTGCTGGAGATAAAGTAACTAAAGAGATAGAAAAAAATTTAACTAAATTAATAGTTGATAAAAATACCAATATTGTTGATTTTAAAGATACTGAAATTAAAAGGTTTGAGGACAATTTTAAGTATGTGTCAAATCTTGATAGTTATAAGATAAAAATACAAAAAATGGTTGACGAAGATCTAATAAAAAAGTCAAATCTAAAATTAATAGCAGATACAATGCATGGTTCAGGAAGCAAGGTTCTACCGGAAATATTAAAAGATAATTTAGAGTTAGAAGCAAAAATTCTTAATAATGACAGGGACCCATTATTTGGAGGAATGCTGCCAGATCCTTCAGAGAGTAATTTAGATTTGATGAAAAATGAAATTTTAAAAAATAATCTTGATCTGGGAGTAGCTCTTGATGGAGATGCTGACAGGTTTGGTGTTATTGATGGCAAAGGCATCTTTATTAGTCCAAACAATGTTATACCTATGATACTTTATCATCTACTGAAAACACGCAAGTTTGACCACAGTGATATTGCTGTAAGAACTGTTGCTACAACACATTTAATTGATGAAATTTGCAGAAAAAACAAAATAAAATTATTAGAAACACCGGTAGGCTTTAAATATATTGGCATGGAAATGTTGAACAATAATGTTATTATAGGTGGGGAAGAAAGCGGAGGACTAAGTATAAAGAATCACATTCCCGAAAAAGACGGCATACTGGCTGGCATGCTTTTAATTGAAATCCAATCATTTCTTAAGAAAAACTATGGTAAAAAATATCTTTCAGATTATTTAAATGAAATTTACAATGAATTTGGAACTTTTTACAATACAAGAATTGATATAAAAATTCCCACAGATAAAAAAGGCAGCATAATTGAGTTCTTTTTCAGCCAGAAAAATAAGCTTATCTGTGGTAGAAAAGTTACAGATATAATAGATAAAGATGGAGTAAAATTACTTATAGAAAATAAAAGCTGGATACTGATAAGGCCGTCCGGTACCGAGCCATTAATCAGGTGCTACATTGAGGCAATAGATAAAACATACTTTGAAGCCATAAAGGATTTTGTAAAACAAAATATTAAGAATTTAACAAATTAAACAAAGCAGTAAACATATATTGATAAATTATAAATGTACTATAAAATGATACATAAAGAAATTTAAAAATGGAAAATAAAATGAATAAAACAAAACAGACAGAATCAATTAAAAAAACTGATGCCGGATACCCGGAAGAAATATCAAAAGATATATTAAGCGACCTGCAGAAAATACCTGAGGGCAGGGCTGGAATTGTAGTAATAAAAGGGCCTAATGTGGGCGAAAAGTTTTTTTTGATTAAACCTAAATTTGAAATTGGCAGAAGCCACGATTCAGATATCTTGCTGGACGATATAACAGTATCAAGAAAACATGCAGTTTTAGAGAAGGTTGACAACGACTACATAATTTCTGATTTAAGCAGTTTGAATGGTACTTATGTAAATGGTGAAATAGTAAATAGCAGCAAATTAAAAAAAGGCGATAAAATACAAATAGGAAAATATATCTTTTTATTTTTTCATTCTAAGTAAATTTTTTTAGGAATTTTTAATAAAGGATTTTAAATGAATAAAAAACCGGAAAAACCTTACATAAACATTGGAAAATTAGTAAAAAAATTTAAAAAATATTACCCTGATTTAACAAGCAGTAAGTTGAGATTCCTAGAATTAAAAGGACTTGTATCCCCAAAAAGATCGCAAAATAAATACAGGGTATATTATAAAGACGATGTAGAGAAAATATACTTCATATTAAAAATGCAAAAAGACTACTTTATGCCTCTTGATGTAATAAAGAAAAAATTAAATTCAGTAGATTTTAAAAAAATTTCAAAAGATAAAAACTTTTTTGAAAATTTACAGTTAAAACTTGAAAAGGAGTATAAACCTTATGAAACAGAAGAAACACTTACTGCTGGCGACTTGATGAAAAAATATAAGCTACCCCAATCTCTTATAAAAGACTTAACAGATAACAGTATTATTGGATTAGCAGAAGAAGATGGACAGTATACATTATGCAGAGAAGATATAGAGATTGCTAAAATATTAAATAAACTTTCAAAATTTGGAATTCATGTCAGACATCTAAAAGTACTTGAAAATTTCGCAAATCGCAATTCTTCGTTCATGCAGCAAATCATTTTGCCCTTAATCAAATCTTCAGATAAAAAGTCCCACAGAAAAGCTTCCAAATTGTTATCCCAGCTGGCAGAGGACCTTTGCAGTGTTTACATGCTCCTGGTTAGAAGAGAAAATAGGAAATTCTTGGAAAAATATAAATGATAAATAAAGAATCTGCTTTTAAACAAGCTTCATTAAAAAAAATTATTTTTTTATTTCTATCATTTATATTGATAGCGAGCATTAACTGGCTCTCTTTTCCTGCCAGTATCTACGGTGAAGCATCCGGTGAAGTAAAAATAACTGCTGAGTCTGCACTGGTGGTAGATTTTAAAACCGGCAATATTCTTTACGAAAAAAATTCCAATAAAAAAATATTTCCAGCAAGTACAACAAAAATGCTCACAGCAATAGTGGCCATCGAAAATATTGATGACTATAGCGAAGTTGTAAAAATATCTAAAAACGCCTCCGGAAGAAACCACTCGGCATTTAGGTTCAGTAAAGGTGATGAGATAAGTTTGATGGACTTATTAAAAGCTTCATTGATTTGCTCTCACAATAATGCCGCTGTTGCACTTGCTGAATATGTTTGTGGGAACGTGGAAGACTTTATAAAAATAATGAACTTAAAAGCTAAAGAAATTGGTGCCGTAAACTCAAATTTTGAAAATACAAATGGATTGGACTCAGAATATCCTAATCATAAAACAACTGCCTATGATCTGGCAGTAATAGCAAAATATTGCCTTTCCAATAATTTATTTAAACAAATCGTCAACACACAAAAAGATTATATACACATAAATGGTAAAGAAATTGAGATAAAAAACACAAACGATCTCTTGCCTTATGACTATATTGGCGGGGTAAAAACAGGATACACAGAAAATGCAGGATTTTGTGTTGTGCTTTATTCAGATAAAAATGATCTGGAACTGATAACTGTAGTGCTTGGATGCAGTTCTGTTGAGGACAGAAAAAACGACAGCATAAGACTGCTAAACTGGGCATACGATAACTTTGACTATATAAATATAGTAGATTCCGGTAAAGTGTATAAAACTATAAATATCGGTGATCAAACAAAAGTTTATCTAGACCTGTACCCTGATTCTGATTTTACAAAATTGATAAATCTAAACAGCGATGAAATAAGTTTAAAGCACGACATAGATGATGATATAAAACTTCCAGTACTTAAAAACCAGGTACTGGGAACCCTTGACGTTTACATAAATGAAGACAAGCAAGCAGATATGCGCTTAATTTCAAAAGATGCTGTTGAGAAACCTTATGTATATCAGAAAATAGACAACAGCAAAGAATTGCAGTCCAGAAAAATGTTGTTTTTTTTATTGGTGTTTTATTTTTTCGTATTTACATTTATAATAGTTAAAAATTTGTTTGTAAACAGGAATCAATATTCTTAGTAGTTTAACAATCAAACTAAATGGAGGTATTATCAAATTGAGCAAAAAGAATTTTAAATATTTAAAAACTACACTGGTATTTGCCGTAGTTATCTTTCTAAACATTACCATTGCTTTTTCAGGATGCAAAAAACAAGAAATACTACCAGAGGAAGCAGCTGTAGTAGAGGAGGAAGTTGCTGGCACTGAAGAAAGTATAGAAGATAAAAAAGATGAAACCAAAAAAACAACAGAATTAAAAATTACTGGAAATATTAATGTACTTAGCGGATTGGAAATTTCCGACTCAGTAGGCAGCAGCAGGCCAATAGCTGTGATGATAGAAAATAGTCCCCAGGCAAGGCCGCAATCAGGACTAAATCTTGCTGATATTGTATTTGAAGTTGTTGATGAAGGAGGAGTTACAAGATATGTAGCAATTTATTCATCATTTGACGCAGAAATTATGGGTCCGGTTAGAAGTGCAAGACCATATTATGCTGAGATAGCAAGAAGCTTTGATCCGCTGTATGCTTTCTGGGGAACATATCCTGAGTGCTATAAAGTAGTAGAAGATCTGGGCCTGGATGATCTAAGCGTTCTCGGGGATCAGAGCGGCAACAGTTCCATTACTGCCAAAGCATCGCACTGGAGAGACGACAGCAGGTCTTCTCCAAACAATGGTTATATGTCTACCCTGCAGCTTAAAGAAGATGCAAAAAGAGTAGGCTATTCACTTGAAGGTAGTCAGTCGCCATTGGAGTTTAAAATAGATGCAGCAAATTCTGAAAGAGGCAATATCTCAAGCGTAACTATTGATTTTTCGTATGATCAATATAAGGTTGATTTTATATACAACAAAGATAAAAACAATTATTCAAAACTCCTGGCAGGGGCTCCACATACTGATAGGGAAACAGGCGAGCAAATAACAATAAACAATGTTATTGTTATGATTACAAATATTGAAGGCCCCATAGACGAGAGTGGACATATGGCAGTCAGAACAACTGGAACCAGTGACGTTAACAAAGCCTTCTTCTTTGTGGATGGAAATATGATAGAAGGGACCTGGGAAAGAACAAGTGTCTTTGACCAATTTCTGTATAAAGACAAGGATGGAAACACAATGCTGTTCAACAGGGGTTCGACATGGATAGCTATGGTTCAGGGCATTGATAGATTAACATACTGATGCAGATATTTTACAAAATATAAAGCAAGTAATTTTTAAATAAAGCTTTGAATGATAAGTTGGAATACAGTTTAACAAAAAACAAAATTTTAGGCGAAGTTCTATTCTCAGAATCAGAGATAAAAAAACGAACCATTGAACTTGGCAGTGAAATCACCAAAGACTATACCGGCAAAGATTTGCTTGTTATAAGTGTTCTCAGGGGTGGAGTAATATTTTTAGTGGATTTGATAAAAAATATAGATATTCCTTTGAGTGTAGATTTTATTAGTATTGCAACTTATGGTATAGGCGGGACATCCACCGGTGTTGTCAGAATCACCAAAGACCTCGAAGAGGCTATAGAAAATAAAGACGTGCTAATTGTAGAGGACATTATAGATACAGGTCTCACTATAAGCTATCTATTGCGAAACTTAGAGTCAAGATTTCCAAAAAGCATTGGAATATGCACTCTTCTGGATCGAGACATAAGAAGAATAGCAGACATAAAAATTAAGTACATAGGTTTTAAAATTGGTGAGAAATATATAGTTGGTTATGGAATGGACTATAAACAAAAATTTAGAAATTTAAAATCTATATATGCGCTCAAAACAGACACAGTTGAAAAAGATATAGAATCCATAAAGCACACTGCAAGCCTTTAATGCTGCCCATCTTAATTCCTGCTCAAAGTAAACACGCAACTGAAACCAAGTGATGTGTAAAACAAAAAGTGATATAATCTAAATTAACAGTCAAAGAAATTATCTAACAGGATTGGTAATCTTTAGAGTATAATTTTTTAGAGATTATGAAAGAAAAAAGGAAAAAATACATACCAATAAAAATGTCTTTGGAGGGCGTGAGAATAGAATTACCATCTCAAAAGCCAATAATACTGCTAAAGGAGGAAGGTGGCAACAGGTACCTTCCTATATGGATAGGGTCTTACGAAGCTTCAGCCATTGCTCTGGAGTTGGCTAACATTAAAACGCCTCGTCCTATGACGCATGACTTAATTGTAAGCATTGTCAAATCTATAAAGGCAAGAATAAATAATATTGAAATAATTGACATAAGAAATAACACTTTCTATGCAACCGTGAATATAAAGAACTCAGACAATAAAATTATAAAAATTGATTCCAGGCCGTCTGACGCTATTGCTATCGCAGTAAGAGATAAATGCGATATATTTGCAGCCGAACATGTTCTTGAATCTGCTGGTCTCCAGATTCAATCTATTGATGATGAGGTAAAGCAATTTAAGAGTTTCTTAGACAATGTAAGCCCTGAGGATTTTAAAACAAAATAAATTTGCTTTAAATTTATATCTCCGCATTAAAAAACCAATCAGCGATAATATCATCTTCATTTAATCAAAATATTGACTTTATTTTTTAAAATTATATAATTACATCAATATAATTACATCAATGTAATTAAAAATATAAATATTTTTCTTATGAAATTAAAGAAAATATTTGATGCCTTGCTACATTTTAAAAAAATTATTGTGAAGAGAAGCGATACGGAAAAATATTACAAGTCAAGCGAAGCTTGCAAAATTACAGGCCTCACCTATAAACAGCTCGATTACTACGATAGAACAAATTTTATAAGACCCTCTGTACATAAAGCCAAAGGCTATGGAACAAAGAGAGCATACAGTTTTAACGACTTGTTGAAGCTGAAAGTCATAAAGAAACTTCTTGATGCCGGCATTAGTCTCCAAAAACTAAGAAAAACAAAGAAATATCTGGAATTAAATGAAAAAAATGATGATGTTTTATTAAAAGTTACCTTGATGTCGGATGGCAATACAGTGTATGCCTGCTACTCAGATAAAGAGATTGTTGATACATTAAATAGCGGACAGGCTGTATTCGGCATAGCGTTGGATAAAGTATATTCAGGCTTAAAGGGAGACATAAAAAAAATATTTAAAAAATGAATATTGTGATATTGATAATTTAAATTAAATAGTAGGGAGCATATGATTGAAAGAACATTAAAAATACAAAAAAATATTAACAAAAACAATAGATCGAATTCAGGATTTACAAATGCTGAAAAAATAAAATTTGCCCATAAAAGTGAGAAGGAATTTGCTAAGATATTGGATTTTTATAGGATAAATTGGGAATATGAGCCAAGGACTTTCCCGTTAAAATGGGACAAGGATGGCAATGTTACTTTAAGCTTTACTCCTGATTTTTATATGCCAGGTTTAAATTTATACATTGAGCTTACAACTTTGAATCAAAATTTGGTCACAAAGAAAAATTATAAAATAAGAAAATTGAGGGAACTTTACCCGGATGTGAATATTAAATTATTTTATAAAAAAGATTATAATAACCTCTTATTTAAATACACGAATAAATAGTTTAAAGAATCAGGCAAGTTTTTAATGTGAAAACTTCCAACAAAATTTGTAAATCAGTTTAGGCTTGTAATTATAAATTAAACAACATGAGCAATAAAATTAGTGGGTCTATAAAAGGTGACATCAAGCATTTGTTTAGTAAGTACGGCACGATGAAAGGCAGGCCAAGTATCTGGGGAGCATTAAGAATACTGCTTGTAAAACCTGGAGTTCAGGCCTTAATCTTTTATAGATTTTACAAGATACTGTACAAGATAAAGCTCAGGCTTTTGGCTGAATTTTGCTGCAGAATAAATTTTTTCTTTAATGGGGCAGAAATAGACCCTGCTTGTGAAATTGGTCCGGGATGCAGGATATGGCATCCAGCAGGTGTTGTAATTGGCAGGGGAGTTAAGATAGGAAAAGATGTCAGTATTTTTTCAAATGTTACTTTAGGCGGTTTGGGCCATTCAATATTTCATCATGGAGAGCCGGGCTATCCTGAAATCGGAAATAATGTAATTTTATATACAAATGTCACTGTAATTGGACCTGTAAAAATAGGGGATAATACAACGATCGGCTCCCATTCTTTAGTTTTAAATTCAATCCCGGAAAATTGTCTTGCAGCAGGAAGTCCTGCAAAAATAATCAAAAAATCTTAGTTTTAGTAAATCACCCAGGAATAATTTTTTCTTGACATAAGGATAAGGTGATACTATTATATTTTTTGTAAACGATAACAAAATATGTAATTTAAGTCTAACTAAGCAGTAACGATTGCGTAAATTCTCAAGAGGTACAATTTTGAAAGTAAATATAAAAACAGTGTCAGAAAAAGCCGGGGTGTCTACTGCAACTGTTTCAAGAGTCTTAAGTGACTACCCGGGTGTCAAAGAAAAAACACGAAAAAAAGTTCTAAAGGTCATTTCTGAACTGAACTACGAAATTAATATTGTTGCAAGAAATCTAAGACAGAGGAAAACAAATACCATTGGCGTAATACTAGGAAATGTCTTGTCTCAATTTTATTCCATAATCGCAAAATCAGTTGAGGATGTAGCCAATAAGTCTGGCTACAACACAATTCTTTGTAATGGCGATGACAGCCCTGAAAAAGAATTAAAATATCTTAAAATTTTAAAAGCTAACAGGGTAGACGGCATAATCCTCACGCCGACAGGTAAAAATGCTGATTATGTTAATTGGCCGATAGAATCGGGGACCAGGGTGGTCCTTTTGGACAGGTTAATAGATGGTGTAGAATGTGATGCGGTACTGGTAGACAACGAAAATGGAGCATATAAAGCTGTAAAACACTTAATAAACCAGGGTTACAGAAAAATTGGGATCATAAATGGCTTTACGGACAGAACCACGGGGAGGGGAAGACTTGACGGATATTTAAAAGCGCTAAGAGAAGCAGGCATACCAAAAGATAATGGTCTTATAAAAATTGGTGACTTTAAAAAGAGAAGCGGCATTAACTTAGCAAGAGAGCTTCTGGAAAGCAATAACAGGCCAGAAGCAATTTTTGTAACAAACCTGGATATGACATTGGGTACGCTTATAACTATTAAGGAAATGGGCCTTAAAATACCTGACGATATAAGCATTGTCGGTTTTGATGATTCAGATTGGGCACCAATTTTAAATCCACCGCTTACTGTAGTAAGTCAGCCTGTGTACAACCTGGGTTCAACTGCGGGTGAAATGTTAATAAAAAAAATAGAAAATGGCAGCACGAACTCAGGGAAAGAACCGCTTATAGTAACTTTAAATACAAACCTTACAATTAGAAATTCTACAGTAAGTAGAATGTGATAAAATAATCAGCAATTCTGCATCTTGATTTTTAATATCTCAAGTTAACTTAATTATAGCTTAAAATACTCTCTTTTTTAAAAAAGCAAATTCGCATTCAAATAATACTTGACTTTTTTGATTAAATATGAAATACTAAAGTATATCAATTTAATGAAAGGCACATTATGAAAAGAGCAGGCAGAACAAGGCGTGAAAAAGATCTCTTATCCAAACTTTCAAACATGATAAATTATTCTGAATATATTCATGCAAACCTTGTAAATGTTGCAAGAACATGCGGCAATAAAAACTGCAAATGCATCACAAAAGGAGAAAAACACGTATTACTTTATCTAACTACAATAAGAAAAGATGGGAAAAGAAAAATGATATATATCCCTAAAAACCTTGAAGAAGAGGTAAGGCAGATGGTGAAAAGATATTTTAAGATAAGGGATATGATTGAAGAGGTATCAGATATTAATCTTCAAAGAGTATTATCTAAAAAGAAGTAATGTTTAAAAGAATAATAAAATATTCTAATAAATATTTTAACCTGTTTGATTTAATTGATGGTATTTCTGATTTAAGGGCAAAGCCTCAGATACTATCAAATGATATTGCCATTTCAATTCTATCCATATTATTTGCAAATCTTGGTTCACTTAACAAATTTAATTTATTCAAAAATATTGCAGCAGTAAAAATAGCTGAAAGGATTCCATCAGCATCAACTATTGGTCGAGCAGTAGACACTATGGATTTAGATTATATAAGGCAAATATTAAAAGAAATATATTTAAAGGCAAAAAGATCTAAAATGGTTGAGAGCTACCATGGAAAATATATTGGCATAATTGACGCTCATGAAATATGTTCAAGTGATATCCATAAGTGTAAATTTTGCAGCATAAGAAATGTTTCCAAGATAGAGGGTGAGGTTAAGCTAAATTATTATCACAAATACAGTGCATTTATTTTAGCAGGACAAAACTTTGCGTTTTTGCTTGATATAGAGCCAATTTGTCCAAATGAAGGTGAGCTTACAAGCTCATATAGACTGCTTGATCGTGTGTGCAGAAATTATCCTAAGGCATTTGAAGTTGTAGTAGGAGACGGACTTTATTTAAATGGACCTACATTTAATTTACTTGATTCCCATCATAAATACGCTGCAGCTGT
>Ga0210003_1003498_pt1 | contig 12739 bp, 12 predicted proteins | sample LantaG_FD_182804 | JGI IMG/M metagenome (GOLD analysis project Ga0210003, IMG submission 182804) | Deep subsurface microbial communities from Baltic Sea to uncover new lineages of life (NeLLi) - Landsort_02402 metaG (SPAdes) (version 2) | ecosystem: Environmental > Aquatic > Marine > Oceanic >... | reverse complement strand
TCGCCCCCCCCCCCAACAAAACAACAACAACGCTTACTCCTCATCATCATCATGAACAGGGTCCTGTCGAGCTCGACCTACCTCCACCGCGTGCACGTCAACGCGGCCATGTCCACAAGCCTGCTCCCGGACTATGGTGGCCACACCAGCGGCAGGTCGCCGCCCCGAGAAGACAAAGAAACGCGGAAACCCATCCCGTCGGGCGGCGCGCCCACCTGCCGCAAGCCCAACACCGTCATCTTCCGCCGCAGGATGCGCGTGCTCGACAACGAGGACCGCGAGTGGCTGATATCGTACGAGTCCTTGTGCTCGGCGGGCCAGCGACACACCAGATTCAGCGCCGGGTGGGCCGCACTGTGCAAGGCCAACGACTTCAGGGTCGGGGACACGATCGTCTTTTCCCGGTGGGGAAAGAGGGACAGCGGCGTGGTGGTCGTCCAGCGCGAGAGCTACGAGTGACGACTCGCTGTGTAAACAAAAGAGTTCTGTGAGTAGATGCTATGGCTGGCGACGAGCAGGATGTGAAAGAAGAGTTGGAGTTTTCCTTTTCTTCTTCTTCTTCTTCCTTTCTGCACGTTCAATTCTTGCTTCCTTTCCAATCCTTGCTTTCTTCTTCTCTGGTTCTTCCTGGTGCATGAAACAAAAGCAAAGAAACAGAAACAACTCAACACGGATCCAAGAAAGAAAGAAAGACGTTCCCATTTTGAGACCACGATCACTCCATCTTCTTTATGTTTACAAGTCTATTATTTTTTCTTCTTCAACCATAAAAAAGAAAAAACTGATAAACTTGCCTCGTCTGAGACAGACGAGTGTTTTCGTCGATCCGAATAGTGTTTGCCAAAAGATTCTCTTTTCAACCATTTTCTTTTACGGCCTCCGAGGACGGCACGATCCGTCGCGCAGGGATCGCTTCCGCGGTCAGAGGGAAATGGAAGCAAAGTCAGAGGGCAAAAACACTAGGTAAAATAAAAAGGAAAGACGCGGTTCCTGCTCATTGAGAGGAAAAGAAGAGAGGAGCAAAGATGTTCTTTTTTTGAGGATTGAAAGAGGGAATTGAGGGTCGGAGAAGAGGAAGGAAAGAGAGGATCGGAAGATGGAATTGAGAATCGGAAGAGAGAGGATCGGAAGAGGGAATTGAAGATCGGAGGAGAGAGGGATCGAAAACGGTATTTTTTTGAGGTTCAGAAACAAAAGGAGAAGCGCCAACAGAGTTTTTGGTTCTCGTGCATCCCGAGAGAGCAGTCTCCGCATTGAGCGCACACACAAACCGCATCTCTGTGGCCTCCTTCCTTCAGAACTCTTTGTTGTCAATAAATCGTGTTCCGCTTGATGGAAAAGGAGGGATAGGTAAGACAAAGTGTTTTTTTTCTTTTTCTTTTTTGTATGCGGAATGCTGGTGTTCCCAAGAGAAGAATCTCGGGAAAAAGATATCTCGGGTCCGATTCACTCAAGGGATCGTCGGGAGCAATGAGGTTCTTGTTTGATAGATGCTGGGGTTACGTTTGGTCGTAAAGACGTGCAGATGCAGTCTGCTTTTGGACAGCCTGCGCTTGGACAGGAGGCAAAATGTCGGTAAAGAAATTGATGATAGAGTTTTCGACCACCTCAAACTCTGCTTTCATCTCTTTGACGCCGTCGTCGGTTTCATCGTCGGCGTTGGTGGTGGTGGTGGTGGTGGTGATGCTGTCGTAGTCGTCATTGTCGTCATTGCCGCCGTCAGCGCCGCTGGTGTTGTTAGGTCTCTGCCTCTTGTTGCTGGGGTGAATCGCGGCGGAGGCCCTGGCGGCGGCCTTGACTGCGGCCCTGGTGGCAGCCCTGGTGGCCCTCCGGGCGCGCTTTCTGTTCGTCGGGCCGCCAGGAGTGTTGGCGTCGGCGGCCTTTCCGAGCTCGACCTCCACGGCGCGGTCGTAAGCAGCCAGGATGTCCGCGAGAGCGGCAGAAGCCGTGGAGCAGCACCTGCAGCAGCCGGGGGCGGCCAACTTGCGGAGCGACTCCAGCATCGAGGCGTCCCTCTGTGCCTTGGCGTCGTGGCGCTCGATCGCGCCGTGGAACGCCCTTTGCAACGCCCTGATCCTCGGGGCCGCGGTGTTGGCCACGCCAGCGTAGGCCGTGATCACGCTGAGCAGCAGGTAGCGGTCGACTTGCTGGAAGGAGCGGGCGACGTCGTCGTCGGCCGCGTCAAAGGCGTCAAACAGGGGGCCGTCGGTGGTGTCGGCGTTTCTCGCGGCGGCGGCGGCGCCAGAAGCAGCTAAAGCAGCAGCAGCAGCGGCAGCATAAAAGGCGGGCTTTGCGGGTCGTTCCGTTGCCATCGTCGCCGTTACTGTTGCCGTTGCCATCGTTGCCGTCTCCGTCGCCGTCGCCGTCGATGCTGCCGTTACCGTCGCCGTTGCCGTCACGGTCGCTGTTCCCGTCATCGCCGTCTCCATCGCCGCCGCCGCCTCCGCCTCTGCCGTCGCACCAGCACCAGCAGCAGCAGCAGGAGCGCTCTCCGTAGCAACAGCCGCAGCAGTGACAGCGTACGCAGCGTAGAGCTTGGCCTCGGCGTTGTTCATCAGCACGAGGGACACGCGGTAGGCGGCGTTGTAGCCCTGGAGATAAGTTTCCCGGAGGGACGGAAGCAACGGCAGCGCCTCTCCGACCGCCGCGATGCTCGCGCGGAGGCGCGCGAGCTGCTGGCCGCCGACGAGCTCCGGGGCCGCGGCCAGGTCCTTCGCATTGACGCCCAGCTTCTCGACCAGCTGCTCGTCCAGCGTGGCGAGGAAGGAGGCGACGGCGGCGGGGTCGAAGTTTCCGTTTCTGTCGGCAGCAAGGAGCTTTGGCCGCACGCTCGGGAAGCAGGAGCACCTGAGGACGGCCACGGCCAGGGGACCGCCGACCCTCTCCATGACCGGGTTGATCAAGTTTCTGAACAGAAACCTGACCCCGCGGTCGTGGTCCTCCTGGGCCGCGGCGAGGGCGCTCTCCAGGGCCGCGGCCGTCAAGTGCGCTGCCACTGCGGCGTGGGAGGCCGAGCGGAGCGTGCCGATGACGGCGCGGCCCATCGCGGGCGCCGGGGCTCCTGAGGAGCTGTCGGCCATTTCGTTGAGCGACGCGGTCATGAGGTTGAAGCCTTTGGTGTAGTAGTCCATCACCTGTTTTTGTTTTTTGTTTTTGTTTCATTGTTTCGTTTTGTTTGGTTTGGTTTGGTTTGGTTTGGTTTGGTTTGGTTTGGTTTGGTTTGGTTTGGTTTGGTTTGGTTTGGTTTGGTTTGGTTTGGTGTTGGTTGCGGAGGGGTAAAGAAGAGAGAGGGAGGGGGAGAAGAGAGAGAGAGGGGGAGGGGGGAAGGAAAAAGGAGGGACAAGAAAGAGTGAGTTTTTTTTCTTCTTCTTTCGTGTTCTTGCTCTCCTCCTCTGAAATGGAAAAAGAAGAACAAAAAACGTGACTCGAATTGTTAGGTCTTCTTCAGGAAAGAGAAGAGAGAGAAAAGAGAGAGGGCACGAGTCTTTCTTGGTTCTTGTCGCTCGATCTCTTTCTCTCTTTCTCTTGATCTGAAAGAAAAGAAGAAAAAAAACTAGGCTCTCTCCAACCAAAAGGACGCGTCGGACAACTCACCTCTTCCTCCACTGGGAGGCGCTTAGGCCAGAACTTCACAATGGTGGCGGGAGCGGGAGGAGGGGTCTCCGCAGCCACTTCCGCGGGGGCCGGATCGCGAGAAGTAGGAGGACGAGGAGGAGGACAAAAAGGCATCAAAGCGATCGGTGCAACCAAATTGTCCTCCTCGCATACGATCTGCTGCTGCGCCTGGCCCGATCCGTTGTCATCGCAGTCCATCTGCGCAATTCCTCCCGTGAATTCCTGCGCCTCGACGGCGCCTTTGCCTTTCGCGGGCGGGGGGGCCGCCGACTCGGAGGAAGGGAGAGGAGCGGAAGCATTGGCCTCATCCGAAGCCCCAACGGCGACGACAACGACCGCAGCACCTCCAGGCGACGACGATCGCGGGGCCTGCACCTCGCCGCAGGGCGCCTGGGGCCTCGCTCTGCACTGGGCGCGCTCGCGTGCACCGAGCATCGTAGCACCCGTGCACATGAAGAGGCGCTGGTGGAAGGGGGAGAGGGGAGAGGGGTGGGGGGTGGGGGGAGTAGACCCCAAACTAGGGCAAGGTGTAAAGAAACAAAAAAAAAACTTCGCAGAAGGGGTGGAGGTCAGAGGATCCGAGAGTTGAGAAGTTCGCAACTTTTTCTCACGCGCTCAAAGTGTCTCTCTTCTCTCTCTTCTCTCCTTCTCTCTCTCTCTCTCCGGCTCGGCACGTGACTTGCTCTCTCGAGACTCTGGCGGCACGTTTTTTTTGGTTTTCGTGCGTGCGGTCCGAACAATAAGAACGAGAACTTGAGCGTTTTCTCACCACCCCTCCCCCCCTCCTTCACCCCCCATGATGTAGCCTTGTTCTTCTTGTCATTCGACAGCAGCAATGAGCTGATTTGAGTGCGGGGAACATGACGGAAAGGTGTGCTCAAGGAGAGGTTTTTCTTCTCATTTTTCTCTCTCTTTTCCCTTTCTTTTGGCGCGCGCGTTCAAGCGGATGAAACCGAGATCTTTCGCTTCGCTTCCACGGACGGTGTTTGTATTATAAGCCTTGCTTCTTACCGCAAGGATGAGCTGATTTGGATGACGGGAACATGACGGAAAGGTGTGCTCAAAGAGAGGTTTTTTTCCTCTTTTTTCTCTCTCTTTTCCCTTTCTTTTGGCGCGCGCTTTCACATGTTTAGAAAACGAAAAAACCCGCTTCACACCTCCCAAGGGTGTTGCCTTGTTAGCTGCTCTACTCAGAGCAGAGATGAGCTGAATCGGATGTCGCTGCCTGTTTTCTCTTTCAAACAAGAAGGAAGAAAGAGCAGCACGTAACATTTCCTCCTCGTCGCCGTCGCTTCTCGCTCTTCTTCTTCTCTCTTTGCCCTGATGCTTTTGAGGAGTGCAAGGTCCTGACTCAAGGCCTCTCCGTGGAGTGAACGATTCCGAGGGGACGTAAGAAAAGCGAGACAGACGTTTTTCTCTTTCCACTCCTTTTCCCTTTCAAACAAGAAGGAAGAAAGAGCAGCACGTGACATTTTCTCCTCATCGCCGTCGCTTCTCTCTTCTTCTTTCTTGCTTTCGTTTGCACATGAATCCGATATGCTTTTCTGTTGCCGACCTTGCTGATTGGAGCACAGTGATGCGTTTGAAAATGGGAAGAAGGAGAAAAGAGAGGGGGGGGAGCGTTTTTTCTTCCTTTTTCCTTCGTTTCCTCGTTCTTTTTTCCTTTCCTTGATTACTTGCGCGTGTTTCTTTGAGATCAAGATCGACTTTTGCATGCGGCGAAAAAGTGTTGAGGACGGGGAGGGTTGTGTGAAAGACGAGAGAAACTTGAAGTTGTGGAAGGAGTCTGCTGCTGCTGCTGCTGCTGCTGCTGCAGCTGCCCCTCTTTTTTTCCCTTTCTTTCCATCTCTTTGAATGTCAAAAACGCCACAGGCTCAAGATGATTTTCATCCCAAAGCGATTTTCTTCATTTCTTTGGTTGTTCGACCGTTGGCCGAGCGAGCGGAATGAAGAAAAAGAGAGATATGAAAGAGAAAGGAAGGGAAAGAGAAAGAGTCGAGGTCGAGGAGGTTGAGGTCGCTTTTTCCATAAATTCGACATCGAAAAAGCTGTCGACGACGCCATTCATTCTTTGCTCAATTTACGTCCTCTTTGGCTTCCTTCTTCGCGACGTGCACGCCCGTTCTGCAGGGAAAGAGAGCGAGAGAGAGTTGAGCGTCGTTGGCTGGCTTTCGCGCTTGCGTTGAAAGAAACGCAGAAGAAAGAAAACCGGGGAGGAAAAAAAACCGTTGGCCGCCAATGCTGCGTCGCGTCTCTGCAACCTCGGCGGCGGTGGTATTGGCGACGCTGCTCTTGCTCGCTGCGACCTCTGCTCCCTCTGCCGCCCTCTCGCCTTCTACCAAGCACCCCAAGCCCTTGTTGTCTCCCTGCGCATGGTGATTATTGTCCCCCGACCTTTGTTTCTGTTTTTCCTCTCTTTTTCTTTTTCTTTTTAGAAATAAACCGAAAACGAAAGAAACAAAAAAAACTCATTCGGGTTTTTTTTCTCTCTCTCCCCTCTGCTCTTTCAAAAAAAAAACTATATAGGTCCATCGAGCTCTCCTCCACGGCAGCCAACGCCCTGCTGCCGGATGGAAGCGCCAGCTACTGGGTCACGCCGCTGGTCGAAGCCGGCGGTGGCCAGCCCTTGCTCCCTCTCGACGGCACCCTCGAAATCCGCGGCGCCTTCCCGGCAGCTCGCTACTTCAGTTTCGTTTCCTACACGGCGACGGGCCTCGTCTTCGACTCCGTGTCCGACTTCGAAATACCTCCACGGGTTGCTGGAACCAACCCCTTTGCGACCAGGGGGGCCGCGCCGGGGGCGCCCTACTCGCTGAGGCTGGTCGAGGCCAACGGGACGCAGGCGGCGGCGGCGAGCGCTGCCGGGGAGACGGTGCTTCTGGTCCCCAAGGGCGCCGGGAGCGTGATTTATCGCATCTACGGAGCCGACCCTGGCACGAACGCGACGGGTGAGTGGCGTGGAGAGGGGTTTGGGTTGGTTGGGTGTGGTGTATGGTGTGGTGGGTTTGAGCTTTCTCGCTTACTCGTTTGCTCTTTCGCTCTTCTTTCCCTCTTCTTTCTCTTTTCTTTCTTTCTTTCTTCCCCTATCGTCTCAAACACCCAGGGGGCCAACCTCTCCCCTCTTTTGTCTCGACGACGACCGCTGTTCTCCCTCCTTTCGTCGCCGCCGTCAACTCTACAAGTTCTTCTTCGCCCTCCGTAGCTGTCCCCCTCGTCGTAAAAACAACCGCCCCCTGCGCTCCGAACAACAAGGGAGGGAACGCGCTGGCGGTCGCGATCACCAACATCGCCGCAGCCCTGACAGCGACGCGCGTGCCGCCCTTTGCGCCTCGACCGCAGCCGCTCTTTGCCCGGACCAACTCGTCCGCCGGCTCCCTCTTTTTCGGCAACCCGGACAGCGCCTACCTGTCAGCGTTCACCGAGTGGGTCCCGGGGAGGCTCGCCGTGTTCCGCGGGACCCAGTTCGAGTACCCGGACACGCAAGCGGGAGAGCTCGTCCCGCCGCCTCCGCCGCGGGACCTGCGGTTCTCGTCGCTGTGCCTCTACAAGTACCAGTCCCCGTTCCCGCTGGTGAGCTGCGCCGCCGACTTCGAGATGCCGCTCGATAATTTGAGGAGGTATACGGTGGTGAGCGGGCTGCCGAGGGACAAGCCCTCGGACGCAGCGCTCGCGGCGAGCTCCGCTGTCTGGGTCCCCGGGCTCGAGGCCGGCGACGCGAGCTCCACCCCGGGGCTCGCCCTCTTCAGGACGATGCTCTCTTCGCCCGGGTTTGCCCGCGCCGTGCAAGACGTGCCGAGGGACGCGTCGCCCCAGTCTGCCGAGGCCGTCATGCAGCAGAACTACCCCAAGGTGGGTAGTAGTGATTGGAGGTGGAGATGGAGATGGAGATGGAAAGAGTGGGGGGGGAGAGAGAGAGAGAGAGAGAGAGGACAAGAAGAAAGAGAGAGGGTGGGGCGCCTTTCACTTATCAACTCACTTTTTTTCTCTCTCTTTCTCTTTCCTTCTTTCTCTTTCAAACCCATCAAACCCCCACCCCCCAAACCACAGGGAGTCTACTGCCAGGGGGCGGTGTTTGCCGCTGGCGGGTTTGACGCGTGCGTCGCTGCGGCTGCGGGGTAGGGAGAAGGGGGGGAGAGGGAGAGAGAGAAGAATAGAGAGAGAGCCTTTCTTCCTTTTTGAGCCTTTCTTTCCAACTTTTATGGCTCCTCCTCCTCCTTTTCCCCTTGCCCACATCTACATAAGCAGCGTGCTCTTTGAAGCGCGCCCTTTTAGTGATTTTGTGGGGGGAAAAAACGAAAACTGAAAGAACGATGTCGGATTTTGTGGTTTTTGTGCGAGAGAGAAAGAGGTTTTGAGAGGGAAAGAGCGAACGGTTTCTCGGTCGTTGTCATCTGTTATCGGTGGTGTTGCTTCCGCCTCCGCTTCTCTCTTTCTCTCTTTCCCTCCTGCCCTCCCTCTCTCGATCCCCGTTACGTTTTCGCCATTAAAATCCGCCAGTAACGGCGCCAAAAAAAAGGTTTAATGTTACTCAAAAAAGAAGAATTCAAGAAAGAAAGAAGAACGACTTTTCACTTTCTCGCGACCACCGCCTTTTCGACGTCGTCCGTTCCCGGTGCTGCTGCTGGCTCCGCTGCTACTGCTGGCTCTGCTGCTACTGCCCCCGCCGCCTTGGCCTTGGCCCCCTTCATCGCCGACCCGGGCCTCGCCGCCAGCGTAGCGGCGGCATTCGGCGGCGGAGCCTTGCTCCTGCTTGTCTCCGTTTCTCCGCGCTGCTGCTGCAGGGAGAAGCAGGGCCCGCAGTTGAGCCCGCCTTCGCCGTAGTCCTTGCTGTAGCAGACCGCCGCGATGACCGCGGCGGAGAGCAGCACGGCGCAGGACAGGGCGATGGAGCCGCCAAACCCGGGCACCGGGTTGCTCTCGTCGCCGTCGTTGCCGCTCGCGAGCGAAAAGACGACGCCCGAGGCCAGGACGCCGATCCCGCGGCCCGTCGCCTGCATGGCCGTGTTGAAGCCGCTCGACGTCGAGACCCTGGCCCTGTCGACAAAGTGCTGGAAGACGAACGAGCCGATCAGGTTGCTGACCTGCATCGGGAAGACGAAGCAGAGCAGCGACGCGAAGAAGGAGCCCGAGGCCGCGGCGCGCGGCGTCGGCGCGTAAAACAGCCGTGTCCCGAACGAGAGGACGACCAGCGGGGTGCACCCGACGGCCGCCGCGGTGCTCCAGAGTACCATCGTCCACTTGTTGGTGTACGGCGGCGTCTGCCTCAGCCAGCGCAGCAGGGGGATGCCCAGCACGGAGGATTGCAGGCCCTGAGGGAAGAGGGAGAGGAAGAGGGAGGGGTAAGAGGGAGGGGTAAGAGAAGAAGAGAAGAAGTTGAGAGCGAGAGGCGGAAAAAGAGAGAAGAAGTTGAGAGCGAGAGGGGGGAAAAAGAGAGAAGAAGTTGAGAGCGAGAGGGGGAAAAAAGAGAGAAGAAGTTGAGAGCGAGAGGGGGAAAAAAGAGAGAAGAAATTGAGAGGGAGGGGGAAGAGAGGGACAAGAAGTTGAGAGCGAGAGGGAAGAGAGGGACAAGAAGTTGAGAGCGAGAGGGAAGAGAGGGACAAGAAGTTGAGAGCGAGCGGGACGAAGAGAAGAAGTTGAGGTTTCTCGACTGAAAAGTGAAAGAGGAAAAAAGAACGAAAAGAACGAAAATCCTCACCTCATACATCTGCACGCCGCTCATGATAGCCGAGACGCCCAGGTGGGACATCTTAAACGCGCCAAAGGTCTTGTTGCGCAGGAGCGTGGTGAGCTGGAAATGACGAGAGGGGGGAGTTTTTCATTTTTTTGGTGGAGGTGGAAGTAGAGGTGGAAGTGGAGGGTCGAGAGAGAGAGAGAAGGTGTTAGTTTTCTTTTCTCGATTGTTTGAACAATCAAGGAGGAAAAGGAGGAGGCGGGACCACGCATCTGAGTCATCTTGCTGTTTGCTGCCATCGCTACGCGACGAGAAAGAGAGAGCGCGGAAGAAGAAGAAGAAGAAGAAGAAGAAGAAGAAGAAGAAGAAGAAGAAGAAGACGAAGAAAAAACTTGAAAACTCAAAAAAATAGAAAAAATACTCCAAAAAAAACTCAAAAACTCCAAATCAAATCCTCAACTGGAACCTGCAGCCACAAAAACTGCGCCGCGTTCTGCAGCAGCAAAAGCGTCGTCGTCACGGTCACGCCCCGCGAGAAGCAGAAGAGCTCCCTGGGCGACCACGAGACTTGTCGCGCCGGCCCGGCGCGGCCGACGACGTCCGGGAGCACGAAGAATACGATGAAGAAGCCCGGGAGCGTGAGGATCGCGAGCACGATGAGCGCGTTGGTGAACCCGAGCGTGAGAAGGGCGCCGCTGTGGAGAGGTTTGAGGTGGTGGTGGTGGTGGCGGTGGCGGAGAGTAGGCAGTGAACAGAGGCTGAGTTTTTTTCCTTGTTTCTTTCTTTCTCTCTCCCCTCCCCTCCCCCCCCCTCTCTCCCTCTCAAACCAAAAACTCACCCGAGCAACGCTCCTCCGCCTCTGACAAATGTCCGGCCGCCGTTGACCATCGCCGACTTCCACATCAGGCCGCGCTCGCTCTTCCCGGCGGTGTTTCTCGAGACCGACTTTTTCAGGTCGGGCGTGACCAGCCGCGGCAGCGTCTTGGTCCCCAGGCGCACCAGCACCCTGGCGAGCCCGTTGAAGAGCTGGATCACCGTCGCGTAGGCCGTGGCCGCGGCGATCGTCATCGTGGGCACGTGCGTCGGGTCCACGTCGAGCTTCGTGCCAAAGCTCTTGTGGGCGTGCCGCATCGGAATGAACGCCGCCGTCGCCGTGGCCTGCAGCGCCAGCGCGGCCATCAGCGTCGAGCGGAGCCCGTAGATTGTCATGACATTGCCGCCCACCAGGGCGCCGGCCGTGCCTGCAAACTGGTACCCTGCGAAGATGATCGCGATCTGCGTGGACGTAGTTGTTTTGTGTTTTTTTTTAGGAGAACAAGTTTTGAGTTGTTTTTTTTCTCCCCGTTTGAAAAAAAATGATTTCTAAAAACAAAAACAAAACAAAAACTTCTTTCTCACCTGCAATATACTATGCTTTTCCTTCAGCGAGTTCAAAAGCAAGACCATCGCCAGCGCGCCGCTGGTCAGGCTCGACAGCCACAGAGCTCCCGCGGTGACCCACCAGTACCTGTTGAAAAGTTTTTGAGTTTTTCTGAATGAGTTTTTTTCCCCGGGTCCGAAAGAAGAGAAAGAGTCGAGAAGAGAAAACGAAAGACAGACAAAAAAACAACTTACTGTCTCTTGGAGATCGAGGTCTCGGACCCGTCTTTCGGGTGCACGGCGTGGTCGATGGCGCCGGCGATGCGTTGCTTGATGCTCCCAAAGTCGAGGCCGCTGGTCCTGCTGGCGGTGATGATGCTCTCTTCGCCTGGGATGGTCACTGAGCGGTCGCCGCTATTGTTGTTGCTGTTGCTGTTGTTGTTGGAAGGAACGGTGGAGCGTCCGAGGGCAGAGTCGACAAACTGGCCTTCTGCGTCCGTGACGGCCTCGATCGAAGACAGCGCTTCGGTGTCGACTGGAGCAGGGGTCGAGGTCGAGGTTGAAAGCGGCGGCGGCGGCACCGATTTCTTCGAACGAGCCATCGCGAAGAGAAAAAACCTCGAAGAAAAAAACAAGAAACGGAAAACTTTTGCCTTTCTCTCCCTGATTCCCCCTTTTTTCGAGCTCTAAAAGCGCGAGCAGAGCCAATGGACGCGACCCAACTGATCCAGAAAGATAATGGAAGCCCGAACGCTACGTGCGCTGGGCTGCGAGAGAGAGGGGGAAAAAAAGAAAAAAGAGAGCGACGAAGTGAATTTCCAATCGCAGACTTTCTCCTGTTCCTTTTGAAAAATTCCATGCCTTCTCCTTCTCGTCGATCCCACGGCGCCGCCTTGGCGTTTCTGTTCTTGATTGTCATCGCGCTGTCTTCTTCATGCATCGGTGCAGCAGTGGCAGCAGCAGCCGCTGACGTGCCGCCAGAGGACAAGGCCGCGGAGACGGGTGAGGAAATGGAAGGGATGGTGCTTTGAAAAAAAGCAGAGATCGCCCTTTTCTCTCGACCCTCCTTTGTCTTACCCTCTTTCTTCTCGCTCTCTCTCTCTTTCTCTTTCCAAACTCCCTCCCGCCCTCTCCCTCTCTCTCCCTTCAGCGGCCGAGCTCGCGGCCTACAAGCAAAAGGAAAAGGACCGCATGTTCTTTTTGCCGTCGAACGCCACGATCCCGGAGCCAGGAAACGGCACCTCGCAGAGGACAAACCCGCTGGGGGCCGTCAAGCAGGTACAAAAGAGGTGGTGGTGGTGGAGAGAGATGGTGGTGGAGAGAGGTGGTGGTGACTGCTTTGTTTTTCCTCTTCGCTCGCTCGCAGCGGCGCTGCCTTTTTCGGCTGTCCCACCTCCAGGAAGAGGAGCGATCGTCGCCAGCGATCGTTTGCTCGTTGGGAGGAGGTTTGAGAGCCGACGCGGCGTGCGTGATCAGAAGAAGCCGAAAGAAAGAGGGACTTTCTTTCCCTTTCTCTCAAAAACCCACCTCTTTCTCTCTGTCTTTCTTTCGTTCTTTCCTTCCTCTCATCTCAAAAAAAAAACTCCACCTCCACGAAAACAAAACAAAAAAGATCATCTTTGTCCGCCACGGCGAGCACGCCTACCTCAACGACACGGACACCCCGTGCATGAGCGAGATTGGCATGGCCCGCGCGGTCATGCTCACCCGCTACCTCGCGAGGCCCGACGCCCCGAAGGGGGTGCTGCCGCCGACGATGGTCTACGCCATGAACGGCAACACCAAGGAGTCCGACCCGCTGACGGTGCGGCCGATCAACTCTGCGATCCCTATCGTGGTCTCCAAGAGGATCGCCCGCGACAAGTTCGTCACCAGGTTCGGGCAGCGAACGCCGGCAGACGTCGCCGCGAGCATGCTGTCGGAAGGCAGAGGCGAAGTGGTTCTCAACATCTGGCTTCACTGGGAGGTCCCCCCGATGATCAACTTTATGGGCGTTCCCGTGACCGGCTGGAACAACGACAACTTGGACGAGGAGACGCAGGCGACGTACAAGGTGAGGCGACGTTGAAAAGAGGAGGGGGAGATTGGGAGGGA
>Ga0210003_1003497_pt1 | contig 12739 bp, 16 predicted proteins | sample LantaG_FD_182804 | JGI IMG/M metagenome (GOLD analysis project Ga0210003, IMG submission 182804) | Deep subsurface microbial communities from Baltic Sea to uncover new lineages of life (NeLLi) - Landsort_02402 metaG (SPAdes) (version 2) | ecosystem: Environmental > Aquatic > Marine > Oceanic >... | reverse complement strand
TTGATTTTATCCAGAACCATATTCAAGTACTGGTCTGCAAGTGCTTTTGGATCTGAGGTATAAGTAATCTGTTCAGTCTGAAGTTTCTGCTTCAACTTCAGTACCTGATACTTCATTTCTTCTTTAGTCAATTGTCCTCTGGGCATACAAAAAATCCTTCTCTCCGTATTTAGAGGGAAGGATTGATATTGCTATTTTTTATTTGAGAGTTTCAATACATTCAGTAGTATTCCCGATATGAATACTCCACAGAATATTGCGATAATATCAGAGGTCACCATACTCCCGGAAGAATTTGCCCAGTCGTCAAGTAAGTGCCAACGGCAATTACAAATCCCAACATAGCCAATCTTCCGTTCCAAAGTTCGCTAGTTTCATTAAATCCAAATTTCATTTTGTTTCTCCTTAATAAGTGTCGGAAAGTTGATTGATAGAGTGTGCCAGAAGCACCAGGAAAGCAATAGTCGTTACGGTAAAAACAAGTTCACTCATCAGAATACGCCAAAGAAAAGATTTCCTGTGAATGTATAAGAGACAACTGCGGCAATAAATCCAAGCATAGCCCATCTTGAATTTGCCTTTTCTGCCTTTTCTGCATAAGTCTCAAGTGCATAACGCTCTGCGTCATCCGGAGACACATACATTTCAGGTTCTTTAGCAAACATATTCATTTGCCCGCGTTCATCAGTCGTAACAGTCATTCTAATTTCATTAAGAACTATAACAACATTATATATGAGAAGACGGGTCTTGTCAAGGGTCTTAAGTCAGAAGACCCTAACTTTGTGGTGGGGATGGATTTGTGATTCTTCCAAGATATGGGTCATAGTTCATCAGATCATCGATCTTCATATCGGAACCCTGAGTTTCCCAAAAATGAAGAAGACCATCGTGACTTTGACGATGAAAGACATCAATATGTTCCGGATGTATGCTTGACCCGAGTGCAATCTTATAAAGGAACAGAGGAATAGAAAAGGTATTGCCAGAATTATAAATCAAATCATCGGCAACTGCTCTGGGTTTTACGCCATTATCTAGTTTGTACTTATCTCCACGAACATGATGTTTTAGAATCTTTTCGGCATGGTGACGAGTAATCATATAAGCGGCAGTTGAAAAATCATTCACAAATCTCTTATGAAGTTTTACATGTAAATCACCGGTACAAATAATGGCAAGTTGAATTACATCATAATCATAAGGAACTTTAGCAACAATATCATTCCAAGTAAAATTCCAAAATTTGACAAGTTGCAAATCCACATCATCTTCCATAATAATAGCATAAGGACTATCAGAAGTTTTTATCCAATGCTTGATTGCTTTGAGATGAGAAGTTGTACATCCAATCTCACCAGAAGTCATATTATCCGGATAGCGACCTTTGATAATATCACTCAGGTCATCTTCTCTTCCATCATATGCAGAAATGCGAGTATAGTTTTCTATCTCCCAGTACTTAAACTGCTCTTCCATATAGTCCATTCTTTCTGGTTGCCCATCAAGATTCAGATAATATACTGGAGAAAGATTTTTCAGTTTATATGCCGATTTATTTTTATCCATTTCTATTGTTGATATTTAGAATTATCTTTTGCAAGGTGTACAATTTTTGGTTCAAAATCACAGTAACCAGCAAAGACTTCTGGATATGCATATTCTGGACCAAGAGTATGTACTAACTCTTTATTCTCAATAAAGTACTTATTCATATGACTTTCATCGTGCCACACTGCAATTACGTTATTTTTAAGGTCTTCATTTACTCTACTTTCAAGTTCCTCAATCATTTCCAAAACATCGGAAACTTTACCACCCCATAAACATCCCTGATAATAAACAGATAAATCATCAGATCCAGTGATATGTGCTAAAGATTTTGTATTAGTCTCAAAGGCACCTGGATACTTATTGTGAGGAGGCATACCAAGTGCGTGACAGGGATGATGTACTCCAAATAATGGTTTATCAGTAAAGAAATCTTCTTCTAAAATTTGATCAACAACGAGAGCATCAGCATCAATGAAAACCAACCAGTCATTCTTAACAATTTCATCTCTTGCACTGTTAAGAATTTCGAATCTCTTAAGCGTAATGAACGGCCACTCAAGGTGTTCCTGCGAATAAACTTTAACATCTTCTGGAAAATCTCCTTCACCATCAGTGAATACTAAAAATGTCTTCTCAGTACTGGGTAGAAAATATTCTTTAATATTTTCATAATACTTGGGAAGAAAATCAAGGTACTTACCAGTACCGATAAATGCAATAGCAACTTTCATATTACAGTCCAAGTTTCAGGAATAATATCTTTAGTATCTATGTGATCATTATCTGACCCCCTAAACCATCCAGAAGGTGCTACAACCTGCTTACTATTTGATAACCATGCACCCCACCAGGAGAATGAAGAGTTAGCAATAATGTGCCCAGAGCACAATGTCATTAGGCACAGATCGACATAGTTTGTATTTCCTTCGGCAATCAAGAACCTATCATCAGAGAATAACTCTTGTTGCCTACACCATTCTGAATCATCAGAGAATACAAGTACTTCATTATTATCAAAGTGCTTTAATGCCTCTTCATAATAATTAAGTCCAAGTACAGTATGATTTGGATTTGTAAGGTAGTCAGTTCTACGAATATGAAGTGCAATAGGAGCACCATCAAATTGAGACATCATCTCCACACAAGGTTCTAAAATATCATCCTTAAAAGAAAAATCTCCTCTAATCTCATCTTCAATATGTTTAAAATATTTTTCAGTTTGAAAGTATCCTTGAATAGACACCCAATCAGGACATTCATTAAACAACTTCTCATTAAATGAAAAGGTTTCTTCCATAACTGTAGGTCTGTCAATATCAATAAACTGAATATTTAATGACGTAGTGTTCTTGAGTTTAAAAGAATTGAATAACTGATGGTCCGCCCATTCATTTATATTTTGTGATGGCGGAAAGCAATATTCAAATTTACGGTTCCGTGCAATACCTTTAAGTGCGGCAAATTGGAACATCTGATTTCCCAATCTTCCCAATTGCCCCAGAGCATTAAATCCTATCATAACTTACTAATCAATTTTTCAATATTTGGAAGGTAATAGTTTTCTATGACATTAGACCATTCAAAGTTTTTAGAATACTCTAAAATTTCTTCTCTATGAGAAATTGAGTATTTCCTATTTTTGATTATGATACTTTCAATATACTGAATATCATTAGTTCTTTTTTCTGGAATTACATCAATAAACTCCATATTCAAATCAAGATTTGCTGTTGCAAATTCACTGATTACAATACCAAGTCCAGCAGCAAGTGCTTCCATCAATACGAGAGAATGTGCTTCCCCATCACTTAATAATACCAGATTTCCATAATTTGTCAACTCATCATGGAGAGTATCCTTATCCCATTCTCCTATATAATTTTTATTCGTATTAAATCTTGAATCTGCAATATTACCAGCATACCAAAGAGAATCGATAGATTGGAATAAATGTTGCCTTTTACGATAATCCACCTTTGCCAAATAGATACTTCTATCAGGATATTTTGGTTCATTGGTCTTTTTAAATGAAGATGAATTTACACCATTTGGATTAAGGTATAATTTTTCTTCCGGAATATCAGCAAAAAATTTATAAACTTTTTTAATGTTATTAGATAGACAAAAAACATTTGGTTTATAATCTTGAAATAATTTAAAAATATTTACATAACCATTCATCATATCAGGTCTTTCAATATATGCATAATGAGTTGTAATAGCACAAGGATATTGAATATAAGGATACAGAACAATCCAATCATCATAATTGATGTGAACAAAATCTGGTCTGAAATGATTCACACGTTGAATGATTTCATTTGGATTTGCAATGTTTATAATTTGAACTTTATGCCCCAATTTTTCCAATAAAACTTTATAGTCCCAGATTAAACTTTCGACTGCACCCCAACCTACTGGAGGAATTTGAGTTGCTGGTCCAATAATTGATATTCTCATAATAGTGATTGAAGTCTGGGGATATATTCAAATTCTAAAATATTAGCAAGACCAAAGGTTTTAATTCCATAGTCTCTAATCTCATTCCTGTTCTTTACAGAATATTCTTTATTTTTTTCTATAACATCTTTAATATAATAAAGGTTTTCAATTTTATCTTCTGGAATTACATCAATAAAATTTAAACTTGCATCCAATTCAACAGATACTTGCTCAGAAACTACTACACCCAATCCACAAATAAGTGCTTCTTTAACCGCCAATGGAGTTGTGTTTTCAACAGAACTTAGAAGAATAAAATTAGAATACTTAGTGATTTCAGTATTTAATTTTTCTCTCAGCATTTCTCCCTTGTAGTTTGTTCCATTACTAAATTTACCATACTCCATTCTGCCAACAAAATCAACGTTATCAAAATCTTGAATAAGGTATTGACGTTTTCTATCGCAAATTTGAGAGAAAGAAAGTGTGCGATCATATGTTGCATTCTCATCAAATTGATAAGAGTCTGGAAGAACTCCCAATCTACTTAACCAACAATGTTTTTTATCGGCACCAAATTTAACAAAGGTATCTATATCTTTTTGACTTGAAGAAAAAATATAAAAATCTTTATTCTTACTATAACTTTGTGCTATTGGATCATAGTTATCCCTTACCCACATATCCGGACAATTAATATATGGATAATGACTTGATACAATCAATTTACCAGAAATTGTATTCAAAATTTCTGGAATAATGTCGTGAAAAACATCGTAATGAAGATGGACAATATCAAATTCTTCTTCCTTCAATTCTCCAATAATTTCAGACCTATTTGGAGTATTAATAATTGTACCAGTATGCTCCAATTCTCCAAGAACTGTCGCATAGTCCCAAATCAACATTTCAACAGCGCCCCATCCGTCGGGGGGGATAGGCATAATACCGGGACCAATAAATGCAATATTCATTTAACTATCTCAAGAAAGTTCCGTAAACATATCCATATGCTTACCATTATATCTCCTATATTCAACAAATAGTTCTGGTTTTGTCTTCAAGAGATATCCTAATGCAGTTTGTTCGGTATTCACAAGTCCATTATTAATCATTTTATTAATAAAGATATTATCAATTTCACAATTTATTTTTTTAACTGCTTCAAGTTCTCCACCAAAAAAAGACCCACAGGTAAATGCTCTGGCATCCCATAGGTATTCTTCTGTTAAGGTTTCGGCATTTACTAAATCTTGATAGTAATCCATATTCATTTGGAGTAGAAACTTTTCCCCCATTTGATCCAATGCGTCCAAAGATGCCCGACTTGGAAAATTATTGTTTGTATCAAATCCTTCAAAATGCCGAGAAGCACCAGCATCAATCCAGAAAAAATACTTACTATCAAATGGATTGAGTTCTATTGCCTGATCCAACCATTTAAATTTTGAATATTGAACCACATTATACATTGAATGCTGGCACTCAATTCTTTCGGGAGCACCTATTTTACTTTGATATTCATTAGAAGAAATTATTTTTTGAATTTCATCCTTTAAGTAATAATAAGGAATTTCTGAAACAGTATGTGTGATTATTTTTGTTGGATACTCTCTTCTTTTTTCGATAAACTCAACTAAATCATCTTCACAAAAAACAATCATAGGGGTCTTGAGTTGAAGAGTTTTTTCAAACCACTTCAAATAATCATCCCAAGATCTGCCATCATTGCCATTCATTCTTTCCCTTTCAATATTAAAAAGAGAAGTCACTAAACAGAATTTATTTTCCATTGCATTAATCATAATATTAGGTAAATTATCAGAATTTAGAAATAATTACCGATGGAAGTGTGCTATCACATTTGATTCTTTCAATCAAATCATTATCAAATTCTGATGGATCGATCCACCAATCTTCGAATGGAAATTCTTTTCCTTCATATCCAGGTTGTTCGACATAAACATTTGAGCAGAGTAGAAGATATCCGTGAGAACTGAGAATACCTCTCTGAGGTTCTCTATACTTATCACCATAAAGATATCCATCATGCTCAATCGTAATTACTTTAAATCTATATTCATTCAAAGGTAAAATTCTAAGAACATCTAAACTTAAGGTATCAACGTCAAGAGAAAGATAATCTATATTTTTTGGAAATTCATATTCCTCAAATTCTTTTCTATAATCAACTGCTAAAGCATTTTCATTTAGGTGAACTCCATTTTTTCTACTGGAATAATTTTCGTTATATAAACCATCAAGTTCTATACTAATTGATGTCCAATCATCGTTCTGAAAATAATAACTATTATTTGAAGTAATTGAATGATGACTACCGATATCTACACAATAACCATTCTTTTTGAAGTTTAAAATATTTGCAACAAATTGATCTTGTTTCGCATCAGAATTAAATTGTGTCATAGTAACTTCGGTTGTTTTTTCTATAATTTGATCTAAGATATCTATAAACTTTTCATTAGTCCATAAATTATACTTTTCTTCTAAAGGAGCAAATCCATTTTCGATAATTGATAAGAGGGAATTATTTTCTACACAAATGGATGGTTGAACATCCCAAATATGAGAAAACATACTGCTTTTACAAATTGCTAATGGTTTTTTAACAGAGAGCGCATAATCTATTGTAGAAGAAATACCATTATAATAATTATCTGGATACTTTTCATAAAAAAATATATTTAAATCATTCTTAGAAAGAAAGTTTAGCATTTCTTCATCGGTCAAAAAATCATGAGTTATATTCAATTTAATATTATCATGAGTAATCTGATTGAAACAATCTTGTTTTATTGTTTCTATTGTATCCCAATTTGGAGAATAATGAGATTCTGTTAAATGTAAATTAATTTGAACTTTTCTATCAGTTATTTGCTCATTTACAGTTTTACAAATCTCATCAATATACTTACATTTAAATCCAAATCCAAAAGATCCTATATGTAAGGTATCATCATCGCGTTTTATTTTAGGTGACTGATAATCAAATAAAGGTCTTGCTAAGGCAAAATTTCTATCATCTACATGTGGATGATATGGATTTTGATGTAAATAGTAATCAAATCCATCGTAGTGTGAGTTATGAACGATTGTGTATTGTTTTACACCTTGATCTCTACATGTCTGAATTATTCTACCACTTAACCATGGCATAGTCCCGGCAAGATAATTGTAAATTACGGCTTTCGGTTTATGAATTTCATATAGTTTAATAAATTCCTCTTCAGAATTTACTTCATGATACATAAAATTATATTTTTTAGATTTGGATGCAATACTTCCAAATCTTTTTCCATATTGATAAACTCCACAATTTTGTGTGGAGTTATTGATTATAAAGACATTCATAGCATTCTATACTTCTTTAAAAAATGGAAATTTTATTTCAACATCACTATAGTATTTTTTATAATGATGAACTAACTTTTTATTATTTGTTTGCCAATCAATGTCACTATTACATTCAGTAAAATCAACATTTAAGTGCTCCCTTTCCCCTATAAGGGCAAATAACATTGGTATAATTATATCATGAGCATAGAAAGCATACCATGATTTGGTAAATTTTTGTAGTAGATTGGGAATAGAAATAAATTTATTGTAAGATTTAAGGAAAGTTTCGACTTTAAATATTCCGGGTGTTGCTCCCCACTCATCTATAATTATAGCACCTTCAATCTCTTGTAAGATTTTTTTTGTTGATAATGGAACTCCCCTATTTCTTAGTGATCCAAGAAGATTAATATTTGATGGTATATTTAATTGACCTCTTATTAAAACATCCGGATCCATCAATAACAAATATTCACTCTGAGAATATTCTATAGTTTGATGTATTCTACTTAAAAAAGTTAGAAGAGCATCTTGAATTTTTAATTGAAATTCCGGAAGCAAATAAACATCAGAGATAATATTTTGATAGTAGAAACTCATTGTATCTTTATCATTTTTTATTTTTATATTACTATCATTCTTAAGTAAAAACCTATAATCTTTATTACTTTCATTAAAAATATAAATTTTATTTTCTGGATAAAATTTTCTTAATTCTTGGATTGCAAATGATACTGCTTCAACTTCGTCAAAGCAACTCATCATAATACCAATATTTGTTATATTAGTTGTCATAGAATTGATAATAAAGTATTTACTCGATTTATGTATGTATGGTTCTCTTGAACAAACTTCATACCATCGGATATTAATTTATAATTACTTCTATTCTTTACACCATCATAAAATAACTCTTCGGTATTCTCATTGTAAATACAATTTCCTTCAAGTTCTTCGTATACTGCTTTTGAATTTGTAAGTCCCAAATGACCATAACTAATGTTTTTAAACACTCTACATGTTAATAATTTTTGTTTCAAATGCTCTGGACCTCGAATATCAATACCTAAAAGTGATTTTTGCGTGTTGATGATTACATCACGCATCGATACCGGATTTTGCCAAGGATCATTATGAATAAATTTAATTTGATTATCATTACATGCCTTTAAAAATGGTTGCCAATTAGAATAGTTTTCACATACTCCATGAGCAGAAATAGTTCCAAAGAAATAAATTGAATTTTCTCGTTCTAAATAAATATCTTCTTCCTCAAATTCATCAGGAAGAAGATTTGTTGCCCAAGCAATGTATACCTTATCATAATCGCCCATTTCATAATCTACATAATCATTTTTAACTTTAACTGTTTTAAGTGTTTTGGGGACAAAATAACAGGCAGGTCCAATTTTAATTGCGGTATTTTTATCTATTGAATATTCTTGAATATGATCTTTAAAGTTAACTGCGGACATTCTAACATCAATATATCTACCGGATTCTTGATATTTAATTGGTGATGGACAGTACATAATTAAATAACAACTTGTGTCATTTATTGGAATTTTTTTATCTGCAAATCCCTCACCAATAAACAGACAATTTGTATAATCAAAGTCTTCTGGATAATCTTTATCATGAAACCAATAAACATCATATTCCATACTTTTAAATGCCCTATAATATGCTTCATGAACATACGAATGCGTATGGGAATATAACGGATGCCCCCAAATAATAACTTTAGAATACTTCATTTACAACTATCATAATAAGTATTTTCAATGAACCATTGATAGGTTTTCTTCAATCCTTGATGAAGACTGTGATTTGGTTTCCACCCAAGTTCAGTCATTTTAGAATAATCCAGAGGACGATTGGGAGTTCCATTTGGACGGGTTGTGTCCCATTCAATATCTCCAGTATATCCCACAATACCCGCAATTATCTTTGCAAGATCTTGAATGGTTACATTTTCACCAGAACCAATATTAATGAGTTCAGCATTTTCAAAATGTTCCATTGCAAATAGACATCCATCTGCAAGATCATCTGCATAAAGAAATTCTCTCATTGGAGTGCCATCACCCCAAAAAGTAACAGATTTGCCATCCGAATTATTAAATTTTTGCATCATCGATGGAATGACATGTCCATTTTTTGGATGAAAATTATCACCAAGACCATAAAGATTTGATGGCATAAGTGATACAGATTTAAATCCATATTGCTTACAATATGCTTGTAGCATTTTAATTCCAGAAATCTTGGCAATTGCATATGCATCATTAGTTGGCTCAAGATATCCGGTCAACAATGATTCTTCTTTAACTGGAACTTCGGCAAACTTAGGATAGATGCACACAGATCCCAGAAAGAGAAACTTCTTTACACCAGATCGATAAGAACTATTAATTAAATTGGTTTGAATTTGTATGTTCTCGTAGATAAAATCTCCAGAGAATGTATCATTTGCATAGATGCCTCCAACACGGGCAGCTGCATCAAAAACATACTCTGGTTTTTGATCTTCAAAGAAATCAAGAACATCCTTTTGATTTAAAAGATCCAACTCTTGACGGGTTTTAGTGACAATATTCGTGTATCCATTTTCTTTTAAATTTCTCACAATAGCGGATCCAACAAGTCCTTTGTGACCTGCTACAAATATTTTAGAGTCTTTTTTCATGATATCAAGGAATTATAATTTCAGCATTAGGAAGTGGAAACAATAATTTTTTACCTTTAAACTTTGAACTATTAATGAAGAAATTTTTAAAGTGCCAAGGAAGAATTACAAATACATCATATTCTTCAATTACAGAGTCTTCATTTTTAATTGGTATCCAAGTTCCGGGTGTAAATGATCCATCTTTATCGGGATTAACCTCACCAACAACTTGAATATCATCAGCAGTAACACCCCAAGTTTGAAGTGTTACATTTCCCTTTGTACTGGCTCCAAGAGCAGCAATTTTTAATTTATCCTCTTTACATTTGTTAATGAGTTCCCAAAACTTAATCCTACATTCTTCAATACGGAAAGAAAAATCATTCCAAGGTTCAGTAGTGTTAAATTTAAGATCCAGCTCTTCTTGAAGAAGATCATTTAACATTTGAGTTGCTTCTTCATATTTACTATCTTTATTTGCAACTACAAGTGAAATACTTCCACCATTTACATCATTAAATTCAAAATCAATAATCTTGAATCCTGCCTGATCCATAATATATTTTAACTGCCTCATACCATAATATGACAAATGTTCGTGACATACAGTATCAAAAGAATTTGCACGAAGCATCTCAGGCATATAACTTTGCTCTAAAACCCAAATACCTTCTTCGGGATCTAAAACAGAATTTACTTCTTTAGCAAACTGACAAGGATCTTCCAAGTCATAGAACATTGAAAATGAAGTTATCAATTTTGCATTAGACTTTCCAAAAAATTCCCTAAAAGTTTTCTTACTAAAAAAGTCCGCAATGTAACTAACATGATCAGAAAAATACCGACCAAACTTTTTAGAAGTCGGATCAATACTTACAAGTTTAAGAGTACTTGGAAAAAATCCCAAGAAAGTTCCATCATTTCCAGCAATGTCAACAACAATATCATTTTCTTTTAAATTGAGATAATTTGTAATTTTTTCATACTTTTCTCTCAAATGTTTTATCATACTACTATTCAACCCAGAACGATATCCATATTCTTCCCCATACATTGTGGGGAGATCAAATGTATGTTCCAATTGAACATGTCCACACCCGCCCGTTGATTCATCACACTTCACAAGTTTAAGTGGACCTTTATACATATCAGGATCCACGAATTTTGGAAAAATTCCTGATAAATATTGATCACCAAGATCCAAAACTGTGTAATAATGTTCGTTACCACAAACTCTACATTTTTCTATTTTATGAAACACACTATTGTCCATAAATGCACATATCCTCAACTAATTGTTTAAATGAAATCTTAGGTTTCCAACCCAACTTTTCTTTTGCCTTAGAGGCATCACCTAATAAGGTCTCTACTTCAGCAGGTCGAAAATATTTAGGATTGACTTTAATGACTACTTTTTTAGTATTCCAATCATATCCTACCTCATCAAGACCTTCACCCATCCATTCAATCTTCATACCAAAATAAGGTGCTGCCTCCTCAACGAACTCACGCACCGAGTACTGCTCTCCTGTGGCAATTACATAATCATCTGCCTCATCTTGCTGGAGCATTAACCACATCGCCTCTACAAAGTCCATAGCGTGTCCCCAGTCCCTCTTTGAGTTTAGGTTTCCGAGATATAGTATATCTTGTTCCCCAACTGAAATGCGTGATAATCCGCGAGTGATTTTTCTTGTGACAAAAGTTTCTCCTCTTCTAGGGGATTCGTGATTGAAAAGAATTCCAGAAGATGCATGTAGTCCATAAGACTCTCTGTAGTTTTTGACGATCCAGTATCCATATAATTTTGCAACTCCATAAGGCGAACGAGGATAAAATGGTGTGGTTTCTTTTTGAGGGATCTCTTGAACTTTACCGAACATCTCAGAAGTAGATGCCTGATAGATTCGAGTTTTATTTTCCATACCAAGAAGACGAACTGCTTCAAGAATACGAAGAGTTCCAAGAGCATCCACTTGACCAGTATATTCAGGAATCTCAAAAGATACTTTTACATGACTCTGAGCACCCAAATTATAAATTTCATCAGGTTGAACTTGCTGAATTATTCTTACAAGATTTGTGGAATCGGTCAAATCACCATAGTGTAATTTGATTCGATCATAAATCAAATCTATTCTTTGTGTATTGATTTGAGAAGCACGGCGAATAATGCCATGAACCTCATATCCTTTTTTTAGGAGAAGTTCGGCAAGATATGAACCGTCTTGACCCGAAATTCCTGAAATTAAAGCAACTTTCATATAAGAACTACTTTTTTATTATTATAACAAAAAAGAGGAGTTTATGCAGATCCTCTTTATGTATTTTATTGCTGATTTTTTTACTGGAAATAAGAAACCAGGCGGCAATATCTTCACCCGCACCACCAATCCTTTAGAGAGATTGGAAACTCATAAGGGGTCATTTGGATCCATCAGTGCTTTTAGAGACTCTCCGTGTCTTCATCGTCTTTCACATAACAAGGAACTCTATCTGGATCCAACCATTTCGCATAGTTAAAGTCTTCCATAGCGGTCAAACACTGTAGTTGATTATCAAACAGATAGATATCATTCCATCGTTTGGTATAATAGTCTTTTTTCTGAAGACGATAATCGGGTTTGCCGTTGAGTTCAATAATACCTTTCTCAACAAACCGATATTCTTCCTTTTCAAGGATAACTTTAGATTGAATCATTATGCTTCAACGGT
>Ga0210003_1003495_pt1 | contig 12750 bp, 17 predicted proteins | sample LantaG_FD_182804 | JGI IMG/M metagenome (GOLD analysis project Ga0210003, IMG submission 182804) | Deep subsurface microbial communities from Baltic Sea to uncover new lineages of life (NeLLi) - Landsort_02402 metaG (SPAdes) (version 2) | ecosystem: Environmental > Aquatic > Marine > Oceanic >... | reverse complement strand
TAGAGTAGATATGAATAAAGGTGTTTCTGTTCCCAATGAGAATATTGATCTTCTTTCAAAATTATATGAACAATATGCAAGCATGATTCGTATACCTATACTAGACATCAATGTTGATCGAGATATCGTAGATGTTTGCGAAGAGATCAACACAGGTCTTCCAGACAGAAAATTTATTGGCAATTTATTTCCTACGAGGATTCTTTGAATTTTGTTCATCTTCACGTCCATTCTGAATATTCTATCGGTGACGGACTTTTTTCTCCGAAGATATGGGCGCAAGCTTTTAAAGATGCGGGGTTTGCCGGTGCGGCTTTGACGGATCACGGCACTATGGGTGGATCTCTTGAGTTTTACTATGCGGCCAAGTCTCTTGGTATCAAGGCCGTTATGGGATGTGAGTTTTACTTCAATGCCAATCCTGAGTTAAAGGATGTGAAAAATAGATCTTGTCAGCATATCGTACTTCTAGCAAAAAATTTTGATGGGTGGAGAAGTCTTTTATTTCTTCAAAAGTGGTCATACACTGACGGCTACTACTTTCGCCCACGAATAGGATTTGATGAAATAGACAAGGCTAATAGAGGTCGCAACCTTGTTTGTATGACGGCTTGTATCGGTGGAGTACTTGGATTAAATCAGGATGATTATCTAGCTCGGTACGAGACATTAAAACATATTTTTGGAGACGATTTATATGTTGAGATACAAGGGCATGATTTAAGAGATCAAGTAATTATCAACGAAAAACTTATTGCTATCCCTGATATTCGTCCGGTTGTTTCCAGTGATTGTCATTTTATTTTAAAAGAGCATCAAAGAATCCAAAAGATGATCAAGGTCAATTCTTTTAAGAACAAAGAATCAGCCGAGTCATTTGCGGCATGTGATACAAACTATATGGCTAGTGCGAGAGATATATATAAAAGCTTTAAGGCGTTTCATAGAATCCCTATGTCTACAGTCGTCAAAGGTATGGAGAATACCGAAAAGATATTTCACGAATGCAATGTTGAATTAGAAGATCGAAGATATCTTCCGGTCTTTTCTAAAAAATTCAATTCAAAAGATTTATTTTTAAAATTAGGGAAAAAATTTCTTTCTGAATTTTTAAGAGATCCGAAGGTTTTTAGATTTGGAAGTAAAGCCGACTATGTAAAACGGTTTATAAAAGAGACAGAGGTTATCCTTAAATACAACTTAGAAGATTACTTTCTCATAGTGTGGGATATTCTTAGGTTTGCCAGAAGTCGGGGGATCTATACCGGATTAGGGCGTGGTAGCTCTTCAGGATCTTTCGTTTGTTTTTTACTAAAAATCACACAAATAAACCCACTTCAATACGATTTAATTTTTGAAAGGATGCTTAACGAAATAAGATGTGAGCTTGGAGAATTGCCTGACGTTGATATGGACATAGAGTCGGCACGTCGGCAAGAAGTAAAGGATTACATGATATCCAGGTATGGTAGAGATAAAGTTTGTGAAATCGGCACCTATGGGCGGTTAAAAATGAAATCGTCGATAATAGACTTTGGCAAACAGTTTGGGATACTACACCCTGATTTACTCGCCATTACAACTAGGCTGGAGCTAGACAAAGACGAGAATCAGTCGTTGGAAGCAGCAATGGCGTCTTCTGAAGAGCTTTCAAGATATATGATGAGATATCCTACTTTTGCTTTTGCTGTCGATTCGCTCAACGGACAGATTAAAAGCCAGTCAATTCATCCTGCCGGTGTCTTGATATGTTCAGATCCAATATGTGACGTTACGCCAGTAAAATCGCAAAAGTCTAATAAGACGAAGGGCAGAGTATTGACGACTCAATCCGAGGATTCAATCGTTTTAAAGCAGGGTCTGGTGAAAATTGATTTGTTGGGATTGAGAGAGTATGACATTTTTCGCTACATAATCGATCATATTGATAGCGATCTAACGATGGAAAACTATGTATCCATAATTCATGACGATGCGACGGAACACAAGTCTCCTGACGTTTGGAAGATGTTTTGCGAAGGAAAAACTGAAGCGGTATTTCAATTTTCTGGAGAAGGGATGAAGGGGTTGCTCAAAGAGATCAAGCCAGATTGCATGAATGATTTAATTGCAGCGGTTGCGTTGTATCGTCCTGGATGTATCGAAAACGGGTGGCATATTGATTATTACAAGAGGAAAAGCGGAAAAGAAAAAGCGGAGTACTTGTGCGATGAGTTGATACCGATACTTGGTAAAACGTATGGCATACCTGTCTTTCAAGAGCAGGTCATGGAGATCTGTAACAAGATAGGAAAGATCCCTATGACAGAAAGCGATATAATCCGGTCGGCACTAGGCAAAAAGGATATGGAGAAACTTGTAAAATATAAAAGTTTGTTTATCGAAGGAGCTAAGGATTATCTTGATGAAGATTCAGCGACAGGATTTTGGAATCAAATAGAAAAATCAGCTCTGTATAGTTTCAATAAAAGTCATAGCGCAGTATATGCATTGGTCGCATATATTTCACAGTATTTTAAAGTAAAGTATAAGACTTATTATTGGGCGGCTGTCTTAGATTTTGATTCTAAAAAAAATGACCGAGATCGACTGGCAGAGAATAGAAGAGCGGCAACAAATATGGGTATATCAATTTTAAATTTAGATATCAATAAAAGTAAGGCTGGTTTCTATGTAGAAACTGCTAAAGAAACGGATTCGTTAGATGTTTTATGTCTTGTCGATCCGATTCGTTGGTCATTCGGCGGTGTTCGAGGAGTAGGTCCGGTAGGATCGATGGAAATCGAGCGGTGTCAGCCATATGATTCATTTGATGACTTTTACAGTCGAGTAAATAAAGCCAAGGTTAAGTTTGATATCATTTTAAATATTGCATATGCAGGAGCCTTTGATTGTTGGATGGAAAGAAGAGAATGCATTAAAATGTTGTTTGATCTTTATAACAAAAATAAAAAAACAAAAATAAAAAAATCAGTTCCAAAGTTATCTAACAATTTTCTGCTTCTTAAATTTTATGAGATGACTGGATATTTTGAGTGTTCGTTGAAAGATTTATTTGATGAGTTCCCAAGAAATCGAGATGGGTCATCGTTTTGCTTTACTGAGCCGGTTATTGCTGAATTGGGCGATGGATATCCTGTCCTAGTTGGAGGGATGATTGAAGAGGTTCGGTCATTCAAGACAAAAAAAGGTGATCCTATGGGAAGCATCCATATTGTTGACATGGACGAAAGCTTAGACGTCACAGTGTTCCCTTCCGTGTGGATTGCTAATCGATCTAAATTAAAGACTGGAAACATTGTCCTTATTAATGGTCATAAGTCGGTTTATATGGGACGAAGTAATTTAATCAATGCGGAAGATATAAAAATTATTTCTTCTTTTTCCAGCTAAAAATCCATCCTAAAATCGTAATATCAGTTGTAAGAAAAATACTAATTTGAGTTTTCAATGAGTCGAGATTATGTTGTCGAAATAGCAGGACTGACTCCAGAAGTCATAACAACTTCTATAAAAGAAGATTTATCTATATCAGACGATCTAGCGGTTGAGATTGATAGATGTGCCGCTCAGTTTGGATATTATGCAGTTCTGGCAGAAAGAGCTAGCAGTCGATACCAAAGATTAAAGTTGAGCTATGAATTTTGGATCGCTGAAGTAGAGAAGGATATGCTTGAAAGTAGGAGTTTTAAGCTTGTTAAAGACTTGAATAGAGAAATTCATAGTTTGCAGAAATGTAAATTGTTCAAAGTGAAATTATTAAAATTTGAAGAAGAATCAAAGATTCTTAAGCAAATAGCAAGGGCGTTTGAAATCAAAAAGGATTTGATACAAACGAAATCGTCAAACAGGAGATCGGAAATCAACGGGAAGATGGGGGATTGATATGGTCAAGAAGTCAAAGTCATTGACAAAGTCGGATGCTGACAGTCTAGTGTCTGATGTTCGCATTGCTTACAACAATTTTCAGAGTAGCTGGTTTCATTTTGCAGGACTGATAACTAAGATTCATGACGAAAGTGTTTGGTCAACGTTGGGACATGGTTCTTTTAAAGAATATTGCCTTGTCGAGTTTAACGATATGAATTATTCAACGATTATAAAATTCATAAACGTAATGCATTCTCATATTGGATCGTTGTTGGGGAAAAAAGTCACGAAAGATCCATCTGCTCATTTACCAGCATGGGAAACTTGTTATCAGTTGAAGATCGCTGAGAGTCGCCTTCCAAAGGAAGAAATGCCTGTTTTATACAAGGATGTTCTGGATGGTAATGCCTCGCTTAATAAAATTAAGAAAAAAATAAGAGAGATTCAATATGTCAATGATCCAGATTTTGTTGAGATAAAAGACGACGATGTTTTTGAAAGTGATGATATCAATGCGGTTGACGAGTTGTCTGATACGGAAGACGTTGCGCTTAGTACGAGTGATCAGTTGGCTATCTCATGCATGTCTCTTTCAAGAAAGTTAAGGAAGGGGTTAGAAACATTAAATAGTACAGTTGAGGAGGGGACGAGAAGTACCGTTGATTTGGCAGAGGTTATATATAACGATTTACTACCTGTCCTAAATATTTATGTAGATAGGATGGAAGAAATAACAAAAGACGAGGATGAAGATAATGGCTAAAGAAACTTTATTGGAAAAGATGAAAAGAAAAGCTGAAGAAGCGAGCAAGAGAAAAGAAGAAAGAAAAAATTTTGATAATCTTGGTTGGTTCAAGCCAGAGGTTGGGGATAATGTGATACGGATTTTACCACATTGGAAAAGTCCTAATTCTGAAGTGCCGTTCGTCGAGAATACCATTCATTATGTTCCATTAAAAAAGCGAGATGGTGGAGTATATAACGGTCCAATTCGATGCCTTGAGGATTTAGACGGAGATTGTCCTATTTGTGAAAAATGGTTGGAAGCGAAAGCTGAAAATCCAAAAGGAAAAATTACTGGTGATTTGAGGCCAACGAGAAGAGTGTTGTTTAATGTTATTTCTTACGGATTAAAGGGCAGCAAGTCAGATCCAAAGATACTTGTCTGGAGTTGCCCAGAGTCGGTATACGAAGAGATTCTCGGATGGTTAGGAGATCTTGGTGAGTTTTGGGATATCGAATCAGGAAGAAACTGGAGAATCAGAAAGACGGTCGATAAAAAAAGAGGCGTCCGTATGGGAACAGAGTATAAAGTTTATCCAGAAATGAGAGACACTGCTATTCCTGAGAAGTTTATGCCTATGCTCAAAGATATGGCAGATCTTGATAAAGTTTGGGAGCCTTCGGATATTGAAGTCTATAATGATGCATTGAAAAGTATCGGAGTAGATGGAGAATTTGATGATGAGATTGAAGTAAGGAAATCTAAAAAGTTGGGAACAAAAGTTGAGTTTGAAGACGAAGAAGAAATTGAAGACGATGAAGAAGAAGAAGTTCCTGTAAGAAAATCAAAAAAGATTAAGAGGCCAGTCAAGAAAGTTGAAGAAGAAATTGAAGACGAAGAAGAAGAAGTTCCTGTAAGAAAATCAAAAAAGACTAAAATGCCAGTCAAAACAGTTGAAGATGAAGAGATTGAAGACGAAGACGATGACGACTTGGAAGCCGAATTGAGGGAGTTGGGATTATGACAGATAGAGTTAATTATTCATTCAGTATGAAAGTGCCGACAGAAGTAGAATATTCAACGGTTGGATTTTCTGCTTCTGTATCATCTGATGTTAAAGAAGGGGAGTCTGTCAAAGAAGCATTTGATCGAGTTAGAAAAGTTGTCATGGATGAGATCGATAAGGATTTTGATCAATATGGTTAAAAAATTCTCTAAAAAAGAAGGCGAAAAGGTCAAGAAGGTTAAGGCAGAGAAAGTCAAAGAAGAGAAAGTCAATATTGAATTGGACGATGATAGTTTCTCAGCATTGATTGAATCTGCAAAGGATTCTGTCCCAGACGTCTTTGTTCCTGAGAGCGGCAGTATTTTTGAAGTATCGGATTGGATATCTATGCCAGATCCAATTTGTGAAGTTCTTGGAGATCTTCCAGGACTTCCTTGTGGGCATATTGTTGAGGTTTTGGGATTGTCAGATTGTGGCAAAACTTCGATATGTACTCACGCACTGATCGGAGCGCAACAGGACGGTGGAGTAGCTGTTCTTATCGACTCTGAACATAAGTTTAATTTGGAAAGAGCTAAGGCTATGGGATTAAATCCTGATCGTCTTGTCGTAATACCGATTGAGACAATCGAAGAAGCTTTTGATCGTTTCACTGCGATGATCAAAGTAATCCGAGCTTCAGAAAATTGGGTAAAAAGGAAAGTAGTGTTTTGTTGGGATTCAGTCGGATCGACTCCGAGTGAAAACGAGCTGGACGAGAAAACGAAAGATCACGCAATGCTTGCGGCAAAGGCATTAAAGGCAGGACTTAGGAGAATAAGATTTTTTCTGAGAAAGACGAATGCTTCTTTGCTTCTGATAAATCAGGTTTACGAGAAGCAAACGAAGACAGCTTGGGAGAAGAAAACTAGAGGTTATGGTGGGCATGGTCCTGAGTATTTTAGCTCCATCCGTCTTGAGTGTAAGAGGGTAGGAAAGATCAGTAAGAGGAGAAAGATTGCTGGAAAAGATCAGGTATTGGTTTTTGGTATTCAAACGGAAGTTGAATGCATTAAAAATCATATGGCGGCCCCGTTTAGAAAAGTTTTGATCGGGATTGACAGAAAAGGCATAATTGTAAATCGAGATATGGAGATGTGATGCGCCCAAGTGAATTTATAGCAACTAGAAGCATTAGCAATATGTGTTGCGGTGTTTTATCGAAAGAAGATCAAGATGCGTCTTATGGTGTTTTGATATATTGCAGAAAGTTTATCGGAGATCGACTTGATGATATCTTTCCAGATATGAATGATGATGCAGTCTGTCTAATGCTTGCACTAGAAAGCTTTCTAGTTACATTTGTGCAGCATTGTATTGATTTAGAAATGACTCAAAAATTTATTGATAGTTCTAGGGAGCTTCATTGAGGATTTTAGTTTTTAGTGACTTGCACTACAGACAGTCAAGAATATCCGATTGTGAAAAAGTGTTGGGTATTATTCATTCTATTTCAAAAAAAGAAAACGTCGATCTGATTGTCAATTGCGGAGATACGTTTCACGACAAGGGATTGATTCGCTCTTCTTGCATCGAGTCGTATTATCGATGTAGAAAAATGTTTGATGTGGGGTGGGTCGATATTGTTGGAAATCACGATCAGGATGATTCTGAAGGTCTTATTCATCCATTATATCCGTTCGGATTGTTTCCGTATTCTCATGTTGTATCAAGTCAATTGATTTGGGATCATGAAAAAATAGCATTTTTTGCTTACACTAAAGACATGGATCGGTTTGAGATTCTTAGAGACAAAAGCATGATAGGATGTGTTGTTTTTGTTCATGCAGGTATCAATGGCGCTTTTATGAATGATTCGATTGAAGACAAAGATGGACTACCTGTGGAAGTTTTTAAAAAATCAAAGACAGTGATTAGCGGCCATTATCACAAACCTCATGAGTTTGGAAACATCATATACGTTGGATCACCAATGCAACATTCATTCGGTGAGATGGATCAGCAGAAGAGCGTCTTGATATACGATACAAAAGATCATACCTATTCACGTCGAATGATCGAAGGAATTTCTAAGCACTATAGAGTTGGTGTGAGTTGGTTAGACGGAGAAATCCAGATTGAGTCTGATGAAAGAATTACTCCAATTGATTTCGTGCGAGTCGAGATGAAGGGCAGCGTAGAGCAAGTGCGGTCTATGTCTCGTGATAAATTTGATTTTATAGATTGCAAAAGTCTTAAATTTGAAACAGATGTAGACGATGTTTTTGTTTCACGATTAAATATTTCAAATGATGATCTTGAGCACCAGTCTTCACTTGTTCAAAAGTATGTGGAATATTTATCCCCTGATTTGGATTTAGGCCGTTTGATGGAGGTTTATAATGGTCTTTCATGATGTGCTTTGTTTTAATTGTTGGGAGCGGGATATTTGGAAAATAGAAGGATCGGACGAATGGCGTGGAGTGTGTCCAAAGTGTGGCGCACACGATGTAAGACGTGTTTTTCTACATGCTCCTAAGATTGGGATGAATGAGGATGAAACGATTGATGCATTCCAAAGGGATTGCAGGGAGCGATTTTATAAAACTGGCATTGACGACGTAAGGCATAAGCATGGGGCGGTAGCAGATGAAGCGATCAGAGCGGCGGATATTAAAAAAATTAAAGGATCTAATTAAAAGGCAGTTTAGTACTCCATCTATTCCATTGCGGCATTCATACGGACGGGATCGTTGTTTCTATATAAATTCAAGCTTGGGATTATTAAAGTTTCGATCGAGGAAATCAGATGAGATTGATCGATATCGAAATGATATTTTAAATCGAGCCGATAGGCGAAATGGCAGTACTTTGGTGGATGATTATCTTAGGGATTTGTATTGTGATGCAATTTTAAGATATCACGCTGAGTATTCGGCAACACTGGGGATGAGGTTTAGGTTTGTTTTTTGAATCAATCGAAGTTGAAAATTTTCTGTCATTTGAGAATGGGCGATTTGATGTATCGAACGGACTTATTCTTGTGTCCGGCAAGAACGGTGCAGGGAAAAGTAGTTTGTTTGTTGATTCTATTTGTTTTTGTCTGACTGGAGTGACAACAAAGGGAAGTCGTGGCGATTCAGTAATTAATTGGAGTAAGGGAAATGATTGCAAAGTATCTGTCACTTTTCATGATAACGATAATATCTATCGTGTTGATCGTTATCGTGGTCATAGTGGAGTCGATAAGGCGGGTGTTCCATTTGGTAATCGACTTATTTACAGTCGGAATGGTGAAGACATTGAAAAGAGTTCGATTGCTGCTACGCAAGGCGCTCTTCTGGAGGAAATAAATGTAGATATCGACTTGTTGAAATGCACCATTCTTTTATCGCAAGACAATAAATTTAATTTTGTAGATTCTACCGATAAGCAACAGAAAGAAATATTGTCTAAGATAAGGCGTGTTGATTTTGACAATAAGATGTTGGCGGTGAAGGAAGGTATCTCGAATATATCCAATTCTTTGTCTTCAGTTCGAAGAAAGATAGATGTTTTAAATTCTCATATTGTTTCGAGAGAATCGATAATTGATCTTAAGATGAAGTCGGATAATTTTGAAACAAACAAAGAGATCAGGATACAGGAAATAGAGCATAAGATCGACAGTCTAAGGACAGCGGAATTTGATTCTCATGGAATGACAGACATGACCGAATCACTAGAGAGAGTAGCTGTTGCCAAGAGAAGATTTGAGAAGATAAAAGATTCTATATCTAAGATTAACGGGATGATTTGGACGATTGATAAATCGATAAAAGAGAATGACAAGTCTGGTGTATGTCAGGCTTGTGGAGCTGATATAGATGAAAAGAAGGTGGGCGATATACTTTTTAGTCTGAGAAGTAAAAGGGATTTATTGATTGAAAAGAAGAATGATCTTGTAGAGAAATCGTCGAAGGCAGAGTCTGATCTTGAGATTGCGGCAGCGGAAAAGGATAGCATTGTAGAGAGAAATCGAAGACATGAAGATTGTGTTCGTCGAGCTGAGTACAATCGAAAAGAGGTTGTCCGTCTTACGTCTGATATAGATTCAATTAAAAACAGTGATAATGTTTACAAGACACAGATCAAGGAGATGTTAAAAAAGCAGTCGCAAATAAAGCTTAAGATATCCGAGATGGAATCAGAGTGTGAAAAACTGGAATCCGACCTACCATATTACAATTTTTGGTTACGAGCCTTTGGAGACAAAGGTATTAAGAGTTTCATTTTTGATTCTATATGCGGAAGGCTTACGACTAAAGCAAATAGGTTTGTAAATTTTTTGACTAATGGTGGCATATCGATATCTTTTGATACTCAATCGAAGCTGAAGAGCGGTGACATACGGGAAAAGTTTGAATGTCGTATAACAAAGGATGGAAGGAACGTTTCATATTGTGAGTATTCTGGTGGTGAAAAGCGAAGAGTATCTCTAGCTGTAGATATGGCTTTATGTGAGATCATGACAGAGTTTTACGGCACGAAATTTAATTTTTTGGTATTAGATGAGCAATCAAACTACATTGATGTTGAAGGAAAGATAGAATATTTTAAGTTGGCTAAAGAATTATCAAAAGATAAGTGTGTTGTTGTTATAGATCATGATAGTCTGTTACAATCAAAATTCGACAGAACTATAACAATAACAAATGAAGGTGGGATTTCTAAAATTGGTTAAAAGAGAGAGCAAATTTTTAACAGAGTTGAAAAAATCATTCCATGATAAAGGTGCATTCTTTTATAAAATCAGTGATAGTTTTCATTCTGGCGGTCTTAGATTTGATTCTCCCAAGCCTTTTGATGTTTTTGGATGTTATAATGGGATACCTTTTGCAATTGAAGCTAAGACGATCACAGACTACAAGTCGTTCGGCATTGGGTTTTTGCGAGATTGTCAAGTGGATGGGTTGTCATCATGGAGCAATGCGGGCGGTAGAAGTTTCGTTTTTTTGAATATAAGAAGAGGCGGAAACAAAAGTCGTGGGATAAAGAGATTAAATCGACTAATAGTTTTTAAATGGAAAGAACTGCAAGATGTAGGCAGAAATATTCGAAAGAAGGATTTAGAATTTTTACCTTTCGTGGATGGTAAAAAATCAAGGTTCGACTTATCGGTGTTCTTGGAGCAGTTATGCTAGACGTGTTATCAATGGAAGAGTCGGTTTCTCAGAATATTATGATGTCTGTATTGTTCGCTACGAGAGCTTTTAAGGATGTCGAGATTGAAGTTAATTCTCATACAAATATTATACTTGTAAGAGTCGTTTTGAAGCCTTTCTGGAAGAAGTCTATTTTTTCTTTTTTACGAAGGGTTTGGATATACAGAGCTGAATCTAGGGCGATTGAGTATGTACCTACGGGTTGGAGGATTTTGATAAGCTATGGATCTAAGAAAAGAGTCGTTGTCGATAATAGCTGATTTGGCGTTGCGTGTATTGAGTACAGAGTTATTTTATATCCCAAAGTTTGTAGATAAATTTGAACAATTACATGAGCCAGTCCAATTAGCATTTTTAAAATATATGGCCGACAGTGTTGGCAGTGATGACTGGATGTCTATCTATAACGAAGGCGATTATAGGCGGCTCTTAACGTATATATTGTTTTGTTTCACCGGCAATGGTGACAGAGGGGAGCCTTCAAAGGATGAGTTATCTAGTCATTTGAGATCGTTCGTTAAGTCGATTCATTTTAAAGATGCTTTATATGATTTAAAAATCTCTGAGTTAGTGGAGGATATGTTGTGAGTAAGAGTAGCAAGGAAGTTAAGGATGTGGTTAGCCAGTTGGCTAGACATGTTCAAGTGTGTGAAAAAAAAGTAGATGTGATGCATCAAAGTTTAAAAAATATTTTAAGCATTTTGGCAGCGACTGAAGTAAAGATAGAAGCTCTTAAAACGCTAGGAATAAGAAAAGATGTTTTTTCTGAGGATGAGTTTTCTAAAACAATCGAAGAAATTAGAGGGGGTATTGATGGAAAAGCATGAGGACAGATTGGAACACAAGCAAGAAGATAATGATACGATAGCAAAAGCTGAAAATCCAGATCGTGATTTCATGGATTCTGAGGGATTATGCCCGAAATGTCATGGTAAATGTGAAAGTTGTAAATGCGAGGATTAGTGATGTTTGGGATTAATGTTTTATATGATGGTTGCGAAAAATTCATAGATATATGTTACAGGGAAGGTATATCTGAAATCCGATTGCACTGTCCATTTGATTGTAGTATTAAGCCAATCTTGGACAAGTTGTCTAGTCTTGGAATGAAGGCTTACGTTGTCCCTTTGTTTGATCTTGATGGCACTGGCCTACCACTTCTTTTGTCTATGTATGAAAAGGTTTTTGATACCTTCCCTACCGAAATAACTTCTGGAATTTCCCTTCCTGAATCTTCCGCTTTTCACCAGTGGCTATCGAGATACAAGCGATCAAGTTGGGCAAACTTTGTTAATGATGTATCTCTAGCGGGAGAAAAAAGAGGGCATAAGGTTGTCATGCCATTATTGATGCAGGATGTAGATTCTGGAGAATGGTTCAATTCTAAAGTTTCAGCGTTTGATATTCAGATTTTTATTGGTGGTCTATGGATTTGCGATTTAGAGAAAATATCCAAGATAGTTCGAGATTGCCCAAAGGACGTTTGGGTAGGAAACGCTGGAAAGTACGGTGGATGGTTGACACCATCTCAGCAAGTGAATACATTAGAAGTCTTTGCAAAATTTAAGAAGACTTCAGGAGTGAAAAAAATATTCTTAGCTTCTGGTCCATCTTCACGGTTCCATTGGTCAATCGGTGAGGAGTTTTTGGTTGATGTAAAAACTAGAACTATTAGGCCAGAAAAGTCTGGTAGAGGATACGAAAAGCGTGAAGGGTTGCGTCGGTTATCAGAGGAGAAGGTTCTAAGACGGTCATCTAAATTAGAAGATAGGAAAAAAGAAGATGGTAAAAAAAAGAAAACGAGAAATCCAAGTTTGTAAAGTTAAATCTTATGTGGGCATTGAGTCTTTAAAATTCCATCCTGACAATCCGAGGACGATTCGCAGCGATCGACTGAATGCTTTGAAAGAGTCAATTGTTGAGAAAGGTTTTTATCAGCCGATTATTATAGACAAGGCGAACAGTTA
>Ga0210003_1003494_pt1 | contig 12753 bp, 17 predicted proteins | sample LantaG_FD_182804 | JGI IMG/M metagenome (GOLD analysis project Ga0210003, IMG submission 182804) | Deep subsurface microbial communities from Baltic Sea to uncover new lineages of life (NeLLi) - Landsort_02402 metaG (SPAdes) (version 2) | ecosystem: Environmental > Aquatic > Marine > Oceanic >... | reverse complement strand
AGAATTCGGTCAACGTAGATGGTGCCAAAGTTGTCTTGGATCCCTTGGAATAACCAACCGCTGGCAACCGGTACCGTCATTGTGTAAACGGTTTGCGTGACGATTACCCCGTTCGGCTTCCAGTCCCCGAACGTGCCCGTATCCAAATTCCGCCACTTCAGTTTAGCGGTTCCGGTTCCGGGTATCGTTGTGGTCGCCGCAGTGATCGCGGTCGTCGCTTCCATCATCCAGACACCGGACGAACGAACCAATGGTGATCGCCTAGACGCAATCTGCTGATCGCCAGTCTTGTCGATTAGCTCCAGTATCGAATTCGTATCGGCTTGGTTGAATCCAAACGGCACTGACTAATCCTCCAGCACGACGATGCGGACATTACAAGCCGCTGTATTGGATTTCAAATAGAGCGTCACCGCTGGCTCACATCGAAACAACGCCGATTCGCCAGCCTCTAGCCGCATCCCGTAGACTCCCGTCGAGAATCCAACCTGGCAGTAGTTAGTGGCGTCCAGGTTGCGAAGGTAGCACCACCCCTCTGTCGTTAAATCCTGGAACGTCGTAACGTTTTCCTCTGCCGTTGCGATGCTGTGAACCGCATCGTATGCCCCGACTGCCGTCTGATCGAATTTCTGAGCGTTCGGCCGCACCGTCGTCTGGAGGTTTCCGTTTGTGCATTCTAGTTTTGCTGTGACTGTAATTTCATTCGCCATGTTAAATCCTATACCAATGCCAGCGGAGAAAAATCAACTAACCGGTGTTCATGCCGCCAGATGAATAACGGGGGTGACGTGTCATCTAGTTTGCCACCGTCCAAGTCGAGATTGCCTGTGCGTGGGTTGCCGTAGTCGTCGACAAAATGTAACACCGCGTCGTTGTTGTCCAGATAGAACGTGCCCTGATCCAGGAAGTCACGCATCCATCCACCGTTACTGTTGGCGTCTACGGCAGTCGGCCATATCTTGAATGTGTACCGCGCGGAATACACCCATTCGCCGTCGATCTCTGATCCTGAATCGGACGTGATTCGTGATATCAGGACTTCGCGGTTTCCGTGCTCTATCCCGCCGATCGTCACGGGCAAGAGATTGACGGTCCCCTGGTATGCGATAGCCCTCGCCAAAGGAAACGCTGCCTCGTATCGCACGAAGTTTATGACAGTCACGTAGGCATCTTTCAACGGCGTCGAGAGGAACTCTTGTCCGTTGCTTGCTGTGATTGATTGATCGGTAAACGCATCCGAAACAAAGGGACGTTTGATTACTTCCGAATCAATGCTGATCAATGGCTTCCGCTGAATTGCGGGCTGATCCTCTTCCTCGTCCTCTTCCCGTTTCTTTGTCGAGCTACTCCACTCGATCGCCACGTACCATATCAGCGACTTCGCTGTTCTACTGGGAGATCGTCTCTTGACCGACAACCGGACATCATCCGCGAATACCGAACCCCAAAAAGGCAAGCCAGATACAGCGAGGATTGTCGCGGCAGTCTCCGATACGGCAGAAGCCTCTACGATGTACGTTTGCGATGCTGTCCGCGTAATGCCATCCTCGCCGGCCGTCTCGTTGTGCCGTAGCGTTCCGGTTTTTGGTCCCAAAAGTGTCGCCACGCTATCACCTCGCCAGTGTTACGCTGGATAGTTTCTCAATCAAAACCTGCTCCATCCGCTCCAAGATCGAATTGCCTTCCTTGGCCGCGTCAACAACTAGATTCGTCGCCTTGAGCTGCGGGTCGGCTATGCTCTTGGCGTCTCTGTTCGCACGAGCCTGATCCAATCCGGCAGCACCAGACACCGCACCCGGTAGCATGTTCGATTCCCTAAGCCGTCTGTGCTGTGCCTGGCGTTCTGCATTGCCAGCATCAACAGACGCCATGCCACCGGCAAACATCCCTCGCCTGGCTTGTGATCCAACGCCAATTATTCCTTGTGCATGTCCAGCAAGTGCCTTGGCGAAACTGTCTAATACGCTTCCACCGGCCGCACCTGCTCCCGTCACGCTTGCCCCACCAGTGATGCCCATTTGCTCCCGCTGATCTCGCGCTAGTTCCTTGTTGTGTGCAAGTTGGTTTTTGAATTCCTCCGTCGCTGATGCAGGGAATCCACCACGATCCAACTTACCTTGTAATTCGGATATGTCGTGGTATGTCCTCTTCAGCAACTTGAGTTGCTTTTCTTCGGCTTCGTACTTTTCTCGCCGGGCATCAAGTGCTTTGTTATTCTTCTCGACGGCCAACGCCCTATCGAGTTCTTTCGTGTTATGAATGAGGTCTAGAACGGCGACACTAAATGACATGGCATCAACTGTGCCAGGACGGAAGAACGCTTTAATCTTTTTGATCGACACGTCCATCGTATCGTTGTACTCTTCGGCGGCCTTAGTCAGGTCTGTGGATATTACAGCACCGGCATCTTGGGCCCGCTTCTCGAATTCCTCTAGCCCTGCACTTCCGATAGACAATGTGTTGACTAGTGCGACACCTTCGGAATCAAACAGCTTCATAGCCAGCCGGACTTTATCCGATTGCTTTTCAACCTTTGACATAGCGTCAGCGATCATTGCGAACTGCTCATCTGGCGACAGTTGGTTGAGTTGCTGTGCGGATATCCCGAGTTCATCGAGTGCCTTGACGGCCTCCCCTGTTCCTGCTGCCGCTTCCGCAATCCTACGGACCATGCGTTGCAATGCCATGTCGAGAGTTGCCGCTTCCACTCCGGTTTGACCAGCCGTGAACCGCAACGCTGACAACTTCTCGACAGTGATCCCCAGTCGGGTTGACGCCTTAGCCAGCTTATCCAAAGAGGCAGCTTCATTGCTAACGAACCGCAACGCCGCACCTAATGAGAGCAATCCAGCAAGCGGAATAATCGCGGCCCTGGCCATACCTGCCAACGCCACCGATGCACCATTCGCGGATGCAGTGAAGGCTTTTGTCTTGCCCTGTGCACGTGTCATGCCCGCGTCAAATTTGCCTGTCTTGGCACCTAAGACAACGTCAAGGTTTGTCAGGATTGCCATGTATCACACTGCCCGATAATGCGGATAGTTCTTCGTCTAATGTCCGTACTGATTCTACTTCATACGCGAATAGGTTGCCCTCAAACTCGGCGCCCATTGACTGGCATATCGCCATCGCTTGCATGTCGCCACGTTCCAACCCGATCTTTTCAAGCATGGATACCGCACGCAATTCGGTGTACTCTTCCGCCGATGTCGTATCCATGAACCGACTCCGTAGCATCCCGAGTGACAACGCAACACGCCATTGCCATAGACGCTCAGGATGCTCAATTAGTTTTTTGCCGCTGCATTCACCGCCGCGTCTTCATCCTCAGGGAGGATGCCGTTGAGCTTGGCCGCCGTCTCGAATAGGCGATCCACCAACGCCGCATTTTCTAATCGCAACTGTCCCCACATCTCCTCGTGGTTTCGGTCACCATCTGAATCACGAAACAGCGGGCGGTTCTCCTCATCGCATAGACACCAGGCGACCACGAACGCACGATAGCCAACGCCCTTCGTTTCGTCGATCTCCTTCCGCCAAGCTAAATCAAGGCCGTCCCGTTGGTCAGCTGTCATTCGCATAACGCAAACGTCACCGCCCCACGCTGACTCTTTGGTTGGCTTTAGTGGTTCTGAACTTGCGATTGAATCGCGTATCTCTTGCGCCGTTAACATGTCACCCCGTACCTCTGTTTATGCTCTCGTAATTGCACTGGTTAGTTTAACGATAACCGTTCGCTTGATGCTGTCCTTCGGGCCGATCGATTGTGGGCCGATGGACTTAACGTATCCGGTGAATGTGTCCGTCACGGCAGCCGCCACCACGGGATAAACAATCTGCCACTGGTAAAGCCTGGCCGCTACCGCGTTGTCGAAACCCGTCTCGATCAATTCGTGATTGGTATCGTTTGGGTCCCACACCTGATCAAATGACATTTCACCGTAATTCGGGATGCTCGCGATCGTCTCGTCAAACGTGCTATCCGTCGTAGTAATGTCGATATCTTCTCGCGATATCGTTGGCGGAGTTACGTTGATAATCTCGCCGATGGTCGTATGGGCCGTGGCGTTTCCGTCCTCGTCGTACTTGAGCAAAATGCCATTGCCGATTGTTTTGTCTGCCATCGATTAACCCTCTCGTGCCAGTTGCGTGATTAAATGTTTTAGCCGCTGGCGGTAATCAGCCAACACGCTCTGCCGTTTCCGTTTCGCTGTCCGTCGTATAAAGTCGTTCGGCGATATCGTCCGCCGATTCGATGAGCCACGCTTGCCAGTTTTCCTGCCTAATTCTATAAACCCTGCGTAGAACGTTTCGCCCTTAAACAACCCATCGCCAACCGTGACGCGAGCACCAACCTGCGTCCTGCTTCGTTTCAGTGCACGAACTTTTACCGATCTTGAAAGCAAACCAGTCCGTCTTGGTGCCGCTCGATTCACTGACGATACTAAAGTGGCCTTGAGTGATTCACGGGAAGCTTTCCGTACAGCTTGCTTTTGTTTTGGGCCTTTGAGTGCCTGAAGCTTCCGGTTTAACTCTTTGTCTCCGGTGACGGTCATGCTAGGCATTAGGCGACCCCTATCAATTCAACCCGCAACGCATTTACAAACTGTGCCTCGTCGTCAGATATTCCCCGAGGTTGATAATCGTCATCGTGATCCGTTACAAACATCCCTTGAATCGTTGTCCCGCCAAACGTCCCGCTGAATTGGTCCGCGTATGTTTTGATCCGCTCCGCTAAATCCGCTGCTTCGTCGAGATTGTCGCTGACGCATTCCAAGTCGAAGAATTCGCGAAATGGCTTTGTTCCAACCGACTGATTTAATGTCCGCTCTGTATCTCCATCGGTGCCCGTCCGAAAGAACAATAGAAACGGCTCAGCCCAATCTTGCATCGCTCGCACCTGTCCGCATCGAGTACTAACCGTCGCCAGAATCGTTGCGTCAGCCAGCAGAAACGTGCGTAGATCCTCGGCGGTGTCGGCCATTAAACATCCTCTCCGCAAATCAACGTGAATTCGCGTCCGATGTTCTCCGCGTCTTCGATGTATCCGATATGCAACGTCCGACTTCCAAACTTCAGATAGTGTTTGGTTGTCAAATCGAATCCCACGTAACGCAGCTTGACTCGATGTGTTGCGTTGCTCACCACTTGACGGGACAACTCAAGCTGACGACCAGATAGCGTTTCGATCTCAGCCGGGACACTTTCAATCTTCAGCGTATCGGCGCCAGTCCGATGCCCCCTGCTGTCTACGGTTGTGCTTGGCAGGTACACATCCACCCGATGCCGTTGCCCGTTGACGTTGTAAGATCGCCTCATAAGCTTCCCCAAGATAATGAGGATGTTGCCGCATTCCAGCCGAATACCTCCGCCGGGGTCATGTCGCGATTGTCGTACACCGCACCGGCGTAAAGCTTGATCGCTCGTTTCGCCCGTTCAGGTGTTGTCGCTGCAGCTGCACCGTAACCACACACGTAAGTAATCGCGACGGTGTTGTGTTCTTGTCGCAACGCTGGGACCGTCTTGTCCCATTCGACTTCGATCCGTGGCGGTTCGCTGTAGATGTCCGCTGTGTAATTTGTCGATGCCCACGTTTGCGAATTGCCGTCAGTGTCAACGTACGTGATCGACGAAACCGATACCAACGGTGCACGAGACAGGCAAACACTAAACGTCACCCCCAGCGGCCAATCGTCGTAACGCTCAACCAAAGTCGCATTGATAAAACGCCGGCGTGTTTCCACTTCCAACGCTTCGGTGGCTTCCTTGATCGCGATTCGTAGTTGATCGTCGTCCGCATCATGCACGATGCGTAGGTGGTCTTTTAATTCGCCCAGCCCGACCGGGTATATCGTCGGGGCTGTGCTGACCTCGACGCTACTCCGCAGTAGGCTCACTCGATTCGCCATCAGTCACCTCGTCCGATTGGATTGGTTCTGCCGGTTTCTTTCGTCGTTTACGCTTCGGGGCCTCTTGTGATTCGACTTCGATCGCCGCTCCACGTCGAATCCATCGCGAGGCGCTGGCATCACTCATGACGACGATGGCACCCGCCTTGAATTCCGCACCCTCTTTTGCCTCGTCAGTGTCCCGTTGAAATTCAACCGTAACCATATTTGATCTCCATGAGAGTAGGGGGCGGGACGAAGTTCCCACACGTCCCGCCCCTGCCTCATTTATTACGTGGTCACGATTTCGTCGACCGACGCTAGATCATTGTCACTAGCTGGGCCGACCCGAGGATGCACGCCCAACACGATTCCAGCAACGTCACTCGTCGCCACGGCTACCGTGATCGACAAGCAAACAAACTGGAATCCACCGTCCAAGTCCAGATCTTCTGGACGCAGTTCAATGATCGCCTGCTTGTCACTGTCCGTGCCGGCGTCTGTCAGTTGCGTGATAGCTGCACCGGTGATGTCTTTTACTCCAGTGCCCGAGCTATCGGTGGCTTGCCGCAGCTTAGCATCGACCGTTGCGGATGTTCCGAGGGTGCCAGCCATGACAATACCCATGATCGATTCAAAGTCAGCTGAGTCGACGTAGTCGCTGACGACAGTACTTGCAACGGTTACATCGGGATCGATTGTCCCGAGAACCGCTACCACTTCAGATGCCATTCGATTGGCCATGTTATTTCTCCGTGTGGAGGTAGTTGGTTAGGAAAACCGCTTATGCGCGGGCGTCGAGAGTAACGAATGCCGAATAGGTAGCCGAACCATCTCGTGCTGCCATCGTCGTCGTTAGCCACGGCTGACCAGCTTGGCGGAAGATAAATCGGAATGCCGTGGTATCGTAATCAAACCACAGGTGCATCGAGACTTCGGAACGCACGCCGGACGACTTGACCACAGTCAAGTACATGGGCATGTTTGCGAAGATAATATCGCCCTTGTCGCCCAGCGTTTCGCAAGCCTGTGTCCGAATGATCGGCCGGCCCATCAGGGTATCGGTCACCGGATCGTAGTGGGGAACAGTGCTACCCCATCCGGTGTCATTTCCGCCCGTCTCCAACTTGCCGATTTTCATCAGATGCAAGAGCTGGGGCTCGATGTCCTGGTTGATCAACCACACCGCCGAACGTCTCCACGGTGCGTACATCCGGCTGTACATTTTAGTGATGTTCAATCCGGTAATCGTGTCCGCAACTTGCGAACCTTCTTTGGCTACGGAAACCAAACAACCCGAATTGATGATGCCCAACGGTTGTCCAGAACCTGAACCCTGAACAATCGCCAAGTCACTCTTGAACGCCATTTTTTGCCCAGCTTTGCGGGGGACATAACCGGACATTGCCGGGGCGTCTTCGAGTAGCTCATTGGTCACCGGCACAAGAGCGGTCAGCTTGTTGAGTCTCAATTGACCGTCACGCAAACTCGGCTTGCTTTGTGTCAACTGGTCGTTTTCACCATCCCAGTAGGCCAGCACGCCGCCGGTTGTCTGCCAAGGAGTGGTTTCGTCGATCGGCACACAAAACGTGTTACCGCTGGTTTGCTGCTGGTCCGTCATTGAAAACAGCGATGCTTCGTCGTTGTAGAACGACATAATCTCATCGCGGAATGTATCCGGAACAGCGAAGCCACCATCGGCGCCCACGCCTTCTGATCCGACCGTTGTCGGGGCATTGGCGAAGGCCAGACGCTGATCCACCTGGAATCCTGCGCCGTTTTGCGGGTTAGCAGCTCGCACACTCGCAGCGAATTCGCCGAAGTGATTAAATCCTTGCCTCTTGGCTGCTTCAGGATCTCGTGCCACTGCTGGCGATCGGGTAACGTCGCCACTCTCACCATTTTGCACAGCTGGCGGCTGAGCTGGAACAGATCGTCCAGCGGATTGAGACAGGACAACGGACATATCCGCAACCGCTGTCTCGGCTTCAATCTGTGCTTTGATTTCCGAGAATTCGGAAACCTTCTTTTTCACGGTCGCAGCTTCGTCCGCGGTCATGTCGCGGGTTTCGTTTTTCGCCGCGTCAACAATCGTTTGTGCGTCAGCTTGGCACTCGACCAAACGCTCTCGCAAGTTGGTTAATCGGTCCATTGTTGGGCCTCCAGATACGCAACTCGCCAAAAAAGAAACCCCTTGGCTTTGTTGCTGGTTACGTACGGATAACGTGCGGATTGCTCCGCCGCTTCGTCACGTGATCCAACGGCAAGCCGAGGGGTCTGATGTGATTGTCTTGTTGCAACCTGGCACCCACAGCAAGCTGAAGGTTAGGTCGTGCCTGGAATTCTACCTACTCTATCGCTGCTGTCAACTAAAACCTCATCGCAGCGACTGCCATTTTAGCCAATTCGCTGTCGGCGTGATTTATCCGGGCAGCCGCTTCACTCTTCCCTTTGAGCGGTCTCACGTGATCGATCAGCCCCAGCCCCAACGCCTCATCTGGCGTAAGGAATGTTTCCGCTGCCATCAACGTGGCGAATTCCTCTTGATCTCGCCCGCTCCTTGCCGCGTACGTTGACGATATCAATCCATCCACCTTTTCTAACACCGTCGCCACGTCGCGCAACTCGCTCGAATTGCCCACCGCCAGAACCCAAGCGTTATGAATCATCATCATGCCGTTGCCAGCCATCTCGATTCGATCAGCCGCCATCGGAAAGAACGAGGCCGCCGAGCTGGCTTCCCCGTCGATAATTGCTGTCACATTGCCGGGGTAGTCGTTGAGCATGTTGTACATCGCGACTGCGTCCCAGACGTTTCCGCCTGGGCTGTTGATGCGCAACGTCACATCTTGCCCGTCGAGTTCAGTTAAGGCTGCGTTCATGTCCTCAGATGTGAATCCAAACCAGTCATCACCCAACGCGGTATAGATTCTAATTTCTGCACCATCTATGTCAGATGCGGTATCTGGCCGGTGTTCCGCTCGTGCTACTGCCATCGCAGCACCCGCCGACATGCCCATGTTGCCGAATTGCCGCCCGAGTATCGCCGCTCGTTTCGTGGTATCCCTAATTGTCATGCCGCCACCTTTCCATTTTGGGCCGCCCGAATTACAGATGCGGCTTGCCTAGTCACCCATGATTCCCCGTCCCACGTTTCCCATAGATTGCTAGCGTCAGCAGCGACTCCGCACTGTGCGATACACTTCCGTTGCTGCTCGCAGTATTCCTCCACCCATTCAGATGGGACATCGCAACCTCCGATCGCCAACAGCGGCGCTAACTCGGACTGAATGTAGGCTGGATGTCCTGCGTAGAATTTCTCAACCTTGGATGCAAATGTATTCTTTCCGTAGCTCTTGAGTAGATTCTGCTCGCGTGTCACGATCCGCCCAACCGCGGCGCTAATCGCCGTTTGCAAAGCTGCCGAGGGTGTTTCGGTTGTAATCTCTTCCGTTGTCTCTTCAATCGGAATTAGCTCTTCCGTTCCGATCTGATCCAATGGGACCATATTCAGCGGGACAAGTCGCACGTCACCATCGTCGCCGATCGTGTTGCGATCCTCCGCCTCGAGTATATCGTTGACCGACAACGCTCCCAAGTCTCGCATCTTGGTATAGAATTCCGCACGTGCCACCGAATCACCACGCATTAGGCTATTAACGCTCAGCTTGGTGAATCGCCTCGATGCCCGGGCATGCGTTGCAAGTAGCTTGGTGTCCGCTTCCTGCTCAAGCCGCATCGCCCAGGGGACGAGCGTATCGGTGACGAATTCGATTCCCTGATGCTCGATATTTGAAAACGTCGCCCGGTCCAAGCTACCGACCTTATGGGGCGGCACTCGATACCATCGCGCGATGTCATCGACGCTGAATTTTCGCGAGTCCAGGAATTGGGCGTCCTCATTCGGGATTGAAATGGCTGTGTACTTCACCGCGTGAGACAGGGCGACCGTCTTATTCTGGTTCTGGCCGCCGCCGTAATTCGCATTCCACTCCGCTTCCAGTTGTTGCCGTGCTTCGCGTGACATCGTCCCATCGGGTGTAAGAATGCCGCCCGGTCGTGCACCGTTTTTCCAGAATGCAGCCCCCGCACGCTCCTGAACTAGTCCCAATCCGATCGATTGGGCTGCCATCGCTACTACGCTGTAACCAGTCAGGCCATCGTATCCAAGTCCGCGAAGATGGAATACTTGCGACGGTAGCAACGTCGCACTGTTGCCATATTCGTAATATATTTGGCCATCTTCGTCACGCTTTACCCGCATCACTTCCGGGGATAGTGGCCACAGAGCAATCGGGGTGCCCTGCATATTCCGCTCAATCTCTGCGTAACCGTTTCCCCATGTCAACGCATGAGATAGCAGCGTCTCGCGGAAGGTGAACGCCGTCATCTCGGAGTTAGGACGCTTGTTCAACAGCGTATCTAATGGGCCGTTTATTCGCCGTTTGCCATTCTCGCTTTGCCCGAATTCGGACCATTCCATCTGCGAAATAGCCTCGGAGATAACGCGGACACATGCCCATACAGCGGAGAATTTCAAAGCGGATTCGTGCGTAACCGGAATACCCGAATCAGACCGCGGCCAGATCCGAACGCCCACATCACCCGAGCGGGTTTTTGTCTCCCGGTTGAATATGCTTCTGAACCAATTGAACATTTGCTTACTCCAGTGCAGAAACCCAAAAGTCCGGCTCAACCGGTTCAAATACGCACCCCGCAAACGCCATTAGCACGGAAACCATTGCGTCTATTTTGTTGATAGGATGCGACTTATCAGGCATCCATAAGTCACCCGCGTTTTTCTTAATCGTCAAATTCCTGGCTTGCCATGCCAAACAAGCCTCCCCCGAGTGAATCACTCGCCCAGCTTTAACCGCTGTCGTGAATTTATGGAGCGGCTCGTTGTAACTGATTACCGTCTGATTGAATTTGAACACGTCAATGCCGTAATCATTGTACAATCTCTGGCTCATCTGCATGGCAAATGTTGGATCAAATGCCCAGTTCCGTATAGGCCACTCCGTGGACCAACTGACAATGTCCTCCTCGATCGCTCCGAGGTCTATTTGGTTTCCTGGATGCTCAACGAGCCATCCCTCGTCGATCCAGCTTTGCACCTCTGCCGTCTGTAATTCCTTCCGGCGATCCTGGCAAGTGTACGTCAACACCCGAGCCACGTACTCCGGGTTATCATCGTCGCCGATCTTTCCCACCCGCGCGATGGCCGCGAAGTCATCCGACCGACCAAGATCGAATCCGCCGAACCACGATTTTGGTTCTGGCAGTTCATCGCTCGCACACGACGCCCACACGTTAGGCTCAATCGCCCTCTCCGTGCTGCCCGTCTGTAAACAACAGTGATATCGCAGGAATCGGTTTTTGGCGCTGGGCTGGGCTTGTGCGTCTGCTGCCTTTTCGGTGAGATAGTCCAGCTTGCACGAGACTCCGAGGTTAGGATTAGCCTTAACCCAGTTAGCCGACTCGAATACATCGTCCTCTTTGTCTAGGCAACAAACGAAACTAAATAGAGTGTGGCTTACGACGGTGCCCGTCAATACAGATTCAACGCATCGCTCTGCCAGTTCTCGCTCCTCTTGCCACAATACTGAGTCATCATCGCCCGCTGTCGTGATAATCAATTCCAGCGGATGACGACGGGACGCACCGCCCGTACTCATCTGGTCGTGCGTTTCCCGGTGCCGCTCGCGCCAACCGTGCAACTCGTCTTTGAGTACCGCATGCGGATTAAATCCGCTTTGATCCGAGTCCGTCCCCAGCGGCTGGAAAGTTCCGTCGCAATGAGGAAACATGATCGCGGACATCGTCACTTGTGCACGCTTGTTGAGGTACGGTGCCCGGCGAACCATCCGCTTCGCTTCGTTGTGGATAATCCGGGCTTGCTTTTCTTTGGTAGCTAAGACATAGACCTCCGGCCCACCCTCGTATGGTTGATCTGCACACGACAACAGCAATCCAACCGCGGCCATTAGAGTTGATTTGCCGTTTTTCCGTCCGACTTCGATGTAGCCCTTTCGGAATCGACGCATTCCATCATCACGACGACGCCAACCGAACAGGCACCACAAGATGAACTTTTGCCACGGCTGCAATCGCAGCGGTTGCCCGGCCCATTCACCAAGTGTATGTGGGCATAATTCAACAAACCGAATCGCATGCAAGCCACATTCGGCATCGTGGTAATAGGGGAACCCATCACCCGATTCACTTGCTGCCAAGTCTTCCACGTGACGTCGCACCGCCAACCGGACATATCGTCCAACAACGATCGTGCCATCTAGCACGCCGCTGATGTACCCCTCGATATCCGATTGGTGGTCCAGTGCAATCATCCAATGTTTGCCAATTGCGGTTTGCTCAGCATGCCTTCGAGTGGATCAGAATCATCGCTGACCTGTTGTTTGATGCTCGCGCGATCCGCCGGCGTGAATCCGAATTTGCTAGCCCATCTCGCCCATGTGTCATGCTGCCTCATCGCAGTATCCCACACTCGCTTCCATTCGGTTGTCCCTGGTTCGCCTTGTGCCGCTAATTCCCGCAACTCTCTGTACGTCTGGAAACAATGGCAACATTCCGTCAGCGAATCTGTATCACACACTCCGCCACCGGCCATCTCGACAACGAACCCTATGACGTTGTCCCAATGCTTTGACCCATATTCTCCGAGGTTATCCGGTTTGACGATCACACCATCCGCAACAGGTGTCACCCCATCCCGGCCTGGTGCGTAAGTTCGCTCTCGCATCTTTTGTGTCGCCGGTTTCGGTGGTGGTCCGCGTCTGCCCATGGTTCCATCTCCGCTTGCTTACCTATTTAACCCAAAAACCTGCTAAAAAACCGACACAGT
>Ga0210003_1003493_pt1 | contig 12758 bp, 14 predicted proteins | sample LantaG_FD_182804 | JGI IMG/M metagenome (GOLD analysis project Ga0210003, IMG submission 182804) | Deep subsurface microbial communities from Baltic Sea to uncover new lineages of life (NeLLi) - Landsort_02402 metaG (SPAdes) (version 2) | ecosystem: Environmental > Aquatic > Marine > Oceanic >... | reverse complement strand
AAAGGGCTAAACGTTACCATTGAAGTAAATTATAAACCGATTTTGAAAAAAAATCAAAAAAATTAGTCTATCTACTTGACAATTAACTTCTAATGGATGACCCCATCAATGTTTTTTTTTTAACATTATGTAATAATTTGACAATCGAGCAAATCTAGTTTATAATGTTTTATTATAGTAAGTTAGTAATGGTGTGAAATCAAATAATTTCCAAATAAATTAACTTTTTTTGAGTATTATATTTCTACCTCAATTTACTTTAAAATTTTAAAAAGGAGGTAAACCAATATGGCCAAAGGAAATGTAAAATGGTTCGATGCCCAAAAGGGCTTCGGTTTCATCGAAACTGAAGGACCCAAAGATATCTTTGTTCACCATAGTGAAATTCAGGACAACGGCTTCAAGTCTTTAGACGAAGGACAACAGGTCGAGTTTGAAATTCGCCAGAGTGATAAAGGTAGTTATGCAGCAAATGTAATCAAATTATAAAATTGAATTTATAGGAAGGGTCGACGTTTCTTTATATTTTACAATAGAGAAATGTGGCCCTTTTTCTTTAACTTGAGTATTTCATATATTGTTACCATTTTAATATTAATTAGACATAAAAAAGGATTATATGTGACAAACTTTTATAATTTTTTATTTTATAAAATTACTCATCTTCTCTATCAAAATAAGATTTCCTATCAAACCTCAATGCACAAGAACAGGTCCCTGTAAATGCAGAAATCAGAATAATAACACCTAACACCCACAACCAGCTTTTTAAATAAATACCTAAACCAATTACAACCAGTGAAAAGACTATTCTAATATATTTGGAAATGGGATTAATATTGCAATATTTCTTCATAATTTTATTATAATATAAATTTATTTTATTACAACTCCTTATCTTTTATAAATCTACGAAAAAAACTAATCTAAAGGTATAAATTCACCATACTGTTTTGTGTAAATTTTACACTTTCCCTTTGTCTTCCATTCAGTCTTAAAATTATAATAGGAGTCAAGATATTCAGAATCACCACCCCCTTTTGTTGTGATCAAATATCTGTTACCAACTGTACCAATTAACCTAGCTTTATCTCCTGGAAAAGTTTTACTCCCTGCAGCAGAAGCATCAACTGGAATCCATCCATAATTTGGAAGATATACCTCCCCCCATCTATGCCACACATCATCAATACCTTTATCCTTACTTCTTACAACTATTGAACCAGCATACCTTGCAGGAAGGCCTGCTGCACGACACATTGCAATAAACACAAAACTATACTCACTACATGAACCTGTTCCTCTCTTCAAAACAGTTGGCGCTGGATTCCATCCACCCAATGGTTTTAACTTGTAACTAACATTAGATATTATATAATTAAATATTTTTTTAACCATGAAAAAAGGACGATTTTCATTCCCAACAGCCTTTTTAACAGCATCTTGAATAACGGGATTTTTTATATCATACTTAAATCCATTAACAAGATATTTACTTAAATTTTTCGGAATATCCTTAAGATTCCCTACCTTTTCAGAGAATATATAATATTCAGTATTAAAAAGTTTTGCTTTTAGTCTTATTTTAGCCTTTAAAATAGTTCCTGCAGAAACATTTGTAAATTTAAAATGAGCAAACTTCTGTCCCCATCTATCAGTTACAAAAGAGGTTGGTTCAGGCTCATATTTTATTTCACCAAGGATCTCCTGATTATCCATACTCTTTGGCACTGCCATATAAGCATTTACCTCTTTCACCTCTCCTGGCCCATAATTTCTGAATTCATCAACTATTTCCCATTCGTATACTTTTGGATCTTTTCTTTTAATATAATCCTTGCTTTTTAAATCAAGTTTATATATTTTATTGTTTTGATAATCTGCATTCCATAATGTTTTACCATCCCAGCATATTCCATAAGGAAATGGACCATTTGATGCTATAAATGTTAAAACATCTCCTGATACAGGATCAATTCTATATAGCATATCTCTGTTATGATCACTTGCCCATAAATATTTTCCGTCAAATGCAAGGTCTTTAGCATCAACACATGGGCATGGAATATTTCTATGCATCATTCCATCTTTTCTGTTAATCATAAGGATCTTTTTTGCATTATTATCAATCATCCATAAAAAGTTTCCATCAAAAACCAGGCCACCTGGATTTGAAGAATTAGATTCTAATATCTTTTCAGAAATTCCAGTTTTTAAATTAATTCCATATATCCAACCCTCTTTACCATCAATATACCATAACAAATTTCCATCCCATGCTACACCCCTTGGATCAAAACCAGGAGCCTCAATCAATTTTACTACTTTTCCATTTAAGGGATTAACTTTATATATTTTATATGTAGAACTGTCACAAATCCAGATATAATTCCCATCAAATGTCATGCCTGTAGGATGGTCCCCTGGAGTTTTATATACTTTTATAGCTTTACCAACAACTCCTCTTATCAATTCTCCAGCAAAGAACATAAAAATAATCATAAAGATTAAAATTCCTCTTTTATACACTTTAACCTCCTTATCTCAATATATTTAAATTATTCATTTATTAATATTATATTCAAAAAGCTACTTTTTTCAAACTTATGCTAAAACATCCAGAGCTGCTGGGAAAACTGATATTTCAAACTCTTTTACTTTTCTAATTACATCTCCATCCACCAGAATATCGATCTCTTTTTCCGAAAAAACCCTGAATAACTTCGACTCAATAAATTCAATCTCTTTTCTTTTGATATGACTCCTTCTAAGAACTTTCATACCAAAATTAAAAGTATTTAAAAAAGAGGTTGTATTAACAACAGAGCAATCAATTTTACGATTAAAAGGGCTTGCAAAAGGGTTCAATTCCATCCCATTTGCATAGCAAGGAGCATTGTGAAACACAATGAGAGAACATTCGATATCTCTTTTAATCGAATCATTTTCCAAGTATATTCTTAAAGGAATTATCTTTTTTGAAAAGGATCTTTTAATAGATACTAAACCTGTTAAGGTTTGACTGATTAAATTTGATTTTGCAAGAAATTTATGGTTCTTAATAAAGCTTTCAATAAACATATTTACATATGTGCTAAGACCTGCACTCAATGTTCCAAGAAATAAAAAAGATTCGTCTCTTCCTTTAATATTAATATAACACACATCCATTTTTTTAATATTTCCAGATTTTATAGCTTTACATGCTGTTTCAATTTTCTGAATACCCAGGCTTTGAACAATATCATTAGCAGACCCTGTTCCAATCATTCCAAAAACAGGAATTAAAGATGTGCTTTTTTTTTCTTTGCTCTTTAATATTGCAGATATAATAATATTAAACGTTGTGTCTCCCCCAACGCCAACAAGGGTTGAATAATTTCCTATTGCCTCTATAGACAAACTTTTTAGATCATTCTCACTTTTTGAAACATAGAGATCATAATCAATTTTATTCCCTTTAAGACATTTTTCGACCCTGCCCTTTTTCTTTAAAGATCTCCCCTTATCTGATGAAGGATTAAACAAAACAGCAACCTTTCCCATCATTTAATTATATCAGAGATTAAAAAGAAATTTAATAAAAAAAAGAAATTGTTTGAATAATAATTAAGTAATTCAAATATTTTTATAATATAATATATGGTTTCATTATTAATCACTATTTTTTTTGAATAAAATGTTTTATTTCTTTATAATAGTAATATGGAAAAAATACTTATTGTTGAAGACAATAAATCTATGAGAGAGATGCTTGAAAATATTCTAACTGAAAAAAAATATAGTGTAAAATCAAGTGATGATGTATCTACAGCCTTATTACTATTAAAAAAAGAACATTTTTCAGTAATCATTTCTGATCTGCAACTGCCAGATATGGATGGGCTCTCTTTTTTTAAAAGGGTTAAAAACTTTAAAATTCCATTCATTATATTAACTGCTTATGGCTCAGTAGAAAAGGCTGTAAAAGCAATTAGAGAAGGAGCTTTTGACTTTATTTCAAAACCAGTTGACCCAGATTATCTTTTTATAATGATTGAAAAAGCCATTGAATCAACCCGAATATTAAGAGAAAATATCATATTAAAAGAGGCTTACTCATCCACAATTGGGAAATCACAAATTATTGGAAATAGCCCAAACATAATAAATGAAGCTGAAAAAATAAAGCATGTGGCAGTAACTAATACACCAGTACTTCTTTTAGGTGAAAGTGGAACAGGAAAAGAGCTCTTTGCAAGGGCAATACATAATTTAAGTCCAAGAAAAGACAATCCCTTCATAACAATAAATTCAGCTTCAATTCCGGAAAATCTCCTTGAAAATGAACTCTTTGGTCATGAAAAAGGCTCTTATACTGACGCATATCTGAGCCGAATGGGAAAACTTGAGTTAGCTCAAGGAGGGACCTTTTTTCTTGATGAAATTGGCGACCTATCTACAAATCTACAGGGTAAAATTCTTAGAGTAATAGAAGAAAAAAAAATAAACCGCATAGGAAGTAATCAAGAAGTTGATCTTGATATAAGATTTATATTTGCAACTAATAAAAATTTAGAGAAAGAGATTGTTCAATCCAGATTTAGAAAAGACCTCTACTTTAGAATAAATGTTTTCCCTGTTAAACTCCCTCCACTGAGAGAGAGAGGAAATGACATCATATTACTCTCACAGTATTTTATAAAAAAGCTTTCTATAGAAATGAAAAAAGGTGATATGACTATTTCAGAAAAGGCAAAAAACAAATTATTTTCATACAACTGGCCTGGAAATGTAAGGGAACTTCAAAATACTATTGAGAGAGCTTTGATCATTTCAGAAAATAATGAAATTACATATAAAGATATTGTTCTTCCAGATAAATCAATCAATGTAGCAGAAGATTTTAATTTTAATGGAAATTTAAAACAGGTAACTTTAAGAGCAATTAAAATAATTGAAAAAATAAAAATAGAAGATATATTAAAACAGGTAAATTTTAATAAAACAAAAGCAGCAAAAATTCTTGAAATAAGTTATAAAACACTACTTGATAAAGTAAAAGAATATGGGATTTCTTCAGAAGATTAAATACAACCTCATAAAAAAAATAGTAAAATTTTTTATTTTAGCAACAATAAAAACCTGTAAAATTATAATATCAGGTGAAGAGGAGATAAAAAAATTAAAAAAAAACAATATACCTATTATTCATATCTTCTGGCACAGACATATTTTTTTTACAATATATAAATTTAAAAATACAGGAGCTCAACCATTAATATCACTTTCAAAAGATGGAGAACTTGTTTCTAATGTGGCTGAAGAATTTGGAATGAATCCAGTTAGAGGTTCCTCATCAAAAGGAGGAGCAAGAGCATTTTTAGAATTCATACATTCAGTAAAAAATAACAAATCAGAAATTTTGATTACAGCAGATGGGCCAAAAGGGCCTCCAGAAAAAATCAAACATGGCACAATATTGTTAGCTAAAAAGATAAATTCAGTTATTGTTCCTATAAGCTGGTATGCAAGCAGGGTAAAAATTTTTGAAAAATCATGGGACAAATTTCTTATACCCATTCCCTTTAGTAAAATATATTTTTCTTTTGGAAATCCCTTTTACATAAATAAAAATAAAAACAATATAAATGAATTAAAAAAAGAATTAGAAGATGAATTGAAAAGACTTGAAAATGAGTGCAAAATTTTAAGTTCTAAATGATATTTAGGAGGATAAATGAAAAAGATTAAGAGAATTGGAGTTCTTACTGGCGGAGGCGATTGCCCAGGATTAAATGCTGTTATTAGAGCTGTAGTTAATACAGCAATACGAAATTATGGCATTGAGGTTTATGGAATAAAAGATGGTTATTTCGGATTAATAAATAAAACAGTAACAAAATTGGAATTAAAAGATGTATCTGGCATTTTACCAAGAGGGGGAACAATACTTGGAACTTCCAACAGAGATAACCCATTTAAATATAAAACAATTAACTCTAAAGGGGAAAAAGAGTACAAAGATGTTTCAGGTAAAGTAATAAAAACAATAGAATACAATGAAATTGATGTATTAATAACCATAGGAGGTGACGGTACGCAAGCAATTGCAAATGAACTCTTTGAAAAATATTGTATACCTGTTATAGGAGTTCCAAAAACAATTGACAATGATTTAAACGGAACAGATGTAACTTTTGGATTTAATACAGCTCTCTCAATTGCTACAAGTTCAATAGACAAACTACATTCAACTGCTGAGTCTCACCATAGAATTATGGTTATTGAGGTAATGGGAAGATATGCTGGTTGGATTGCAATGGAATCAGGACTTGCAGGTGGAGGTGATGTGATTTTAATTCCAGAAATACCATTTAAAATGGAAAAAATAGCTGAAAAAATCTATGACAGAAAAAAAAGAGGGAAAAGATTCTCATTAATTGTAGTTGCAGAAGGAGCTAAACCCGAAGGAGGAGATATCGTGTTTTCAAGAAAAGTGGATGACCCTAATGACCCAATAAGACTGGGAGGGATATCAAAATACGTGGGAAATAAAATTGAAGATATAACTGGTACTGAGACAAGATACACCATTTTAGGGCATGTTCAAAGAGGAGGTAGCCCTACAGCTTTTGATAGAATCCTTGCCACAAGGTTCGGCTATCATGCAGTAGAAACAGCAATAAAAGGGAAATTTGGCTATATGGTTGGAATCAGGGGACAAGATATCAAAACAATCCCAATAAAAGAAGCAATAAAAGTTCCACGTAGAATCAAGCCTCAGTCTGATCTTGTAAAAACTGCAATGGCAGTTGGAACAAGTTTTGGAATTTAAATATATAACAATAAATATTTATCTGATTAATTTACACTTTACTAAATTCTCTTCAATCTTTTTCAGATAAAATTCACACACAGATAGATCATCCATGAAGAGCCCCCAAATGTAATTTTCTCTTCTCTTAAGATTCATTATTCCTGAAGATCTATAATAAGGGTCTTTAAAACAATATATTCCATTATTTTTAGATGGTTTTATCCCTTTATTTTTAATAAATCTAATATAATTATCTATCATATCTTTTGCTTCTTTATCATTATAAGATTCAATAATAAAAACCTTAAATTTCTTGTCATTTACCTTATAATCTGCAACAAAAGCAGAATAGAGAAAAGAATGCCCGAGAAAATTCTTAGCAATATACCTTTCCGAATTAATTATCATCTCTTTTTGTGGAAAACATTTAATTGGTTCAGGAAAACAGGAAGTCCCTTCAAGCTCTTTTTCGATTCTTTTTGCAATTGATGTTAGTATGAATCTATCTTTATCTTGAAGATCAAAACTACTCAATTTCACATAATAAACACCTTTAAAAAAATTAAGTATGCCCTCTTCATAATATCCCTGTGTTCCTATGTTTAAAAAATTACCCTTTAAAGGTTTCTCCTGACAATAGATTCCAAACGTATTATTTAAATTTATGTGCTGATATATATCTACTATTATAGACTGCTTCTCCTTACTTTCATAACTTAAAGAGATTAATTTCATAAAATCATAACTTAAATATATTTCTGCAGCACCATTGATATACTCAAACAAATTGTCAGGAAGATATATCTGAGGTTTCCCCTTTTTTATCCATCCCTCTATTTCCGGAAAAATCTTATTCATATCAACTTTATAAGAACTAAAAGAAAGATTTGTCATAAAAAAAACAAACATAACAAATATTAATATATTATTCTTATTCCTCATCAATCACCTCCAACCTCATATTGAATTTTATCAAATTAATCTATTTTAATCCACATATAAAAATAACTTTAAACCCAATTAAAAAAAAAATTTACAATAAAATTATACATTAGCTAAAATTCAAAAGTTCTATTTTAAATGAAAAACCATTATTCAAAGTTGAATTAATAATCTTTATTAAGTATAATTTATTTCATGACAGGAGGTTTTAATATGAACTCTAAAAAATTCGATGAAATTATCGATTTTGCAATCAATAGAGAATATGATGCTATAAAATTTTATCAAGATATGCAAGAAATGGTAAAATTTAATTCTCAGAAAAAATTGTTAAAAGATTTTGAACTAATGGAAAAAGGCCATGCTGAAATACTTAAAAATATCCGCAATACTGATTTTAAAGAAATTGAAATTCCAGAAATAGAAAACCTGGAGATAAGTGATTATATAGTTGAAAGTAAACCAACTTCAGATATGAACTATCAAGATATTATCATATTAGCAATGAAAAGAGAGGAAGCTTCTTATAGACTATATAATGATATGGCGGATAGAGTGGGAAACCAAAATATAAAAAAATTGTTTTTAAAACTCGCATCTGAAGAAGCTAAACATAAATTACATTTTGAGAAAATCTACGACAACGAAATTTTAACAGAGAATTAACCCATTAAACATTTTCAATATTCGCCTTAATTATGCTTTTTTTTGCAATGATTTCTAATGGGTCAATTAAAGGAATAGTCACATCATTATCTTTCAAAATTAATGGGATTTCCGTACAACCCATTATAATTGCTTGAGCTTTTTTTTCTATAAGATCTTCAACTATACGGATCATTGTTCTCTTCTGTATAATTTTATATCCAGCTTTTATTCCTTGTTCACCATATATTGTATCCATAAATCTTTTTTGATTCTTTTTATCTGGTAAAACAATATCAATATTATAAATTCTACAATATTTATGAAAAAGAGCAGTGCTTAAAGTTCCATCAGTCGCTAATAAACCAATTCTTTTAAAATTGCTGAAATTCTCTTTTATATATTCAAAAGTTTCCTCAATTAAATGCAAAAATGGAATTTTAATATTTTTTTTTATTTCATAATATAAATAGTGCGCAGTAACACATGGCATAATAATAAAACTTGCTCCACTTTTCTCTAACAATTTTGCTCCATGTGTTAACATTTTTAAAGGGGATGGCCCATCTTCTCTTATTGCCTTGGTTCTGTCGGGTATATATGGATTATTATAAATAATAACAGGAATATGATCTTGATCTTTTTCTGCATAAGTTAACCTAACTATCAAATCAAACATATAAACTGTTGCTTCTGGGCCCATTCCACCAAGAATTCCTATTGTTCCCTTCATTTAAGTTTACTTTACCTTATTATATTTTTTTAAAATTTTCATTACTTCATTTATCGGAATAGCTTCCACATATAAACCATTATTTCCATTCATTGAATTAGCCATAAAAAAAGAGTTTAAAATAGCTTCTTCTGTGGCTTCAATAACAGCTAAAAACAAAGGAGATAACTTCTCATTTCGTAAGACTCTCTCTTTTACAAAAAAAGATTTTGATTTATAAGAGATTCTTATGCTTTTTTCCGTAGAGAATGCAATAACATAATCCCCACTTCCATTGGAGCTTATCCCACCTGTTTTTGCAAGACCTAACATAGCTCTTTTTGCGAGCCGTTTCAAATTCCGTGAGCTTAGAGGCGCATCAGTTGCAACAACAATCATACAAGATCCATCAGGATTTGACATTATCTTATCCCTCAAATAATATTTCCCAAGCTCTATTCCAATAGGGCAACCTGCTATTTGTAGAATTCCGCCAAAATTAGTTTGCACAAGCACACCTACTGTATATCCACCCAAGCTAGATGGTAAAATTCTTGAAGAAGTACCCATTCCTCCTTTATATCCAAAGCAAATAGTACCTGTTCCTGCTCCTACTGCCCCTTCCTCAACAAACCCTAAAGATGCTGTATTTATTGCTTTTATAACATGCTCTCTTTTGATATATCTCCCTGCTATATCATTAAGCCAACCATCATTAGTCTCTCCAACTACAGGATTTATTGATTTAATATCTTTATTTTCTTTCAATGAAAGAATATAATCTATCAGAGCATCAGCTGCAACTGGGACACTTAATGTATTTGTGAGAATTATTGGGGTCTCAATATTGCCTAGCTCTTCAATTTGTGTATAACCTACTAATTTGCCAAATCCATTTGCTACATATATTGCAGCAGGAACTTTATCCTGAAAAATATTCCCTTCATGAGGTATAATAGCAGTAACTCCTGTTCTAATATTCTCTCCTTTTATCAATGTACAATGTCCAACCCTAACTCCTTCCACGTCTGTTATAGCATTATACTTTCCATGCTTCAAAATACCAATTTTTAACCCTAATTCATGTACACGTTTTCTTTTTACTGAATAACAAAATAAAAGAGAACAAATAAAAAACAAAAAAATAAAAGAAAAAATTACCTTAATAAAATTCTTTCTATTCATAAATAGATTCTATACAAAAAATTTAATTATTTCAATAATGTCTTATTGATCTTATTATAATTTATAAAGGTGAGGGAAAACAATCGTGGTTAGAGGTCAGAGGAAAAACAAATAGTTTTGAGTTAAAAAAAGAAGGGAGAAAAGGAATATCGAATAACGAATAATGAACAAGGAATGATGAAGTATTATAAAAAACTGAATAACACATAATAATTTAAAATGAATCTTTTATTTTGACATTCGATATTCTTTGTTCGATGTTCATTATTCTACACTCAACTCCTACCTACTATCTCCTAACTCCTTTTTAATTAACTTTTTCTTGACAAAGCCTTTGTGGTTCTTTATTATTAGATTTATAAAGAAGGAAAGATAATATAAAATATTGGAGAAGGGAAATATCAAAAATTTAAAAGAATTAATCGATCTTTTTGAACACAATATCAAACAATATAAGGGAAAACACTATGATGAATTGCACGGATCAACAGAGAAGGAGATTAAGATTGTGGAAGGAGATTTGTAGCAGCGCGCGGCAGCACGCCCAATAACATTAATTTGCAAAATAAAAAAGGTGATATGCCCAATGACACAGGGTTACAGAATATCAAAAATAGGGCGAATCACCATTCGCCCCTTGTATATTAATATATTAAATTAATTTCAGTTAATTTAATGATTAGAAGCCGCCGATAATATCGTTCGCCCCTTGTATATTAATATATTAAATTAATTTCAGTTAATTTAATGATTAGAAGCCGCCGATAATATCGTTCGCCCCTGGAGGGAATTACCCTCGGACGTAGCATGACATTATTGGTGGTTTCTTTCTATTTTGTAGAATAAGTAATGTTTTTTGATATAATTATTATATGCAGAGAGCGAGAGGTCGAACCAGCCCACAGTACTTATGCAGTACAGCATACGAACGTAGCTTGACCCCTCACCCAATTATTTGCTTGAATAATGGAAAGCTCGAACAGTCGCAAGGTTAAAAACCGTATAGCAAGGATGAGCTGCCATTATTAATTATATCATTAAGGAGTTAAAATGACCAAAAAAAAAGAAATTATTTTAGCTATCGATGTTAGCTCAATCCAGCTTGAAGCTCACATATCCGATGGTCAATCGGTTTTATTAAGAAAGGCCTTTAATAACAACAAAAGCGGATGTAGTCAGCTATTTAAAATTGCACAAAACCATAATGTAATCCGATGTGCGTTAGAGGCAACCGGAGGATATGAACAAGCCATAGCTGAATATTTTTATGGCTCTGGGATTACTGTCAATATCTTAAATCCTGCCAGGATAAGAAGGTATGCTCAAGGTCTTGGTATTCTGGCTAAAACTGACAAAATTGATGCCTATGTGATTGAAAGATATGTAAGAGAAGTAAAACCAGAAGCCAATTTTGAAGCCACGAAATCTCAACTAATCTTAAAACGGTTGATCACTAGAAGAAGCTCATTGAAAAGCACAATCATAGCAGAAAAAAACAGGAAACGTATTGCAGAAAAACAAATAGTAAAAAGCATCAATCGAGTTATTAATTTTCTTGAAAAGGAAGTCAAGTTAATAGAAAAATCTATTGATCAGTTGCTGCAACAAGATATTGGGTTACAAGAAAAAGTTGACGTACTTACCAAACAAAAAGGGATTGCCAAAATTACAGCATGCAGTCTTATAGGCCTCATGCCGGAATTGGGCTACCTTAACAAACAACAGGTAGCTTCTTTAGCAGGACTGGCTCCTTTCAGTAGAGATAGTGGTAAAATGAAAGGGAAAAGATATATCCAGGCAGGTCGATTTCTGGCAAGAAAATCACTCTATATGCCAGCCTGGGTTGCTGTGATGTATGACCAAAAATTTAAACAAATCTATAATCGATTGACCGCAAGAGGAAAACCACCAAAGGTAGCTATTGTTGCTGTTATGAGAAAAATGATCATTGATGCAAACAAAAACTTGAAATTTTATTATAAAAATGTTTAAAAAAACTATTGACTTTTAAGACAGTCGCTACAAATGAAACCTAAGTCTTTGTCTTCATTTGTGGTAGGTTTTAAATCAAATGTATCTAGAAAAATCGGATTCTCAATATGGCAGCGGAATTATTATGAACATATCATTAGAAATGACATTGAATTAAAAAAATACAGGCAATATGTTATTGATAATCCTGAAAAATGGGATGAAGACGAAGAAAACCCAAATAAAATTGAGATATACAATGAAAATAAATAACAAAAAACAGATTGAGAAAAAAAAAGGGGACAAAAAGGGGACGATAGGTTTTGTCAAGACTTTTTTAGGCAGCATAAAAAAAACTCCCTTTTAAGGCATGTTTTTTTTCTAACTGCTCCATATAATATTTTAATTTATAGAATAAAAGCCTTATGATTTTCCTTTTAATATTTTTTAAAGCCCTAAGTTTTTTGTTGTACTTTTTCTTCATCTCACAATAATCATTATAAA
>Ga0210003_1003492_pt1 | contig 12761 bp, 14 predicted proteins | sample LantaG_FD_182804 | JGI IMG/M metagenome (GOLD analysis project Ga0210003, IMG submission 182804) | Deep subsurface microbial communities from Baltic Sea to uncover new lineages of life (NeLLi) - Landsort_02402 metaG (SPAdes) (version 2) | ecosystem: Environmental > Aquatic > Marine > Oceanic >... | reverse complement strand
CTCGCGTGCGGTAGGTCGAACCCGGGTCGGACATGGAGTGGCCGTGGTAGCGGTAGGTGTCCATCTCGAGGACGATGGGGCCGTTCTTGAGGGCGTGCTCCTTGGCGAAGGCGACGCCTGAGGAAGGATTTTTTTTTTTTTTTCAAGTGAGTTTTGTTTTTGAGGTCTAAAGAAAGGCTCGTTTCTTGCTGCAAAAGTTTCAAAGAACAACTCTCCTCTCCTTTCTTACCGTTCTTCACCGCCAAGACGTCCATCCCGTCGATCAGCAGCCCGGGCATGTAGTCCCCGCGCGTGTAGAAGCTCGACGACTTGGACCCGCGCCACTCGGCGGTCCCCATCCCGTAGTGGTTGTTCTCGCAGACGAAGACGACGGGCAGCTGCCAGAGGGCAGCGATGTTGAAGGCCTCCGCGATCTGGCCCTGGTTGGCGGCGCCGTCGCCGTAGAGGGCGTAGGCGACGCCGCCGTCGCCTGATAAGGAGGGGGGGGAGGAAGAAGAGGGGGGAGGGGGAGAAAAAGTGAGGGAGAAGAAAGGGAGAGAAAAAAAACTTTGAAAAAAAACTTCGTCTTTCTCTCTTTCTCATCTCTCACCTCGGTACTTGTGAGCGAAGCCGAGCCCGGCCCCGACGGGCACCTGCGCTCCCACGATCCCCTGGCCACCGTAGAAGTTGTGCTCGCGCTTGTACATGTGCATTCTAAGGGGAGAAGAATAGAGGTTTCGTGAAAAGAAAAAGGTCAGAGAAAGGAGAGGAAGAAAAAAAAACCCTGATTTTCGAAAAAAGAAGGGAAAAAAAAGAAACTTTTCCCCAAAAACTCACGAGCCTCCCATCCCCTTGGTCGCCCCCGTGCTCTTCCCCATCAGCTCCGCCATCACCTCGTGGCAGGTCCCGCCCCTGCCCAGGTGCGTGCAGTGGTCGCGGTAGCTCGTGATGATGCTGTCGTTGAAGTTCGAGGCCGCCTCGAGCCCGACGATGACGGCCTCTTGCCCGTCGTAGAGGTGGCAGAACCCGCGGATCTGCTTCGACTTGTACTGCATGTCGGCCGCGACCTCGAGGCGGCGCATGCGGAACATGGTCTCGAAGAAGTGCAGGAGCTCGGATTTTGTGGTGGTGACGGTGGTGGAGGGGGCCTCGATGTGGTGCGTCTTGTAGGGCGTGACCTGAAGTTTTTGGAATTCCAAAAAAGGAAGAAGGTCGGGGTTGAGAGAAGAAGAGGGGAACGAAAAATAGGGCGATCGACATGGCCGAAGAAAAAAAAAGGAACGAAGAAGAACGCATGTTGTTCGTGCTTCTTTCTCGCTTGTTATCAGCTCTTTCCTTCTTTTATCAGCTCCAAGAGCGAGAGCGCATCAGAGAGCATCGAGTCGTGTGCTCCGATGGAAAGCACAAGGCGGAAAAGAGGTAGAAAGAGCGTCGAAGAAGAGAAAGCGATGATGGCTCGGCTCGCCGCCTCAAAAAGGTTTCAATCGTTCTCAACCTCCAGCCCTTCTTTCTCTTTGCTGCTGCTTCCGACTGCTCGATCTATCTCCTACATCGCGCGGTGACGACTGCTCCTTACCTCATGTTCGATGAGCGGCTCGTCGGAGGCAGCAGCAGCCGACGCGGAGAAGGCGCGGCGCGAGGCCGAAGCGAGAGCGGCGGCGGCGGTCGAAGTCATCGACGAAGTCGTCATCGAAGACGAGCTCGCCACCTGCTGCTGCTGGCTCGCGAGCAGGCGCGCCGCGGCGGCGCGGGCCAGCGTGCCGAGTGCCATTTTTGTTTGGAGGGAGATGAGGAGAACAGGAAAGACGGCGAGCGCGAAGAGCTTGTTCTCTTCTTTCCTTCGACCTGAACAGAAGATGAAAAAATGAACAAAAAAACTCGGGACTTTCAGCGAATCACTTCCTTTTCCTGGTCGAGCAATCGAAGGGCGATGGGCCATCGACCTCGCCTCGCGCCCCGCTAGCACACTCCATCTTCCTCCTCCTCCCCTTCCCCCTCCCAATTCCAACATCAAACCATGCACCGTCGCGACTTCGCGGCCCTGCTCCTGTCGGTGCTGGCCCTGCACCTGGCCCTGCGGCGCGACGCGGGCTTCCTCGGGATCTTTTCTTCCTCGTCGTCGGCATCGTCGCCGCTGTCGCTGCGCAAGGCCTGGTATCACGCCACGCCCCCGGACGTCTCGGCCAGCCTGGACGGGGTGCGGTACGTCCCGCCGCAGCCCTTGGTGGTGAGTAGCGATCGGGATGAGGGAATGGGGGGAAGAAGAGAGAAGGAATGAAAGACGATTGAGATCGCCGCTCGACCATCGATCTAAAAAAAAAAAACCTCTCAACCTCTTTCCTTCATCAACAACCTCAACAACAACAATCAACAGGTCGACCTCAACGGCGACGGGCGCACCGAGGTCCTCCTGGCAACCCCGCGAGGGGAGATCCAGCTCGTCGCCCCGGCACCGCCGGGAAAGGAGGGCGAAGGGTTCGCGCAGGCGGCCCTGCTCGCCTCGGCGTCGCTGAGGAGCGTCGCCGGCCCCGGCCTCTCTGCGACGGGGGCCAGGGCCGCCGCCTTCGCCGCGGCCCCGCTGGACCCCCCGGCGGCGGATCTGTCCTTGGTTCGCGCGCCCCGCAAGTCCGTCGTCGTTGTCTTGACCTCGGGGTGGAAGGCCGCGGCCTTCGACCACAACTTGAACAAAATGTGGGAGGTGGCCCTGAAGCCCGAGAGCGAGATCCCGAGGCACTCTGCGATGCGAGAGGCGGCTGTGCACGTGACCCACCACAGGCTCCGCGAGGGGGATAAAGGATCAGTGTTTCTGGTGGCCTCGTCGCACGTCGTCAGCGAGGAGGATAACGGCGGCGGCGGCGGCGGAAACGACAACGGCGACGGGGGCGTGGCAAGTCATTCTGATTCTGTCTCCGAGGAGGAGGCGAGGGACCCCGTCGACGCCGAGGTCGAGGCCCACAGGAGGGCTGCCGCTGCCGCAGACGCTGGAAAGCGTCGTCGTCGCGACCTTCTCGCCGACTTCGTCGCCCCCGGAGAAGAAGCCTCGGCCTCGTCCGCCAACGGCAACGCGCTCCACTCCGATTTCCAGAAGGCATCGGCCGCCGTCGCGCTCGAGTACTTCGCCCTAGACGGCGCCTCGGGCGCCCTCAGGTGGCGCGCCCGCGGCCCCGATGCCGGGTCCGTCAACTACTCGAGCGGGTACGACCCGGAGGCCGAGGTCAGGGCGGCCGCGGCGGCGGCGCGGTGGAAAGATTCGTCTTCTTCCTCCGCCGGAAACAGCAACAACAACGGCGACTTCTCGTCGCTCTCGGCGGCGTCGTCGCTGTTCCGGCCCCAACACGACCTCCGCCTCGACGCTTCGGCCGCCGCCGCGGCCCGCCAGGCCTCGGAGAGCGCCTCCGGGTGCCGCGCCTTCCGCGAGTCGGTGCTCGACGCGATGCCCCACTCCTGGAGGCAGCGCGGCGACTCGAGGCTGCGGCTCGCGCACTTCGCTCACTCCAAGCGCTCGGCGGCCGCGGCGGCGCCGAGGCTGCCCGGGGTCAGAGGAAGCACGCACCGCGCGATAGATGCTGCCTCCGCCGCCGCCGTCGGGGGCAGGGCCGCGGGGCGGGCGAACGCCGTGGCCAGGGCGGCGGCGCGCGTAGCCGCTGCCGCCGCCGCGAGCGGAGGGAGAGGAGCGGGAGGCAGCAAGAGGAGGTGGAAGCCCAGGGTCGGCGGTCCCGGCGCCCTCTCCGCCGCCGACGACGCCACCGCCGCGGCGCTCGCCGCCTCCCGGGGCCGTGCCGGCCAGGCCGCGCGCGCCTGGGCCGCGGCCCACCGCGCCAACTCCCTGGTCTCCCACGGCCGCGAAGGGGTCGACGTGCTGCACCTCTACAGCGGGTCGCGCGTCTGCGCCGTGAGGCTGCCGGCCTCGACCTCGGGCACGGCGGCCGACGTCGACGGCGACGGCGTGTTGGATTTCGTCGTCGCCGTCTCGAGTTCTGCTGCTGATTCTCATGCTAGTAGTTCTTCGTCTGGCGTCCCTCACCACGAGCACTCGAGGGCTTGTCAAGGGATTGCCCTGGCCGGGGTTCCCCCGAGGGAGCCGCTGTGGAACGTGAGCATCTGTGGCGCGAACGGCGGCGGAGGTGGAAGAGGTGGTGGAAGTAATAGCGACGACGAAGGAGATTTCTCCTACTTTTTCGGCGCGAGAGGTGGCCCTCGCACCAGCGCCGTCGACGCCGCGCCGCCCGCTTTCCTGCGCGTGCGAGACTCCCGTGGCCGCCTCACGGCCGCCGGAGGCCTCGTCGTCTTCTCGGCCTCGAACGGTCGCGTGACTGCGGCGAGGGGCTTCGACGGCCTTCGGAAATGGAGCGTCCGCTCTGGCTGCTCCTGGAGGCCGCGGGGCGCCAGCGCCGTGGTTTCTTCCTCGGCGACGCAGCACTCCGCGCCCGTGGCCCCGACGCTGGTTCCTTTTCCATTGAGGACGCACGCCAGACCGGCAGCGGTGCTCGTGGCAGGAGACCGGCGCTTGGCGCTGATCTCTGCCGAGCGCGGAAGAGTTTTAACCTCGGCCGCGCTGCCGTCGTCGGTCGCGCCGCCGGTCGTGCCGCTGCTCGCGGCGGACGCCGACGGGGACGGGCTCACCGACGCGATCGCGACGACGGCGGACGGCGTGTTCGGGTACGCGCAGGTGCGCAGGCCGGCGTCGAGCCCCGAGGCGCTGCTGACCGGGGTGATGGTCGCGGCGATGGCGGCGGTCTACCTCTCGGCGCAGAAGTTTTCGGAGAGGAGCGGCAGCCGAAGCGGAAGTGGAGATGTCAGCGGCGGCGACGACGACGGTTACGAGCCGAGGCCGAGGAAGGGAGGCCTCCGCGGCACCGAGCGCGTCGACTGAAAGCCCCTTTTTTTGTTTCAAATGTAAAATTCCTCCCCCCAATCAATCAGAAAAGAAACAAACGAAGAAATCAATTCGGAGGACAGAGAGAAGCAAGGGCGTTCTGTTTTTCTGACGTTTTTTACATTTTTGTTTTTTCTGAAGCAAGTTTTTTCTTTCTCTTTTCTCTCTACTCCTCCATCTCGTCGTCATCATCTTCCTCCTCCCCTTCCCCACCTTTACTGCCAAACAGCGTCCCCCCACCAGCACCGCCCACGGCCCTGTAGAAAAGCATGTAGGGCTGCGCGGCCCTGGCCGAGGCCTCGTCGGAAGGGGTCACCGCGCCGTCGTCGGCGGCGTACCAACGCCCTCCGGCGCGGACGAACGAGGCGTAGTGCCCGCCCGTGAGCGAGCCCGAGTGGGAGATGACGGCGTAGAGCTCGTATGGAGGGATCGGAGGGGAGGAAGCAGATAAAGCAGGAGCGGAAGAATCGGAGGCGGCGGCAGAGGCGCGCTTTTTCTTCCCTTTGACCTCCGTCGCCTCCGCCGTCGTCGGGCGGGAAGGGGTCGAGGGCCAAGGGGCAGCAGCAGCGGCCTTGCCGCTGCCGTTGACGCCATTCCCGCCCGCGAGCGCCGCGGCGGAGAAGGCGGCGTCGGCGGCCTTGGCAGCCCCACCGGCCGCGGCGGCGCCGCAGCGAGAGGAGATGGAAGCTGTCGCACCACCACCACCACCTCCAGCTCCTCCATTCGCGTTCGCGCTTCCAGCGTCAGCGACGACGCCGCCGGGGGGGTTGCCCATCCTCGCCGCGAAGACGCTCGCCGACATGAAGGGCGTGAGGTCCAGGAAGGCCGGGAAGAGAAGCGGCGTGTCGAGCTTCCGCCCCGAGCGGTGAGCGAGACCTCCTCCTCCGTTGCCATAGCCGCCGCCTCCATTTCCAATTCCACCTCCACCACCTCCGTTCCCTCCCCCTCCTCCACCGCCGCCATCATAACCGCTCCCGTACCCGAAGCTGCTCGCGCCCTCGAACCTCTTGACGTGCAGGCACAGCACGGGCGGCAGCCTCCGGATCGACATCTGCTTCGTTGCGCCCCAGGCGTCCGAGCCGCAGCCGTCGCAGCGCCAGCGCCCCGGCTCGAGCCTCTCTGGCGCGACGAAGCGGCGGAGGCAGCCGAGGAGCGTGACCGCCCCGGGCGGGCGGGCGGGGATCGCGGAGGCGCGGGCGAGGGCCGCTTTTGGGGTGGTGAAGCCGTCGAGGCACATTTTCTTGGGCAGGGAGGAAGAGGAAGAAGAAAGAAGAGCAGCGGGGGCAGCGGTGGGAGCGACGGCAAAGGCCGTCGCCGCGGGCGAGGGAGAGGTGGAGGTGAGCTTGCGCTGCTGTGCTGCTACAGCAGCGTTCGCGTTGGCGTCAGCTCCTGCCGTCAACTCTTCGGGCTCGACAGAGCAGCTGCTGCTGCTCCCTCGCGCGGCAGCAGCAGCAGCACCAGGAGCAGCTTCGTCAGCAGCAATACCAGGCAAGTCCTCCAGAGACCTCTGCCCCTTCGTCATCACCGCCTCCGCCAGCACCAGGGGGTCGAGGCACGCCTTCTTCGACCCGGGTCTCAGGCACGGCGGGCAGGCGCCGCAGCGCCTCCTCATCGACGCCCTGGTGGACCGTACGCCGCGCCTGCCTCTCGCTCCCTGGCCGGGGTAGGGGTTGTGGAAGAGCGAGCTGTTCTGGATGAGAAGGGGCGGGTTTTGGTTGTTGACGCCGTTGTTGTTGTCGGCCAGGGCCGGCGTCGGCGAGGGGGAGACGGTCGGCGAGCCGGAGCTCCGATTCGCCACTTTGTCCGAATGCTGTTCAGCAGCATTCGCAGCAGTAGCATTCGCAGCAGCTGTAGCAGCAGCCTTCTCAGCTGCCTTTTCCGCAGCGGCGGCGGCAGCCCTCCTCGCCGACGACGAGACCCCTCCGCCGGCGACGCGCGCGGGCGGGCGAGGCCTCGACACGTCGACGCTGATATCTAAAAAAGGGTCGTGTGCGGTCGAGGTGAAGCCGCAGCCGCAGCAGGTGACGTCGGACCGCAGCAGCCCGCCGAAGGCGGCGCGGGAGATCGGGGCGCCGCGGCCCAGGCGCGGGGTGCGAGGCGGCGGCGGCTGGAGCGAAAGAGAAGAAGAAGAAGACGGAGGACCTTTCGTCGAAGCTTTTGACGCTGGAACAGGCATCTTGCAGCTATCGAGCGTCTGCAGCGCGCCCAGATAAAACTCATGCGCGTCCTGCTGCTGCGCCCCCGTGAGCCCGCTGACCGACCACCACGCCGCCAGCAGGGCCGCGGGCTTGGCCGGGGAGCGCTCGCCGCTGTAGGCCCCGGAGACGACCGAGGAGAGCTCGCAGGGAAGGCAGGGAGGGAGCACGCCGAGGGCGGCGGCCGAGGCGGAGACAGTTGAAGAAGTTGTCGAGGGAGGCAGCGGAGGAGTGTTCCCCCTCCCGAAATTCAAGGGAGGCACGGCGACACCGGGCAGAGGAGGCGGGGGAGCAGGGCCGGCGCTAGAGGCAGCGGCAGCGGCTTTCACGGCCTCGGCGGCAGCGGCCGCGGCGGCGCTCCGCTCGTCGGCGCACGCGTGCCTGCAGTGGCCCCCGGACAGGAAAAAGTCCCGCAGCGGCGGGGCGTGGACCAGCGCCTGGAGCACGGAAGAAATATAACAGGTGTTACCCAGGTTGGCGAGGCCGCGGAGGCCCGGGGGCATGCCGTCCTCCGGGACCGCGGCGGCGGGTTCGAGAATTGCCGTCGTCGTCGTCGAGGTCGTCGAATTCGAAGTCGAGAGCGCGGCGGCGAGCGCGGCGTCGGCGTCGGTTGCGGCCCCCAGCGCCGCGGCCGTCGAGGGCGTCGTCGGCCTCCTCGGGATCGCGCGGAGGAGCTCCGGGTCGATCTGGTCATCGTCGTCGTCGTCTTCTTCTTCGTCGAGAGCTGCAGCCATCTTTGCCTTTTCCTCTTCCTGTTCCCTCCTTTCGACCTCGGCCTCCCTGAGCGGCGGCGGCGCGAGCGCGGAGGAGGGTCTTGCCCTCGCCCCGCCGCGGAGGTGCCACGCCGCCGCCGCCGCCCCGAGGGCGCACGCGTCGAAGCTGGCGTCGTAGACGTAGTCGTCGCAGGCGCGGCAGAAGAGCTCGCCGCGCTCGGCGTCGAGCCAGAGGGCGTGGGCTGATTTTGTAAGGTTTTGCAAGGTTTTTGAAAGTTTTTTGATTGTTTTTCCTCGAAAGTGAGAGAGAGGAAACCAAGACGGCGAATGAAAAAAACGGCTTCTCCTCTCCTCCCTCCTTCCTCCCTTCCTCTCTTTGTTCTCTTTTTTCACACCTTCATCAGCGCAGGCTTCGTCCAGCGAGTTGCGGTCGGAAGCGCACGAGGCGCAGGTCAGGCAGGTGAAGGGCGGGTTGGGGGCGTCCTGTTTTTTGTATTGTTGTTCGAGGTCGAGGTCACAAGAGAGAGGTCGGGGTCGAGGAAAAAAGAGGGTGAGGGTCGACGAAGGAGGAGGAAGAGAAGCAATCGATTGGGGAGAGTCCAACTTTTCCTTTCTCCTTTCTTTCCTCAATCTTCGAGAGCAAACTTTTGCACGCTAGTCGTTGGTTTCGAATACTTCAGGCCAGCAAACATCAGAGATCACGTCGAGACGCGTCCCTGGAGCGAGTTAGAAGACGAGAGAAGGCGGGGAAGGCGGCGCTTCTGCGCGAGAAAGGGCAAAAGAAAAAAGAGCGAAACGTCGGCGGCCATCAATCAATCATCGCCTCTCACGTCTCTCTCACCTCAACAGCGTTCCCCGCCGCTCGCCTCGCTCTGGCTTCCCGCCACTCCTCGACGAGGCAGCGCTGCAAGGGCAGGTAGGCCTGCGCGGGGCCTCCACGGGCAGAGGCCCAGGCCTCCACGTGCGAGCAGGGCTCGGAGGGGCGGGAGGAGTGGGCGCTCATGTTTCGAGTCGAGCAAAGAGTGGAGGGGGCGAGAGGAGGAGTTTTTTTTTCTTCTTCGCCCCTTCCTTTGCTCCTCCACTTTTTTCTTTTCTTTCTTTCCCTCCTTCTCTCTCGCATTCCCCCTTCTCCTCTCCCCTCCTCTCCTCTCCTCCCACCACCATGCGCGCAGCCGCCCTCGCGCCCTCGCCCAGGAGTGCAGCAGCCCTCTCCTCCTCCGCCCCTCGTCGCGCCTCGGCCGTGGCCCCCCTGGCCGCCAAGCCCACCAAGGCCGCCGACTTCCGCGGCCTCTCCAACGAGGAGATCGACACTGCCGTCGCCGAGTCCAAGCGCGCGCTGTTCGACATGCGCATCGCGCAGAAGACCCGACAGGTTCGTTGAATTTGGACGGAGGGCGGTCTCGAGATGATTCCAGCGGGTCGCGATTGGCGGAACGAGGCGCGGAAGGCGCGAGTCGGAAGGCGGCATCCCGCGCCGTCGTCGTCGTCGTTTGTTCGACGGCTAGTGGCGTCGTCGTCGTCGTCATTTCGCTCTTTTCATCTCCCCGCATCCAGTTGCTTCGCGCACGGAATTCAATTCGTTCTGCACTGCGCTGGAGCCGGCGGTGTCAATGCTGAAGCCTCGTCGCTGGAAAAGAACGACTCGAGACGCGGAAGCGGGTGCCACGCGGAGACGAAGACGTGGAGGTTTTTTTTCTTTCCTCCTCCTTCTCTTTCAGCCGCCGCTCACTTTCTTGCTCTCTTTCGCTCCACCTCGACCTCGACCCCGACGACCTCTTTCAACTCTTCTTCCTCTTCTTCCTTCCTTCCTCCGCGCTTTGCTCACCCGCTTCCCTCTCCCTCTCTTTCTTTTCCAAAAATCTTTCGCAGGAGTTTAAGGGCTCCGACTTCGGGTGGCACAAGACCAAGATTGCCCAGATGCTGACGATCAAGAGGGAGCGCGAGCTCGCCGAGGGCGTCAGCAAGAGGGACAGCCGCGCGGCTGCGAAGAGGGCCAAGGTCGACGCAGGGTTCGGGCAGTTTTAGAGTTGAAGAGAGAAAGAGGCCAGCGCGGGGCCGCCGCTGCTGCCTAGCTGGACGAAATTTTGTCCCCTCCCTTCCGTTTTTTCAACCCCTCGACACTTGTTCTTTCTTTTTTTCATTTGTGAAACCAAAAAACAAAACCAAAAAACCAAAAAAACTCTTTTTTGAGCAGCTCCTGCGGAGCCTCGATCCCCATTTCTCTTCTCTCTCATTCTCTTGCGACGCTCTAGTCAACCTAACTAAAACTGGGGAAAAAAAGGCGGCCTGTGTTTTTTGTGTGCGAAAAGGCCGCTGCGAAATTCATTGCCCTTTCTCAACGTTTTTCTATTTTTTTTATTATTCAAGACTCCCCCACCTCTGAAAAGTGCTCTTCCGTCTCGCCTCCTCCTCCTTGCTCTCCTCCTCCTCCAACGGAACCAGCGCGCTCCTTCTGCTTCTGCTTCTGCTGCTGCTCCTCGCCGCGGGGCGTCCCGGGAGACTTGGGCTGCGCCGCTTCGCGGACCACAACGGGTTCCTGCGGCATCGGGGGCGGAACGCGGCGGCGCGAGGAAGAAGAAAGAGACGTCAGCGACGAAGACGCCGGAAGCAAACCTCCTCCTCCTCCTCCTCCGCCTCCGCCTCCTCCCCCTCCCCCTCCACGGGAGCCAGCCGCCTGCGCCGCGGCCTCCCTCGCGCGCTCCAGGGCCTCGGTCTCCTCCTGCGACGCCTCCTCGCACTCCCTGTGCGCCACCTTCCACCTCTCCGCGAGAGCCAGCGCCCTCCTCTCGTCGGCCGCCGCGGCAGCAAAGAGCTTGGCGGCGGTCTCGGTGCGGCGGGACGCGACAGCGGGTGCCAGCGACGCGCAGGCCATGGCCGACGCCAGCTCCTCGGCCAGCGCCTCCATGCACTCGCGGGCGTCGAGCACCTCGCGGGCTGCTCCCGCCTCTCTGCCTTGGACGCCTCCTCGCGCTGCGCCTCAGCTTCCTTCTGCGCCTGGAGAGACCTCTCTTTCGCGGAGGCCGCGGCCTCGCGAAGCTTTTCGAGGCGCGAGAGGCGGGACTCGAGGTCAGCGAGCTCATCGGCGCGGGCGCGGGCGGAGCGGGAGGCGAGCCTGAGTGGGGCTTTGGAGGGAGAAGAAAAAGGAAAGTGAAGTGAGTTTTTTTTTTCTCTTTTTTTTCCTCGCAAAAACTTTCAAAAAAAAAACTTTGAGCTTCAACTTTTCCTCTCTCACCTCGCCACGGCCAGCGCGTCGGCCTTCTGCGCCTCAGCCGCCGCGAACGCGTCCTCCGCCGTCTTCATCGCCATGATCGCGTCCTCTGCCTGCTCGCGCCCGCGCTCGAGGCGCTGTTTCACGTTATCCAGCCTCTCGCGCTCGCGGTCGGCCAGTGCGTCGCACCCCGACCCCATCTCGCGGGCCGCCTGCTGCGCGCGCTTGGCTGCCGCGTGAGCCGCGTCGGACTCTGAGGAGGCCTCGGAGGCGGCGTCGAGCGCGCGGGCCCTGCGGCGGGCCGCGGCCTGGGCGTCGGCGAGCGCCAGCTGCACCTTGCGCGCGGCCTCGGCGTCGAAGGACACAAAGCCCTCAGCAGCGCCGCCGGAAGCGGGAGTGGGAGGCGGCGGCGGCGGCGCCGCGGCCTCGCGCTCGATCCTGACCATCAGCCTCTCTGCCTCCGCCTGCGCCACCTCGGCCAGCACGGCGTCCTTCTTGTCGCCGCTGAGGCCTTCGCGGGCCGGCGGGGCGCGGGCGTAGGCCGGGATGTCGGGAGGGGGCAGGAACCCCGAGGGGGCGATCTCGACGGCGGGGTCGGCGGCGGGCTGCGCCGCCGCCGAGCCGGCGCCGCCCGTGCCGAAGAGGGAGGCGCCGCCGCGCGCGACGGGGGCGTAGATCGGGAAGCGCTTGAGGGAGGCCCTGGTTGGAGTGGAGGAGCCGGAGAGCGGGCGGGCACGCTCGCGCGGGTGGTAGAGGGCGTGGCGGAAGCCTGAAAAGAAGAGTTTTTTTAGCTTAAGATTGTTGCCAACCCTTGTTAACTTCTAACCTTTTTTTAAAGAAAAAAAGAAAAAAAAACCAACTCACCGGGCTTGAGCGGCGCCAGCTCGAACTCGTACGGCAGCTCCTCTTCCTGCTCCTCCTGCTGCTGCTGCTTGTTCGACATCATCATCATCTGCTGCTGCTGTTGGAAGGGAGTGGACTCGGCTTCTTCTTCGTAAAACGAGATCTGACGGGGGGTCGCCGCGGGCGTCGACGTCGCTGACGACGACGCTTCGAGGCGCGCGAAGCGCGAGTCCTCTTCTGCTTCTCCTTCCTCGCCGAAGAAGCCTCCGCGCGAAGGGCGCATCTGCTGCAGCTGGGAGCGCGGCGCGGGCGTGCCCATGACGGTGACGACCGGGTGGGGCTGGCGGGCGCGGGTTGTGGCCATGGCGCGTCGGTGAAGGAAGAGAGAGAAGAGAGAAGGAAGAGAAGAGGAAGAGGAAGGAAAAAAGAAAAAATCGAAAAGTGAAAAAAAATAATCAGCGACGAGTCTTTGCTCTTTTTCACAACTTTTTTCTTCTCTCTTCCTTCTTCTTCCTCCTTCCCTTCCGCCAAAAACAATGTTCTCGTCCTCCACCTCCGCCCCCCTCCCCAACCCCACAGCCACAGTCCTCTTCGTCCTCTCCTCGGCCACGACGCTGGGAGACCTCGAAGGGATGCCCGGGGCGCTGCTCTGCGCAGAGACGTTCGCGGCATGCTACTACCCGGTGCTGCAGGCGGGGCTCCGCGTCGACCTGGCCACCGTCTCCGGCGCTGCTGCCTCGCTCGACTGGTCCGGCGTCGAGGGCGAAGGGGTCGCGTCGACGGGTGCCGCGGCGTCGCACGCGGCCCGCCAGGCCCGGACTTTGAAAGCAGACCCGAGCGCCGACCAGCTGCTGTCGACGCCGCGCCCCGTCGCCCACCTCGCCGGGGACCGCTTCGACGCGTGTGTGGTCCTCTCTCCCACGGGGGCCTGGTAAGAGGATGGGGGG
>Ga0210003_1003491_pt1 | contig 12768 bp, 12 predicted proteins | sample LantaG_FD_182804 | JGI IMG/M metagenome (GOLD analysis project Ga0210003, IMG submission 182804) | Deep subsurface microbial communities from Baltic Sea to uncover new lineages of life (NeLLi) - Landsort_02402 metaG (SPAdes) (version 2) | ecosystem: Environmental > Aquatic > Marine > Oceanic >... | reverse complement strand
CGAAAAAAAAAAAAAAACTCATTCCAACAACTCTCACCCTCCGACCACCGACAGCACCCCGTTAAAGGTCGGGTGGAACTTGGCCAGCGCCTCTGCCTCAACGGCGATCTGCGTTGCGAGCTCCCTCGTGGGCGAGACGACCAGAATCCCGATCTTGGATCCCTTGGCGACGGGGCGGGCGAGCAGGGCCTCGTAGGCAGGAATCAAAAACCCGAGCGTCTTTCCCGTCCCCGTTTTGGCCTTGCAGACCAGGTCTTTGCCCTGTAAGGCCGGAGGCACCGCCGCTGCCTGCACCTCGGTGCATGTCTCGTAGCCCAGCACCTCGTGCAGGGCCCTTTTCGTTAAAGGAGAGATCGGGAGCTGCTCGAAGCGGGTCGAGGTCAGGTGCGCCTGCGTGGTCGAGGACATCATGGGCTGCTGGGAAGCGAGTTTCGGGGCCCTGGCGGCGGGGGCCCTGGCGGGGCCTGCGCCGAGGGCGTTGGCGATCTGTTGGTCGGGGCGGAGGAGCGTGAGAGGGGTGGGTGGTGAGTGAGAGAGGAAAAGGGAAGAGAGAGAAGAGGAGGTCAAAACGGCGGCGAAACAGAAGGCGCTGCTAGTCGGCATCGAATTCTCATGCGCCGCCCGGGCAAAGACTCTTCCGCTCGATCCATGCTCCCAATTCTCTTTGGGATACAAGAGTAGGATCCCCTGATAGCTCAGCGTCATCAAAAAAAGAGGAAGAAAGGGACGCAGGCAGAAAAGGCGAGCGCGAAAAAGATATGCGTTTTTCTTTTTTGCCGGCAGCGGCGGCCCGATCGATCGCTCGCTTGCATGCCTTTTCCGGATTTTCGTTCCGCTCCACAAGCCCTCAATTCCGTCTCTCTTTTCCTCTCTAGCATACCTTGTCAGCCTTCATGGCCGTAGAGGGCAGGCTAGGGGCGAGGCCGGGGGCGGGGGCGAGGCCAGGAGCGAGCCCCGGAGCGCCTCCATTGCCTCCTCCGCCACCGCCGCCACCGCCGCCTCCACCGCGGCGAGCCCTGCCTCCGCGAGAGCGCGGCCTCCTGGCTCCTCCTGCGCCTCCACCAGCTCCGCCGCCGCCGACGGAAGGGCCGTCGGTCATGGACGCGAACGCGGCTGCTCTGGGGAGGAGAATCTTGCTTCGTCGGCAGAGGGAGAGAGCGGAGAAAGGAAGAGAAGCGGAGAGCATGAAAAGAAACTCGGGGGGGGAAATAGTGTTTTTTTTTCCTTCGCTTTTTTCCGTTGTTCGTCAAACTCTCTCGACTCTCGCTCTCCTTAACTCGCTCTCTCTCTCTTTCCCTCTCTCCCTCTCCGCCTCTTCATGAGCAGCCTGGCCAAGCTGCTTGCCGAGGCAGCGAAACCGGTGCTCAGCGAAGCGGGCGTCTGGAGGAAGCCGGCGCGCTCTGCGAGGGCCGCGGCGGCGTGGGCAAAGAGCTTCGGCGGGTAAGGAGATGAAGGTGGAGAGAGATCGATGGCTTGATTCGGAATGCTTGTTCTGCTTTCGTTTCCTTTCCTCGCTTTTTCCTGCTCTCTTCGCGGAGGCGAGCCAGACACGCGAGACTTCAGCCTAGACTGAAGCTCATTTTCAATTCAATCACAAACTAATTACAAAAAACAGGGACGAAATCGGCGAGATCGCATCGACGACGACGACGACGACGACAACGACGGCCGCCGAAGGAGCTTCTTCGACCTCGACCTCGACCCCTCCTTCATCAAAACCCAAACCCCCACCGAAGCCCTTCGGCTTCCGCCGCTTCAAGGGCCACAAGCACGACCGCGAGGCCGCGCTTCGAAGAGCCAAGACCGAGCTCTACATCTCCTCGGGTCAGGCCGACGAAGACATCAAGGCCCACAAGACCGCGAAGCGCGAGCTGGGCCTGGGAGGGGCTTCTCCTATCGACCGGCTGCTGACTCAGGCGTCGGAGCTGAGGAAAAGGGTCGGGAGGTCGGCCCCCGTGACCGGGAAGGGGCAGCAGGGCAAGTGAGTTGGAAGAGTTGAGAAAGAAAGAAATAAAGAAAATGCAGACGGAAAGAGAAGAAGAAGAAGAAGAGGAGAAGAAGAAGTGTTCTCCTCTCCTCCCTCCTCCTGCTCTCCCCCCGCTGGGAGAGGTCGCCGCCCTCGGGGCCGCAGCCGGCGTGCGGTGGCGCCGCCTGCCCCGCCTGACCGAGGCGCAGCTGCTGCTCAGGGAAGAAGAGGAAGATGAGAAGAAAGGAAGAAAAAGGGAGTCGGTGCCGCTGCACGCGAGGCTCGAGGGCAGGCTCGTACCGACATCTTCTCCCTCGAACCCCTCTCCTTCTTCTACTTCTTCTTCTGCCGCTGCCGCTCGCCTCGACAGGGCGCACGCCGCCGTGGTCGACGGCTTCCTTTCCGAGAGGTCTCGCGCGGAGCTGCTGTCGCTGGTGGTCTTCGGGGGAGCGAGCGGAGGAACAGAAGGAAAAGAAGGAGGAGACAAAGAAAAAGAGAAAGGGAAAGGAAAGGCGACAGCTCGACCTCAAGCTCGAACCTACGACGAGAACTCCGGCGGCGCCGGCCTGCCGAGGCCGCGCTGGGAGCGCAGGACCGCGGATTCCGTAGAGGCTGCCGCCGCCGAAGAGGAAGGAGGAGAAGGCGGCAGCGAGCGCCGCCTGGGCTGGGGCCTCTCCTCCGCCGCGATCGACGACCTCCTCGACCTCGCCTCCTCTTCCTCTCCCGCTTCCGATCCAAATCGTCCTCCGCCGCCGCGCTCCTTCGCCGAGATCGGCTCGAAGCTCTCCGCGATGTTCCCTGAGCACGACTGCCTCTGGCTGCCGTCGGGGAGCATGGAGGGAAGGGAGGAAGAAGAAGAAAGAGGAGGAGGGAATGGAGGAAACTTTTCGACCTCCCCTCCCCTCCTGGCCAACGCCGCTTCTTCTTCGGACGCCTTCTCCTACCACGTAGACTGTGACCCGGACTCCACGCACCCAAACACTCCCTGGGCCTCGGCCTTCGGCCACTACGTAAACGGCGAGCCCAACAAGCCTCTGCTGGCCTCGATAATAATCTACCTCAACGCGAGCTGGAGCCCGAGCTTGGGAGGCGAGACTCTCATCTTAGACTCGACGGCGGGCGTCGGGTGCGCCGTGCTGCCCCGCCCGGGAAGGGCCCTGATCATAGAGAGCGACGTCTTGCACAAGGTGTGCCCCCCGAGCTCATCCGCGGGAGGGAGGCTGCGCTTCTCGCTCGTGCTCAAGCTCGCCCTCTGCCCCAAGAAGAAGAATTTAAACGACAAAGTCAACGTTCTGTCACGTGACTGGTGGGGCCAGCCCGCGGACCTGGGCTCGGCCAAGGCCCTGTCGGAGCTGGTGAGGAAGGTGGGGGAGGAGAGGAGGAGGGGCGGGGAGAAGAAGAGGCAGCAGAAGCACGGAGGTGGAGAAGACGGAGAAGAAGAAGATGGAGGAAAAGAGAGAGTGGAAGCGACGAAGAAGCAGGCAAAGACAGGCAAATGAGTTTCTTTTTTCTTTCTTTCTTTCTTTCAACGTGTGTGTGTATAAAATAGAAAACGTTTTTTCGGTTAACAACTGATGGGGAAAATGAAAAGAAGAATCAATGGTTTTTTTGGCTGTCGTCGTCGGAAGGAAGGAATGAAGGTTCGGTTTCGCTCGTTTTTTTTTGTTGTTTTCGGTTTCGGTTTTGATTTGTCGTTTTCTCTCTCTCTCTCTCTCTCAACTCTCTTCAACTCTCTCTAATTGTTCGCTCGCTGACTGTTTTCTACTTGTACAAAATAAAAAAAAGGAATCAAGGATCATCTTCGCCTTCAGGCCGCAGCAGAAGTCGCAGAAGAAGAAGAAGAAGAAGAAGAAGAAGAAGAAGAAGAACTCCTCGTCGCCGTCGTCGTCGCTTCCGCTTCCGCTCTCGCCTCTTCCTCAAGCCTCCTCTGCTCCTCTGCCTCCCTGATCGCCTCGGGCCCGAACAGCCTCTCCACCACGGCCCTCCCCTCGGCGATCCCGGCCCTGATCGTGGGAACGTCGGTGCATACGGGCGCGTAAGAGGCAGCGGCACCGGGGAAGACGGGATAGAGCAAGGTCCCGCCAAACTCGGGGCGCGTCGCAGCGGCGGCGCCGCGGTCCTCCAGTCCCAATTGGAGCATCTCAAAGTCCGCGAGGCCGAAGGAGGCGACGAGCTCGACCTCGCGGCGCCAGACGGGCTTCATGTACTCCGGGGACATCACCGCCTTCTTGACGACGCGCTCGACGACGCCTAGAAAGAGAGAGAGAGAGAGAGAGAGAGAGAGAGTGATAGAGAAAGAGAAGGGAAAAGGGTGAGCGGGGAGGGAAAAGTTAAAATCTTTTCTCTCTCTCTCTCTCGACTTTGAAAGAAAAAAAAACGCTTCCTCTTCCTCTTACCTCCAACGAGCCTCGCCACCGCCCCCGCCGGCGGGGGCCTCGTGCACAGCGCCAGCACGTGCGTCGCCCCGTCGTTGATCGCGGCCCTGAAAGGGACAGGCTCGAAAACGGCAGCGTCGACCAGCCTCCTCCCTCGGTGGAAGACGGGCTCTCCGGCCACCTCTGGCACGTTGGCCGAGGCGCGGAGGCAGGTGGCGAGGTCTGAGGCGTCCTCGAAGTCGTCGAGCACGACCGGGGCGAGCGAGTCGACGCAGGAGGCGATGACCTTCAAAGGAACGTCGGAAGAGACCACTTTGTCCCAGCTCAAGGGAGCAGCGCCGGAGGGGCTCATGATCTCCTCCAGCAGGAAACCCAGGTCGAGGGCAGGGGGAGACGCCACGTCTTCGTCTTCGTCTCCGTTTCCGGTGACAACAGCCTCTGCTGCTGCTGCTGCTGCTGCTGCTGCTGCTGCTGCTGCTGCTGCTGCTGCGTCGGCGTAGCTGTCGAGCGAGGAGGAGAAGTCGCCCGAGGACAACGAGGAAGAGGAGAGGGAAGAGGTGCTCGAGCTGCTGTTGCTCGTTGAGCTCGCTCCTCCCTTTCTCCCGTTGCTCCCTTTGCGGATCGCAGCCAGGCTCTTGGGGTTGAGCACCTTCAGCCTGCGCATGTCGCAGAAGCGGTCGTTGGCGATGTGCTCCTGGAGTTGATTAATTTTTTTATGATTTGAAAAAGAGAAAGGGAGAGAGAGAGAAAAAAAGTTAGTTTTTTTTAATCGTTTCTCCGCCCTTCCCTCCCTCCATTCCCAACGCTTCTTTTCTCATTCTCTCCCTCCCCTTCTCCTCTCTCTATCCAACTCATTTTTTTCTTACCGGGTAGATGTCCACCCCGTCTCTCTGCCCCGACAGGAAATAGGTCGCGTTGATCGCTCCCGCCGAGGAACCGTAAACGCAGTCAAAGACGTCGCGGAGGCCCAGATCATGCAGGGCCTGTAAACCCCCACCGGAGACGGCCCCGCGCATGCCCCCACCTTCGACGACAAGCGCCAGCTTGGCCGTGTCCCCCGGTGCGCGCTTGCCCGGTTTGGAACCCGAGCTCGCCCTCTGCCTGACCAGTTCCAAGACAGGGTGTCCGTGGTCGATCCTGGGAGGTGGCGGGGGGGCCTTGGACCTCTCTTTACCTAAAGAGATGACCCGTCGCCTCCTGGTGGGGAGGGGAGGGGCTGCGGAGCGTTGCGGGGAAGGGGGAGAGCCGGGAGGGGAGCCGGAGGGAGAGAAGGGGGAAGGGGAGCCTGGGCGGCGGAGGCGAGGGGGGGAGCGCGAAGACGGCGACGGCGGCGACGACGGCGACGACGACGACGGAGAAGATTCCGATTCCGCCACAGTCGAGGTCCTTGCCGCTCCTCTGCTGCTGCTGCTGCCGTTATCTTCTCCTTTCTCCACCCCTGCCTTTTGCTCCCTCCTCCTCTCCTGCAGCGCCCTGGCCAGCTTCATCGGAGCGGGGACGACGTTGGCGGCGACGGACTTGGCTCCACGCGAGGCCGCCGCTCCAGCGGCGGCGCCGGCGCGGGCGGCGAGCTGCCGCGCCGAGGCCGCCGCGGCCTGGCGGGCGGCGACGGCCGTGGGGGTCTTCGTCGCCTCAAGCAGGGCGCGGAGCGGCTTCGGGATGGACGGGGAAGGTCTGGACTGCTGCTGCTGCGCAGGAGGAGGAGGAGGAGGAGGAGCAGCAGACGGAGCAGCAGGCGGAACAGGCGACGGAGCCTGTGTTGTTGTTGAGTTTTTTTTTTCCGCGTCGAGGTATCGGAGAGTCAGCCGAGGGAGGGAAGCGAAAAGAAAAAAAAGAAGCAAAAAACAAGACGCATCCTGCCGCGCGCTGCCAAGCCGCTCTTTGCCCCTTTCTTGTCCGTTTCTTCCGTAACGGGCGTAGAACACGTCGAAATCTCTCGCCTGGAACAAAAACTAGAACCACAAGCTCGCTGGCGAGGGAGCATATCACGGAGATTCGGAGAGGAATTTCCAGAAAGACAGAAAAACGTGGTGGAGAAAGAAAACGTTGACCACGCCTGTCACTCACCTTGGAACTGCCCGCCTGGACGGCCTCTGCTGCCTCCTGCGAGGGGGTTGCGGCAAGGAAAGGCGCCAGCGAGCGTCTCACGGGCCTGTGGGACCTGGGGAGCGCCGCACGAGGCGTGGCGAGCGAGGAGGTCAAGGGCATCGTGATGTCGCTTGCACTTCTTTTTCGACGCAGCAGGCGATGAGAAAGAAAAAGAAAAGACGAGTGCTTTTCTGTCTATAGCTTTGCTAGCTGCTAGCTGCTCGTGTCTTGTCCCGGGTCTGTCGCTCTATTTCTCTCACTCTGTGCTCTGGGGGCAGGAGAGAAGGAGAAGAAATAAAGAAGGAGAGCGGAGACAGACGAAGAAGAAGAAGAATGAAGAGAGCTTGCTTGTGGTCTAGAAAGCTTTCGAAAGGCGCTGAACGAAAAAGTGTTTGGAGAGGGAGGGGGAGAGCTCATTTTCCCGTCAAAACTCGACGGCGGGCAATCGAAACTCCGAGTCTCGCTCGCTCGCTCTCCAATGCGCCTCCGCGGCGCCCTCTCCGCGCTCCGCTCGCTGCGGTCCCGGGCACCAGCCGTCGGCGTGATCTCTCCGGTTGCTCCCCTCCGGCTCACCAGGACCGCAGCAGCAGCGGTAGCGTCGGCGAGCGGCAGGCTCACGAAATCGCACCACCACCATCATCGACGACCGCTGTCTTCTTCACTCCCCTTTGCTCGACCTCCTCTTCGCTGCCCCTTTGCTGCCCGCTTCGCCTCCGCGGCAGCCGCTTCCCCTCCGCCTCCACTACCCCCCGTCGAGGTCGACGTCAGCATCGACGGCTCGCCCCTCATCGACGGCTTCGACGCCCTCGCCGAGGCCCCCAGCGGCCCGGAGCTCGAGGGGCTCGCGCGGCAGCTCGAGGACGACGCCCGCGAGGCTGCGGCCGCGGCCCTGAGGTTCGCGGCCAGCCCGAATGCTTCTTCGGACCCTTCCTCCTCCTCCTCCTCCGGGTCTCCTCCTCCTCCTCCTCGCCTCTCGATCCTCTCGCTGGTGCTCTGCGACGACGCCACGATCGCCGGGCTCAACGAGGAGTGGCGAGGGGTGGAGGGCCCGACCGACGTCCTCTCCTTCCCGCAGGCCTCCCCGAATCGCAACGGCAACGACGAAGAAGAAGGAGGTGGGGGCGCCTTGCCCTGGGAGGTCCTGTCGCAGTTCCAAAACGCAGGGACGCAGGCAGAGGACATCGAAGAACGAGAGGAGGACGTCGACGTCGAAGACGAGGAGGACGATGACGAAGAAGAGACAGAAGGAGAAGAGCAGAGCTCGTCTCTGCCGCCGAGGGTCTTAGGCGACCTGGTGCTCTCGCTCGACACTGCCCAGAGGCAAGCCCTGGAGAGGAACCATTCTCTCAGAACAGAGTGCCGTGTCCTGCTCGTGCACGGCGCCTTGCACCTGCTAGGCTACGACCACGAGGATAAGAATGACGTCACGGAAGAGGAGGCGGCGGAGATGGCGAGGGCCGAGAGGGCGATCCTGAAAGAGCTTGGGTGGGACGGCGACGGGCTGATAGACTCCGCGACCAAGGCCGGCGAGAGAGGAGGAGATGGAGGAGGAAGCTCTGCTTCGAGCTCTTCTTCCTCCTCTCCTTCTGCTTCGAGCAAGAACAGCACCAGCAGCAGCAGCAGCAGCAGCAGCAGCAGCAGCAGCAGCAGCAGCAGCGCGCGGAGGAGGTCTCTTTCTACTTCCTCTTCCTCCTCTTCGTCGAAACCAAAGGCGAGAGCCGTTGCGATCGACCTCGACGGAACTCTTCTCACGTCCTCCTCCCGCGCCTGCCTCGAGGGGGCCGCTGCAGCGGCGGCGGCGGCCGCCGCGGGCGTGTCCGTCATCATCTCGACGGGGAAAGCACGGCCGGCGGCGGCAGCTGCCCTGGAGAAGGCCGGGTTCGGCGGCGTGCTGGTGAGCTCCGAGAAACCCGGGGTCTTCTTGCAGGGGCTGGCCTCTTACGGGAGGGCAGGGAGGCGCGTCGGAGGGATCGAAAGCGATTCTCCCTCTTCTTCTTTCCCTTCTTTACCCGCGTCCGTGGTGCGAGCTGCCTTCGAGTTCGCCTCTGCCACCCCCGGAGTCTCCGCCGTCGCCTTCACCGGCGACGAGTGCTTTTCGATGAAGATCACAAAGGATACGGAAGAACTTCATACTGTCTACCACGAGCCGCTGCCACGAGTACCCGACGGAGGCATCGAAGAGCTGCTGTTTTTGGATGGACAAGAAGGGGAAGCGGCGCTCTCGTCGCGAGTCCTCAAGATGCTCTTTGTCGCCGAGCCGTCCCGGGTCGAGTCGCTGCTGAAGCCTCACTGGCGAGACTTGCTGCTCTCGGGTAAAAAGTCGAGCTCGAATCCCCATTCTTCCTATTCGATCCCTGCTGGCCTCGCTGCTCCGATGCAGGCCGTCGCCAATATGCTCGAGCTGGTCCCCTCCGGCATCGATAAAGGCCACGGCCTCAGCGCCGTTCTGAGAGATCTGGGCATCGACCCCCGGGAGGTCGTCGCGGTCGGCGACGGCGGCAACGACCTCCCGATGATGAGGGTCGTGGGGCTTCCAGTGGCGATGGGTAACGCCGTTCGGGAGGTCAAAAGCGTTGCGAGGCACGTGGTGGGCACGAACGACGAGTGCGGGGTGGCGGAGGCGATCGAGCGGTTTGTTCTATGAGAGTGAGTGGAGGTGAAGGAGGGAAGGAAAGAAAGAAAGAGAGGCGAAAGCGGTTTTTCTTTCTTTCTTTCTTTCTTCGAGTTTTTTGTGGAAAAAAGAGAGAAACTCGAGAGCTACGAATGTAAATAGAAAAGAGTGCGGTTCATTGATATTCTTATTTCTCTTTATCTCTCTCTTTGGCGGTGACGGAGGGACGATAAGGGAGACAGCAGGAGGAGGTCGAAAACGACGAAGAAGAAGAAAAAAATCACAACCTCCCTCCTCTCTCGCGTCGAGAAGCGGCGAATCGGAGCTAGCGAAAGAAGAAAAGGAAGAAAAGAAACTCATTCCCTCCTCCCAACCATGGAGGCCGCGTCGCCGCAGCCCCTCAACCTCCATGACGAGCTCTTGCGCGACTTCCATGACACGGTGAGCATTGGAACTCGCAAGGAAAGAGGCTCCCGAGTGGTCGCGTGGGGGGGCGGAATTAGAAAGAGGGATGGAAAAGGCAAGGGCCTCGATCACCTCTAGCAAAGCATGAAAAGAAAAAAAAACTCCAGAACAAACGCGCGGGAGCCCACTTCTCTGCTTGCTTCCTGTTCAATTCCTATCGTAGCTGTGTTGATTTGACGTGCTCTCGCAGCTCGTGGGAAGCAATTGTCTCTCGGGGCACCGCAAGGGCCCTCCCGCGCGAATAGAACAATCGGGGAGAGAGAGCGAGAAAGAGAGCTTGCCGCTTTTCGTCAATTCCATTCCTTCTCTCTCTCTCACCCTCCTTCTCTCTCTCACCCTCCTTCTTCTCCTTCCTTCTCCCTCCCAACCTCCGCAGGGCATGTACGATTACGCGTCGCAGCTGGGCCTGATCCAGGAAGGGGAGCTTCCGGAGGTCCGCATGCACGGTAAGGAAAAGAGAGAGAGAAAAAAGAGAAAAAAGAGAATTTCTTCAACTAGAGCGAGGGCTCGATCGGCGCTCTCGAAGAGGGCGAGCGAGCGAGCGAGGGCGACCAAGCCAAATGTTGGAGAAGAAAAAAGAGGAGGGAAACTTTGAACACACGCTCTCTCTCTCACTCTCTCTCTCTCTGCTTCTCTTTCATGCTTCCACAAACCTCCCAACAGAGCAATGGACGCAGCAGCCCGGAGCAGCAGCAACGACAGCAGCAGCAAAGACCGACATGGAGGAAGAAGAAGGCGGCGGCGAGGAAGAAGCAGCAGAGAGGCAGAGGCAGAGCGCCGCCGCTGCCTCTCGCCCGCCGCCGCTGCCTTCGACTTCGCCGCAACAACAGCAACAGGAAGAAACGGGCCTCCCTTCTTCTTTCCTCGAGTCAGAGGGGGACATGGTCGTCGGCAGGGACGCGCTCCGCGCCGCGGCGGCGCTCGCGGCCCGCGCTGCCGAGGCGACAAGGCGAGCGAGAGAGAGATTGGCCGCTGCGGCGGAGGCGTCGGCCGCCGCCGCCGCGGAAGCGAGAAGAGCCAAGATGAGCGGCGGCGGCGGGAATGGTGGAAGAGCTGGCGACGAGAACACGACGACTGCGTTGAACGCCGCCGCGGCAGCTCTCACCACAGGCCGCGGGAGCAACAAGCGGAGAGCAAACGCTGCCGCCGCCGCCGCAAACGACACCTCCTTGGTCTCTCCACCCCCAACCTCCTCCTCGGACTTCATCCCTTCTTTACCTTCCAGCGCCGTCTATTCTGCAGCAACGGGGGCCAACAACATGGGCCTGCGCCATTTCTCCCTGAAGGTGTGCGAGAAAGTGGAGTCGAAGGGTCTGACGACGTACAACGAGGTGGCCGACGAGTTGGTTCGTGATCTGAAGGACGAAGCGGCCGCAGCAGCTGCTGTCGCTGCTGCGAGTGGCGGCGTCGGTGGTGGTGCTCTCCCCACTTCCACCGGCAGAAAGAACGATTCTCCTCCCGGGTCCGGAAAGGGCAAGTACGGATACGGCAGCAGCGATGCCGCCTTCGTGGACGGAAACCCCGGTTCCACCTCGACGACGCCCCGCCCGATCCGCAACCCCCCTCTCGGCAAGAGCACCTTTGACGAGAAAAACATCCGCCGCCGCGTCTACGACGCCCTCAACGTGCTCATGGCGATGGACATCATCACCAAGGAGAAGAAGGAGATCATGTGGAGGGGGCTGCCGCTTCCTGGAGGGGCGGCGCTGGCCTCTGCGGCGGCGAGGCGGGGAACGATGACGGCGGGGACCGGGGTTGCGGCGATGGCAAACGGCGGCTCTGGCGCCACGGGCAGCGCAGCAGCAGCAGCACTTAACACTACCCACCCTCCCTCTGCCTCTGCCTCCCCTCTCTCCTTCGCGGCCCGCCTCGCCAGGCTCCGCGCCGAGCGCGACCAGCTCCGCGCGGCCGTCGACAGGGGCTCGGCGTTCGCCGACGAGCTGTCGAGGCAGGCGACGGCTTTCGTCAATTTGATCGCCAGGAACGCCGACGCCCCGGCTCCGCTGCTGAGGGCCGCGGCGGCCAAGGCCGCTGCCGAGGCCGCGGAGATCGCGGCTGTGTCATCTGCTGCCGCTGCTGCGGAAGCGGAGGCAGCAGCGGCAGCGGCGAAGAAGGCGACAGAAGGAGGAGAAGCTACTCCGACGGCGCCGGCGACGCCGCCGACGCCTCCGCCGCTGTCGCTGCCGACCCCGCTCCCTCTGCCCTTCATCCTCATCGCTGTCAGGCCGGACGCCGCCGTCGAGGTGCAGATCGCCGAGGACAACTCCGCGGCGGCCTTTGACTTCCACGACGCGCCCTTCAGGATCACGGGCGCGGAAGAGGTAAGAAAGGGGGAGGGGGAAGTTTTTTTGGAATGTTTTTTTTCGTGAGCGGGAACAAATTAAAAAAAACGCGAACCCACTTTCTTCTCTTTTCCGAAACTCAAACAACAACAAAACACCAGGTGCTCTACCAAATGGGCCTCGACAAGACGGGAGAAGGGCTCACGGCAGCGGAGGCCCTGGCCGCGGCGGCAGAGACGATCGAGGAGATGGAGCTTCGGGACGAGCGAGCGACGGACGTGGCGGAAGCGGCGGCGGAAGCGGCGGCAGCAGCAGCAGCACCCAAGCAGCAGCAGCAGCAGCAGCCTCAGCAGCAGCAAGCCCCTCCTGTTCCCCTCTCCCCCAACACGATCAACGCCGCGCTGTCGTTCCTGGGCGGAGGGGGCGAGGAGGAGGACATGCTGAGCTCTCCGGTCCCCGTGTCGAGGGCGGCGACGAAAGGAGGAGCAACAGCAACAGCGGCAGCGAGGGGCGGCGTTTCTGCTGCTGCTGCTCCCGTTTCTGCTGCGCCTCCCGTCTCCGCCGCCCCGTCCCTCGGGACAGCAACGCCCGCGGCGGCGGCGGCGAACGGGATCGCGGCGACAGCGTCCCCCCTCGCAGCCCAGCCGGGCGCGGCGGCGGCGGCGGCGTTAACCAGCAGAGGAGGGATGGACTTTTCTTCTCCCGTGGGAGGAGGAATGAACGGCAACAGCCTCGCAGCGCGCGCCGGCTCCCCCTGCGGGGTCGCCACGGCGAGCGCCGCCACCGCGGCGGCTTCTGCTTCCATCGCCACTGCGAGGGCCGCCGCCGGAGGAGTGGCCGGGGGAGCAGGGAGGCGCGGGAGATCGGCTCTTGCTTAGAAAATAAAAAAAACGAAAACTCAAAACCTTCTTAAAAACACCATCAAGCTTTTCTCTGCCCTCTCTCTCTCTCTCTTTGCCTTTCTCCCCCCCCCCCCCCCCC
>Ga0210003_1003490_pt1 | contig 12768 bp, 4 predicted proteins | sample LantaG_FD_182804 | JGI IMG/M metagenome (GOLD analysis project Ga0210003, IMG submission 182804) | Deep subsurface microbial communities from Baltic Sea to uncover new lineages of life (NeLLi) - Landsort_02402 metaG (SPAdes) (version 2) | ecosystem: Environmental > Aquatic > Marine > Oceanic >... | reverse complement strand
TTAGTAGGTTCTTGCGATAAAAAGACCAAAATAACAGGAAAGGTTACATTTACACATGCATCTAGCTCTATAATATTTAAAAACGTTGGATTTTATAATGAGAATGATCATGCTATTGATGTACAATGCACAGATGATGATGGAAAAATTTCATTAGTTGATTGCTATGTTGATACTGTGTGGAATACAGGATCAGGCCAAAGTACGAGTACTGCAAAATCAAACTTTAGAATATCTAGAGGACAACTTGCAATTTCTAGAGGAAGGTATTCTATTATAGCAAGCGGCGATAATACGAGTGAACATAATACTTCTATTTATTGGTTGAGAGGAGGGAGCAAAAAAGAATTAAATGTGTTTGGCACTTTCCACACAATAACAAACACAACTGATGAACGTCAGAATTTAGAAGTAATATTCAATACTGGTACTAACAGTAATTCTCTTTATGAATTTAAAAATGGAAATATAAAATTTTATGGTGTTATTGATTCTGATAATTATACTGCTCCATTTTATTCTATAAGCGCACTAGGGGAATATGGGATAATTGAAGGAAACCTTATTGAAATTAATGATACAGGAAATGCTTATTGCGCTTTTAATTATGGATCGAGTATCCCAACACAGTTTACTAATAACTCAATTGTACCCAAAAATGTTTCGGATCTATACGCAGCGTGGAGTGATTCAGGAGAAATAAATGTTGTTCAGTGTTATTTTGACACAACAACATTACCTCAAATAAGTGGAAATGTTAATTATGGCATAACAACAAATACTGGAGCATTTTTATCTGGAGGATTATCAGTTGATAACAAAGTCAATTTAGGACAATATACTAATACTTCAGGGGTTGATGGCGATTTTTGGTACACTGGATCAGAACTTAATATCAGAGTAGGAACTAACACAATAGATTTATTAAATAATTCAGGAGATGTTACATTTGCTTATGTTGATGGAAGTTTAGCAACAAGAGATGCATCAATAAATAAGAACATCGTTGATATACTTTCTATAGAATCATCTTTAGGAAGTTATGTTAAAAAGACCGGCGATACAATGACTGGTAACTTAGTTATCACAACGGATTTATCAGTTAATGGAAAGGGCAACTTTGGAAAACTTAATGTAAGTGGATCATCATTTCCAGCAGTACCTACTGCTGGAGATATGTTTTACAGACCTGATTTAGTTCAAATGTTTTTATATGATGCTAGTAGAGGTAAGTGGTTATCAATGGATAGAGCCACATATACATCTGGAACAGCATCGGTATTATCATCTACAACTAGTTATATGTCAGTTGGCGATGGAGATATGTCAAGTATAAATGGTTTTAGAATGCCCAAAAATGGAACTATATTAGGAGCAGCAATACAAAATAGAATAACCGTGACATCACCAAGAACAATGAGTATACGAGTTAATGATGTGTCTGTGTATTCATTAACAATTCCATCAGGCTTAGGTGTAGTAGGAACTAATGCAAATACAAACTTTAATAAAAATGATATAATTCAGATAGCTATTGAAGAAGGTGGAACAACTATTAGAGACGTAATCACTTCAGTTGAAGTAGCATGGAGAGAATAAATAAAGGACAAATAAGATAAACAGATATAATGGCAAGAGAAGTTTTTATAATACACAATGTTTCGACTAATAATATCGAACTTCAGGACTTTGGTGTGATAATACCGCCAGATGTTAGCATAGATTTAGCAAATTTTGATCAAGCTTATTTATCTAGCGAAGTTGACGGATATTTGTTAGATGGAGATTTAGTGAGATTTATTGATGGGGTTTCAGTTGGATATAGTGATGCTTTTAATTCTCAAATTCCTATTAGTATTTTAGACACAAATATAGGTGGAACAAATATTTATGTAGATTCATCTTTAAATAATATAAATCTTGCACAAGATATAAAACAAATAAGCTCGCTTGGATTTAATCATATTTTAGAAGCTGGTGAAGCTTCTATGGGAGAAGCAATCATACGATGGAATGAAAATGTTGAAGGATTAGTCGTTGGAACACAATATGATGGTGTTGAATTTGGATTAGTAAGGGATAATGCATTTCTTGCAATAGCCCTTCAAGATATACCTAAAGGAAGAGCAGTTTCTATTATAGATTCAAGTAATCATTTACCAACTATTCAGCTTACTGATGGAACATCTTTATTTGCAAATGTAGCCGGAGTATCGGTAACAGATATATCTACAGGGGAACAGGGATATATTCAATATACTGGTAAAGTAGAAAATTTAGACATGTCTGAATTTGGCGAAGGTGATTATCTTCGATTAGATTCAAGCACACATGGAACATTTTCTGATAATACTCCTGCAGCTCCGAACCCTATCACATTCATAGGAATTGTAACAGGTTCAGAAGCTTCTACAGGCTCCATACTTTTAACAATTAATAACGGTCCAAGATTAAGTTATCTTCCTGATGTTAACGCAAGATACACAGCAGCTAACGATGATATACTTATTTATAATGGAACAGAAAAATATTGGGATAATAAAAATTTTAGCACAGCATTAACTGATGCAGGTGTTGCGTTAACTTCTTATAATGCTATTCAAGATGCTTCTATAACAGCCCTCAAAAATTCTTTAGCACAAACAGATGTTTCAGTAGCTTATATTGTTAACAATTATGCTACGACAAATTCAGTTGATTCTTATAACGCTATACAAGATACTTCAATTGCTACTATTATTTCTGATTATGCAACTACAAATTATGTAGATACAAAAGTTTTTAGAATAGATTTATCTATCAATTCATTATATGCTAATAAAGCTGATACAGCAGAAGTTGATGTTTATAATGCTGTACAAGATGCAAGCATTTTATTAAGAGCTAATATAACTTATGTTGATGGTTCATTAGCTACAAGAGATAATAGAATAGATTCAAACGAATCATCAATAGGAAATTTATATGATCAAGAATTTCTTAGAGAATCTTCTATGGGAACTGATTTCTATTGGAATGGAAACGTTGTAGATCTTAGTACAGCTTTTAAAAATCAAATAGCAAACTCTGCAAGTGAAGGTTATCAACCTTTCTATTTTAAAGATGGCGTTGTAAATACTAACTTTTTAAGAACTTTAGAATCACAAAATGGACTAATAATTTATGGTGATGGAAGCACAAGTATTTTAGATTCAAGTATATATGTTCCGGGTGCTTACACTTATACAGGAACTCCATATTCCGGAAACTTAAATTTCCATATACCATTTTTATATTTCAACACTAAATTAACAGCTAATAGAGTTTCAAATGTAACTTCGTTCTCATCAGCTACTGGTGTCACTCAAGTGTCTCCTTATGATGTTTCTGCTCAGTTCTTTGGAGATTATTACCCATGGGGAACTTCATCATGGGACGCATCAGGCACATCCTCTTTACTAACACTAACAGATTGGATAGTCTTCTATCAAGAATTGGGAGAAAATGTCAGATCTTCTTGGGTATTAGACGTTTCTAATTTATCAGAAGGCCCTTGGTCAGTTTACGCTGATCATAACAATGGAACACCGATACTTGTTACAGAACAATTTATAGATAGAGAACCTTATCCGGAAAGGTGTTATTTAGGACATGTTGGGGTTGTTGGTGGAAAGATAAAGGTTTGGCATGAAAGCCCTGACTTGTTTGGAACAACACCAACAAAGAGATCATCAGATTCATACGGATTGAAAGATAACGAAAGAACTGGGATTGATATTTATGTTGTTGACGCATCAACGGTTGGTATGACTGGTGGACACTACTATTTAGAGGGCGCATCATTTAGGGATGTTGATTTTTATAATGGCACATTTACAGGAGATCAAAACTCAAACTATATTAATGCATCAGCGCCAGTTAGAATAGTAGAAGTAGATCCATCTTTAGGATTTACTGATTCAACAATACCGCCGAGACAAGATATAAGAACTTATAGTAATAGGTATTATGATACAAACACAGGAACCTACATAGATTCATCTGCGTTAGGAAAATACGTACTATCTGCAGCCTTTTTGATCGATGACGGAAGATTTCTATTATCTAGAGGAGGATTATATGACACTATTGATGAAGCAATAGGAGATATTTCTAATTTCTCATCTACCTCTCCAGTTTTAAATACCATAGTTACTAATATCCACCCTAAGTTAGCATACATCATAATGCAAACAAACGTATCAGATATAAGTGATGCCGATCAATACGTTATGTTAGAAACTGCAGCTTCATCTGCTGCAGGCGGTGGAGGAGGTGGTGGAATATCCTCTGCAACGAATATTGGGCTTGGAACTGGAGTTTATAAAGATACGATTTCAGGAATTTTACAATTTAAAACTCTTGCAACAAATGGAAGCGATATTGTAATATCAGAGGATTCAAATACAGTTTATATTGATGCATCCATAAAAAGCTATGACGCAAGTATTAATCAAATAGCTGCAGAATCTGCAGCTCATGATGCTATCCAGGATGCAAGTATTAAAACTTTAGATGGTTCTGTAGCATACTTATTTACACTACCTAATCTTTATACAACATTTGATTATGTTGATGGAAGCTTAGCAGCCAGAGATACATCTATCCAATGGTTAGTAGATAATACATATACAACAACTTATATAGATGGTTCATTAAACGTAAAAGCTGATTTAACTTATGTTGATGCTAGCTTAATTGCAAGAGATACTGTAATTGATGAAAAGGTTGATGGAACTGGAACTACAGGAATTCATAATCCAGTAGCATATTGGACGGGAACTAAAACTATTAACGATGATGCCTTATTCGTTTTTGATCCAACTAATAATAGACTTGGGATTGGAACTGCTGAATTTGATGCAGACGCTCCCGAATCTCTAAAAGTTGATGCAGGAGTTACAACTTCATACACAGTTGCAAGATTCCAGGGGCAAATTGATGATTATCTTCAATTAGAAGTTAAAAATAATTCTGGAGGTCCCAACGCATCTGCAGATCTCGTAGTTTCTACATCCAATTCAACTGAGGATATTGGATATGTTAATCTGGGTATTAATAGTCCGAATTACAATGGAACTTTCGTAGGTAATGCTTATGATTCTTATCTTTATTCATTAAGTGCAAATCTTCTTATAGGTAATGTGTCAACTGGGCAAGATGTTATATTCTTCACAAATGGAGAAAACGCTTACACTAATGAAAGACTAAGAATTACAACTGATGGAAGTATTTTAATTGGCCAGCCCGCTTCAGAAAATAATTTATTGGAAGTTGGCGGAGATATAAACCTTCCAGCTGGATCAAACTACAAAATTAATGAAATTCCATTATATTCTAACACATATATTGATGGTTCATTAAATGAAAAATTAAGCGCGGATTCTATAGCTTCTTTATCTTCTTTACAAATAGAAAGAACTACAGATTTTGCTGCCACCACAACCTGGACAAATATATCATTTGACACAACATCTGTAGCAACAGATTCTTCAACTTTATCAATAGATTCAGTTAATACAGATCGAATAAATGTAGGGGCTACAGGAACATATTTTGCTGCTGCCAAAGTAATACCAACGAATGGTACATCTCAACGATATGATATACGTTTAAGAAGAAATGATACGACAATTATACCAGGTTCTGAGTCATTCGTTGATATTTATGCTGGTGAATCTCATGAATTAACATTAGCTATATCTTTTGATGCAAGCCAAGGAGATTATATTTCACTTCAAGGTCTTGCTGAAGTTGCTGGAACTTTCCAAGCTGATACAGGATGGACTATAACTAAATTAGATGGTATAAAAGGAGTTGATGGTACAGATGGTTCAGATGGAGCCCCAGGACCAGCAGGTTCTGGATCAACTATTAATGTTGCTAATGAAGGGACTACTATAGTAACGGGTCCATTTGATAAGCTTAATTTTATAGGTAGTGGTGTAACTGCTACTGCCGATGGTTCAACTGCTGATATAACAATTGTGGTACCAGCTGCTTCTGTTTATGGAACTGAATATCAAATAGCGTCAAGCACAGCTGTTTCTTCAACTACTGCTACAACACCTCAAACAAAAACTACATTGGTTACATCCTCATTACCAGCAGGAGATTATAAAGTGACTGCTCATTGGATGACATTACACTCTTCGGCCACAACATCAGCATATTTTGATTTGACACTAGGAGGAACTGCTCAAGGAGTTACAACTACAATATCAAGAGAATATAAAGATGCAACTAACTGGGAATCTCTTTCACGAAGTTATTTCTTAACATTATCAGGGGTGAACACTTTTGCATTTAGATATTGGAATGAAGCCAATTCTACATCCGTATCAGATGCACATATAGAATTAATAAGAGTATCATAAATTAAATAAATTAAATAAATTATGTTTGATTACACGTATAATGTTTCGGATACTGCTAATAATAAGGTTGATGAAGATAGATTAACTTTAGAAATAAGGTCCTCTGCTATAGTTACAGCACTTGATCACATAAATGTTGGAAACAATAACATATTCATCTATTTTAAAGTAGAATTAGATTCAAAGGATAAAACAACTTTAGATGGTATAATTGCAGCACATACTGGAGAAGCTTTAGCAGCTCCAACACAAATTGTAAAATCAGAAGTTTTAACTGAACATCTTAAATTTGTTGAAGCTGGGGATACAACACAAGGAATGTATGCAGCTCAATCTTTAATAATTGATATATCCGCTGGGGAATTAGACAAAATCATAGATTTTTCTTGGCCATATGCAATATCGCTCATGAGTGGTACTTTAGGGGTTTCAGAAGATATGGTTGGAGATGATTTTCAAGTAGATGTGGGCCCCAATACTTTAATTGGTGCACTTATTGCACCATTAAGTGTTGGCGATACTTCAATATATGTTTCCCCAACAGTTTTAGAAAATATAAAAATTGGTTTTTATTTTGGATTGTACAATGCCGGAGGAGATACGGGTGTTGAACTTGGCCAAATTATTGCTAGAGATGATGCAAATAATTGTTTAACTCTAGGTCAGCCTTCTCCCGAATCTGCTACTGCTGGTTCTTATGTTGCAATGTGTGCAAAAATTATTCCAAATTTATACATACACTCAATGAATGTAGTCGAAATTGGTAAAGATGTTCCAACCGGCCAAAGAATTCCAAAAAATCTCCCTGTACGTGTACATTATCACAACAACAATGGGGTAGCTAAAAAAATCTCCTTTTTTATCGAATATTTATATTAAGTTTTTGTTAAAGGACAAAAGGAAAAGAGAGAATTTCTCCTTTTTAATTTAGATAAATAAGTAAAATAAGATTCCTTTAACATGCAGTTTCAACTGACGAGGTATGAGTATGTAAAAACCATAGAATTTCGATCTGGAGCCATTCAAAATATCCAAAAAATTAGATATTTTAAGGAGGATGGAATAACTGGTACATTCACGAAAAAGGAATTTAGATATTCGTGGGATAATTCTACATGGACAAATTGGAATACTCTTACTCAGGCTAACTTATCAAATATTGTATTTAGGGATCAGCCTACTTTCTATTTGGAAGTAAAATACACTCGTAATGGTATAGGAAGTGGAAATATCCAAGATTTTTATATCTTTTATGACTCTAATACACCTGCTCCTCCTACTCCTACTCCGGATGCTTCTATAGATGCCTGGTCATTTCAACAACAATTACCATCATATTATCTTGATAGAGAAAATCATACAGGTCCATTTAGCGATTTAGTTGTAACCAACGTCAGCGGGGATTCTTCTACTTTTGGAGTTTATTCGGGGAGATCTGATAGCTCATTAGGAACTATTTTAACCTTCAAAAGAATAGGTGTTTCTGGAGTTTTAGGAATTTCTGAAGTCGGAGGCATAATTACTATAGATGCTTCTTCATTAGATGTATCAACTGGATATATTTATGATAAATTATTGGAATTAGATGCCTCTGTTGTTTTTCTAACAGATTGGAATATATCCCAGGATTCTTCTATTATGGATCTAAGAGGGGATGTATCTATTTTAGATTATTCTGTTGTACAACTTACTAATTCTCTTATCATAGTTCAGAGTGATATATCATCTCTAACTATATGGAATCAAATTCAGGATTCTTCTATAATTTCTTTAGAAAGTAAAATAGCTCCATTAGAAGCTAGTATTGTAAGAATAGATTCTTCTCTAAATAGCTTATTTTCTACAGATCTTGCTTTAGAGTCATCAATAGCTTACAACACACAAGTTAATATTACTCAAGACGCATCTATAATTAGAATTGATACAATTCTTCAAATTTATGATGTTTCAATAGGAGATTTATATAATTGGCAGGATAGTCAGGATGCTTCTATTGTAGAATTAAGAGCATTAGTTCCATCAATAGATTCTAGCATTCAAAGAATTGATGTATCATTAGGAGAAATTTATAGCATTTTATCAATTATAGATTCCTCTCTGATAGAAATTAACAATCAGTTATCTGTATTGGATGCTTCAATTATAGATCTTACTGATTGGAATATTTCTCAGGATACTTCCATCGAAAATTTAAGAACGGAAGTTGGAATTTCTGATGCTTCAATAATTTATCTTACTGATTGGAATGAAGCACAGGATGTTTCAATTGAGAATTTAAGGGATAGATTAGATTTATCGGATTCTTCTATTGCGGATCTTACTGATTGGAATATATCTCAGGATGTTTCGATAGAAATATTAAGGGATAGAGCAGATACAACGGATGCATCTATTATAGAAATTCAATCTGATATTTCATCTATTGAAGCTTCTATTGCATTAATTGTAGATGATCAAGTCATTAATATCGGTGATGGCTCTATAGAAATTTATGCAAGTAGGGATTCTTCTAATAATATTTTATTAAGAACTATCGATCAGATTGGTCCTGTAGTAATTACGCAAGACGGAAGCACAATTCTTGTAGATTCTTCAATTGTAAAAATATACGATACTTCAATTGCTTCTAATCTTGAGACTTATGTGGAGGTTGGCGGAATTGAACCAGGAACTTTAGTTTCTGATTTAAAAGGAGATACTTATACTGATATTTTAAATCAGATGCTATTTCCTTTAATAGAACCTTTATATCAAGATCCTTCATTTATATCTTGGACTAAAAATGGAAATGATTTATATGAAGTAGATGCTAATCCAGCGATAACATTCACAGCAGTTTTCGATAGAGGAACGATAACTATTAACGATATTTTTCAAGATTATAGATCGGGCGTTCCTAATACGTATCATTATAGCGGTCCAGGCTGGAATGAAGATATTTCAGATTCATCTTTAGTTCATTCTCAGTTAGAGAATTTAGATTTAACCATAGGAATTCAAACCTGGTCTTGTTATATTTCTTATAACGAAGGGGGTCAGCCAATAGATTCTTATGATAATAGTATCGGGATTCCTTTCCCTGCTGGGAATACTAGTTCTAGATCCCTTTCAATAGAGGGAGTTTATCCATTATATGCAACTAGTGTTTCTACTGATGATCCATCGGTTAAGCAAAGCTTAGTTTCTATGGTGAGCGGAAACGATGTCGAAATTACATTAGCTGCAGAGATTAATAATTATAAACAAAGTTTTGATATACCAGATTCCTGGACAGGAGTACCAACAAATAGACCGCTTCAAGGAATACAAACATATAATTCATTAGGTGATGATTTTGAATACCAAGGAGGAGATGAAACACATTCCTTGTCTTTCTGGAATACATCTTCTGTTTATCATACTATTCAGAGTAATCTGGTAAGTTATACCAGATATACATATAATGGAGATGATAGAGGAAATGCTAAAGTAAGATTAAAATTTTAAATTAAGATATGCCAAGAAATCGAGGAACATTTAATTATACATCTAATTTCGAGCCTTTAGTTAAGGCCCCTATAGATGCTCGAATGAGGGTTCAGAATTATTCTGATCTTATAGATCCTTCAACATGGAGAGATCTAGATGGGAATATTTGGCTTTTTGATGGTGCTTTAGTAGTTGTAGCAAATGAACCCGAAGGAGGAGTATATTGGTTAAAAGATTCTTCTAATTATGCAGATTATGCTTCTTGGGAGAAAGCAGGTAAAACAACGGGGGTTTTAAATATTGGAGATGGATCTGCTCATATATTTGCAGGATATGACTCTAGTGATAATATCCAATTAAGAACCCTTAAAGGAGCAGGAGCAGCAATAGTACAAGAAGTGGGAGATACGATAATTATTTCTTTAGATGCTTCTTTCGCAGGAGAAATAAATTACGGTCAAAATATAGGTCTTGGGGATGCTAGTGTTTATTCTGGAAAAGTTGGAGATGCTCTACAATTTAGAGAAATTAAGGGACTCGGGTCTATCACAGTTTCAACTTCGGATAATATAATCTTAATTGATTCTTCTGGTGGAACTGGAGGAGAACCCACTTATGATACTTCATTGGATGATGGTCTTTCTATGCCAACCACTGTTGGAGGAATACCATCCGGAACTACCGTAGCAGATTTAAAAGGGGATACTTTAATTTCATTATGGGATGACTTATTATTTCCAACAGTTAATCCAACTTATGTTCTTCCAAATAATACATTTGATGATGCAAAAGCAATATTACAAGAAATTGACAATATTTTAAATATCACTTATACTGCAACATTTAGTAAGGGCCAAATATTAGTAAGTGGTAGTTTCCAAGATTTTAGATCAGGGGATCCAGTAAATTATAATTATACAGATCCATCAGGAAATACTTTATTAGTAGATGCTTCCTCTGCTTCATTAGTAAATTCTCAAACAGTAAATGGATATAGAGTATTAATAGGAAATCAAGTATGGGGAAATACTGTAGATTATTTAGAAGGACCACAGCCAGAAGATAACAAAGGGAATCCAGTAGATAGCCCATATCCGGCGGGAACTACTTCTAACAAGAGTATTACTATAGAAGGTGTGTATGCATTATATGGAACCACCTCTACTATTTCTAATCCAGATACTAAACAATCATTAGTTTCTATGTTATCGGGAAATAATGTGGTATTTGCTTTAGTTGCACAACCAGATTTAACTAGTAAACAATCATTTGATATTCCAGATGCTTGGACAGGGTCTCCAACAAATAGGCCCTTAACCGGTTTGGAACAATATAATACTTTAAGCAGTACATGGGACTCAATTAACTTAGCTACTTGGGTAACATCTTCTGTTTCTCATGGCGGAGTTTCATATACAAGATATACATGGAATGGTTCTCCTATTGGAGCAAGACAAGTAAGATTAAAATTTTAAATAAACAATGGCAAGAGACCCAGGTGTAATAAATATTTCCGCAAACCTTGAACCTATCATTCAGGCACCTTTGGATGCAAGACAAATGGTTGGGGCTTACGAAGATCTTGTCAATCCTATAACTTGGCAAGATGGGGATAGCAATATTTGGCTATTCAATGGAGCCATTGTGGTAGTTGCTGAAGACCCTTCTTCCGGTATCTATTGGTTAAAAGATTTAGAAAATTATACTGATTACGCTTCTTGGGAAAAAGTAGCAGTTGACAGAGGAGTAGTAAATGTAGGAGATGGATCAGTTGGGGTTTTTGCTGGATATGATTCAGAGGGTAATATTGAATTAAGAACTCTGACAGCATCAGGAGCTGCTACAGTTACTCAAATGGGGGACAATATAATTATTGGACTTGATGCTTCTTTCGCTGGAGAAGTTAATTATGGAGAAAACGTAGGAGCCGGGGATGTTAGTATTTATGCTCAAAAAGTTGGGGATGCTCTTCAATTTAGAGAATTAAAAGCCGGTCAAAATATTTCATTAGATGTTTCAAATAATGTAATAACTGTTGAGTCCTCAGGTTCTGGTATTGATGGGGGTGTTTGGATTACTGATATTACCCCGACCTGGTCTGGTAATGTTGGAGATAAAGTATTTTCTTCTAGTGGCGTAGTTTTAAATTCATGCTTAACCGATACAGTTTCTATAGATGTGGATGTTTTAGCACTCCCTGGTCATACGAATTATGAACCATCAGTATACATTAATTCTAATCCAGTTACCATTGTAGCTGATCCAGATAAGCCCATTTTTACAGGAACATATTCAATGGTTTATAATTTTCTCGATGCAAGTATTACAGTTGTACATGAAGATGGAGCTAGCTGGTCGACTACTGTTGATGCAGATACTCCTGCATCTATTCAAAGTGCAGAATTTACTGGAGGATACCCCGGATCGCAAACTGAATTAAAAGCAGGGGATACGTTTGATGTAAGTATTGTAACTGATGTTTCAATAACTTCAGTTATTGTAGATAATTTTGGAGCAGCTACAGGAGGGACCTATTCAGTTTCAGGAACGAATGTAGGATTTACTATTACAATAGCTGATCGAGGAGACGTTAGTACCGCTTATGGATTAAGTCTTAGAGTTGTAAAAGCAACCGGTTCAACAAGTGCCACATATCTTACTACATCACAAGGTTCAGTAGATGGTAAAGATATAGTATATCTTAATGACCTGCATCCAACAGTTACTTTTGGAACAATTACGTATCCGCTAGGACAATCAGCTATTAAATCTGGTGAAGATGCTTCGATTGTAAATACTGTAACGAATTATGATACATTAATATATAGTAGTCCGACTGGAGAATTATCTATTGGTGCTACTACAACTTATGAATCACCTAAAAGCGCAGTTTATTCATCTGGAA
>Ga0210003_1003488_pt1 | contig 12769 bp, 20 predicted proteins | sample LantaG_FD_182804 | JGI IMG/M metagenome (GOLD analysis project Ga0210003, IMG submission 182804) | Deep subsurface microbial communities from Baltic Sea to uncover new lineages of life (NeLLi) - Landsort_02402 metaG (SPAdes) (version 2) | ecosystem: Environmental > Aquatic > Marine > Oceanic >... | reverse complement strand
TGAATGAATCATTAGATTGGGATGATGAAGACTTTGAAGAAGATGAAATGGATTATATATTAGGTGCAGATATGTATTTTATAACAGTGAGAAGTAAAAAAATAGGATATGGTTGGAGTAATTGTCTACATGTGGAAAAAGGAATTATAAAATTTGCAACAAAACATATAACATATCCAAGTTATATGAAAGATCGTTATAAAATACCAACTAAAGATAGAACTATCTATAGATATATGTGGATACCAACTAAAGGCACTAAATCTGAATTTAGTGAAGAATATATGAAAAAAATTGTTAATAATTTTGATAGTGATAATTTTCATAAAATTGATATGTGTTTTTCAACAAAAGATAAATTATATGATAACTTAAAGATAGCAATTGATATGGCATCTAAAAGAATTAGATATATAGGTGATAGATATTATGATGCTATGAAAAATATAGATATTAATGAATTAATTGAAAATATTGATAATAACAATTTTAAATATTATATAACTGGTGAATTAAAAAAGAAATAAAATATGAAATACATAAAATTATTTGAAAATTTTGATTGGATTGAAGATGACTTCGATGAAGAAGAATATGAAGAAATAAATACTGATAAAAAATATTTATACCCGAGTCTTTCAAATGTCTTCAGAGTTATTAAAACAATATTAATTAAAACTTTTAATGTGGAAATATATTTGTCAGATGTTAGTAAATCATTAAATGAATTGGGTTTAGATCAATTAGATGAAGTTGAATTAGTTATGACAATAGAAAATGAAATTGATATATCAATACCAGATGAAAAAGTAGATATTGATAATCTAACAATACGAAAACTTATTTTAATAGTGAATGAAATACTTAAATCAAAACACAATGAAAATTTTGATTTTAATGATGATGACTTCGATTATGAAGAAGAAGATGATATGGATAATTCAGAAATAATCGATTATTTAATAAATAGAGACATTTCCGTTATTTTTAAAAATAAAGATACAGATAAATTAAATAAATTTTTAAAAGATAATAATGTAACATGGAGAGATACTGGTAGAGATAATTTTGATTTTGAAGGGGGATGGATAAAACTTATTAAATTCGGAAAATTTAACAAACATGATAGACTTAAAAATTTAGAAGGTAATTACTATATAGAAATAGGAAAATGGGATAATATAATAATTAAATTTGATAAATTGTTTGATATTGACATTGAAAAAAATATTATAAGATGAAATATTTAAAGTTATATGAAAATTTTGACTTTAATGAAAATGACTTTGATTATGAAGAATTTGATTTATTACCAATAACAAATTTATATATTTATGTTAAAAAAGATGATATGAATGAATTTGAAAAATTCATGACTGATAAAGGATTTAAAGTGGATAAGTATTATTATAGTGGTGGTAATGGATTTATATACACTACAGGTAGATGGAAATATGTTGGATTAACAACTAATCCAGTAATAATTAAAAATTCACCTGAATTAATAAAATTTAAAGAAGTAAAAGAATTATATTAAATGAAATATTTAAAATTATTTGAAGAAATACTAAATGAAAAAATACCTATACCTGTTGACGTAAAACAGTTATCACAAATTTTTACAGATAATGGTTATGAACTATTCATAGTAGGTGGTGCTGTTAGAGATTTTATTACAGGCGCAGAACCACATGATTATGATTTAGTTACAAATGCCCAACCCCAAGTAATTATAAGAATATTAAGAGATAAGTATAGATTAGGATTACAAGGTAGACACTTTGCAGTTATTAGAGTATATACTGAAGAGACACCTGAAGGGATAGAGATAGCATCTTACCGAAAAGATATTTCTTCTGGCAGAGACAATAAGATTGATCCTGATAATCCAAAAGTAGAATTTGGTAATCATATAACTATATTAGATGATATTAAAAGAAGAGATTTCACTCAAAATACATTATATTATGATATTAATAAAGAAAAAATCATTGACAATGTTGGTGGTATTGAAGACATTAAAAATGGTATTATTAGAGCAGTTGGCAATCCAAGAAATAGATTTAAAGAGGATAGATTACGAATTCTCAGATGCTTCAGATTCGCTGCTAGAAGTAAATTTAAGATAGATAAGGACACCGCCATTGCTATTAAATCTGATAATAGGTTGAATGGTATATCTGAAGCCGATGATGTGTCACAGGAAAGAATAATAGATGAATTTTATGGTTCAATTGACAAACCAGGTATGTTAATGTGGGCAATTAAAAACAAAGATATGGAATCATGGTTAATGTATTTAAATCTTTTAAAAGATTATAAAATGTTTGTTAGAATGTTTCCTGATGTTCATATAAATACTAAATTTCTAAAAACTTTTGATGTAGCTATTATCTTTACTCAATTATTTTCAGATAATGCACCAACAAATGAATTTCATGATAAATTAGTTCAAGATTTTAAATTATCAAATAGAATAGCTAACCACGTTATTCTTCTTTTAAAATTATTAAGTATCCTTAATGATGAAAATATAGATAAAACATTTGATCCAAATAATCGTATTTATAGTATATCTTCATTATTTTCTAAAAAAAGAGAATATGATATAAATGACGATATAATAATAGAATTTGGTAAATTGTTAGGTATAAAAGAAAAATATATAAACGCATTCGTTAACTACGAAACAACTACAAATGCTAAAGAATTAATGGATGCTGGAATATCTGGTAGACAAATTGGTGATGAAATTAGAAGAATAGAATGTGAAAAATTTAAAAATATGATATGAAACTAAAAAAATTTAATGAAGATATTAATCCTTTTGATGAAGAAGATTGGGATTTTGAAGAATCAACTGAAGCTGATATGATTAAAAGAACTTTAATCAAAAAGTATAAACAATTACCAAGATATAAAGGTAGTGCTATAAGGTATAGTGAAAAACCTTTAAATGCATTTTTAGAACAGGATATTACTAATCTTGATAAACTATATGATGTATTTGAAACAGATGATAATGGTAGATATAGAAGGCATATTGATTATATTACAGCTGGTTCAAAATTAATGGCTAGGTTAGTATGTGCTATAAATGAAAATAATCCTGAAATTTTTTGGGTTGGTTTTTATGATGCTAAATTATTAAATAAAGAAAATACTTTAAATGATTTTAGAAGAAAAGTAGAAATACTTAATAGAAATATTGAAAAAATAGAAAATCCAACTAAATACAAATAAAAAAACAATAGAAAACATGAAAGAAAATGTAGTAGAATATAAGAATTGTAAAAATGGTTTTTTTGCATATAATAAGAAAAAATTATTTGAATTAGAAGTTGGTAGGGGCAGAGATAGAATTACTTTACCAAAATATATTGTAAAACTTTTAGAAAATGTATATACACCTAAAGGTAAATGGGTACTACAAATAAATAAAGGAGGAGTTTTTGATACTGGATATGAATTTGATAATGAAGGTAGAAGTTTATTGAATTATTTAAATACTAATTACACAGCAATATGTATATTAGTAAATTGGATAAATAAAGAAATAGTTGCTGGTAGAATTAGAGGATTCACACAACTTGATTTTTATCTAAGTTCTTGGCCACATGAACTTGAAAAATTAATGAAAATTTTAAATAAACATAAAGATATGATTTTTGATAAATATTCAGATGTTTTACCAGATATGTTAAAAGCTATGGATAAAACAAGTAAAATTGGTGATGCAGCTGAAAAAGAAACAGTTAAAAGATTGATGGATAAAGGAATAAGTGATATTACTCAATCAAAATTCGGTGAAACAAAAGACATGTGGAAAGGTGTGGATATAGTTTTTTCTTATGGGACACATAAAAACCAAACTATTCAAACTAAAAGTTTTACTAGAATGGATGAAACTGATACTCACTATATCTTTTATATTAATGGTATAAAACCTTATAAAGTAGATTATTTTTCTTTCTATAATGATAAAACCAAAAGATTTTATATGTTTACTAACTCTGATACTATTGAATTTTTAAATAAAAACAATGAAATAAAAATTCCTAAAGTATTAAAAAGAGATATTTAAAAATGATTTATAAGTTTATTGCCATCTAATTCCCAATGATCAACAACACCATTGTTGTATGTTACTGTAACAATATCATTATGTAAAGATATCTTAGCTTTATCAACTTGATCTATAGATTCTTCTAAGGTATAACCACCTTCAACCAATTCAAGAACTATTATTTTTTTTAAATTTTCATCATTATTTAAATAATGTAAATCTTCTTCTTCAAAGTCGAAGTCATCTTCAGTCCATTCAAATTCTTCATATAATTTTAAGTGTTTCATTATCTATTTAATATTTTTTCCAATTAGTAGGTTCGTGGAAAGGCCATTGTGATTCAAGTCTAAATACCTCTACTCCATCATTTCTAGTCTCAATTTCTTCTATTTTTTTATTACCCCATGTATGGTTATATATTTTTTTATGATATATACCATTCACTTCTCCTCTCATATATCCATTAACTGCCTTATATGACGTTTTAGTTGCAATATCTTCTTTACCAATAGGCAAATAAACTTCATATCCTACTTTAAAATCATTTTCATTTTCATCTTCTTCTTCGAAATCAAAGTCATTTTCATCAAAATCGAAATCTTCAAATAGTTTTATTCTTTTCATTTTATTTCATGTACAATTTCTGGATATACTTCTAAAACATTTTCATTCTTATCTTCATAAGGCACTTTATTTAGAATATATCTTAATGAATTCAACCATCCCAATGGTTTATCATCCATATTAACCACAACCCATGGCATTTTTGGTGTAGTCGTTTCTGCAAACATTCTATCAACATATGGTGTAAAATCATCCCATTTTTCAACAGCTCTTAAATCATTAGGACTAAATTTCCAATGTTTAATAGGACTAGCTTTTCTCTGATCAAATCTATTTAATTGAGTTTCTTTATTTATTGATAACCAGAACTTTATATGAATAATATCTTGTTCAGCTATTTTTTCTTCAAATGGAATAACATCTTTCATAAATTTTTCATACTGTTTTTCAGTACAATATCCCATAACAGGGTCATTTACAGCTCTATTATACCAACTTCTATCCATAAGAACCATCTGTCCTTCTTTAGGAAATACTTTTTCATATCTATGAAACCAATTACGTTGTTGCCATTTAGTTGGTATACCAAAATCTTGATATAAGATATTTCTTCCTAATGGAGCGGCAAAGAAATTCTTTAGTATAAATCTTGAAATTGATCCTTTACCACCTGTGTCCCTACCATCAAATGTGATAAGAATCTTTTTATTGTTTTCCTTAACCCAAAGTATCATCTTTGTTAATTCAGTATATAAAGCTGGTGATTCAGTATCCAATAAATCATATGAAGCTTTATTTCTAAATTTAGATTTAATCTTCTTAACTTCCTTAAATGCAGGATTTTCGTAATTTGTATAATCTTTATCAAATATCTTTCTATATCTACGTGGGATAGAATCTATATAATTATCAAAATAATTTAAAGCATCATCTTCAGATATTTTTATATGAACAAATAAAGATTTTAAAAACGCATTTAAATTCATTTTTTTAAATAAATCTTTATCTATATCTTTCTTTAATAATTCTCTTAATCTTTTTATATCATAATCTTTATTAAATTCATTCTTATATACATTAAATAAATTAGAAATTTCTTCTAATGTATAATCAACACCATCTAATTTATAATCATTCGTATCATCTGTTGATGTTGTTGTAAATCCTGGGTATATCCCTTCAAAAAATTTTAAATACTTCATAAAAAAAAATATATTTTTTTCTATATATTATTTTTTATGATCCAAATTTAGTATTCAAATTCTTGACCATCTTTATCCCAATCTATTTCTGGTAATATATTATATAATGATTCTTCTAATGACATATCACCATCATCAAACCAAACAACATGTAAAATTTTATATGGCCCGTCAAAGAAAACTATATCCACCAAGTTCATGATACCATAGGTATACTAAATCCACCTGGTGTTGGTTCTTTATAACCTTCTACTTCACTAAATTTTTTCATATTATTTAAATAATGGATGATTCTTTAATAATTCTTCATAAGTTGATTTAATACCTTCTTCAATTTCAATAGTGTGTTTCCAACCTAAATCGTTAATTTTAGATACATCAAGTAATTTTCTTGGTGTACCATCTGGTTTATCTGTATCCCATCTAATTTCACCTTCATAACCAACAACATCTTTAACAATTTCAGCTACCTGTTTAATTGTTACATCTACACCTGTACCTATATTAACATGTTGTTCATAATCTTCATAATTATTCATACAAAAAATTGCAGATTCAGCCATATCTTTTACATGTAAAAATTCTCTCATTGGACTACCAGATCCCCATAATTCCATAACTGGTTTATTTTCCTTTTTTGCATCGTGAAATTTTCTTAACATCGCTGGTAAAACATGAGACTTTTCCAAATCATAATTATCTGCAACTGAACCATATAAGTTAGTTGGCATCAATGATATAAACTTTGTTCCATATTGAAAATTATATTTATTACACATTGTTATACCAGCAATTTTAGCAATTGCATATCCATCATTAGATGTTTCTAAAAGTCCTGTTAATAAATATTCTTCCTTAATTGGTTGAGGACACATCTTTGGATAAATACAACTTGATCCTAAAAATACCAATTTCTTAACTCCATATAAATAAGAATAGTGTATAATATTTAATTGAATTTGTAAATTGTTATAAACAAATTCAGCAGGTGACATTGCATTTCCAACTATTCCACCAACTTTTGCTGCTGCAACAAATACATATTCAGGTCTTTGTGATTTAAAAAATCTTTTAGTCTTTTTTTGATTTCTTAAATCTAAACTTTTATACTTTGTATTATTACGATGTGGTCGTGTTATAATATTTGTATATCCCTGTTCTTTTAAAGTCTTTAGTATTTCACTACCTACTAAACCATTATGTCCAGCTACAAAAATTTTACTATCTTTTTTCATATTATTTATTTATTTTTATTTTTCCAAATCTACTTGATGGTATCTTTGATGCATATCTTAATTTTTTATGAAAGTATTCAATTATATTTGATTCTTCTATTGTAGGTGTTTGTTCTGCAACAATATATGGCATGTATACAAAACCAGGTTCACCAACTATATCATAAGATGGTACTTTTTGAATAGTGACTTTACCACCACTTGGTAGTTCACATTCAAAATCTTCATCCTCAAATGGGAAATGTTCATTAATCATATTTTTTAATCTTTTTCAATTCTTTATTTAATTCATCTTTGAAATTTCTATTTAAAAAGATAATATCATTTTCTTTCAAATTTTCTCTTTCAATTAATTCATAACCATTAATTTTTTCTTTCGGTCCTTTATTACCCTTTTTACCCCAATACCATTGTGGTATTCTATGTTCATTTTCAAAAAAGAAAAACCACCTATCTAAAGATGTAGATTTATCAATGTTCTTATCATTGAAAAATTGTCCAATCTTTGGAAATTTACGTGAAAACTTCTGATTTATAATAAAGAAATTCTTTTCCTTATCTTCATCAGTTACTTCCCAGTACTTTCTTTTATTGTGGAATATACAATCTACTATTTGTTTAAAATCCATTAAAACTTTCTAAATATATTTTTTTATGTTTATCAGATTTTTTACCAATAAATTGAAAACCACCTGATCCTTTTTCACCCAATTCTATATAATTTTCATCAGATAACAATTCTACTATCAATTGTCTTTCAGTAGTTAATTCATCTCCCAAATTCATTAATGTTCCTGCACAATTTAATTCTGCTAATCTTTCAACTAATAGTTGAATCTTTTTTTCTGGTGGAGCGTTCTTTATTTCATCTTGTCTATCTTTTATCTGTTTAGCATAAGGATGTTTCCACCCATCCATACTATTCTCTACTTTATAAAAATCAAATTCATGTTTATATAAAATTTTATCTTCGTCAATACTATAATGATTTATCTTATAAATATCAATTACATTTTTATATGAAAATCCAGTTACTTGTTTATGGTATCTCCATTTCGTATCAGAATAGTTTCCTATTTTTATAAATACATGTTTTGTTTTTTCATTCAATATCCAAATAAACCCAACATGTTTTTTAGTGTAAAGTTTTTCTTTCAATGTAACACATACATAATCACCTTTTTTTAAATCTTTAAAATCTATCATTGTATTGTTATATTTAAATTTATTGTTTCAATTTTATTTACAGGATTTAAATATATATCTATCTTATTACTATTATCCCATTTAACATCATAATCTGTTATAACATTATATTTCATGTATGATTCACAAACATCTCTCAGATCATCGAGAGTTTCAAAATATGAATTATGATCATTAGCACAATCTTGTAATTCGTTTTTTAGTTCATTTAAAGAATAATCATTTTCATTCCATTCTTCATCGTTCCAATCGTTAAAAATATCATCTATGTCTTTCATATTATTTATATATGTTATTTATAAAAATGTTTTTATAAAATAAAAAAAACCCACTAAAAATTTAGTGGGTTTTTTTAATGGTCCTAATCGTCTTTTTTCTTATCTTTTTTGATCAAATATTCTATGTATTCTGATCTCGATAACTTTATCTGTTCCAAGTATTTATCTAAATCATTACACAAATCTTCATTAATTGTTAGATTAACTTGAATTTTCTTATTTTCTATCTTTGGTCTTGCCATAATTATTATATCATTAAAATGGAAAAAGTTGATATTTTTTCATTACTATATACTTATAAAACAATGATAAAACAATGAAAAAGATGAGAACAAAAAAGAATATATCTGTTTCTCTAAATCCAGATATATATGATTACTTGGATAATATAGACAATAAATCTAAATATGTAGAGTATCTTATATATCAGGATCTTATGAAAAATAGTAATGTTGAAAATAAAATACTAATTCACCATGATTGTTGATAAATATACAGAATTGATGGGAAATGCTAAAATTTTCAAATATTATAAAAATAAAGGTTATGATATTAAATGTGGTGAATACTTTAAAGTGAAAGTTAATGATTTAACAAAAGGAAGTCATAAAGAAATCTTATGTAAATGTGATATTTGTGGAATAGAAAAATATGTTAAATATTTAAACTATAATAATTATCTTAAAAGAGATCCTAATAATCAATATACTTGTAAAATTTGCAATCTTAAAAAAAGAGAAAAAACAAATTTAAAAAAATATAATGTTAAAAATATATCCCAAACCAAAAAAGCAAAAGATAAGAAGAAAAAAACAATGAAAAGCAATGGGACAATATTTTTCTTATCAAATAAAAAAGAATATAAGAAAAAAATGTTAAAATTATATGGTGTTGGAAATCCATCACAGCATAAAGACATTCATTTGAAACAACACAGTGGGTACATACTTAAACATTATAATGGATTATATTATAGAGGTAGTTATGAAAAAGATTTTATTGACCATTGTATAGAAAAAAATATTAAAATTGAAAATTTTATTGGAACAATTGATTATATTTTTGAAAATAAAAATAAAAAATATTTTCCTGATTTTTTTATTAAAGATTTGAATCTTGTTATTGAAATAAAATCAAGTTGGACATTTGAAGTAGAATTAGAAAAAAATCTACAAAAAGAAAAATCCACTAAAAATAGTGGATTTAACTTCTTATTTATAATCAATAAAGATTATGAAATATTTAATGAAATGGTGATAAATATTAATCACCACTAGAAAAATCGAAGAAATCGTCCATTGATTCATCATCATCATCTAAAGAAATATTAGTTGGTGATTCTTTAGCACTTTTGATAGATTCTTCTGCAAAATCTATATCTTCACCTGAAAGCACAGCTATTATTTTCTCTACTTTTGAATTTGTTTCATCGTCCCATTCTTTTGCGATATGATCTTCAAGATTCACATTATCATCTCTTCCAAGAAGAGTTTCTTTGATTTTAGCTTGCCATCTTTTATCAGAAATTTTACCTTCGTCATCAACTTGAACTTCAACAAATTTTTGAGTTTTTTCGTTGAAAATTTTCATTGGTGATTCACCAAGAAATTGACTAAATTCATAAGTTGGTAACGCTTTGTTACTACCTGTTCTAGTTTTTTCCTTAATTATTAATCTGAAATCTTTGCCATTTACAAAATCGAAAACATTACATTTGTTTCCAGTTAGTTCACCTTTTCTTTCGGCTTCAATTTTTTCTTTAATTTGATAACCGTATGAATAAATCATAACTTTACCCACTAATTCTGGGTTTTGTGTATCTTCCATAATCATTACATAACTGTAATACTTAGTTGATCTTCCGATTAAATCGGCTTTTTCAACATCAGCTTGATTATTAGATTTTGCTAATTTCCAATAAAATGTGCATAAATCACATTTTGGGGAATTATTTTTACCACATTCGTAATAACCTCTTAAATCTGAGTGGTTTGGTAGGTCAACATAATGAATATGTTTTTCGATAGCTGCAGGTCCAATCTTACCTTCTCTTGATAAATTTCTTAGAAATCTGATTGTAGCTTTGTATCCTTCACGAGCGTCTTTCGCTTGTTCTAGTGATGGTCTGTAAATTCCATCTAAGTTTCTCTTTTCTTTATTTAGAAAGGATAATTCTTCTTGTTGTGACTCTTCTGTTCCGTCAAATAGGAAACTGTCGTCTAGGTACTCTTTGTCATTTGCCATAAAGCTTTTTAATTTTTTTTTGATGAAAGTTAATTTAATTTAATTGCCTTCATTGATTTTTATTTTACAATATTTAAGCTTAAAATTGTCTTTATTGTATATCGTCTTATTCTAAAAGTTTAAAAAAATATACATAATTATATAGTAATTTTTACTGGTCCCCTTTTATAAAATCAAGAATTTCTTCATCACCAAAGTAAGTCATAATCTTCTTTTCATAAGATTTGTCCTGTTTGATTTTATCTCTTAATGTTTCATTTATTACTTCGGAGAAAAAAGTTGTATCTTCATCTAAATATTTAATATCTTCTTTTCTAATTTTTGTTTTAGCAACATCTTTAATATTAATACAAAATTTGTTATATGATTCAAATTCCTCAAAACCAAATTTATGTAAGATATTGTCAAAATTGTTTTTATATTTCATTAAATCTTTATAATTATCAACGAAATTTTCATCCATTTTGTCTAAAATTTTATTCATTTGTTTTACCATATTTTTTATTTTTATCATTTACCATACTAGCTGATATTATACCATAAACAAGAAAATATTTATCATTCATAAGATCAATTGATGGGTCTTTTTCTATTATAGATATACATTTTTCGATATATTCTTGACAATATGTATTATAGTCATATTGAAATTCAACATTATATTTAACAAATAATTCGTTTAATTTGTCGATTGTTTCCTTAAAAAAATCATATTTTTCTACAAAAACTGTTGATAATCTACTTTGAATCATATCCTTTTTTTCATCAATAGTCATTTTAAGGATTTATTTTTTTTCTTTATATATTATTTTCTAATTGATAAGTTTTTATATATAGAAATAAATAAAATAATTTATAATGCCAGATAGAATAGATATTATATTAAATAATGAAAATAAAACAGAATATTTATTATCAGCTAATGCAGTAGAATTAATGCCATCTATATCTGAACACTATGGATATATTCAATTAAATACCAAAGTTAATTCAAATTTAAATGTTGGGGATATTGTATATATCTGTGCTTTATCTGGTGACACTGGTGTTGAATATTCTTTAACCAATTATGTCCTTGATAATGTCATTGAACTTACAGGTTGTACAGATTGGTATTATCACCCAAATATGAAAGGATATACAATTATAAAAACTGATAATAAAACGAATTCTTTAGTGATAAATAGAAGGTATGAAACTAAATTTGATAATAGACAAATTTTAAATCATTACTTAACAAAGATATATGTTAATAATCAGGATATTACAGGAGGATATGTAGATGGTGTGGTATTTAAAAATGTCATTATGAATCAACCAACTGGTGATACAGCTATTGATATTTTTTTAATTCAAGCAATCGTTTTATCAGGAACTTCAATGAAATTTATAAATTTCAATGATAAATTTGATAGTAATTATATATCTTTAAATACATCATCAGATTATTCTACTAACATAAGTAATAATAATAAGAAATATAGTTATCAAATAATCAAAAATCAATTTATATCTGGATCAACAATTAATAATGGATGGTTTTATGACTGCACTGTAACAGATTGTATTATAAATAATGGTTCATTTTCTAATTGTTTAATTTCAGGTGGAACAATTAATAATGGTAGTTACAGTGCAACAACTATTAGTGAAACTACTAATTGGTTATATGGAATATGGTATGATGGAACTTATAGTTTATCAACATGGATAAATGGTGTATGGAATAGTGGAGAATTTAGTGGTAAAGATTGGTTGAATGGAACTTTCAATAATGGAACATTTACTGGATCAACTTGGAGAAATGGTGTATTCAATGGTGGAACATTTACAAATTCAATATGGTCAGGTGGGACATTTAATAATTCATACTTCTATAATTCAATATGGTGGGATGGAATTTTTAATGGAAATACATTTTTTATTAGTAATTGGTACAATGGAAAATTTTATTCTGGTGACTTCATAACATCA
>Ga0210003_1003487_pt1 | contig 12771 bp, 23 predicted proteins | sample LantaG_FD_182804 | JGI IMG/M metagenome (GOLD analysis project Ga0210003, IMG submission 182804) | Deep subsurface microbial communities from Baltic Sea to uncover new lineages of life (NeLLi) - Landsort_02402 metaG (SPAdes) (version 2) | ecosystem: Environmental > Aquatic > Marine > Oceanic >... | reverse complement strand
CTTTATCTTAATGTGACTATCAATAACCTTTACTACAAGGACGCGTTCCTTACGACTCATAGCCAGACGACGGCATATCTTCTCTGCCATGATAGCGCCTTGCCTGTCATGTCCATGGAAGTTATAACCACCCTCGTCATTTACTCCACGAGTCTTCATCTTACCAATGTCATGAAGCAGTGCAGTGAATCTAAGTAGAGGGTCCGGAGTAAGTTTACACATGTTCTCTACAACATCCAGAGTATGTTCCCATACATCCTTAGTATGCCACTTACTCTTCTGAGAGAATCCTACCTCAGCATCTACTTCAGGCATTACCTGTTTCATAATACCAGTGGTCTGCCATAGTCTCATTCCCTCAACTACACGTTCCGGATCTGCAGACAGAGTCTTAAACAACTCGTCTCTCACCCTTTCACGAGATAGCTTCTTCATATGTGGAACCAGCTGCTTAATAGTAGAAAGGATCTTAGGATCTAAAGAGAAACCAAGGATGGTAGCAAAGCGTATAGCTCTGAGCATACGAAGATAGTCTTCATGAAACCTGTCTTCTGGTTTACCTACACAGCGTATGATCTTATTCTTTATATCTTTCTGGCCACCGAATGGATCTATTATCTTTTTAGTTGTAGGATCATATGCCATGGCGTTCATAGTGAAGTCTCTTCTCGGGAGATCTTCATCCAGGGACTTAGTATAAACAACTGTGGCATGTCGCCCGGTGTGTTCAGTATCTCTCCGGAAGGTGGTTACTTCGTATGGATGGTGATTGATCATGACAGTCACTGTACCATGCTGCTCTCCAGTCCGGATGACTTTAGGGAACAGGTTAACTACTTCTTCAGGTAGAGCAGAAGATGCTATGTCAAAGTCCTTAGGTTTCTTACCCAGGACCATGTCTCTAACTGAACCACCTACAATGTATGCCTGGAAGTTGTTCTTCCTGAGGACTTCAATAACGTAAGTGGCTTCTTCTATAGAATCACCTTTGGTAAGTACCGTAGGTTTATCTTCTATGCCTTCCAGGAACTCTTCCAGTTCTACAAGAGAGGAGAAGGATGCGATAGTTTTATCGTTAACCTTTCCTTCCTTAGCTAGATGATCAAAGTCTGAGACAGCGTCTCTGAGCTTTTTAATAAATGGCTTCTTTCTCTCGTAGGTTTTGAACTGCCTGTCTCTTTCATTCACGTACTCTGATACTATCCATTCAAAGTACTTAGCTGATTCTTTATGTGTGGGATCAAGAACAAGAAGGTTAGTGAACTCAATCAGGTCAATAAGACCTAGCTCCATATAATTCTTCTTAACAGACTCCTGGCTTTCTTCCAGGACAGATTCTGATGAGGACTTATCTTCTTCTACCCATTCCTTTATAAGAGCATCAGCAAATTTTCTATACTCAGGCTTGTCATCAGGCTTAATCTCAAGCTTTCCTTCCAGGAAAAGTCCTAGGCATCGTACTGCATCTTTATCAAAGTTAGCTGGGAACACCCCAATGTCTAATGGAATATCTTTTAGCCTAACATTCTTTATTTTGTTTACATGCTGATATGGAATTCCAGCTTCATAAGAATTGTTAGCTGCTAATAGGTATTTACCTTCTATTTCACACTTCAATTCAACTGGAGTGTCATACCACATGTATGTACGGCTGGCATAGTATTGAACTCTAGACACATATGCTGGGTGCTCACTAGTAGAAGGATCAACGTCAGGATGTATCTGTATTCCTAGTCCACCACGTTCTAGTCTGTAGCCTTTACTCTTTCCAGACAGGAATGCCTGTAAAAAAGACTTTCCCCCACCATGATAACAATAGTATGTTGTGTCAGATTCGTTCCCATCTTTCTTAGCTTGTGTCTCTTCAAAGTCTGGCTCCTTATAATAAGAAGACTTTTCTTTATCAGATGACACAGAGACTAACCAGTCCTCATAACTCTTATGACCTTTTGTATCAGACATCTCGTTTGTTATTTCTATCCAGCTAGTAATGTTCTCATCACGTAATCCTGACACCATGGCTAGCCAGAGCATAGCAACTTGCGATTTGTTCCAGGGGCAAACCGGACCAAGCTGTGTTCGAGCCTTGATCAGAACCTCATCCCCACACACCTTAAACGTCTTTCTATCCCACGGCTTAAACTTAATAGAAGTCTCTTCCTCTTTCTCTGCTTCCATCAACTCCATAGGCCTTTCTTCAGTCAGATAGTCATACACATCCTGGGGCCATACTTCTTTATATGCTCCAGTCTTATCTGAGAACCCGATTGCCCTGGCTACAAATCCACCACAGGAGGTTCCTGACTTAAGCTCAGACTTTATTCTATCAGGATCTACATGCACATTCTTGATAAGGATAACGTCATCCTGCTTATGAGTGAACTGACTTACTGGAGTTACCGCATACTTCCCGTGATCAAATAGCTCATAGACATTACCGTCATACACTAATCCAGTATGCCAGAACTTTCCTTTAACGGGTTTTGGATTTCCTGTGGTTACAGGATAGAAAAAGATGTCAGCCTGGTAATCATTTCTATCGGCCTTCCCAACCTTAGCGGTAACTTCACGTATAGCTTCACCCAAGTGCATGCCATATATCTCCTTATAACTTTCTTAATATAATACTCTCATATATCAATTATTGTGTTTGGAGTTATCCTACATAAATAGTGTGTGGTCGTTGGTCATGTGCCCCGTAGTACCGAAAGCTGGGTGACATACAGCAGGGGCAGCGTCGATGCCCATTACTAAAAAAGCTCACTCCTAGATAATAATGCTGAGCAGTGTGCACACACAATTGAATAGTGCGCCTTAAATTTGATCTTCTTCATTGTGTGTTACCTACAGCACACAGATAACCTTTATAGCATGAGTGAGACGGATCAAAGTATTTAATGTATGTGCCTAAGGACATGCATATGGCTGAGTCTATAAATAGGAATCCTTTTCGACAGTGTGGGCACACTAGCAAAGCCTTCCTAATTGATATGAGATCTCGTTCAGCCAGCTTAGCTGAACAATCCCTACATGTAATACAAGTGCCGACCGTGAACGTTATTGCCAAACATACTCCCAAAAATGTAGTGGGTCCGGTTATGTAGTGTATAACAAACTGTAGTCTATTGTCAAGTAGACTACATAGGATAAGGGGCGGCCCCGAAGGACCGCCCCCTTTAGTAGATGATGTTAGTTTATTTGTATTGATAGTCCGAACTCTTTTTCCGCAGTGATCAGGATCAAAACTGAATAGTCCCTTAGGCATTTATCTCCTCCTCATTGGTCTTCCCTGATACCCTTAGCTGTCATGTACAACTATGATCTCAACACCCTCAAGATCTTTAATAAGATCTTCATAAGTTGGGTAGGTACTCATCATCTCCTGTTTAACTTCTTCCCAGGACATACCAAGTTTCTTAAATGCATACTTGTAAACATCCCAGATAGAAGCGTTTGCCATCTGACATATCGGGCATAGCTCTGTAGGAACAGAATAATAATCTGCCTCACTATCCCAGTCCATATACTCATCCCAGTCTTGAATCAGTTTCAGCTCAGTCAGCTTATTTTGTCTATCCTGTTCTGAGAACCACTCCGTCAATTCATAGTTCTCAGTTTCCACGATCTTCCTGGCGATAAGAACCTCTAAGATCTCATCAGGTTTTTCCAGTTCTGCGGATTCATCAAAGATATGATCCCGCTCACATCTTTTTAGACCACAGTCACTAAGGCAGAGATCCATTCCAGAGAGTATGTTTCCAGTGGCACTAATAACAAAACTTGACGAACTTGAATTTGCTACAAATCCTAAACGTATCTTCATATTATGTACCTATCTCCTTTTCAGTAGATTCTTCTTTTCCTTTGTTGTACTGCTGGATTGCCCATACGATGGCATAACAACACCAGATGTACCTGAAGGTATATTCATTACAGTTCACTTCCCAGAAGTCTGTGAACTCAAAACAAAAGCCATCCTTATCATACCTAAACTGCGTAGCTCGATCATACGCCTCAATGGCATCTCGTTCTGAGGAGCCAAGGTCATTAGCAAGTACCTCTTCTTCTATCTGCTCCCAGCATTCTTTCTTAAGCCTACTGTCCTCATCCCCATCTTCCCAGAAGTTATCGAAGTGGTCCTTTACAGCCTGGCTAAAACGAGTAGGAGAAAACTCAGTAACCCCACTCACTCTATCCGTAGCTACCAATTTCTCACTCCAATATCCTGGGTTGATCTCTAGCTTTTCTTTGTTAAATGTATCAACAAAGAACTCAAACATACTCTGGATGCGACAGAAGGTATAGCATCCCATGTCACCACAGATAGTCAAGTACCCTGGCCAGGTGATTACATCAAAGCTGCTATACACTGAGCCGCCCTTACTACAACTAAGATGACGATAGAGCCCCTCGTCTTGCAGGACTTGCATAGTATGGTCTTTGGTTTCTTCCAGAAATCTTTCTTTTATCTTGTCACGATCCATAAATTCTCCTCATTTGAAAATAGATTCATACAACAATTTAGTGTTAGTAACTTCATCGCCTCGCACTGCTTCTACTAACTCGTTGAATATCCTATCTACGTTAGGGTAACTATCTACTCGAGTACCTTTCCTGATTGCTTCAGGATAACCGAGAACAGCTGAGTTAGTAATCTCATGCTCTACTCTTGCAGCTAAAGCTTGTCTAAACAGCTGCACCCATGATGAGTGTAGTAAGATAGTACCAGGGTTCATAACTCTGTCTTTATCCATATGTTCTCCTTATTTAATGATTGTTCCTTTCCTGTGAAACTTAGGTACGTGGTCTTCCGGAGATATTATCGTTCCATCAATGATATAAATATAGGCAAGTATATCATAAAATTCCTGGTGTATCTCTCTAGCAGTCATAGTCTTCACAGCCCACTCATCATGATCTGGAGAATAAACAACTATATAAGTCTTGTCACTATCCAGGTCAAGCGTTACCAACCTTAGAGTGCAGATAGAACTTTACTAAGTCTGATCTTCCTCCCAGAACAGCATCAAGAAGATTGTTATCAGCTTTTGATAGACCACGCAACATACACAGGCACCTCCTTTATTTCTTTCTCATCGCGTCCTCTAGTACTTTTACTATCTTTTTATTTTCATTTGCCTCTTTATGAATACGAATGTACAAAGGGAGGTCTGCCCCATAGTTATCCTTAAAGTTAATGTCTGCTCCTGCATTAAGTAAAAGACTAACTATTTCTGTGCCTCTACCTTTAGGAGGATAACAAATAGCATAAAAAAGAGCAGTTCTCTTTTGTGTATCCTCAGCATTAATGTTTGCTCCTGCATTGAGAAGAAGCTTTACTATTTCTATATTCCTGCTACATTGAATAGCATTCATTAAAGCAGTTTCTCCACCCTCGTACACAGAATTAGGATCAGCTCCTGCAGTAAGTAGGACTTTCACTATCTCTGTAAAACCACACCGGGAAGCAAAGATAAGGGCACGGACCTCATATCCTATGTAACTACCCACAGCATTAACATCTACTCCTATACGAATATAGAACTTTACCTGATCGACCTTATTGGACTTGATGGCTAAAAAGAAATCTCTGGTTAAATCATTCATCTTTTGCTCCATACTGTCTTAAGATAGATGCTAGCTCCTCATCTCTATAGATGAGTGCCCATGTAAGGGCAGTTCCAACTCTTCCACGTATGTTAGGATCTGTTATACGTGGGCTAATGTCCGCTCCACGTATGTTAGGATCTGACCCTGCGTTAAGTAGCACCTTAACTATCCTAGTATTTGCATTGTGGACAGCGTGTATGAGGGCGGTGCCCTGATCATAGTCCTGTATGTTTGGGTCAGCCCCATGAGCCAGTAGAAGACGTACAATATGTATACGTTTGTTGTATGCAGCAAGCATTAGAGCAGTCCACCCATCATTCTTTTGGAGGTTTACGTCAATTCCCCTCTTAAGCAGAAGCTTTACTAAAACAATATGACCACCTGCAGAAGCCTGCATAAGAATAGACCATCCATCATCATCCTTAGCGTTAACATCTGCTCCTAGATGAAGATAAAACTTAACCTGGTCTATTTTATTATGTTTGGCAGCTTCAAGGAAGTTTTCGTTTAAATCATTCATTATAATACTCTCCCCCATGTTCCATTAGAAGTTCTACTATTTTTGTAAACCCCTGATCAGAGGCAAACTCAAGAGCAGTCCAGTTCTCTTCTTCCATAACATTAACATCTGCTCCTGCAGCAAGTAAGACTTTTACTGTCTCTACACATCCATATTCGCAAGCATGCATAAGGGCAGTCTCACCGTGTCTATTCTTAAAGTGAATATCTGCTCCTGCGTCTAGTAACAGGGTTACTATGTCTACGCGGCCATGCCAGGAAGCAAACATAAGAGCAGTCCGTCCAGTATGGTCCACAGCACTAACATCTGCTCCTGCGTTAAGTAGGACTTTCACTATCTCTGTAAGACCATTCTGGGAGGCAAGGGTAAGAGCATACCAAGGATCCCCGCTCGTATCCTCAGCGTTAACATCTGCTCCTACATGAAGATAGAACTTTACCTGATCGACCTTATTGGTTCTGATCGCTAAAAAGAAGTCTCTGTTTAAATCGTTCATTTTTCTGCCTTCACTGCTCTTATCAGCTTTGCTATTTTTTTACACTTAAACACAGTAGCGTACATAAGGGCAGTCATATCCTTATCGTCCTTAATGTTAACATCTGCTCCTGCATCAAGTAAAAGCTTTACGATGTGCACAGGCCTATATCGAACTGATGAAGCATTTAGAACTGCGTACATAAGGGCAGTCATGCCACTATCTGTCTTAATGTTAACATCTGCTCCTGCTGCAACTAAGAGGTTTATTGTAGGAGTACGCGCAGTGCCTCCACCTATAATGGCATGTATAAGAGCTGTCCTTAATTGACAGTCCTGAGCATTAACATCCGCTCCTGCATTGAGAAGAAGCTTTACTATATCTACATACCCCCGTCTAGATGCAATCGTAAGACTAGTGTACTTAGCATCGACCTTAGCGTTAACATCTGCTCCTTTAGCTAGTAGTAACTCTACTATCTCTATATAGCCTCTTATAGAAGCAATAAAAAGAGCAGGCCCCTCATGACCATTTTTAGGATTAGGATCCACTCCTAGATGTAAGAAAAATTTAACCTGGTCAGCACTCCCACGCCTAACTGCCTCAATGAGCTCTTCATTACTGCGAAGAGAGGATACAGTTTCTTTCTTATCCACGGCGGCCTCCTAGCTATTTTTCTTTCGTGCATCCTCAAGCTCAAGCATAACGGATAAGCTATACATTAAGCTCTCTCCATTATCGCCATCTCCCCCACTCTTCCAGTGAAAGTAGTCATCACAGAAGGTGAAGTCAGCATCCATAATCAACGTAAAGATTCTCTTGGCTTCTGGGTGATGTGGGATGCCCTTCTCCCATCTCTTGTTCACATCCCACTCGATCCCATTCTTCTCGCACTCTTCTCTTATCTCTTGTATTTGTTCTCTTGAAACAAGCATTTACCCTCCTCAGGATCTAAAGGCGACCTTATTAGTTAAGTTCACAAAACCCGATAAGATCCACCATAAAACATTTATCATCTATTTGGATGACATCACCAACGCTCATGGACGTATGTGCTAGGCATTTCTCCTGTATCAACTCTCTGGCTTCACCATTAGGACTCCACTGCTCGCCTTGGAAATCGTAATACAGTTTGCGAAGGTTATCCTCCTCAGACTCAAACTCTTTCAGCAGTATGTGCGTGTTTTCTAAAGTACTCGGGGAGAGTGTTATTCCCTTAGTGGTGGACCAGGCTCTACCCATCCGTAACTCACGACCATATTCTGGCTTAACGTACCAGATCTTTATGTTTGGCATTAGTCCTCCTTAGCTAGTTGTCGAAAAAGAAAACGAACCTTGCCTGGTCTCCCTGATACCCAGCGTTTAGGAGAATGGGAACATATGTCTCAAACAAGGCGTCCGCATCATTTGATATGACTGGCGCCTTTGGGATAGTCTTACCTATGATGCTAGCTAGGCCTAAAACCTCATCCAAGGTAACCCAGCTGTGTGAGTGCCCATCACGCCCCATCATTCCGGATGCTACAAGAGGTAAGGGGGACACATCCTCTGGGAGTCCTCGTGGGTCTGCTATCTGGAACTTGGAGCTGCTCCTTACCCCAGCCAAATGCCCGAACAGTTCGTAGTCTCTCCAGATCAGAACGCTGTACTTTTCCTCTGTACCCATATATGGATACTCTCTGAAAAGCATGTCTTTAGGGTTTATCCCAGCATAAGCATATTCTTCTAGCTGACCCTCGTAGGTCTCAAAGACAGGGAAATCCGTGGGAGAGCGATGTATGTTTAGTGCATATGGCATCTTCATCGCCTTCCACCATCCGGACTTCTTATCATAAACCTCAACAAACATGTGAATATCACACCCCACGAATATCCTCCTTTAAGCTGTCTATGGCTACCTGACGAAGAGTCTCACTCTTTGCAGAGCATACTATCATCTTTAGTTGTGCCTGGCCGCTTTTACTAGTAGAAAGTTTCCTGACTAAAGCTTTAGTCTTTTCTAATGTAATGAAATTCGATAGCACGTCTGCTTTCCTCTTATAAGGCTGCGGGTCCTGATAGGGCTCTACTCCCGCTGAATACAACCTAACGAGGGCCTTAGCTATAATGCTTACCGGGACATCATGTATCGTTTCTGGATCCAGACGTCTGAACCCACAGGCAACAACTAAGATGTCTTCTGACTCCAGCCAGCCCATATCCTTCCAGTCACACACATACTCGTAGTACTCAAACTGGAATGCCCAGTTGCTAGCTTTGACTCGTTCTTTATCAGCAAAGTTTGTTCTCAAGTACTCTTCAAACTCTAATCTTATTGGTATCTTTTCTTTAGAATTCACTTAGCTCTCCTTTTATGGTTTTTCACGCCTTGCTTCCTTCTTTTAAGATGAGCACTGATCATTTGATAAATCTCGGGATGGTTTGCTTTGGCCAGAGCATTGGCACTGCTTCCATCCCATAAAGGTGCTAGTGGGTTAGCTCCTGCTTTTAAAAGTATTTTGACTTTCTCTATATCATCATTCACCACTGCGTGTATAATAGCGCTGGCCATCCCACGCCCAACCTTGTTCACATCCGCTCCTCCTTTAATTAAAAGAGTAAGCATGTCCAGATCACCCTGCCAGGCAACCCAGGCAATCATTGACAAGTCCCCGGCACCAACAACCCTAAAGTGTTTACAGCCATCAGTAGGATCACCATTAATATTGACAACCCCACATTGGATCAGGAACCTGACTGTTTTAAGATCATTGGCCACAACCGCTGCTGCTAAGTCATTAAACACTGTGGTTTGTGAAGAGCTCATTCTATCTTTTTCTCCTTCTTCACAAGATCCTCAGCTGTCATTGCCTGTGCTTTTGCTATACAATCAGGATTATCATTACAGTAGGAGACGTTTTGGATGACCTGTATCCCAAACTCCTCGGTTCTGTCAATCTTCTTAACATCGACTTCTTTGAACATTCGTGTCTTTCCACATATCTGACATGTGGTTTTCCATTCATCAATTGGAAGATTCATTAGCATTCTTCTCCTTTATACGTTTGATCTCATCCCTTAGAAAGTCGTATGCGTCTTCTCCAGCGCTACGTGCGAAGTCCAGTGCTGTTCGACCAAGGTGCCCCTGGTTCGTTGACTTTGCATCTGGGTTCGCTCCAGCCTCAAGCAGTATAGTTACCTTATCAAGATCCTCCGTCATAGCAGCACACATTAGTGCGGTGTGCCCCATAGGACCTGTTAGCTCAAGGTTGGCTCCGGCTTCAATAAGGAATTTCAAAATGTTGACATCCCCTAACCATCCGAAAAAAGCAATTGTTGACATGCGAGAGGGCCCCTGACCAAAGAATGCTTCTACGTCTGCGTTAACATTTGCTCCACAGCGAATTAGAAAGGCTGCTGTTTTAGAATCCGAATTACAAAGAGCCTCCATGAGCTCCGTATCAAGGGTTGCTTGACTAGCTTTCTTCTCTGACATTAGTTACCTCCATAGACTATGAATTCGTCCATTTAATATACTTTTCATCAATGCCCAGGTCCTTAGTAATGAAATCGTACAGATCAAAGTTGTCCATTGAGCAGTAGAACTCAATCTTAGTTGAGTCTTTGAGAAGGGGTGACCAGCTCCAGGTTTCGTTAGCGGGTAACGTGCTTATCTTGTCTATTATCTGCTGTACCTGACCATATGTCAGATTGCGTGCATTCAAAATAAATGAAGAAGAGCTTGAATTTGATACAAAACCATTACGTACTTTCATGGATCCTCCTGTTGTTCCTTATTTGTTTCTTCTTCCTGGCCTTCATCATCATCAGCTACCAGGTGCCCATATTTCCTTTCTTCTTCTTCCGTAAATCCATACACTTCTTTGTACCGCTTAGGGTAATGATGTAATGTACACTTTTTGTCCATCTCATTGCTACCTACCCCTTTTCCAACATTGTAACTTATCCACATCAGGAATATTGTAATGATAACGTACATTTAAGCCTCCTAGTTACGTCATATTCATTCTTTTGCTCCATATTGTTTTAGAAGCTCAGCAATTTTGTTATGGGGATACTCCCTCTGGCGTACGTTATCATTCATCCTAGTGGTAATCCTAGAAAGTGCCGTTCTTTTAGTGGTGGTAGTTGCGTGGACGTCAGCTCCTGCTTCAAGCAAAAGTCTTGTCACCTCTATTTCTCCTAAATAGGCAGCTCTCATAAGAGGGGTATGCCCAGTATTGCTACTGGTGTTAACATCAGCTCCCGCTTTTACTAAGAGTCTTATTATCTCCGGGCACCTATTTATCTCCGGGCACCTATACCAAATCGCTTCCATCAAAACGGTACACCCAGTCTTATCTTTAGCCTCAATATCAGCCCCTAGATGAAGAAAGAACTTCACTTGGTCCGTCTTGTTACTCATAACAGCATTAAATAAATCTTGATCAATACCTCTCATTCTTTCGCTCCATACTGTATTAATAGTTTTTCTATTGCATCGTGCCCATTCCACTTAACATGTGAGAGAGGGGCCTCACCCTTGTAGTTGATAACATTAGGATCTGATCCTGCTTCAAGCAGCAGCTTGACCACGTCTGTCCATCCATACCAGGAAGCCCGTATTAATGCAGTATATCCATGGTCATTTGTGATAGCAACATCAGCCCCTGATCTTAGCAGTATATCTACAAGCTCTGTTCTTCCATCCCAAGCAGCTCTCATCAAAGCGGTGTTCCCAGTTTCATCTTGATAGTTAACATTGGCCCCTAGGTGTAGATAGAACTTAGTCTGATCAATCTTATTGTAGATAGCAGCCTTAAAGAAGTCTATGTCAAGGTTACTCATAGGTTGCTCCATATTTTTTTAGAAGAGTTACCATGTCTGGGAAGTCATTCCAACGTGCCAGTATAATCGCATTTCGCTTCATCTCATTTTGTAGGTGTATATCGACACCAGCATCAAGTAGGCACTGTGCCACGTCAATGTAGTTGTTAGCAGCAGCTATCATAAGAGCAGTCCATCCATCGATATCCTGTACGTCTAGATGTGCCCCAGTCCTAATAAGAAGCTTAGCTATTTCACTATGATTATAGGACACAACCTTAGTAAGTAATGACCTTCCGTACTCGTCCCTTGTATTAATATCTGCTCCTGCATGGATGTAAAATTTAACCTGATCCAAATTATTTCTAGTTACCGCATCAAAAAAGTCTTGGTCAATAGGTCTCATTACTTTCCCCCATAGCATTTTATGAGTCGTACCGACCGTATGTTCTCCATCTTACGTGCAATGGTGAGTGCCGTCTCACCATACGTAGTTTTAGTGTTAACAGCGGCCCCAGCCTCAAGAAGAGTATTTACCACTACTACTTGATCATTAGAAGCAGCATACATTAAGGCTGTATTACCATTATCATTCTTAGCATTAATGTCTGCTCCTGCAGTGAGTAGTACCTTTACAAGGTTTATATGTCCGTGGTAAGCAGAAACCATAAGAGGTGTGTTTCCGTATATGTTCTTAATACTAGTGTCGGCCCCGGCATGGATATAAAACTTCACTTGGTCTACTTTATTAGACCTTACCGCATCAAAAAAGTCTTGGTTAATAGGCCTCATCCTCATCCTCTTCTTCAAAATAGTTTTTCTTGATAGATTCCAAAATGCCTTTTGCCTGGCAGATGCTCTCACACCTGATCCTTAAAAGAGTGCTAGGGGATATTACATTAATGCTCGCCTCAGCCTGAAGGATGCAAGACCCCTCCAACACCAGCATATGTCCGTCTTCTGTGTACACCTTCAGTCCATTAGTTCTTAACGTGTATGGTTTTTGTCCAGTCTCTTTCATTACTATGGTTCCATCAGGAATATGTTGAGCTTCCACGATAATACTAATGTTCATAGTAGTCTCCTTCACTGTTTAATTTTTGGAAAGCTTCTACACTTCTTAAGAAGCATGTATATTTCTTCATATATGTGTTGTAATGCATAATGGCAATCACTAAGATTATTTTTAGCAATTACTAATGGTGACTCCTTGTCAGCAGAAGGGATGTCGGCATAGGCACCGGCATTAACAAAAATCCGTACAAGGTCTCTTTCTATAAAGACTGATGCTTCAGGCATGTGACTAGCTATTATGACCCCCAAAGGATAAAGGAGTGTCCCCATTGTTTAGCTGTGCGTT
>Ga0210003_1003484_pt1 | contig 12776 bp, 15 predicted proteins | sample LantaG_FD_182804 | JGI IMG/M metagenome (GOLD analysis project Ga0210003, IMG submission 182804) | Deep subsurface microbial communities from Baltic Sea to uncover new lineages of life (NeLLi) - Landsort_02402 metaG (SPAdes) (version 2) | ecosystem: Environmental > Aquatic > Marine > Oceanic >... | reverse complement strand
CCACACCTACCGACACCCAACGACGCGCGTTCGACCTCCTCAACGCCGCCATCCCCCTCACTCTGACCTAAACGCCTAAACGTCGACAGAACACACCCACTCAATACCAACAAAACCCCAGCTCAGACCTTAAAAACGCCGCCCTCGACGTCGTAACTTCGGTTTAGACGTAGCAGAGGCATTCTCACTTGACGGTAGTTAGCGGCTGCTGCCCGGCGCCGAACAGCTCACCGACGATAAACGCAGCATGCTCAGCAGGCTACTCTCGGCCGGCTCCAACGAGGACATCGCCCCTCGGCCCGGATCGCTGACGATAACGCTCCGAGATGCTCGTTGTCATCAGGGATCAGTTCTGTTCGTGCTCGATGAAATAAGGTCTTGCGCGATCTCCAGAAATCGTAGAGCGAAGACGCTGGCATCGAGATTCATCCGATAATGCTCGCGGGCGATTCGGCTTTGTCGGGCGACTTGCTCCGGATCTGCCAGCGCATCAATTGCGCGCTTGAGTCCGTCAACGTCATTAATTCCCGTCACGGTCAACCCATCCGGCTGATATTCGGCTAGACCACCTCCTGTCGACACCAAGGGTGGGACTCCAAGTTGGAGTGACAACACCTGAACAGCACTCTGCGACGCTCCCTCGGTATGGTGGACGATGGAACCTTTTGCCGACGAGAGTTCTGGGAGTAGATCTCGATATTTGAAATCCCCGCGGTTCCAGCGGCAGTGGGGCGGTAGGGGGATCATCTCACCCTCGCCGTAGATGACCAGTTCATCGCCACGCCAAGCATCGCCCGAAACGTGGGCCTTCCAGGCGGCGAATATGACCTCGTGGTTTTTGTAAGGCCTTTGCCTTCCAAACATGAGAAAGTTCTTCCTGTCAGCCGCTGGTACTAGGTCTGGGATCAGCGCCGGGTTCAAGTCGCTATGCAGGGGCGCTACATGAATCGGGGATCTTGATCCCCCCAGTGCCCTCAAGCCCGTGTCGGCGACGTACCTGCTAAAGACGATGGTGGAATCCGCTTTCGTGTCCCAGCGCTCGAAAAACATGCGATTCCACCAAGGTAGCCATTGCCCTCGACCTTTGTCATGGGGCTTGTCGTCGTGTACTAAACGAATGCGCGGCGCGAGTTTGGCGAATGCTCGCCATCTCGGGTCCCCTAAGTACTCCGTAACTACGATATCCGGACTGAAGCGTCGGGCCTCGCGGTAGGTCCGGTAGCAGGGCACCCAATCCGCCCACGGGATCGGACGCCCGAGAAGAATGGTTTCGTATTCGGCTTTATCCTCATACTCCGAGTACCGACGGTCTGCTGTAACCAACATGACCTCAGCGCCAAGGTTACGTAACGCGTCGGACCTAATGCGGGCGCTACTTCGGTAGGTCGGTGCCAACCAAAGAATACGCATGAAAATAAGTATACGGGCGGTCTCCTAATCCAGGGAAGTTGCGGTCCGTGTATGGTTTCCCCTGTGATCGAAAATAGCCGTAGGTTCCGGCCGCGCACGGTCGATCTTTCTGGGGCTACGTTGCTCAATCTAGGATGTGGTTACAAGACGTGCGACGCCGACGGAGTCGTGAACGTCGACTTCGGGATTGCCCAGCGTATCGCCGTATCGCCTGTCCTCAATAAGTTCACACCTTTGCTTTTGGGCCGAAACCGCATTGAGAAATTTCAGGCTGTCGCTGGCTCGAAGTTTGTTGTCTATGACATTTCGCGCGGCATTCCTGCGACTGACAGCAGCGTGGACGCTGTCTACCACTCACACATGCTTGAGCATCTTGATCACGACGTCGCACCACTCTTTATTTCCGAGGTGCGTCGAGTGTTAAAACCAGGAGGCATTCACCGTATAGCGGTACCCGACCTTGAGTTTGCTGTGCGCCGCTATATAGAGCATTTGGACAGCGGACAAACACCGGAGAGGCACGACTCCTTTATCGCCGACTTCATCGAGCAATCCGTGAGACGCGGTGCCGCGGGCACGAGCACACAAAGCCAGCCCAGGCGATTCGTCGAGAATCTGTTTTTGGGTGATGCACGCAATCGCGGTGAAACCCACCAGTGGATGTATGACCGTTGCAACTTGACCCATCTTCTTGAGCGTACCAATTTCGCGGACGTCCGTATCTGCTCGTTCGGGGATAGCGCTATTCCGAATTGGAACGAGTATGGACTCGAAGTTGACAAATTAGGGCATGAATACAAGCCAGGGACTCTGTACGTGGAGGCCCGGGCAATCAAGTGACACCATCGTGCCCAAGAACACGCCCAGGAGAGCTTGCCGACCGCTCACGGTTGTGAGACGAAGCCGACTGTGCAGTACCCGGGGGCGTTGGTTGTCCGAATTGCGGAAGCCGAAGGCAATGCGGCCGACATGCCTGACGATGCGTTCATAGCCCTCGGTGCGGGCGGTGGCCAGGCCAGTCCGAAGGGCGGCGACGGATGTGACTCTGCCAAGTCTCAATGGACCGGGCGGACGGGCGAGCACCGCACATGCTGCTGCGATCCTGTACTCAATGCGCGACCGTCAATGGCGGTGAACACGATGCGCCAACATGTTGCGCGCGGTTGCAACGGCCGGATCACCAGGTCGGATAATGTTCACTTATGCGCTGCATCGATTGGTTCCGGTGACCGATGAGCACACATGTCCGACGCACCATGTCTGCGGTAATCCGCGCTTACAACGAGGCTAAGCACATCGGTCGGCTGCTGGAGGGATTGGAGCAGCAAACCGTAAAGCCCGACGAAGTCATTCTCGTCGATTCGGGGTCTACCGATGAGACAGTCGCGATCGCTCAGGCCGCTGGGTGCACAGTCATTCATATCCCTAAGAGCGAGTTCTCCTTCGGCCGCGCGCTCAATCTCGGTTGCGCAGCAGCATCTGGGGAAATCCTCCTGTTCGCTTCTGCGCACGTCTACCCCGTCTACAACACACACGTCGAGCACATCACCAGCGCATTCGACCACGAAGGGGTGGCTATTGCCTACGGGCGGCAGGTCGGCGACGAACGTACAAAGTTCTCTGAATCGCGGGTCATGCTTAAGTGGTTCCCGAACCAGAACATCTGGGACCAGGGCCACCCTTTCAGCAACAATGCCAATGCCGCAGTCCTCAAATCCGTATGGCGGGAGGCTGCCTACAACGAGACCCTCACCGGGCTTGAAGATCTCGATTTCGCCAAAAGAGCGATCGCACGCGGGCACAAAATTTCCTACGTAGCCGATGCTCCAGTGGTTCACGTCCACGAAGAATCCTGGAGCGTCATCCGCAACAGATACCGCCGGGAAGCAATCGCCTACTCCCACATCGTCGAGGGTTCCAGAATGTCGCTGCCGTCGGCTGTCGGCCTGGCGATCACAAACGTCGCCGGCGACTACAAAGGCGCCTTGAGAGCTGGACGGCTGCGGAGCAACATATTCAGCATTCCGCTCTTCCGTACCGCGCAGTTCCTGGGTGCATGGCAGGGATTCAGTGCGCCCGACCACGTGTCCACAGAATTGCTGCAGCGGTTCTACTATCCCAGTGAATCCCATATCGCGCATTCAGCGACCGAGCCTGGCCGCAAAATCCGGTACTCCCAAGACATCTGACCAAAGGGAGCGAGCAACACCCATGACGCGTACCGTCGCCATCGTCCCCATGCGCCACAACAGCGAGCGAGTTCCAGGCAAGAACTACCGGCCCTTGGCCGGAATCCCGCTCTATCACCACGTTGTCCGGACGTTAAGCAGGGTGAGTGAAGTCGACGGCGTGGTGATCGATACGGACAGCGATTTCATCATCGCGGACTGTGCCGTTCATTTTCCGGATGTGCTGGTTTTACTGCGTCCACAACACCTCCGCGGCGGAGAGACAGCCATGAATGACGTCCTTCTGAATACCCTCGACCAGATCGAAGCCGACGTTGCACTTCAGACGCACTCGACGAACCCGTTCCTTAGCGCCGAAACGGTCTCGGCGGCACTGCAAATGTTTGCACAGAGAAATCGGACATTCGACTCGATTTTCAGCGTTACACGACTACAGGCCCGACTCTGGGATTCGGCAACACGACCTGTAAACCACGATCCTTCGGTGCTGGTCCGAACCCAGGATCTGCCGCCACTGTTCATCGAGAATTCGTGTTTTTTCATCTTCACGCCTGACCTGCTGCGTCGGCGCCGTAACCGAATCGGGGAACGCCCGCAGATGTTTGAGATGTCGCCCTTGGAGTCCATTGATATCGACACCGAAGGTGATTTTGCGCTCGCCTCAGCACTCGCCGTAAACATGGGGACGCCGAAATGAGTACTCCGCTGATCCTGGTGACGTGCCGTCAGATGCAGGTGGAACTCCCCCGCCACCGCTGCCGTCTCGAGAGCCTCGGATATGAAGTCATCGCACCCGATCTGGGCGACCGCCAACAATTCACAGCGGAAGAACTCCTGAAGTACAGCCAGCGACTGGTCGGGATCATCGCCGGCGACGATGAGTTGAGCCGCGAGTTCTTTGCCGGTTCGTCTCGCTTGAAGACCGTGATCCGTTGGGGAATAGGTTTGGACTCCGTTGATCTCGACGCAGCGAGGCAGTTCGGGGTCAATGTCCGAAATACTCCCGGTGTATTCGCCAACGAGGTAGCTGATGCGGCATTCGGTTACATTCTCAACCTCACGCGCGGGTTCATTGGAGTCGATGCTGCTGTCAGAGGCGGCGAATGGCCGAAATACGAGGGCGTCACATTGGCCGGAAACCGACTAGGCATTGTGGGAATCGGCGCAATCGGACACGAGATCGCCAAACGTGCAGGAGGATTCAACATGGAGGTTGCCGCGTTTGACCCTTTCGTGACGTCTGCGCCAGTGGCAGTCTCCTTGGTTGATCTCAACACATTGCTCTCAACGAGCCGTTTCATTGTTCTAGCCTGCCCGTTAACGTCCGAAACCTTTCACCTCATTGATGCCGGCCGATTGGCACAGGTCCGCGCCGACTCCTATCTCATCAATGTAGCCAGAGGCCCAGTCGTCCACGAGAGGGATCTGATCAACGCCCTCAAGGCCGGACGGCTCAGGGGTGCGGCGCTCGACGTGTTCGAGACCGAACCCCTGCCGATGGCAAGCGAATTGCGGAGTCTCCCGGGTGTCGTGTTGGGTGCGCACAATGCGTCCAATACCCGCGACGGTGTCGCCCGAGCCAGTGGTAAAGCGGTCGACTTCCTCCTCGAGGAACTTGCACGATGAGCCGCGCAGTGGTCGTCACGGGCGCCGCCGGTGGAATCGGTGCGGAACTCTGTCGTCGCATGAGGGCTGACGGTTACACGGCCATCGGAATTGACCAGTACCCGGCCACCACCGCTGACGTTGATCTCCGGGTGGACTTGCGTGACACAGCGCAATTGGTCGCGCTCGGATTGGAATTGGCCCGAGAATACGAGCTGAAGGCCCTCGTGCATAACGCGGCGGTGCAGCCGATGGCAGGCGCGGGGGATACTCCCGTCGCCGATTGGCTGGACACCCTGCGTGTCAATGTAATCGCCGTCGATGCACTTCTCTGCGGCGCGCGCGAAGATCTAGCAGCCCATGAGGGTTCAGTGGTCGTTATCGGAAGTGTGCATGGTCGCGCGACGACGAGTGGAATCGCTGCGTATGCGACGAGCAAGGCCGCGTTGGAGGGCTGGGTTCGCGCAGCGGCCCTCGACCTTGGCCCCCACATTCGCGTGAACGCCGTTGCGCCGGGAGCCATCGACACCGCCAAACTCCGCGAAGGTTTCGTGCGTTGGGGTAATGAATCCGCCGCAGAACGCAGGGAGGTGTTACGACAGCGGACCGCCCTTCAACGGATTGGTGAGCCGAGAGATGTGGCTGGCGCGGTGTCATTCCTGATTGGCGACGACGCGAGATTCGTGACCGGATCGGTCCTGGTCGTCGATGGCGGCGCGACGGCCCGCCTGGGGTCCGAGTGACAAGGCACCATGGACGGGTGCCGCTCTGCTGACGGGAATTTTCGCGGCGTCATCCTCTGAGGGCAGACTGGACAACGGCTTCCATCTTGTCATCCAACAGTTTTTCCCTTCGCATTACCAGTCTGCGATGTCAATACGCCGCCATGTACTCGTGGCAACGCAGATGTAGAAGAACTCTGCGTCGTAGGCGAGATCGCCAGCGGTGCCCGGTGCCGTAGATGACTCGGGGACCGCGGTCTGTCCCGGATAAATACCCGCGGTGACGGCGCGAGGAATGTCCACGTTGGAAATGACGTCGCGCAGGGTGACGGCGTCCCCGGTTGTCCCGGCTGTTTCCCAACCGCCGACTCGCTCCATCACACCGTTGAAAGTCAGCCGTGGCTTTTTCCCCGCCCCGGTGCTGTCGCTAATAGTGATGGCTGGGCCGGGGCCAATGCTAGCCCTCGAGACGCGGACGTGGGACACGCCGTTCACCATTGCCACCGTGTTGTCGCAATTGTCGAACGTAACGCAGTTCGATTGGTAGCCAGGGGCGGCGCGGGTGGCCAAGTCGGCTTCGGGCCCGGTCGCAATGCCCTCGGACTTGACCCCGGTGATGAACACCGAATCGTTGACACCCAGACCCCTAAACCCTAGTGCGCCCAAGTTATTCCAGTCAGCCGAGAAGTTCAGAATGTGCAGTGCATTTGTGGAAAATCCACCAAACGTAGCCACATGTTCATATCCGTACCTCCCGTTGCACAACGCCTTACATTCGTTCAAATACATTGGACACGAGCCGAAACACTTGAAACCGGATTCTGGGAAATTCGACGAAGACACGTTGCGGATTTGGAAACCGTCAATGATCCAACCGCTGTCCAACCCCTCGGCCCGGAAAGACACACCGTTGCCTTTTGTGGCGGTGGCTACCCCGACCACATTCGTTTCGGGACCGAGCAACTCAAGGTCCGTGATCCCGCAGCCCGTAATATAACCCGGAATCGCTGAACCCGGCCAACTCGTGAAGATGACGAAATCCCTTTCAGCACCGGGCAATTGCGCCAGCGAAGTCTTGGACAGATTCGCCTGATTCTGTACGACCGAGTTCTTCCACGGCACCCCGTGAAGCACGACGTTGGGAGGGACGGTCAACTGGGTGAGCCGATAGTTGCCGCCTAAAAACACATCCACCGGACCGTCGGTGTCCGCCTGAATCTCATTCAGTGCAGCGTTGATAGCGGTGGAGCCATCAAATCCATACCGGACACGCGCAGCCGTGTTCTCGTTAGACCCCGCAGCAGGGGCCACGCTGGAGACAGTCGCCACACCGTTCGCCACGCTGACAATAGAGGTCATCCACCACTGCATCGTCGCGTTGTTCACCAGTACCATTGCGATCTTGCCGACATCAGCCGCAGTCCAGGGAGTATTGCTGATCTGGGTCGACCCCGCAGTAAACTTCGCTCCTAGGAAGGTAGCCCAGTTCGCCGCTATAACACCGGGCCAGTCCCGCAAATCAATAGCAATCTTCGAATCCATGGTAGTTGTTGACGCGTTAGCTGCCACTGTGGTTGACAGGGGTCCGGCAGCGGCACCGGCAGCGGCACCCGCAGCGGCACCGGCAGCGGCACCCGCAACTGCCGCCCCAAGGATGGATCGTCTGGTCAAATCGGACATGCGGCGAGCCTACTTCGTAAGCTATTTTGAAAGCGAGCCCCCGTTAACTCACGTGATCCGCGTTGATGACTTAACCCGGTCACGCCAGGAGGAATCATCCTCGGTTCCCGCAGGGACTGAGTCGTAGTTTGTGCGGGTAACTGGGGTTGATTCGGCGCGACCCACATGAGGTTCACCACGAAGGCAACGAGCGGGAAAAGTAACGCAATCAATGTGGGGAACGCTACATGGGCAGCCCTGCGAGCCAAGCCGACTGGTTTACGACCCATGCCCCCTCCCTCTATCAGGGCGTGACCTTAGTTTGCTTGTCGATCACGTCGGTCGCCTGCATCAGAGCGGCAGCGTCAGACTTAAGCGCATCGGCATTCATCTGCAGGACGTAGACCGCGTCATTGGCCGGAATCACAACGGTCTTCTGGGCGATGGTGCGCTTTTTGCCATCCTTCTCATAAAAGCCGGCGAGCTGGATGGCGTCGAACCCACTGAGCTTGTCGGTGATGGGTCCAGCCGCGGGCTCGTACTTCGGCAGGTTCCTCAGCTCACCGGGCGCGTACTCAAGAATCACGGTTGGGTCGACGTCTCCGGTCAGCTTCGAAAGCAGTACGACGATGGTGGGCGGATCGTTGACGTCCGCCGCGGTGTCCAACTGAACCGCCCCGTACACCCATTCGGGGGTGTCGTCCCCAAGATCTGACCACCCCTTCGGCAGGGCGATCACAATATTGGGTGCCCCCGGATCGCCTAGTTTTACCGGCACTGACGTGATCCCGGTGTCATTGATGTACTTTCGAATCGTCTCGTTCTGCCCCGGCGGCTTGGCCGGCAGGGCTTCGACCGCCAAACTATCGGTCGCGGTCGAGTGATCCGGCCGTCCGGTGGTGAGTACCAACCCAGCGACCAGCCCAGCAACAAGCAAGGCGACGCCGCCAAGGACAACACGCCGTCGATACCAGGGCCCGAAGGCGTTCGCCGCGACCGGCGAATCCTCACTAACTACGCCAGGCTCATCATTAGGAACGCCACTTGGTTCTCGCTCGGTCACCACGCTCAATTCCCATCCTGTCTAAACAGATAAAGACAGACTAACAACCAGCAGAAGGGTGACCCCACATTGGCTGGCAAACACCGGCACCAGTGCCCTCGGTCCGGAGGCTGCCCCGTTGATTACTGCTGTTGCATTCGCGGCTACGGCACCGGGTTTCGCCCGATTTACAACGATTTCAACGCCGATTACGGAAACAGCGACGCAAGCATTGCTGCCGTAGCGTAGGCTGAGAAATTGCTGAGGATGAAGGCGTGGGGCCTCTGCGGAAACAGCCAAGCCGTTGGGTGACACGTCACTATCGTGGAACCAGTGTTTGGTGGCTAAGGCTGGTAGATCCAAACAAATAGCTCTGCCGTGGAGGACGCAATGGCTGTTCCAACTCAACGTCTAGCTTCATTAAAAGGTCGTCATCCGGTCTCCGCCAACCCGGGGATCACCTCGGGGGACCTTGGTCATAGACTTCTACTGCAGGCTGGTGACGTCGTAACCGTCATCGCCTCCGCCTCGCTCGGGGCCTGGTCTCTAAGTCACTTCATCCCGATCCGAGCCGGTCGACTAGGTATCAGTGAAATCGTTGTTTCGTTGATCGCAATGATGACGGCTTTCCACTTGCACGGGCTGTACCGCCGCCCTGCCTCACGGCTTCGACCGAGTAGATGGTGGCGAACAGCCGTCGTCTCTCGCGCTCTGCCCACGGCCGTGTTGATCACGCTCGCCGTAGATGCGTTGGTCCTTCATGGTGACAGGATGACACTCACCGCTGCCGTCATGATGGTGGCGCCCGCAGCGATCCTGGTTCCAGCAGGAAGGCGGCTGGTTGTAAGAAAGTTCTATCCCACGGTGCCGCGAATTTTGGTCCTCGGGACGGGACCGATTTCGGACCGCCTAACCTCGAGACTTAAGCGATGCAACGATGTCTGTGTCGTCGGCCACGTCGATGACGAAGTACAACGGGGTGAGCAGGTGCTCGGCGGAATCGCTGAACTGGCCGACGTCTGCATAGAGCACCGCATCGACAGGATCGTTGTGGCGTTTCCAAGATCCAGCGACGCTACAGTGCTGGAGGCGTTAAGAGGAGTGGAGAGTCAGGTTTTTATATCCGAAGTCCCCCGCTATTTTGAATTGCATAACTGGCGCAGCGAGACCGAGGACCTTGAGGGCGTCACGATTTTTAACCTGCCCGGCACCTCGCTAGGAGCACTTGATCGGGTCCTGAAGCGGCTCCTAGATCTCACGCTCTCAACGTGTGCACTAGTAGCCGCCGCTCCAATCTTGTTGGTGATCGCAATTGCGATTAAACTCGACAGCCCCGGTCCCGTCTTTTTTCGTCAGAAGCGAACAGGTCAACGCGGGCAAACCTTCTGGATTTTCAAATTCCGTTCGATGACCGCAGACGCGGGGGAGAGCCGCTACTCCGTAGCTCACTCCAACGAGGCCGAAGGACCAATGTTCAAGATCAAAGACGATCCTCGCATCACACGTGTCGGAGCCATCATCCGCAAAACGAGCTTGGACGAGCTTCCGCAATTCATAAACGTGATCCGAGGTGAAATGTCGTTGGTCGGCCCGCGTCCTTTTCCAACCGAAGACGCCAGCCGGATCGACGGCGCTGCTATCACTCGAGTCGACGTCAAGCCTGGGATTACCGGACTCTGGCAGATCTCAGGTCGCAGCGATCTCACATACGCGGATCTCCAGCATTTGGATTCGATCTATGTTCGATCATGGTCGCTGATTTGGGATCTGCGGATACTGTTGAAAACGCCGCAGACAGTCTTCAAGCGTGACGGCGCATATTAACCGAATCCGGTGAAATACACCCTGCTAGCACGGAGCCTATTCATGCACATCCTGTTTGTCTGCACGGGAAACATTTGTCGCTCACCCATGGCAGAGCGCCTCACCGCCGCCTACTCTATCTCGCATGCGATTCCGGACTTGGCGGCATCCAGCGCCGGCACCCGCGCGGTGATCGGTCACCCCATCCACGTTGATGCAGCGCACATCCTCAAGAGACTGAACGCCGACGCATCCGATTTCGCCGCGCGACGACTTACGCCAAAAATCGTATCGAACGCCGATCTTGTCCTGACCATGACAAGGGAACATCGCGATATCGTTCTGCAGACGGCTCCGCACCAACTCCAGAGGACCTTCACACTGATCGAAGCGGCTCGGCTCCACTCAAAGTTTGCTGCCCAAACCATCTCAGACCTAGGAGCGCTGCGGCCGCGGTTAGCCGCAAACGAACCATCGGATATTCCAGACCCGATAGGTCAAAGTCCGGAATTTTTCGCGATGGTCGGTGATCAGATCGCCGACCTCTTGCCACCGATTCTCGAACTTTGCCGGCGCTCGGTCAGAGCGTGATTCTCGTCTTCCCTAGCCCTCTTCGGTGAAGTTGCGCGTCACCGACGGATCGACCGGGATGCCCGGGCCGGTGGTCGTGGAGACGGTGACCTTCTTCAGATACCGCCCCTTGGACGACGACGGCTTGGCCCGCAGCACCTCATCGAGGGCCGCACCGTAGTTCTCGACCAACTTCTTCTCGTCGAAGGAGGCCTTGCCGATGATGAAGTGCAGGTTGGACTGCTTGTCGATGCGGAAGTTGATCTTGCCGCCCTTGATGTCGGTCACGGCCTTGGCCACGTCCGGGGTGACGGTGCCGGTCTTGGGGTTGGGCATCAGGCCGCGCGGTCCCAGCACGCGGGCGATCCGGCCCACCTTGGCCATCTGATCGGGCGTGGCGATGGCGGCGTCGAAGTCCAGGAAGCCGCCCTGGATCTTCTCGATCAGATCATCACTGCCGACGATGTCGGCGCCGGCGGCGATGGCCTGCTCGGCCTTCTCCCCCACCGCGAACACCGCGACGCGGGCGGTCTTGCCGGTGCCGTGCGGCAGGCTCACGGTGCCGCGCACCATCTGGTCAGCCTTGCGGGGGTCAACGCCCAGGCGGATCGCCACCTCGACGGTGGCGTCCTGCTTCTTCGAGGACGTCTCCCTGGCCAGTTTGGCGGCCTCCAGGGGGGTGTACAACTTGTCGCGGTCGACCTTCTCGGCGGCCTCGCGGTATGCCTTGCTGTTCCTGCTCATTTCGTTTCCACTCTGTTGTGTTGGAGTTGTGGTGCTCGATCAACGCTCTTCGCTCAAGCGCTCATCGACGGGCCGAAGCGGGCCCTCCCACGAATTACCTTGGGGTAGAGACTTATTCGACCGTGATGCCCATTGACCGGGCGGTGCCGGCGATGATCTTGGCGGCCTGGTCGATGTCGTTGGCGTTGAGGTCTTCCCTCTTGGTCTCGGCGATCTCACGAACCTGAGCCCAGGTCACCTTGGCGACCTTGGTCTTGTGCGGTTCGGCTGAACCCTTGGCCACGCCGGCCGCCTTGAGCAGCATGCGCGCCGCCGGCGGGGTCTTGAGCGTGAAAGTGAAACTGCGGTCCTCGTAGACGCTGATCTCGACCGGGATCACGTTGCCGCGTTGGTTTTCCGTGGCGGCGTTGTAGGCCTTGCAGAACTCCATGATGTTGACGCCGTGCTGGCCGAGTGCGGGACCCACCGGCGGGGCGGGGTTGGCCTGCCCGGCCTGGATCTGCAGCTTGATCAGACCGGTGACCTTCTTCTTCTTCGGGGCCATGCTGGGTGTTTCCTTTCGTTCGGACGCGGGCGTCCGTTAGATCTTGGCGACCTGGGTGAAGGTCAGTTCGACGGGGGTTTCGCGGCCGAAGATGCTCACCAGCACCTTGAGTTTCTGCTGTTCGGCGTTGACCTCGCTGATCGAGGCCGGCAGCGTCGCGAACGGCCCGTCCATGACGGTGACCGACTCGCCGACCTCGAAGTCGACGAGGATCTCCGGGCGTTCCAGGGTGGCCTCGGAGGATCCGGCGGCGGCCGCGGCCCGGCCGGTCTTCTTGGCGGCGGCCGGGGGCAGCAGGAACTTCACCACGTCGTCCAGTGACAGCGACGTCGGCCGCGAGGTGGCGCCCACGAAACCGGTCACCCCGGGGGTGTTGCGCACCGTCGACCAGGAGTCGTCGGTGAGTTCCATGCGCACCAGGATGTAGCCCGGCAGGATCTTGCGGTTGACCAACTTGCGTTGGCCGTTCTTGATCTCGGTGACCTCTT
>Ga0210003_1003481_pt1 | contig 12782 bp, 12 predicted proteins | sample LantaG_FD_182804 | JGI IMG/M metagenome (GOLD analysis project Ga0210003, IMG submission 182804) | Deep subsurface microbial communities from Baltic Sea to uncover new lineages of life (NeLLi) - Landsort_02402 metaG (SPAdes) (version 2) | ecosystem: Environmental > Aquatic > Marine > Oceanic >... | reverse complement strand
AAATTTTGAATAGGCTAATTTTTATCCGGATAACCGAAGACAGAAAAATCATCGAGCCAAAGTCTTTATTGGATCAAGTTGAATGGTGGAAAGCAGGAGGCAAAAGGCGGGACTTGCATAGAAGGCTAACAAACTGCTTTATGGGATGGAATCAGGATTTTGACGGTGAAATCTTAAAACCAGGTCCCTGTGATGTCCTGGATATAGATTCTCAATTGCTGGCTAAGATAATTGATGCTTTATACTTTCCTAAATGTCCATACCTTTTTGATGTCATAGGGGTTGAGCTCCTTGGTTCGATTTATGAGAGATATTTAGGAAAAACCATAAGAGTTACTCCTAAAAGAGTTAAAATAGAAGAGAGACCAGAGGTAAGAAAAGCTGGCGGAGTTTATTATACTCCGCAATACATCGTTGATTATATCGTTAAAAATACTGTATGCAAAATTATCAAGGGGAAAACTCCAAAAAGAATAGAAAAAATAAAAATTTTAGACCCTGCCTGTGGTTCAGGTTCCTTCCTTCTGACTGCATTCCAAACATTAATCGATTATCATCTGGACTACTACGAAAAGCACCCTGAAGAATCAGGGGAGGGCACTTTGTTTCCTGATGTGATAGTCGATTATGATGGGACAAAAAGACTATCGATCCAGAAAAAAGCACAAATCTTAAGAAACAATATTTACGGAGTAGATATCGATGCTCAAGCAGTAGAAATTGCCATGATGAGCCTTTATCTCAAGTGTCTTGAAGGCGAAAAAGACCTGCCTCGAAAGAAGGAGCTTTTGCCTTCTTTAGCTAAAAACATAAGATGCGGCAATTCCCTGATATCTTATGATATTTTTGACCAACTGACTTTATTCGATGAAGAAGAAAAAGAACGCATCAATCCTTTTGACTGGCATTCCAAATCCACCGGGTTTGGAGAAATAATGGAGAGAGGTGGATTCGATGTCGTGATCGGCAATCCACCTTATGTTAGGCAGGAAATGCTAGGTGAATTTAAACAACATTTTCAGCAGCATTACCAAGTTTATCACGGTGTCGCCGATTTGTACGCATATTTTATCGAAAAAGGTATGTCCTTAGTGAATCCTAAAGGATTATTCGGAATTATTGTATCTAATAAATGGATGCGTGCAAATTACGGCGAACCATTGCGAAATTGGATAAAAAGACAACGAATTATAAGAATCATCGATTTCGGTGATCTACCTGTATTCCAAGATGCAACGACATACCCATGTATTCTAATATTATCAAAACTAAATCCACGTGAAAAATTTCCTGTTACAAAGGTATCAACCCTGAAATTTCCATCTCTAGATGAGTATGTGGATAATAATCAATATCCAGTTAATCAGAGAACTCTTAATGATAAAGGCTGGTCTTTGACGGATGAACAAACAGATAAGTTGATCAAAAAAATCAATTCAAAAGGAATTCCTCTTGGTAAATATGCAGCCGAAAAAATCTATCGTGGAATATTGACTGGGTTAAATAAAGCTTTTGTCATTGATGAAGAAACGAAAAATCGTTTGATTGAAGAAGATCCAAAAAGTGTTGATCTTATCAAACCTTTTTTATCAGGAAAAGATATAAAAAGATATCAACCTTTGCGTGCTGAAAAGTACATAATTTTAATTAAAAAAGGCTGGACAAACACAAAATCAGGTATTGAAAAAAATAAATGGAAATGGATACAGGAGGATTACCATGCTATCGCAAAGCATCTAGAAAAATTTGCTAAAGAAGCAGAAAAAAGATATGACAAAGGTGACTATTGGTGGGAATTACGTGCTTGTGATTATTATGAAGAATTTGAAAAACAAAAAATTATATGGGGGAACCTATGTATTGAATCACCATTTACAATTGAAAAGAATGCATGTTTCATAAATGCTCCTAGCTGTTTTATACCATCAGCTAACATTTATCTATTAGGTTTAATCAATTCTTCATTGTTGTGGTTCTATCTTAAGCAAATTGCTATCAGCCGCTCAGGCGGATTTATAGAAGCAAAGCCAATATATGTAAAACAACTTCCAATCTATATGATAAACCCTGAAAATATAAAAGAAACCATTATTCAAGGCCAAATAATCCAATTAGTAAATACTATTATTGAACTTAACGAAAAGAAATCTACAATTCTCCCTGGCTCAAAAAGTGAAAAAATCGAACGGGAAATCCAGATAACCGATGAAAAAATAGATGAATTGGTTTATGAATTGTATGGGATAACAGAGGACGAGAGAAAGATTATTGAAAACACAAGTTCTTAAAAAGTTCTAAATAATGGAAAAAGTAAGGCCAGATATAAGATTGAAGAATATATTTAAATACTTTGATCAAGTCAAATTTGAAGAGAAGATTCCTCAGCCGAAAAAAATCTTAGAAAGTTTTAATTATGAAGAAATTTATCAAAAGATACCATGGTGGACACGTCTAAAATTCACTGCATATCTGAAGAATTGGAATCAGGTGCTTCACGAATATAATAAATCGTTCAAATTCTATAGATGGGCAAGAAATGTTGAAATAATTGCAAATCAACATTTTAAAGAAGATTATAAATTTTATGCTTTTTATTATGGACAACCGCTAATTGAATCTTCAATTATTTCATGGAGTTCAACTTGGGATAAAATGCTACTTTTTATAATTTCTACAATCGTAATATTTTACAAGAAATATCATAGTGAAATAGCAGAATTATTAATAGTTGGGGATAAACTAACCAGGGAAAAAGCAATAAAAGATGGAAGCTATAAGAAATATGTTATTTCTGAATTGAAAACCAAGTCGAAAATAAATGCCATAAAAAGAATGAAATTTACTAAATGTGTCGAAGACTTCAATATTATTGTAAATAAATTTAACGGTTTCAAATCCCTTAAAGACTACCGAAATACAATAATCCATGGATTGAAACCTCCTCTAGAAGTAAAATGGCTAAAAGCTAAATTATCTTTTGAATCTCTAAGATTTGGAGAATATACCCCAAAGGAATATAATGAAATTCTTAATGAAACTAATAAAGCATTAATAAATATGTGCGAAATCTTGAATGATGGGCAGAATTTAATTTTGAAGATTGTCCAAAATAGTATAGCTAAGCAGGGATAATTTTCATAAATTTTTGTCAAGTGGCATTTATCTCTTGGACATAAATATGCTTATAGATTTATGGATTGAACGCAAAAAAGAACACAGTGAATCAGGGAATATTTTTATTCCATGTAAACTTTCGCCCAAAACACCAAAAAATTACGTCTCAAAGCTAAGAGAAAAAACGGCTAGCTGAAACACGATAAAATAGATTATCTCTCTTTTTAAGTATGTTATTTTCATGAGCGATTTGGACAATGGGAATATTATTCAAGATACTTGAGTGTTTATAATGATGCCTGGCAATGGGGTCATCTTTCAGATTGGCTTCGAAAAAACACCAGGGAGTGTTGTTTTTAGTTATTAAAAAATCAGTTTCTTTTCCATCTTTTGTCTGCTGAAAGTTAACATTTGGTCCATTGTATCCTGCTCGTAATTTACTGTTATGTAAAAAGTCCAGATTGACTTTACTTTTTCCTTTATTGCAGAACCCCCGCACGAACTTTTAATAGCTGCCGAAATAAGAGAGAAGCATTTCTAAGCGACAGCAAAAATATTGGCATGATTTAAGTGCAAAGTCCCTATTTTTGACACCCTCCTGTGATCTAACTATAATATTTGTATTCGAGCAGCTTAGCGGGCGGAAATTGAACAAAAACGAAAAGAAAATGGCTGGAAGCCAAAAAGGAAATATTTATAGATTAAATTTAAAAGATTGAATTCTTAAAGCATTTATCTTATATTTCTTATAAGAAGGAAATTAAATATTATGGTCCCTATGAATCCTTCCATTAATAGAAATAGTGAAAAACTATTTGAGGATTTAAGGAGGGAAATGGTATCAAGGAAATATAGCCCAAAGACAATCAAAACCTACATTCATTACAATAAAGATTTTCTTAATCTTACTGGCAGGAAACCCGATAACATTACTGAAAGAGATGTTAAGGATTATCTTTTCCACTTAGTAGAGAAAAAGCAAGTTGCCACTTCAACGCTTAATTCAGCCATAAATGCCCTGAAATTTTATTATGGCACCGTTCCCAAGAAGAAGTTTTTTTATGAGATAAAGCGACCCAGGAGAGATAAAAAGTTACCAGTAGTTCTTTCGCAAGAGGAAGTTCTAAAGATTTTATATACAGTATCTAATATCAAGCATAAAGCAATTTTAATGCTTATATATTCTGCTGGCTTACGGGTGAGTGAGGTAGTAAAACTAAAACCCCAGGATATCGATAGTCAGAGAAAGTTAGTTCATATTGGAAATGCTAAAGGACGTAAAGACAGATATACGCTACTCTCGGGTATAGCATTAGAAACCTTGAGAAATTATTGGGGCAAATATAAGCCGAAGAAGTGGCTATTTCAGAGCCAAGATAAAGAAAAGCATATAACTACGAGAACGGTTCAGCGGATATTTGAAAGTGCCTGTAAAAAAGCAGGGATAAGGAAAGAAGTAAGCGTTCACAGTTTAGGGCACAGCTTTGCTACCCATCTTTTAGAGCAGGGAACCGATCTCAGATATATACAGGAGCTATTAGGACACAAGAGCAGTAACACCACAGAAATCTATACACATGTGAGTAATAGGGATTTAAAGAAGATAAAAAGTCCATTAGACAATATAAAAGTAGTTAAGGGGAATTTATGAAGGAAAAATTTATTCTATGATAGGGATGTATATGCGACACAGTCGCATATACTCCAAAAACGGAATGATATCCGACACTGTCGGATATAAACAGTTAGCTGAAATGACTAAAGGAGGTTGATGAATGAAAACTGGTAGTGTTGCATTGATCCTTTTTTACGGAATCTTTTGGGCTTCCGCCTTAAATGCAGCTGGACGATTTCGAGCATTCGACACCCACACATTCTTTTCTGGTAAGACTCGTCGCTCTGCAGTAAGTCGATTTTTGGTGGCACTATTTATTATAAATCTCTGCCCAGTCGCGTGGCTTTGGTTTTTATATGTTTATATAGTTCCTAATGAATCTGGAGCGTTACCAATAATGTCGGCTGCGTTTGCATCGCTTTCTGTATTTGGATTTCATCGCATCCTGCATGCGATAATTGCGACAGACAAATTTCATTCCAAATTTTATTTTGATGAAGAATGGAAAGCAGTAATTAATCAATGGGGAAGAGATGGTCCTAACACATTTATGCCCCATTTCTTACCAGGAATTGGCTTTTTGATAGTATTTTCATTGATAGCTTATGGGGTGGGACATCTATGAGCATTCACGCCACTTCGCCTAACAGAGCGTATCTGGCTACGTGCCTACGGCACTCCGCCCCGTTAGCCGACATTTCGGTAAAATACAAATGCGGAGGCTTAATCTATGGAGATGAAAGAACTTATATTTGAAGATTACAAGATATTACGCGAAGAGTCGATACAATCAATGAGAAACCGAAATGCGATATTGACATTTGGGCTTGGTGTATTAGGTGTTATTTTTCATGCTGGAATAAGTTCTTTTTCAGCAGGAGCAAAAGATAGTTATTGGCTTTCTTTTTTCATTTTTTACATAGGAATACCAACACTTAGTTTACTAATATTGACGCTTTGGTTTGGAGAAGCGGCAAGAATGAGCCGAGTAGGTGTATATCTTATGGAAAGAGAAAATTTAATAAATCTATTATCAGGATCAGCTCTAAAGAGTTTGAAGGTAGACCCTGCAGGTGAAAAAGACCATCCGGTTCATTTTGACAAAGTTGTATTTTGGGAAAATTATATTAGAGAAAGTATAGATAGTTCATTTGGCAAAACGAGACAACTGATATTCCCATATAAAGCAGTAATTGCTCTTTTCTTGGGTGTGTCCGTTATTTCAATCATAGTGAGCATCTTATTTCCTTTAAGACTGCTGATCCTACCCGCTTATGTAAGCATAATTGCTGTAGTTGTGGGATTTTTAGCAATTTTTTTTGTGACTTTGAAATTGAGAAAAATAGGTATAGGTTTGAAATAGCTATGATTCATGAAACGTCGGCTAACACGGTGTTTGTGGTAAGCTATGCTTCCCCAAATTGGCTGACGCCAACTTCACAAACACCGAAACCGTTATATGACAGGTTGTATAAATAATATCATAAAGATTAGGAGTAGAATATGATATATACAAGGAAATTTCGTAAAAACAATAAAGAATCTATTCTTTTAGAAAATTTTTTAGTTTCTGATTTTTTTGAGAGGTTAACTAATGGTAAAAAACATTTTCTATTACAAGAGCCTTACACAGGATTAGGATATCCTGACCTCGTTTGTATTGTTTGGGACGGTGAGATAGAAATGAAATGGAAAGAAAAGAGGAATTATTTAACTATAAATGATATAAAAATATTACATCATCTGTATAATAGCAAAGCATATAAATCAATAGAAGAAATTTCACGAAAACTCAATTTTTCATTGAAAGGTACTCAAAAATCAATAGAAAAATTAAATAATGCTGAATTAATAATAATTAATGACAAAAACAAACTAAAGATCAAAAAAATAAATGAAATATTTTTTGTAAAAGAGATTATATCAATAGAAGCTAAATTGAGAAACTGGAGAAAAGCTTTAGAACAGTCTTTCAATAATACTCTGTTTTCTTCTCAATCATATATTCTTTTTCCACAAAAAAATATAACAGAAAATTTAATTAACACATACAACAATACAAATATTGGAATAATTTCATTTGACAGGTCATATTCTGTCTTTAAGAAAGTTAAAAGGCAAAAAATACCTGCTTCCTTAACATCGTGGTTTTTTAATGAATATATTGGGAGAAATCTATGGCAAGAAGCATAACAAAAGAAGAAATAAAAAAATTAGCAAAACAGCTAAATTTAGAGATACTAAAAGAAATTGGTAAAGGTGGACAAAAGCAAGTATACAAAGTTCAGAATTTAGCTTCTCATGAAATAAAGGTTTTAAAAGTAATAATTCCTGATACTGAGTTAGAAAGGCTTAAAAGAGAAATAAGAGCCGTGAAAATAATAAATCACGATAATATACCCAAAATTTTAGAAACTAATATTGAGGAAATTACATCTTCTTCACAAATTGCATGGATACTTGAAGAATTTGTAGATGGAGAATCTTTAAGAATTGCGTTAAATAATGGGGAAAAGTTTTCATTAAAGGAAATTGTTGTATTCTTAGATACAATGTTTTCAATACTTGAAATAACTGAATCTAAAAACATTGTTCATAGAGATATAAAACCAGACAATATTATCATTGATAATCAGGAAAAATTTTGGCTCATAGATTTTGGGATTGCTCGCCATTTGGATTTAGAATCACTTACAAAATCAAATTCTCCATTTGGGCCATGTACAATTGGTTATTCTGCCTCAGAACAGTTCAGAAACAGGAAGAAAGAAATTGATATAAGAGCAGACTTGTTTTCTATTGGAGTTGTTTGTGCCGAGATGATTTCAGGAAGCAATCCTTATTTAAAAAATGCTAAAGACATTTTAGAAGTTATAAAGAATATCGAAAATAGGCCTCTCCCCTTATTTAAAATAGAAGGTGATACTCAATATCTATTTGCCAGATTTATTAAAACATTAGGCGATAATCGAATATCAAGAAGGCCACGAACTGTAAAGGAGACTAAAAGATTATTTGACCTTGTAAAAAGCACATTAAAATTTTAGGAGGACAAAATGAATTTGTATCTTCAGATGGGGCATGGAATGAAGGGCCATGCCATTGAGTTGATAAAGAAATGGCAGGAAGGAACTGTAATTTTAAGTCCTAAAAATATGACATTAGAACAAATGAAAAAAACAGCAAATGAATTGAAGCAAATAAATGGGAATGTTTTATTTGATCCACAATTTTATATGCCAAGAGTATCGCAAGAACGACTACAACAACATTCATATTGGCCAGATAATTATAGTACAAATACCTTTTTTAATGGTTCAGGGATTAAAGACATGGTTGAGACACTTTTAAATGAATATATATATCCAATACATGCTTCTGGATTTATAATACCTTCTTTATTTTTGAAAGACATAAATAATGATTGGAATATAAGTACTAGAAATATTATTAACGAAGTAGAAAGAGGACAAATTGATATTCCTAAATATTTAACATTATGTCTTGGTACTAAATTACTGGAAAAGGAAGAATCAATTCATTTGTTAATTGAAGAATTAGAAGATTATCCAGTTGATGGATTTTACATTATACCAGAACATCCAAATAAGAGCTATCTTATTGATAATGAATCATGGTTGTTAAATCTTTTGGATTTAACTGCTGGGTTAAAGTTATTTAATAAAAAAGTGATTTTAGGTTATTCAAATCATCAATTTCTATTCATGTCTCTAGCGAAAGTTGATGCGATATGTTCTGGCATATGGCTTAAAACAAGAGTTTTTCCAATCGGAGAGTTTAGAGATGAGGAAGAGGAAATCGCTAGAAGAAGTGTTTGGTATTATTGTCCTCAAGCACTGTCTGAATATCAAATACCTTCTTTAGATATTGCCCATAGAGGTGGTTTGCTTGACTTATTGGAAACTCCTGATGAATTTGCATCTGATTATTCACAAGCATTATTTTCAGGTGCTCAACCTACTACAGTTAATTGGGGTGAAAGCCAAGCGTTTAGGCATTATTTAAATTGTTTAAAAAAACAATGCATTGATGTCTCAAAAGATTCGTATGAAAATACAAAATATTATTTGAGACTTCTTTTCGAGACAGCTCAAGATTTGTCTGATTATTTTAGGCAAAATGGAGTTAGGGCAAAACATAGAGATTTTGACAATGTGGCAGAAAGTAATTTAGCTATTCTAGATGGTTTTGATAATATTAGGGGATTGGTTTTTAGTACTAATTGGGACAATCTTTAAGTGAAAGGATTATGAAAAAACATAGCACATCATATGACACAGCATATACGCATCGGGCTACGCCCTTAAAATGGGAATTCTACTTACCATCCTGATGGGATTTCTGTTTACCATACTACTAGGAATTCAGTTTACCATTTCCAACTTCGCCCAAATCCTGCTTCGCAGGACTTCAGATACGATCGAAAAGTTAGGCGAAATTCAAACGATAAAGGGAAGTTTTGAAAATACCAGATAGGGATGTAAGAACAATCCGGGATTTGATATATTACCAATATGCAAAAATCATCGCCAGAAGAGCTTTTGGCGCATCTGACGGTAAAGAAGCAAAAAGAGAGCACTACGGGTTTATAAAAGAAACATTCCGAGAGTTAAAAAGTGGGGCTAAATCTTGGTCAGAGATCACTCGAGAAGATTGGCAATTTGTCGAGTCTGGAAAGAAATGTATATATTGTGGAACGAAAAGTAAGCTTCATATGATTTAAATTTGAAGCTTAGCTGCACTAACTTTTTGAATTCACAAAAGATGATCTCAAAATTCCCATCATTCTTGACCTCAGATCAGCAATTTTACGGCCAAAAACGTTGCTCTAAGAATAAGAATTCCTATGTTAATTATAAATTCATACGATCAGCACACATCTAAAATTCGAGGAACCAGATAGAAAGGAACGGAGGTTAATTCATATCTTTTTCCCCATATTTTGACTTTCTCTGTTTTCAAATGCCGCGCTCATTTCTCTGCTCCTGAAATTCGATCCGCCAAATTATGTCAATATATATTTAAAAATATTTTCTTTTTTAGAAATTATCTATTTACTCTTCCAACAGCCCATGAGTTTATGCCGGGGATTGCAGCTTTTATCAAACTCGATAAAATAGTCATGACTTTTTTTGCTCTATAGATAAAAAAGTCATAAAATCAGATATATAAAACAAGACAAATCCAAAATTTTAAATTTTATTTATATAATAATATATTATATCTTATAATTTTTTTATTGATAAATATAATAAATTATTATATTATTTTAAAAGAGGAGGAAAGATGGAAGAAAAATATAAAATTGCTTCACTTTTAAAAAGTGAAAGAGAATTGCTTGGTTTAACTCTAAAGGAAGTTTCTGAAAGAATCGGATTCCCCAATTATCAAACATTAAGCAGTATCGAGTCAGGGGAAAGAGGTATTAAAGCTTGGGAATTGGCTAAATTAGCAGATATTTATGGACGTGATATTGATTTCTTTTTACTGCCTGAGGAAGGGAAAAACGAAGTTAAAATACTATGGAGAAATCCAGAAGAAAGTTTAAAGAAAGAAGAGATAAAGAGAAAATTTTTATTATTTTGTGAAAAATATAAAAATCTTCTTAAACTTTTAGGAGAAAAGGAACAAGAAAATAAAGAATTATTATTGTATCTTCAAAAGAATGATTTATTAAATCAGAAATCTTTTGAATATGTAGAGAATATTGCTAAAGATTATTTAAGGTTACTTCAATTAGGAAACCGGCCTTCATGTTCTTTAGCAAAAATATTAGAAGAAAAAGTAGGAATAAAAATAATCTATCTTGAACTTGAGGCAGAAATCTCAGGAGGATCCACAGCTGGAGATTTTGGGATGGCCATACTGATAAATGCAAATGATGCACCCTGGCGTCGCAATTATGATATAGCCCACGAATTCTTTCATTTAATAACGTGGGATTATTTCTCTCCTGAAGAAATTTATGAAAGAGATAAATATGGAAAAAATAGGATCGAACAATTAGCAGATGTTTTTGCTTCTGCTTTCTTACTGCCAGAAGAAGAATTGAGAAATGAATTTAAAAAAAGAGTAGAAGAAAAGCATATTTCTTACTTAGACTTAAATGAGATTGCCCGACAATTTGATGTGTCTATTGAAGCCCTGATGTGGAGGCTCGTAAATCTCAATCTGATAGAAAAAGATACGGTTAAAAGAGAAATTGAAGGAGGAAATATAAATGATTTTGATAAAAAATTCAGAAGTACTGATTGGAGAGGAGAAAAGCCTTATCTCTCATTAAGATACATTTCTCTGGCAATTAAAGCTTTTCAATTGGAAAAAATTTCCAAGGCGAAATTTGCAGAATATGTTGATAAAAAATTCAGCGAGGTTTCGTCATTTTTAAAGAAGTACGGCTACGACGAAAACAAGGATTATTCTGTTGCGTATGATATTACTTGACGCCGATGTAATTATAGACCTGCATCGATTAAATGTTTGGAACCAGGTAGTTAAAAAAAATATAATTTATATTTCATCAATTATCCTTCGACAAGAGGTGCATTTCTTTGAAGATTATAATGGAGTACGCCATTCTATTGATTTATTGAAAGATGTGGGGTCTTTATTCTCTGAAATATCTATCTCTGCCGAGGATTTGAAAATATTTTCTCAACAATTTGATCGAGTTTTTGAAGCGGAACTCCATTCGGGTGAAAAAGAAGCCCTGAAAATTCTTCAAGATAACAACGAATTTCTTTTTTGCACATGTGATAAGGTAGCGATTAAAGCTATTGCTTTATTAGGGAAAAAGGAACAAGGGATATCTTTTGAGAAATTACTAAAATCAAGCGGACTTACAAAAAACTTAGAATTCAAACATACTGAAAAATATTTTAGAAAATATTTAGATGAAGGCAGTATAATGAGAATTCAAAGTTGTGGAATTAAAAAATAGAAGCAGCATATGTCATCAATAGGAGTATCAGGCCTTAGGCACTTTTACATATATCCTAATAGAAATAATGGTCGTTTAATTCCTTCAATATTATGCGAATGGGTTAATATCAAAGCTTTCTTTAAGTTAACTCCCTTAAATTGCTCTCGTCCTTTTCCCTTTCCTCCAACTTCAATTATTATATTTTTGTCTTCAAACCTAACCAAAAAATCAGGAGTTTTGCTACCCCTTTTTGTTTTGAGATAGTAAAAATTAAAATCATTTAGTTTCATCATCTCTGCAAAAAAATCTTCCCTAAGGCCTCCTTTAGCAAATTCATATTCCTGATAGAGCAAACGCAGGGGAAGATACATGAGAATTTTGGGCTCTTTCAGGACATTAGTTCCTTTTAGGAAAACCACGTTTAATAAAAAAGATTGTTCCAGCAGGCACACATAGGATTCGGCCTTATATTTAGTGATTCCAATTTTTCTTGATAATGTAGAGTAATTAACTCCTGCGACACTTGCTTTTCCTATAAATTCTAGGGTTTTCTCAATTTTTAAAAGCTCCTCGATTTTTAGTGAAGCAACATAGGGTATATCCCTTTGGATAATTTTTTTGACTGTATTGTTAAGAAGAGGCATAACTTCGGGTTCTTCCAGAGAAAATGGTAAAATTCCTCCTTTCAGATATTCATCAAAAATATGTTCATATCTAAGATGTTCAGGCTTCCACTCTTCTTTGATTATATTCATTATTGTTAACTGGGGTAGCAGAACATCTTTTTTGAAATAAATGTATTCTCTGAAAGAAAAAGGCATCAGTTTCAAAAGCATAACTCTTCTGGCAAGGTCATATGAAGATCTGTATAAAGAAAGAGAAACGGAACTGGAAAATATAATTTATATGCATTTTGTCAAATGATTGAACGAAATGATATACATTTCGTAAAACAATTAATCAATCAGTATGTTATTTTAATGAGTGATTTGGACAACGGGAATATTATTCAAGATGCTTGAGTGTTTATGATGGAGTTTGTCAAAGGGGGAAAATAAGTAATGTGTCCCCAGAATTTAAAAGATTGAATTCTTAAATCATTTATCTTAT
>Ga0210003_1003480_pt1 | contig 12786 bp, 13 predicted proteins | sample LantaG_FD_182804 | JGI IMG/M metagenome (GOLD analysis project Ga0210003, IMG submission 182804) | Deep subsurface microbial communities from Baltic Sea to uncover new lineages of life (NeLLi) - Landsort_02402 metaG (SPAdes) (version 2) | ecosystem: Environmental > Aquatic > Marine > Oceanic >... | reverse complement strand
CTCCATAGTGATACGCTTCTTAACATAAATCTCCTGATAAAACGGATCCATATCTCGCCGCATCGTTTTGTAATCGTCGGTATATTTCAGGGCCTTCCCGGCGGCGATATCAGGACAGCGTACACCGGCTATCTCTTTCACATAGGAAAATACATCGATGCCGCATTTCTTCAGCACTTTCTTGGCGACGTATCCGGCCGCGACGATGGTCGAGGTATAACGTCCGCTAAAAAATCCGGCTCCGATCGCATCATCGTCGGGGCCGTACTTCGCAAACGAAGCATAAGACGCATGGCCCGGGCGGGGAGTGCGATTCGTATCCTGGTACTGCTTGATATGAATGAAATGGCGGTCCAGGTTCGGAATCAGAATTGTCAGCGGCGTACCGTTGGTATGATTTTTATTCCCGGCGTTTTCGATGGTGTCGGCCGCGTTCAGACCGCAATAGATAACCGGCAGGTCCGGCTCTTTCCGTGGACTGCTCAATTCGTCCGCCCCCGGCTTTCTAAGAAGCAAATCACCGTAAATTTCCTGCTCGGATAACAAAAGACCCGGCGGAACACCCTGCAGGACCGAGGTAAGACCATCCTGATAAGAGCCACCGGCAACCGTTACCTGAAAACAACGTCCAATATGACAACCTATCATACTTATTCTCCTAAAATCGTTCGTTAGGGTATTAGATTCCCGCTTGCACAGAAATGACATACCGTGTACTGTCTGCTAACTCGCTACTTTCATATTTGCGCCGATACTTTGCATCAATTCAACATAATCGGGAAAAGTGACGCTGATAGCCTCAGCGGTTTCAATAGTGCATTCACCTTCCATACATAAACCTGCCAGTGACAGGGCCATCACTATTCGGTGGTCCGCCCAGCCGTGCAGTTCGGCATCTCTGGGCTTGCCGCCTCGGATTATAAGGCCGTCCGGCAGTTCTTCAACATCTACATCCATTTTTTTCATCTCTTCTGCCATACATTTGATTCTGTCGGTCTCTTTGCTTCGCGCCTGGGGGACGTTCAGCAATCTTGTCGTACCCTTGGCAAAGGCCGCAGTTACAGCCATAGCAGGCAAAGCATCGGGGGTTTTGTTCATATCAATATCAGTACCCTTGAGCTGGCCGGCTTTAACTGTTACCGAATTCGGCTCGATCCTGATATCAGCCCCCATCGCCTTTAAGTAATCGACTACTGCTTTGTCCGGCTGGCTATCCGCGAAATCCAGCCCGAGCAAGGTTACCTCGTCGGCGATTAAAGCGGCCGCACAGAGGAAAAACGTAGCACTGGAAAAATCGGCGGCAACAGCGTCCTCAAATGCCCTGTAGCTCTGATTTCCCTTGATTCTAAATGCTCGCATCTGCCGATTCTCGTATTCGATTTGCTGCTTATCAAGCCAGTCGAGCGTCATTTGTACGTAGCCGGGCTCGTTTAGCATAGTTACGTCGATCTGGGTATCTTCACTCGCCAGAGGTGCGCACAAAAGCAGGCTGGATAGATACTGGCTCGTAAAAGCGGCGATTTCCGTCGCTCCGCCTGACAGTTTTCCCGATATCTCAACCGGCACTTTGCCATTGTTTTTAAGGCTCACGCATTTCGCTCCAAGGTCGTTAAGCGAGTCTATGAGCGGCTCAACCGGGCGTGTCTGGATTTGTTCGTCGCCGGTAAAGGTAGTAGTCTGGCCGGAGGGAGCCAGGGCGGCCGAACCCATGGCGATTCGCAGGGTTGTGCCGGAGTTACCCACGTCGATGATTTCCTTTGGAGGCGTAATCTTGCCGTTCGTACCGGTTACCTTCCAGAGCTTCGGATCTGAGGGGTTTATTACCGCTCCTAACGCTCGATAACAAGCCACCGCAGCCTGTGTGTCGCTCGAATCCAATGGGGCGTGGATAAGGCTTTGCCCCCCTGCCAACGAGGCAATCGCGACCGCACGAATCGTATGCGATTTGGACCCGGGAATCGCCACCGTCCCTTTCAACCGAGATTTATTCACAACCAGCTTCATAGTGTAGCCCTGTTTATATAGTATCTAAAGGCGTATTTTTAACAGAAATGACGAGTAATTGAAAGAAGTTTCTCACGGTATTTAGAATACAGGCCGAAATGGCCTAAATTCCCAATCAGGCAATATACGCCATTGTCGCCCTACCGCCGCTCTCGCGGCTTATTTCTATTGCCGGCCGGGTGTGCATGTTCCGGAGCTGACTGTGTCGACCGGCATCTCAGGCACGAAGAACTTCTGCCCCCTTGCCTTGCTGTATCATGGGGACATAGCTTTCGAGAGACTGTAATACCTCTGAATCCGTCAGGTCAATTGTCATTTTCTTTTCGTGTGCCATGTAAGCAGCCATCACGAGCATCGTTATACGCCGGCCGTATTGGAAATCGAGCATAGCATTTTTGCCCTTCTCAAAGGCCGAGATGGCATCTCGCCATTCAGCTACATAACCATACAGGTCAGGCTCGTTCGGTTGAAGAACCAGAGCGCCTCGCGTCGCCTGTGCTTTCTCAAGGGCAAGCTCGCTGTCTGCAACGGCAGTTGCCGCCGCGTCACTAATAAATATACCGGCAGGCGACTCCAAAGAATTGACCGTATAAGAATAGCCGGGACCGAAGGCTTCCATAAGCAGTCTCAGGCCGGGTGCATCGTACATCCAGGAATTCGTAGCTTGAGCTATGCTGTTAATCCCGGTTTCAGGATCCTTAAACTCAATTGTAACATTCGAGTAATCTTCTGCCGGAGCGGCTTTATAATCCACCCCTCTTTTTTTAAGCTGGCTAATCCAGGGCTCTTTGCCCCACTTGAGCAGCGCCATGTTGGCAGTCACTGAAACAGGCGTGAGATAGTCAGGCCGTTTACCGCTGGGTGTCAACGTATACATCCCGACGGCTATACTGTGACAGCCCATGTCGCAGCATACACCGCCCCCCTGCCGCGTGGGATCCCAGAACCACGGCTCGTGTGGCCCGCCGTGCTCCTCTGCGCTGCGGGAAAGGTGCACAGAGCCCATACTCTTTTCCACTGCCATAAGTTGATTACGAGCCTCTACCACACAGGGCATATGAAGCTGATTTTCGAAGTAGGCGGTAGGCACACGGAGTGCTTTTGCCATTCTTGCCATTACATCTGCTTCCTCAAGGTTCCGGGCAAGCGGTTTCTCGCAAATTATCCCCTTGATTTCGGCCCCGTTCTCTATTGCCTTAGCTATATTACGCATGATATCGAGACGAGTAAAATTAGGGGCAAAAATACAGATAACGTCAACAGCGTCACAGATATCTGCGACATTATCGTACACCTTAGCATTGCCCAGGCCATCCTCGCGTGCGCGATCGGCAAGAACTTCTGCACCCTCGGGGGCACAGATCCCTGTTAATTCGACGCCGCGGACCGAACATAACGCCCTTTCATGAAATGTTGCTACAAAACCGGCTCCTATCATTCCTATCTTTAGCATCGTATAATTCCTTTCATTTCAAGTGTTGTCATGCTCATATTTAATCTTATTACCGGACCTTTTGGCACAATAAAGGCCATAACGGTACGATTAGTATCTACACTACTTTTAGCTAAAATACAACTCATAACTGTATAAAAACACTATAATAAGGAGCGATAATCAGTCTCTTGGAAATAATATTCGTACAGAGCAATTTATAAATCAATCTCATGTCAATAGTGGGGGATTTGCAATTAGTAGTTTGAACAGAACACGTACAATAATCGAATATGGGACGTAAAAACGAGCAAAAGTTAACTTAATTCAGAAATTATAATAGAAAATCAAACTTTATTGATGGGTACCCGCATAAATAAACGAAAATATAATTACGGAGTACTTTTCTTAAGCTGTTGGATGATTAGCTTGGTAAATCGTTGGTAGAACAAGAAATATTATTTTGAACGTCATTGTGGAAACCTTTACGGGTGTAAAAAATCGCCCGAGAAATGTGAAGGAGTTAAAAAGAATGCCCTCAACAAAAATAGCAGAAAAACGGATGGGTATGCCTGAAATAAGAATGAAGGCCAAATCACTCGGGTTAACACCCGGAAAAATGAAAAAGGCTGATGTAATACATGCTATCCAGGTGGCAGAGGGATGCCTGCCGTGTTTTGGAAGATCCGGCGGTCAATGCTCATACACCGACTGTTGCTTTATGAATGATTGCTTTAAAATAAAACTGTGAATTCTACCTGTTTGTCATTAAGGCTTTTATAGTGTCCCTTCGGAACAGATTACTCAGATTCTACACCTTGTTAAACACGTCTGCTCAAATCGTTTAAGGCAAAATATATTTATATTTGAAATAATTGTATTTCTTTGACATTTGTCGCTTTCTTCAATATATTTTTTATGTCAAGGGGTATTCTTCTGTCCCTCGGAGTGTACTCCTGATCGAATACGAGGGAGGTTACATTGCTGGCTGATAAACGGCCCAAGGAGAACATTGTGGATAAAGGTAAAGTAAAATGGTTCAATGAGAGGAAGGGGTTCGGTTTTATTGTTCCCGACAATGGCGGTGAGGATTTATTCATCCATCACTCGAATATTGCTGCGGAGGGATTCCGATCGCTAAATGATGACCAGGCGGTAGAGTACGAGGTTGCCGAGGGTAAGAAAGGCCCGGAAGCAGTCAATGTTCGTCCCTGCTGAGCTGAGATCGCCGGTATATCCGGATTGTAAAAACCAAGGGCCCTGCCGAATAGCGGGGCCTTTTTAATTGAGCACTGAAAATCATTACGGATTGCCTTACCAAAATATTTTGACCGCAGGCTTGGATTTCTGATATTATTATATATTCGAATATTCGAGGTAGATAAGTGGAAAGATAATTCCTGATTTATTGCAGCAGTTAAATCGAGATCGTGAGATTAAAAATGAATTGTCCGGCGTGTGGAATGTTAATGGTGGAAGAAGACTTCGGGGGCGTGACGGTTGATGTCTGCAAGAATGGGTGCAAAGGAATTTGGTTTGACTGGGGAGAATTAAAGGATCTGGATGAGAGTCATGAAGGTGTTGGGAGAGCCCTTGAAGAAGCATTGAAAAGCCCACGACAAAATGAAGCCGATCGTGGCCCGCTGAACTGCCCGAAGTGCGGAATAAAAATGCGTGAACACAAATACAGGAATGCAAAGGAAGTAAGCGTAGATGAGTGTTATTCATGCGGGGGGTTTTTTCTCGATAGTGGAGAACTCAAGCAAATCAGAGATAACTACATGAACGAAGACGAGAGGGAAGTTTATGTGCAAAGGCTCGTGGGTGAAACATCATTAAGGCAAGACACTCATAAAACAGTACTGAGAGCTGCGGGTTGCTATGCACTCGGCAGCCTTTTTGGTAGAAGATGGCCTTTTATCTGATCATAGCGTGATTTGTCAAAGATTTTGCTCATGGAGAGAAAAATGCAGAGTTTGAGACTATTAATTTTAGCTGTCAGCCTGGTATTAAGTGCTTGTGGATGTAGAAAGGACACTACAGAGACACAAACTACAGAAACAGAAAGAAAAGAAGAAACAAGAAAGGAGGCTGCTATGGTTACGACGCTGCAGTGGCTGGGTCATGCCGGTTTTAAGATTTGTCATGAAGATACCGTCATATATATCGATCCCTGGAAATTAAAGGATTCTCCGCACGATGCGACCCTTGTACTTGTCAGCCACAGTCATTATGACCACTACTCACCGTCTGACATTGCCAGGATCAGCGGGGCGGAAACAAAACTTGTCGCTTCAACTGATGTCGTTTCAAAGGAAAAAAACGGTGAGATGATTTTGAACGGACTGACTATTGAATTCGGCAGTGTTCGAGTGAGCGGTGTGGCTGCGTACAATCCCGGCAAACAATTTCATCCGAAGGCAAACAACTGGGTCGGTTTTGTAATCGAAGTTGGCTCAAAACGCATTTATTATGCCGGCGATACGGACCTGACCGACGAAATGAAGTCTCTAAAAGAAATTGACGTTGCTCTGCTGCCGGTGGGAGGTACGTACACTATGGACGCGGCCGAAGCCGCCGATGCAATTAAGTACATAAAACCTGAACTTGCCATCCCGTACCACTGGGGTGACATCGTAGGCTCTCGGACCGACGCCGAAAAGTTCGCGAACACAGTCGAATGTGAAACGAAGATATTAACTTCCGGCGAGACAATCACTTTGGAATAGGCGTTCAACACACTCTGAGATGCGTTTAGAAGCGAAAAAATGCTGGATTTCCCGGGAATTGACGTATTCTTGGGTTGAGGTTCAGAGACTTTGAAATTGAACCTCGTATTATGCTGATAGCTGGATAATGGTCATTTTAGCGAATTGCGAGATTTTTCACACATTTTCAGAAGAATTATCGTTACGAATTTGCGTTTGTGTTATCTATTAAATATGGTGGTTGAGGTGTATATGGGAAATCCCGGATTAGATACTGGAGAAAGATCCGATAGTGGAAGTGTCTCTACGGTTAATACCATTACGTTGTCTTGGAGGTGATGAAAATGTGCCGTATCATAATGCCATCGGTCAGGCGTTCGTTGTTGCAATGCATTTTTGTTGCCCTGGCATGCTGCATGCTTGTGCCGGGAACGTGCATCGCAGATGACGATAAAGAGGAAGCTTTCCTGGATGCACAGACGCTTGTTGACGGTTGGGATGCTAATTATGGCCATATAGACTCTTTTAAAGTACGATGCTCAACAATCCCGCTGGAAGAGAAAGGTCAAAACCCAAACCCTCGCACACGTCCCCGGTTCTTTCTCTACGAGAGGATTCAGGACGGCGGGAAATTCTTGTCTCGGCGTACGCGTTCTCCACAAGGGTTTGACGATACTGATGATTATCCTGTGGCAGTGTTTGACGGCACTATTGGCAAAGAGTACGTGAGTAGCCCGAGCAGCCGAGACCGTCCTTATGGCTGGATTTATCGAGATTCGCACAGCAGGGATAGTGGAAGAATGAATCTGCTCGGAGATTTTCTTGGATCACTTCCCGAGTTATACAGCTCTGAAAAAGGGCAATCGTGGAAGGTGAAGCCCACGCAGCAATACCCGCTGGGAATTCCCACTTTTATTACGTGGTATAATCATGCACTTGAAATAAATGGGATTCTGGTGCGCCCGTATATGGAATCCGTGGCCGGTGAGTCTTGTCACGTGTTGGAATTAGATTTCGAAAGTCACAGAAGCACATATTGGTTTGCACATGAGAAGGGCATGCTACTCATGAAAAAGAAGTGGGTTACCCATGAAAGCAGGTGGACTGCCCTTGTCAGAACGGTAAGAACAAAAGAAGCTAAAGAAATTGCCAGTGCAACAACAGAAAAAGGCGTGTTGTGGTATCCCCGCGTAATCACAGATGAACTGATAAGGCCGGATCATTCTTATACCACTAAAGTGACTATTCACGAATTTGTGCCCTATTTCAAAGCCCCTGCCGAGACATTCGACTATGAATTTCCCAACGGAACGCGTGTGTACGACAAGATTAAAGACCTGCGCTATACTGTAGGGGAAAGCAAGACAGCAATAAAGAAGGCTCCGCCTGAACTGAAGAGCCAGTATTCCGGGCCTGTAACAGATGAAATCACGCCTTTGTTGCAGGAAAAAGACCATGTACTGACCAACTCGGTCGGCATGAAGCTTCGACTCATCAAGCCTGGGTCGTTTGTGATGGGCTCTGACAGTGACACAGATAACGAAAAGCCGGCCCATAGGGTGATCCTGACAAAGCCGTTCTATATCGGCGTATGTGAAGTGACTCAGCAGCAATACGAGAAGGTTATGGGTGACAATCCTTCCAACGTCAAAGGCTCAAGGCGTCCGGTTGATGCTGTCTCCTGGAACGACGCCCGCGAGTTTTGCCGACGCCTGTCCGATACCGAGAACAGACCATATCGTCTTCCTACGGAGGCTGAATGGGAGTATGCCTGCCGTTCCGGCACCACAACCAAATACTATTGGTCGGATGAGCCTGACGGTCGGTATGCATGGACCAGCCACAACAGTGCAAAGGCAGCTCATGATGTAGGAACCAGACTTCCAAATGCCTGGAGGCTGTATGATATGAGTGGGAACGTTTCGGAATGGTGCGCAGATTGGTATGACGCCCGCTATCCGGGCGAAGCCGGCCAAAGTGACCCGAAAGGGCCAACGGGTGGGCAATCCCATGTTATTCGCGGCGGCTCCTGTTGCGATGGTCCGTGGTTCTGTCATTCAGCGGATCGCTACGGCGACGATAAGCCGGACCTTTGCAACTGGTACGTCGGGTTTCGTATTGTCCTGGACTCGAACTAATAGTCCGTAACACCTGAAGTGATGGGTGTCCTTGTGAGCGAAGCGAAGCAATCTCATCCGTTAGATGGGTGGGAGCCTCAAAGCCGCATGCTTTGGAGATGGACGCGAACAGAGGCTGGCTAAACACATACTCAATGAGCCGGCCGTATTAAATGTACCGCCCGTTGGCTTGTGGTTACCTGGAAGGAATGTCGAGAATCTTTTTACAGCGAGGGCACTTGACGTTATTGTCCTTGAAGTTCGGGGGGATTTTCAGCTTTAATCCGCAGGCGCAGGTCAGGAATATGAATTGATTGACCATTCTCATAATGTCACCAACCTGCCGCGTTTGTTTATCGGCCCGACCTTTCTTTGCGGTCTCGGCGCCGGCCTGGCGCAAAGCGACATCTTCTTTTGTGCTCAGAGCGGCAACAGGAACAATGGTTTTTTGATGCGTCACGTTAGTGAAGGCGTCCGAGTACTGCCTGAAAGAAGCACCCTGGCTCATGTTGCGCAGAATCTTGATCCGTTCGGAAATCGGCGGATGCGTGCTGGTCAGATCGGATAATTTCATCTGCTTCTTTTTCTTGAAAGGATTCACAATGTACATCGGCGCGGTCACCTTATTCACGGCAGCCAACTGGGGCGAAGGGTCACCGGCAATTTTCTCCAAAGCGCTGGCCAGGCCTTCCGGGTAGCGGGTCAACCTGGCAGCCCCGGCGTCGGCAAGGTACTCACGCCGTCTCGAAAGTGCAAAATACAAGAGGTATGCCATCATCGGTGCCACAATAGCGGCAACAATTGCGATTACCAGCATAACAATCTGGGCCTGGCCGCCGCCCTTTCCGCCGCTTGAGTACCTCCGGCGGGATCCCCCCATTGAACTGTAGAACATCCCCCGAAGAAAGACCTGTGATAGCAGGACGATCGAGCCAAGCATGATGCCGGCAAGCGTCACAAAGAGAATATCACGATGGACGATATGGCTTATCTCGTGTGCAATAACGCCCTGCAGTTCGTCCCGGTTGAGCCGGGCCAAAAGCCCTGCCGTCACGGCGACAGATGCGTTTTTGGGATTTCGACCGGTGGCGAAGGCATTGGGTGCGGGGTCGTTGATGATGTATATCTTGGGCATTGCCGGCAGAGCTGCCGCGATTTTCATTTCTTCAACAACATTGAACAATTGCGGATGAACTTCGTGGGTAACCAGTTTGGCGCGGCTTGCAGCCAGCAGTATCTGGTCTCCGCTCGACAGGCTTACCAATGTCAGAACCAGCCAGATTGCCGTGGCAATCATAAGACCGAACATGCCGCCTTCCTGGCCGAAGAAAGCCATACCGATGACGAAGCCCAGAAGCAGCAGTACTGCCGCCATAACCACCATCAGAAAGATGGAGTTTCTTTTATTGGCTCGTATCAGTTCCCACATAATTCGTCACTCATTAGCGGCAATTCGGTGTCAATCAGAGAATATTCCGCCGAAAATTTGTTTATACAAAATCCCTGATTCTATGTGCATACCTTAGACCTTACTCGGCCTGAGGAATCCGCACAGATCCAGGTAATCGGCCAAAGGCAAATACAATGCTTATTACATTTAGTGTCTTGTTCGAAGTTCTAAGAAAAATCCACCTTGGGAACTTCCCGCTCGGCGGCAACTTCAATCTCGAAGAAGTCGCGTTTGGTGAATTTAAACATCCCCGCAATGATGTTCGATGGGAACATTTGAATCTTGTTATTGAAGAACAAGACCTGGTCATTGTAGCTCTGCCTGGAAAAAGCGATTTTGTTCTCGGTGCCGGTCAGCTCTTCCTGAACCGCAAGGAAATTCTGATTGGCCTTCAGGTCGGGGTAATTCTCGACGACCAGCATGAATTTGCTGAGCGCTTCGCCGAGCGCACCTTCGGCTTTCGCGGCTTCGTTGACTGTATTCGCTCCCATCGCCTGACTTCGGGCCTTTGTGATAGCCTCAAAAGTCCCGCGTTCGTGCTTCATATAGCCCTTGGCAGTCTCGACAAGGTTGGGAATCAAATCGTGCCGGCGCTTTAGCTGAACATCAATTTGCGACCAGGCATTATCGACCTGGTTACGAAGTCGAACCAAAGCATTGTAGATGCCAATGGCAAAAATAATCACCAGCAGCGGAATACCAACCAGGATTAGAATCGTAATAAGGATCGGTGCTCCCATAGGTTTTCTCCTTTATCGAAGGCCTTTCAGCCCCGTGCTATGACGAGCGTTTTTTTAGGATTACCACTGCAATAACAGCAATGACAGCGACAATCCCTGATACCATGGTCAGTGTATTAAGGGCAACGATGGGTAATATTGTGGTCAGCATAATTTTACTCCTTTCGTTAAACTTGATTGTAACCAAACATATCGCTTAACAACTTTTGAATTTTATCATCTTTGTCTAATTCGGCTCTGTCGAAGATATCCTGCAGCTCACCTTTATCGAACCACAGACCGTCACCTCTTCTGCATTTATCTATGAGCAGGACAGGTTTGGAAGAACCGATGACAACTTTCTGCATTTTCTTGTCGCAGATAGGGCATTTCCTTATTTTCTCGTCGCTTTCGGAATCGATTCTGAATGAATCGAGCAGGCCTTTAGCCTTATCAGGCTCGTTTAGCAGAAGCTCGAGTTCGCCGGCATCCAGCCAGATGCCGCCGCAGTCGGTGCAATAATCGATCTCAACGTCTTCGAGTTCAAGCGTGATCATCGCATTTTTACAAGCTGGGCAATCCATATTTTAGAACTCAAGATTCAAAACCCTGAACCTTTTGAGCACTCCTTTTATCTCACCACCTAATGCCTGCTGCTTCGACCGTGTAATTCTACCATATAAGACGCAATTCCACATAAAAAAATCGAAAATAAAGTGTAAAAATCAAGAATATTTAAATGTTCCGGCGTGAAACCTTCGGAAAATATCGAGTTTCTTCCCTATCCACTTGTCACTGCCGTAATGCTATAATTCCCGAGTCACGACGTCAAGAAGATGTTTCTGATAATTTATTATTAGACCTTCATTCAATTATAGCCGCGGAATGTCGTGAAAGTAACAAACTAATCTATTGTCATGTCTGTCACAAACCATGTACAGGAATTTCGGGGCTTTGTGCCGATATCAACAAGTTGAATGATGGACAAATATTTGTGCTTGACGAGAACAAGGTAATTGATTATTGATAGTAATGGCTGCATGATGAACCCGGATTGAGGCAGGATTAAAAGCAAAAAATGAAAAATATAGATTCTAATTTGCACAGGCATAAGAAGTTACGCCAACTAAAGGTATCGGATTATGATAGTTGATTGTCATACACATATAAAGCTGACGGCGGAGGCTGAAACTTCTGAGCATCTTGCAGCAGCAAAAACAGTCGATGTGTGCATCGTATTGGCGACCTCGGACGGGCCGAGCGATGAGGTCAATAAGAAATTGGCCCAATATGTAAACAAACATAAAGAGAAAATGACCGGCTTTGCAGTCGTGGAGCCCGGTACAGACAAAATCAGTACTAATCATTTAAAATCCATACCGGATAAATTGGGGCTTAAAGGGACGGTTTTGTATTGCTCGGCCTGCGGTTTCCATCCTACTCATAGCCGGGCGATGAGGTTTTATGAATCGGCACAGGAGCTTGGCCTTCCCGTTTTCTTTCACAACGCAATAGAACCTACGAGAACGGATGCCGTACTCGAGTATGCACAGCCGTTCCTTCTGGATGAAGTAGCCAGAGAATTTGCCAACTTAAAAATAATCATCGGAAACATGGGCGTGCCGTTTGTCGAGCAAACTTTATCGATAATAGCCAGGCATAAAAACGTATATGCTGATTTAACAATATACCCGGGCAGGGTCTGGCAAACTTACAATATGGTAGTGGCGGCATACGAGCATGGCGTTATGGATAAACTTTTATTCGGCAGCGGATTCCCTTCAGCCAGCGCCGGCCAGTGCATAGAAACACTGCTCGGCTTTAACATGCTCCTGGCCGATAAGAATTTGCCGACAGTTCCTCGAGTTAATATTCGAAATATCATAGAGCGGGACACGCTGGAATTGCTCGGAATAAAAGATAAGGTCACAGAGCCAGAAGAAACAAAAAGCGAGAGTACCAAAGGGCATAAGGGTATCAGCGGAAAGAAGGAAAAAGGGAAGAAAAACAATAATGACTGAGCTTTTGGAAGAGCGAAGAGAAAGCTGGGGGACACGTGGTGGATTTATTCTGGCGGCAATTGGCTCTGCCGTCGGGCTCGGCAATCTTTGGGGATTTCCATACAAGCTGTACAGCTATGGGGGCGGTGCCTTTCTGATTCCGTATATAGTCGCCCTGTTCGTAGTCGGTATTCCCATAATGATTCTCGAATTCAGTATCGGCCATTACACGCAGCGAGCGGCACCCGATGCATTCAAACGCGGGCACAAGCGTTTCGAGATTGCGGGCTGGTGGGGAATCATCCTGGCTTTCGTGATAATCACTTACTATCCCGTGATTTTGGCGTATTGCTTCA
>Ga0210003_1003479_pt1 | contig 12787 bp, 9 predicted proteins | sample LantaG_FD_182804 | JGI IMG/M metagenome (GOLD analysis project Ga0210003, IMG submission 182804) | Deep subsurface microbial communities from Baltic Sea to uncover new lineages of life (NeLLi) - Landsort_02402 metaG (SPAdes) (version 2) | ecosystem: Environmental > Aquatic > Marine > Oceanic >... | reverse complement strand
AGTAGGCGTTAAGGCTATCCCCCTCACCGTCGTGGCATCCAGATGAAGGGTTACCTCGATAATCGCTTCACCGGATTTCAATTGGTAATTTATCTTGGGAAGGAACTGCGGGAAAAAAGCATCAACCACACTTCCCCGGATTGCTTTTATTTGGCCTTTGTTCATTTTCTGATTATCCATTCAAATATCTCCACTTATTGCTCTTTATCCATTTAGGTTTTAATTTATTTTTTCTTTTTTCTTTTTTCTGATTATTTCGTGTCGTACTGTGAAACGAGTTTTTTTAATTATACTATTTCTTCATGGGGTTGTACAACTTGAATTGAATCGTTTGACCTAACTCAAAGCTTTCTTTAATACCGGATAAAAATCCTTTTCTTCCTCAATTACGATAATCTTTTCCTTTTTTGCTTCCTCTTTCTGGCTTTCGGTACAATAACCCCATCCGGCCAAAAAAACGTTGACCCCCAGGACGTCAGTTCCTATAAGATAGCTTAGCTGATCATCAATAAAATAAATCTCATTTAATTTAGCACTATATTTTTTAGCGATGGCCTGCATATGCTCTGCTTTATGCTTGCCAAAGTTTTTATCAAAAATATCTTCAATATCAATCTCAAAACCAAGATATTCCGGTTGAAAGGCACGATGAATGGCTTCCCCAAGATTGGAAGTAGCAATAACAACTTTTTGACCTTCCTTTGCAAATCGCTGAATCCCCTTGATAACTTCCTTAAAAACGGGTGACAGAAAAAACCATTTTTTAAAATTCTTTTCCTGCCATTTCTCTTTCTCTTTAAAAAATAATTCTCGAAAAAAATGATAATCGAATTGAAGCTGGTTACGATAAGCAATAAATTCCTGTTGGTCCTTAATTTTAATCTGCTCTTCCATAATTTTAATAATAGCGAAAAAATCACCTGATAATTCGATATAAGACCTTAAGCGGTGATAATCATCCATTTCTTTTTTGTATTGTTTTTTCATTTCTTCCCAATTATCAAAGGTAAACAATTCCTCGCTAAAATTTTTCTTTACTTTCGAACCAAAATATTTACAATAGGCATTATGACTTATAAATAAAGATTTTAAGGCACTGTCGCTAATAACACCGTCATAATCCACTGCTAATATTTTCATTTTCAATTCTTCCTATCCCTTGAATTAATTTTGTAGCGCTGTTAAATAAATTATTAAAATTATACTATTTCTTTATTGGATTGTACAACTTGAATTGTAGGTTTTTGATCGTGGTATACGATGAGATTTATAGATTACGCAGAGTATATAGAGGGAGTGAATCTTCATGTTTGGCATATTGTAATTTCTTAAAATATGATAGAACCGTAAAAATTCTATTTCCTGCCATATTCTAATCATTTAAAAAGATATCGGGAACCTAAATTTATCAGACCCCTTATAAAAGTTAGAAAAAGTTCCCGAATTATTGAGTTAGAACAACCCTATACACTTAAAAGGTTCGAATCCTACCCGGCTCCCCGAGAAGGTCAATAGGCAGAACTTTTAAAATATCATTAAAATTTAAGGGTTAAATTATTATGTTTTATCTTTTCTTGATAAAATTTTTTAATCTCTTCATTTTTTAATCCCAATTCATTTAATAAATGCACTTCTATTAATGTCTTCAAAATTAAATTAGCATGGAAAAATTCTTTAATCTCAAATGAGAAACTTTTCAATTTATTATCTTGATGAATTAAATAATTTCTAGTATCTACTGTTTTTTTAATAAAGCTTTCTATTTTAGGTTTTGACACATCAAAAATCTCAACAAAATTTTCACGAAACAACATTTTAAATCTTTTTCTTAACGAATATTCATTTCCATATTTAAGTTTTTCAAATAAGATATTTTTAAAAGGGTTTTCAGTAATATCAAAAGATTTTTCTTTTAATTTAGCTAATATAATTTCATATTCATCATCTTGCATATATTTATCGAACCCTTCATATTTAATACGATGGTATGCCTCAATAGCTTGAATTAAGCTTAGAAATTTATATTCTAAATACATATCGTAATTGTACAAAGAAGCAAGATATAAATTATATACCGGTTTTAATTTTTCCTCTTTTTCAAACCAATTTTTTATAATTAATCCAATTTTATCTGATACATCGTAATAATAAAATAATACAGATCGAAAATCATATTCCCTATCTATCTCCGGTTCTCCCCGAAGAGGAAAATAAACTTGAATGGAGGGATTTAAAAGTACTTTTTTGTTAATATTACACTTTCCAAAAATAGATATCGGGTATGAAGCTGTTTGAAAAATAAAACTAAAAAAATCCTGTATTGATAAAATAATACTCTTAAAATCGCTAAACTGATGCAATTTTTTTGTAGTTGATTTAATATCTATAATGGTGTTTTCTTTATAATTAAATTGACTACCAGCACCGAGATGCATTCCCCCAGATAAACCAGTTTTAATTTGCGATTTAAAACCTAACCTAGTGTCTGGCAAATATATAATTTCAGAATGTAAAGGATTGTATGAAATTCTTAGTTTTTCTCCTTTATAAAAATTATACTTTAAAGTATTTTTCGGATCAATCCAATTGGTTAAAAAAAGATACTCAACTGATACATTCAAAAATTTCAGTTGGTCTTCTTTGGTAAAATAAGAACCTATAAAAATTGTATCAACATGAAAAGAAGAGTAAGCTGAACCACATGTATATTCAGAAGATTGAAAAAGGGTTATTTCCCCTACATCTTCACCTTTCCCTAAAATGAATGTTGGATTAATAAATCTGGTAAAATTCTCTGGTTTAACAAATAAACCTTTTAGTTCTAATATAGATCTCTTAGAATAAAATATTTTTAATACTCCATAACATTTATTACCAGGATTATTGGGTAGCCACCATATGCCACTAATTTTTTTAATCATCATTCATCACCTATTTTCAAGAAAACATAGTGAGTCAAATATCAACAATTCACATATGATAATTTCTTTAAATATTATAATAAGTGTAATAAAGAAATATCTCTTGCCATATTCTAATAATTTAAGAAGATATTAGGAATCTAGACTTATCAGACCCCTTACGAAAAGTTAGAAAAAGTTTTCGAATTATTAATTTCGTGTTATCTTCCTCTTATTGCAATATATCTTAAAGAAAAACTATTTTAAGCCTCTTGTTTTATTTAGCTTTGTAAATTACTTTACCGTGTAAATCTTTAATTATTTTAAGTGTACGATTAACAGTATAATTTTTAGGTAAATATCTTTTTTCTTTTTCTATATCAGCCAAAGTATCAAGAGCAAGATTTTTTCTAAATTCTTCTTCAACATATTTTCCTATTTTTACATATTCTCTTACTCCTTCATGAAATTGAAAACCATATATATTAATTAGAAGTTTAATCATTGATGAATAACTACCTTTTTTATTCTCCTCAACACGCTTTTTTAATAAAATTAATAGTTCTTCTTCCATATTTTTAATTACTTTGGGTCTCTCCCCTGTTCCAGGAAAAATCAACCAAAATACAGCTGTAGAAAGAGATCTAGCATAATCTTCATGTTCCAATTTGGTAAGCGAGTCTAAATATTTAAAGATAGCTTCAATAATCCCTCTTGTCATGCTACGTTCTTTTACTTCTAAATCCTCTTCTGAAAAATGAGGATTGTATTCCTCAGAAGCATAAAAACAATTTTCTAACACCATATCACTATAGAATATTTCAATAGCCCCAATAACATCTTGGTATTGATTATAGTAAATATCATCATTCTCATACTTTTTAAGTCTAATACATATTGAACGTAAAATATCTGATAAATTCTTTAATGCTATAGATAGTGCAATATTACAACTTCCAGCAAAAAAAATAGATCTTTCTTCTTTAAAATATTCTCTTAATGATATCTCTAAAGCTTTCGTATATTTGTTGATAATTTCAACTTGATAGTTCTCTTCCCTAAAATAATGAAAAGATTGAAAGGGTCTATATGCATCTAATATGTGAAAAGAGGTAAATAAGGCTTTAAAAACTGGTTTAGTTAAGCCTACTCCTCTAAATTCTATCTCTTTTGATAGGTGACTTTGATTATTCACAAATAGTTCATTACATAAACTATCGTAAAAGATACGGCCACAACTATTCCAAAGCTCGTGTTTATTTGTTTGTTCAATGATTCGCAACACTAAACCCATATTATTTTCAGATAAGTACTTGCAATAATATTTTTCAGACATCAAAACATCTATTATATTACAAGAAATGTTAACTAAATTATGTTCTTTATCAGGTACTTTATTTTTTTCAAAAGCTGATTTAAATGGACTTCCTTTAACGTTCCACCTATTATCATATCTAGCAGCATATTCAAATATTTTTTCTATATTTTTATGTATAATTATAGAGATAGCAGATAGATTCTCATTGCTATGTTCGTATAAAACCACCCCATATAAATTATTGTAAAAATCAAAACAGTTCTTTCTATCTATATTTGGAATAAATCTATATTGATTAAGTGAAAAAACAAGTATCAAAGTTATGGCAACACTAAACAAAGTAAGGCCGATTAACTCCCAAAAAGCTGGATAGCTTAAGTACGGTAATATTTTTAATTTACTATTAAATAGTGGTAGGATATTAGCAAGGATTACCAATAAAATCGATATAATAATTAATCTTAAAAAATATTTTGATAGATTACTCCATTTAAAAATATAGTTACGTAGTTTACTGTGTCCCATAAATTCGGATATAGCGAATACTATACCAGCAAGAGCCAGTATTTCATACCAACGCAAGTAAGTGCCAACGGTGTTTAACGCTTTTGAATTTTCTACTATACCCAATAGTTCAATTATACTCATAATACACCTTCAATTAAAGACTCCGGAAATATTCAAACTACTCTAAATTTTCTAAATAGTTAATTAAATAAACGATTCCTCAGACTTTATCGTAATTTCTTAAAATATGATAAAACCACATTAAAGGTCTCTCTCCTATCATGTTCCAATTATTTAAGAAAACATTGATAACCTGGACTTATCAGGCTTCTTACAAAAAGTTAGAAAAAAATTACCAAATTATTAAGTTAGTATAAGTCATTCCCTAGCGTAATATTATTGAGGCCGATTTAACAATTTTTCAATATAATTTTTATTTTCTAATTCAATTCTTCTGTCACCGGGTGGATAATTTCTTACAACTAAATCAATTATTTTTTTAATGGCCTTAAAAATAGGTCTATTGAATAAAGAGTCATCTTTGTTTTTTTCGTAATTATTAACCATATTATCAAATAGTTTTTCATTAATTATAATTTTATTCTTCTCAATCCTAGAATCTAATACATTTATTCCTTTTTTATCCTCTCTTGCCTTTTGAACTTCTTTCTCCTCGATATCTTCTTCTAATATTCCTTTAATTGCAGTGGTAATTTCATGGTCACTAAAATTTGCTAACTCAAAATTATCCCCTATAAAAGGTGCATCTTGATTATCGACTCCCCACAAAAAATACCATTCTCGAGGAACATTATAGTTTTCTTTATAATCTTCTTTTTTAAATCTAATGGGCTTCTCAGCTTTTAAAAAGTGTTGAATATTCCCCTCATTATCAGAAAGAAAAAATGGAATAATTTGCCATTTCTCTAAATTGTAACTAAGGAAAGAGGTCCAATTTGAAATAACTATATCAACTTTTTCTAAGTCTTTTATGAGTTTATTCAATATTTTTTTATTTTTATTCGATATTACTTTTTGTTTTGCTTCTTTTTGTATATCAACCAATAATTCCCTTAATTGTTCTGCATTCTTTGAAGTTGATAATAATTGATCTACGCCTTTAAAATCAATAAAATCAATTCCTAAACTATCTGGCGTTTCACCGTAATACCATTCAAATATTTTAGGCAGAATTTTTTCCTCGGTTTTTCCTTCTACAAATACAATTACTCTTGGTTGGTAATCTAGTCTAAAAGTATTTGAAAGATAAAATAGCCTTTTGTATTTATCATGATAATAATTTTTTATATTTAGTTTCTTTTCATTAAAACAAATTGTTTTATCACACCAATCAATATAAAATCCCATCTTTTCAAATTTAGAGAATTCTTCTTCTATTTCGGTTTTATTTACAACTGATTCTACAATATTTTTAAATATTGAGTTTAATACTTTTTCATCTTCAAGATCTATGTCTATAAGTCTACCATTTCTGATGGATCTTAAGGAATCTAGTTGACAATTCCAGCTATTAGTTTTTATTGTAAGAACATCCTCAGGATCAAAATTATTTATTTCATCTATATCAGGAATTTCTCTAGCTAAATACTCTTCAATTACTCTTTTAAGCATTACTGCCCATTGTAAATAATCAACTCCTAGTCTATTATTGCCTTTTAATTTTTCTTTTTTGTCCCAAGAAATATTCTTCCATAATTGTGCCCAATCTGACTCAGAAGCACCGAGTATTTTTTGAGATGTTTTTGATAAAATCAAATACCATCTTGCAACATCTTCAATTTTCAAACCTAGATATTTTAATTCATTGTTTAAATTAAAATCTTTTTTCATTTTAAGCCATTTATTTCGGTCTCCGCTAATATTTATGGTCTTTGAACTCGATTTTACATAAGGGTAATAAATATTCTGAATGGTAATTAAAAATTTTAGAAATAGATTGAATATTTTATATTCTTTTTTTAATCTTTTTTTCTTTTCCTTGAAATCAAAATTTTCTCGAAAAGGTTTCTTTTCGGATATCTCCTTTATGGAAAAGGAAGCGGTATCATCTTCAAAATCATAGCTATTTGGCAAAAAATAATTTACTTTTATATCATCTCCAATAAAGTTAATATTAAATGAAAGAGTCTTTTTTAACATAGATAACCAATATATTTGATAGGAAGAATAAAAGCTGACAGTCTTTTCCCTGCCAATATCATCTTTATAATTCTTCCAACATTTAAAAGATTTTATCGAGGGGTCATATAAATTTCCTTCTTCTAGCCAGTTCAATAATAATTTATGATAATCTGCTCCAAAACCATAAGAAGAATAAACATTAGTTTCATATCGATTAGTTTCTATTTCGCCTTTTTTTAATTTATAAGATGCTGGCTTTATATTTTCTTCTTCATTTTTTTTAAGTTTTATCCATTTTTCTTTTATAACAGGAAGGTCAATACGCAATATTGGAAAAAGCAACTTTCCCTTTTCGAAAAATTCTAACTCTCCTCCATTTGTTATAATCCCTCTTTTATTACAATATTTTTCAAATTCATTAGTCTCTAAAGGATGATTCTGTAAATATTTTTCTTCTTTTATAAATTTACTAAGAAAGTTGCTATTAGATTGATTTAATTTATTCATCGTTATAATCCTTAAAACTATTTGTTTGCTTATAATCTTGATTTAGTTTTAAATACAATTAAAGGGATTCGGTATTGCATATAATATTTTACAATTTCTTAAAATATGATAAAAATTTAGTAAAGGGCTATATCCTGTTATGCTCCAATCACTTTAAAAGACAGTGGGAACCTAAACTTCTACAATCCCTTATAAAAAAATTAGAAAAAGTCACCGAATTATTGAGCTAGCACAACCCTGGATACTTAAAAAGTTCGAATCCTATCCGGCCTCCCCTAACGTTTTCTATTTCGAACCAGATTATACAAGATATGCGAAATATCTATAAACTAAAGGAGTTAATTAACCTTCCTGTAAATACTATAAATCCTATTTAATTGTTTATTATCCCTTGTTTATCAATAAATTATACTCCCTACTCTTATTCTAACCATATAATATACGAATATTAACTAAAGTAAATTTATTTTATATAGAGGAACCGTTAATAAAGTAAAATTAATCTAATTTTGGCCAGTCTTTTATTGATTCATGTGTTATTATTGACGAACTAAAATTATGAAAACCTGACATCTTGTCATAGATTCTAGAAAATTTTAATTTATCATTAACAATCATTTTTCTCATTTTATCAGCTTGTTTCACTAGACTATTATACTTTTCGGGACCATTAATAATATTTGCTCCTATTTCAATTTTATTCAGCATTTCACTTATTTTATTAAAAATATACAAAATATATTCGTTATAATTAACAATATCCTTTGACTCTATAATATTAATTCCAATTTTGCTCAAGTTTTCTATTGAAAATTCATCAAATATTCCCCTATCTATCAACTCTAATAATATCGTGCAATATAGAATTATTACATTTTTTGCCAAATCAGTATCTTTCTTAATAACATTTATTAATTTATCAAAACTAAAAGAATATTTCAGGATTTCTACGTCATAATATCCTCTATCAGTAATTTTCAAGAAATAATTTTTAAAGTAAAAACAATTTTTATAAACTATTTCTATTTTTTTGAGTTCAAGAATATCATTAGCTTCAATCGTCTCGTAAAGAATATCGGAAATAAGTTTTAACGCTTCTATTGTGATATTTTCTGCTTTTATAATTATTGCTCTATTTGTAATTTCGAGTAATATATTTAAAAGTCTCTTTTCTGAATAACCAACAATATATTCCTTTTGTTTTTTTAATAATTTGATAATGCTATCTTTAATAAAAGAAAGATACACGGGAAACCTGATAGGTAATAGGTTGCTAGATTCAACTACTAATAATAACAATTCTCCTAATATATAATCAAGCTCTTCAATCTCTTCCACTTTTACATCTTTATTAAGGCAATATAAATATATTACAACTACTGAATTTAGGATTGTCGATAAAATTGATTGTTCTTGTTCATTTATTGCCACTTGTGAAGGATGAACATATATCGCATTAAAAAATTTAAAAATACTCTCTTTTTGTTTTGTATGTTCAGATTTATTTATTAAGTCCCTTATTTTCAAATCTAATTGTTCATAAACACCAATTATCGCAAAATGTTCTTTTCTTCTAACGGCGTTTGCCAACATTTCTTCTAGAGCAAAATGAGGATTCTTATTTACATCTCTATAATCGTTCGATAACGTTAACAATTTAGAATATTTATCTAAATAATTTTCGATGTCGCTATATTTTAAGCGTGAAATTATTTCTTTTATTCTAATGTTTGCGAAATCAGGAGCAAGGATTGCTTTTACAAGACTATATAAAAATGAAATGCATATTATAAAAAGGATGAAAGAGAGGTAGAATAAATTTATAATTTTGTATGAATAAATATTTTGCTTTATAAAAGTAAGTGAAATATAAGAAATTAATATTGAAGATAAATAAAGAACAAATAAGGAAATGATATTACTATCATTCAAAAATTCATTTACTAAAAAAGATACACTATTTCTCTTGAAGATTTGAAAAGATACTAAAAAAATTGCTACTATTATTCCAAATATTGAGGCTAAAATAATAGAAATGTTTGAAAATAACGTTATTATTAAATCATGATTACGGAAATCGATATTTAAGAAATTCGGAATTAAGAAAATCTCATAAATTGCAAATAAAAAATATGTAATAATACATATAAAAAATAAAATATTAAGAATAATATAATAGTATTTTTTATTTAAGTTATTAATCTTCACTATTTTCTTACTTCACTTTCTAATTTAAACTCGTTTGTTTAATATTTTATCACCTTTGATTTTCCTCTTGCTCCTCTAATTTCTCTAACCAATCTATCCAATCTTTTTTATATCTTGAGATAGTAAATAGAATAGTTTTTTCTATTCCGGGAATAGACAATTTTTTCTTTAAATCTTGCAAAGCTTCTTCGTCTTGTGAATAATATGCTAGACAATTCCTGGTCCCTATAATATCTTTAGATATTTCCCCATGCATATGACTATTTGCTATCATTGTTAGTGCTTCATTTAAAACATCTATGGGATATGGTAAATAGGATTCTGGGATACTACTTGAGAAAATTGAAAACAGTATATTATGACATGGCCAAAACCATTTACGCCAAACATCAAAAACTTTATTTGCCTCTATAATATCCATAATTGTTTTCTCCTTATAATATCTAATTACTATAATAATTCTTTAAATTTCCTATAATCTTTTCTCTTTCAATCTCTTCTTTGGCTTTAGTAATTAATAATTTTACACCTCTAAATAGATCTCCTTTAAAATAAAAAAAATAAAGGGGTCAGGTCTCAACATTTGACATTCATAATTCTTTTAAGGCTTTTATCATCTTTTGCATGACCTCTTTTATTTCATGATTAACTTCGCTTTTTTGTTCAAATCTTTTAGCAGCTTGGGAAACCGCCACTTATTTCTATCCTACACTATTGATGTTTTTTAGGACTGCTTCCTTTTGGGTCTTTGCATTATTATTATCTAAAACACCAATTTTTATAAGTTCGTCTACGGCTGCGTTGAATAATTTAAGCAAATCATTACCAGCTCCCATAGGATTAAGCACACCTCTGTAAATATGATATTTTCCGCTTTCGACAAGTTCACCAGAAACGTTGGCAATTGCAGTATAAATCCATTGGCGTGGAGATGCTCCCTTTTGAATGATATTAACGAATTTATCAGGCTGTGCAAGAATTGCTATTTCGATATGATTTCTGACTAGTCGAAATGCTTCATTATCGAATGTGTAACTCGCTTCATCGAGAATACCGAGAGCAGCTTTAATTTCTTTTGGGGCAAATAATTTTTTAATAAAATTCATTCTAAAACCCTTCTTAAATAGACTCCCACGCCTTTACAGACGTGGTACTCACTTTAACAGGCTGTCTCTGTCCCGTTTTCCGGGAATTTGCTCTCATCCCCACCTTAACAGATGGGGAATTCCCGCTAAATTAAAATATTCCACGCAACTAGTTGAAATTAGCTTTAACAATTTGTTGGTATAATTTATTTAGGTAGTTTTTATTCATAAACTAATTTTCTTTTTTTTGTAATGTCACCAAAGATAATAATTTGAGTGAGCATCATAAGATACAAAACTTTTATACTGTACCTAGTTTTTCTATTTGATTAAGTTGATAGAATTTATTACCTGTTCTATTGCTTCTTTTTCCTTTTCAAGGGTATCGCTTTCAAACAAAATATATTGCAATTTTTCTAATCTAGTTCTTTGAACACTATGCACTACATTATTGAACCAATTTTTATCAAATTTTGAAGCAGATTGTATAGCTTCCATAAATCTATCCGTATTATACCAGTCACCAACACCAGCAACCTCCAAAACCGCCCATTCGAAATCACCATCCCTTAAGGGTGCCTGGAATATTACCCACCAAGGTTGTTTCTCTTGTTTGCCATCCCATATATAATATACAGAATAAGTAATACTTGTCCCTTCACTACCGTCCAATCTGGGTAGTTCGTTCATAGTAACAACTAATTCTTTTTGAGGAGCAAAAAGAACAATCCACATTATAAGTACACCGACTCCAACAATTGCTAAACCTATTACAATCTTTTTTTTTAAATTTTGCTTCATAACTGTCTCCTAAAATGCGTCAGGGAACGGTTCTTTTTCACACTTCAAGAATATATATTTACCTTATTGAATCGTCGCCAGCGCTTAAAAGAATTAGTCTTTTCTAATTTTTCTACACCTTAATATTAATACGACAAAAGATTTATACAACCCTTCTTTTTTTAAAATTAAATTATTTTCCTCTAATTCTTTGTCAATCTCCGTATGATGAGGTAAATATTTCCTACCCCCTACTGGATTTTTTCCACTACCCTAGTGGAAATTCTCCACACCCCCTAGTGGAATTATTCCACACTAACAGCAACAAGTAAGAACAGTAACAAATAGAACAGCAACAACATTTGGGTGTAATTTTTCCCCTGCTGTTGCTGCTGTTAATTTTAAAAAATTAAAAGAAAAAAGAAAATGAGGAGAAATAAACTAATGATTAAAATCCAATTCAATGCCAATGGGACAATGGTCGGAGCCCAAAACCTCTGATTCAATAAAAGCAGACTTTAAATGTTCTTTTAGGTTAGTGCTGATAAAGAAGTAGTCAATTCTCCATCCGATATTCCGTTCTCTGGCTCTTGTTTTATAATCCCACCAGCTGTAATGGCCACTTTCGGAGTGGATTTTTCTGAATGCATCGATAAATCCCCGTTCCATTAATCGATCGATCCACGCACGTTCTTCAGGCAAAAAGCCGGAAATTTTCTCATTTTCCTTGGGTCGGGCCAGGTCAATTTCGCGATGAGCCGTATTGACATCACCACAGATAACAATCTTCTTTCCCTGTTTTAACAAGTCATCCATTTTTTTTAGAATGGTTTCGTAAAAATCCAACTTGAATTGCAATCTTTCTTTGGAAGCTTTGCCATTAGGAAAATAAATGTTAAATAAAGTAAATTCAGGATAATCTGCCTGAATCAATCGACCTTCAAGGTCAAATCGAGGGATGTTCAACTGATAGGATGTACTTTCCGGTCTTTTTCTGGTCCAGAGAGCCACTCCGCTATAGCCCTTTTTCTCTGCCTGGGCAAAATAGCTCGAATACCCCTCTCTTTCTATGAGTTCATCCGGCAATTGTTCTCGATGTGCCTTGGTTTCCTGAACACAAAAAATATCTGCTTTTTTTTCTATAAACCAATCCATAAAATTTTTCTTATAAATAGCCCGAAGTCCATTCACATTCCATGATAATAACTTCATCTTATATGCACCTTTTATTCAAAAATATTTTGTGGTCATGCTTCACAAGATCACAAAATTATCAAGGGGACGCTAGTTAATGCTCAGTAATTAAGTAACTTATTTGGTATAATTATACCACCAAAAGA
>Ga0210003_1003478_pt1 | contig 12789 bp, 13 predicted proteins | sample LantaG_FD_182804 | JGI IMG/M metagenome (GOLD analysis project Ga0210003, IMG submission 182804) | Deep subsurface microbial communities from Baltic Sea to uncover new lineages of life (NeLLi) - Landsort_02402 metaG (SPAdes) (version 2) | ecosystem: Environmental > Aquatic > Marine > Oceanic >... | reverse complement strand
CTCTCTCTCTCTCTCTCTCTCTCTCTCTCTCTCTCTCTCTCTCTCTCTCTCTCTCTCTCTCTCTCTCTCTCTCTCTCTCTTTCCTTCTCTCTCTCTCTCAACCAACCATCTTCCAACTCACCACAGGAGGCTCGAACGGCCCTCCGGGAAGCCCCACCCTCGCCGAGAACGCGGGAGGGGCCCCCGCCATCGCGCTCGCCGCGGCAGCGACCGCCGACGCGAAGAGGCTCGAGGTCGGCGCGGCGTCGAGCGGCCAGCCGCCGGTTTCCACCAAAACCCCGGCGTCCCTGGTCGCCGCGGCGGCGGCCCTGGCCCGGGCCCGCATCAGCGCGGCGGCCCTGCGCAGCCTGCGGGAGGCGTCGCGCATTTCCGAAGCAGAGAGGCCCAGCGACGCCGCGAGAGTCGAAGTCTTGGTCTCTCTGCCTCCTTGTTCTTTTCCGGTGCCTCCAACTCCTCCACCTCCGAAAGCGGCTGCCTTTGACGAGCTTATCGGCGCCAGCGCCACGTGCTGCGCCGTCTCGGCCTCGTCGATCGCGTCGACGAAGACGTCGACCTCCCCGCGCGCGGCGGTCAAGAGCTCGAGCGCCGCCCAGGGGGCGCTGGAGAGGTCATCTCCTTCTCCTTTTTCGTCTTTACCTTTGGCTTTCTCCTCTTTCTTTTCTTTCGCTTCAATTTCGTCATCTTCGTCGACGTCGTCGTCGTCGATGCCCAGGAAGGGGTCCGGGGGCGCGCCGGCGGCCTCGTCCTGGCGGTGTGGTTTGTTTTGGGGTTTTGAAGAAGAGAGGTCGAGGTTGAGAGAGAGGTCGAGGTTGAGAGAGAGATCGATGGCTGAGATCGATCAATCGAACGACCGATGCTCCCTCTCTTTTGTCTCTTTTTCTCCTTCTTTCCCCCTCCAACCACCTCACCTCGAGCCTCGCCGCCTCGGCGGCCAGCAAAAAATTGATCCTCGCGGCGCTCGGAGCGGCGATGGGCTTGCCCGTGGCGCCGTCGAAGGCGCGGTGGCGCTTCGTCCCGGAGGTGCCGAGGGCGACGACGAAGGGCGGTGGTCGTTGATGTTGATGACGATTCGTCGTCGCTGGGCCGCCGGCTCCCTCTTCTGGGGTCGTCATCGCGCGGAACAGGGAAAGAAGATCGAGACGAGCCTCTGGGGGAGGGCGCCGCGGCGCGATCAGCAGAGGGCTCCGCTGGCCTGTGACCCCAAGAGAAGGGAGTGACGAAAAAAAAACCCAAAAAACCAAAAAGTGTATCGAAAGCTCGCTCAGAACTTCTGAAAAAAAAGAAGAACAAGCAAAACCTCCTCCGCTCCTGCTTCCAGTCGCTTTCCAGCTACTCTCTCCGACTTTGAGACTCTCTCCGACCCGCGGAAGAAGATGATCCGAAGCTGCCGCTCGGCCTGCGCTGCCCAGGCGCCGGCGACGGCCGCCAAGTCCTTGGCGTCGTCGTCGTCGTCGTCGTCGGCTTCGTCGCCATTGCTCTTCAACCATCGTCGCCGCTCTTCGACCGCCTGCCGCGCCGCCTCCACACCTCCGCCTCGCCCGACTGCCATTCCCGAGGAGCGCGACGACGACTCTGCTGCCTTGCGCAACCGCCGCGCGTTGCTGGCGCAGGGGGCCAGCTTGGCGGCAGCGACGATGGCGCTTGCTTCTCCGCTCGCGGCATTCGCTGACGACGGAATTGTCGCCGTCGTTGATGCTGCTCCGTCTGTCGCTCCTCCGGCTCCCGCAGCAGCGCTCGACGTCGAGGTGAGTTAATAAAAGAAAGAACATTGGCTCCTGCATTGGAATCGAGGCGATTCGAATTTGTATGGGAGCAGAAAACGAGAGAGGGAAATGGGGGGATAAAGTCGATGATGGATGGATCGATCGAGCTAGCCGTCGCAAACGAAACTATCCCCCTCCTCTCTTATCCTTTCTTTCTTTCTCGAGACCTCCTCTAAAAAACCCACCACCATAACACACAGTTCGCCACGCTCTCCGACCCTACGCTCGCCTACTCCTTCCGCTACCCCGTCTCGGTCGCGAAAAGCGGAACAAACTTGGGAACTTCTGCCTCGGGAGTTCCGACCCCCTCTGTCCTGCGCCTGTCGCTCGTCCCTTCGCGCAAGCCCGAGCGCTACTCCTCGGCGGCGCCGCTGTCGCCCGACGCCAGGCAGCGCATCGTCTGCGAGCTGGTCGACCTGCAGCAGTCAGTGACGGTCTCGGTGACCGTGGGGCCTCCCGCGACGACCACGATGCTGCTCCCGGCAGAGGAGAGGCAGCGGCTGCTGCGAGCCAGCAATGGGGGCGAAGCCTCGACCTCTTCTTCGATTTCGAATTCTTCCCTTGACCCTCAGTACTGGAGCCCGCGCGCCGTCGCGGAGGCCGTGCTGGTCGACCGCTCCACGGCGCGGACGACCTCGGGCCAGCGCCTGGCTTTAAACTCCGTCGAGAGCGCCGAGGCCTTCGAGAAAGAAGGAAAAAACAGCGGAAAAAACCAAAAAAGCCGTTATTTCCTCTACGAGCACCTCGCGCAGGGCTCCCCCTCCGAGCGCTCGGTGGTCTCCAAGACGGGCGCTAAGGAGACCTACAGGCACGCCTGGGCCTCCACGGGGGTCCGCAACGGCAAAAAGGGGGACGGAAGCGACCCGTACCTTTACACCCTGAACCTGTCGTGCCCGCAGGACCTTTGGCCTCTCCTGGGAGACGCCTTCAGGGCCGCGGTGGAGTCATTCGAGCTGGAGGCAGAGCCAGGGAAGGGGTTCGTGAGCCCTGACTCGCAGCCGTGGAGGTTTTTCTGAAGAGAAAAGAGGGGAGAAGAGGAGGGGGGTGAGGTGAAGAGAGGGAGAGAGAGGGAGAGAGGGAGAAAGGACAGAGAGAGAAACGAGAGCGGAAGGCCTCGCTTTTCTTCTCTTTTCTTTTTCTACTAGTGACAAGAGAGCTTGAGAGAGGTAGAATCGGGGAGTGAGAGAATCGGAGAGAGAAAGAGAAAGAGAAAGACTCGAGAAAGGGAGAGAGAGAAAACGACGAAAGAGAGAGAAAGAGAAAGAAAGAAAAAAAGCTCTGTTAGTCTTCCGTTCCCGTTTTTTTTGTGCTTGAATTCGAAAAGCCTAGATCTTTATACATTTTGTGTGCTCTCTCTCTCTCTCTCTTTCTTTCTCACCAAACGCAAGCGAGGAAAGAGAACAAATGAAGGCGGAGGAGAACGACGCTGAAAGAAAGGTCAAAAGTACGTTTTTTTAGTTTTGTTTTCGTTTCCGTTTTTTTCCCTGCGTTTTTTAAAAAGGCAAGTGCAAATTGATAATGATAACTGCTAGTGGGACAAGCTGCTGCAGGGGGCAAAAGCGGAGGCGGACAGGAGAAGGAGCGGGCGACGAAAAGAGACAAGAAGGAAGGAAGAAGAAAGACCGAAAAAAAAGAGCCCTTTTCTCGAAATCAAATTCTCTTCTCTTTCTCTATTTCTCTCTTCCTCTTTTCACGGCGCGCTGCCCCCGGCGCCACCAGAGGCGATCTCGGGTCCTCTGTTGGCCGCGGCGGAGGTGGCCCCGGGCGCGGGCGAGCGCCGTCTGCTGCGCTTCGTGTGCGAGATGATCAGCGCGAGGTCCTCCTGTTTTTTTGTTGTTGTTGAAGAGTTTCGAGGTCAAGGTTGAGGTCGAGAGTTTTTTTTTCTTCTTCGTCCCCTTTTGCTTTCTTCGATCGTCACCGTCCTCCCTCGCTGCTCTCGCCGCGCCCTCTCTTCTCGAGCTTTTTGGATGACCGATGCGAGAATGGTCTCCTCTTTTTGCCCTCGTCGTCCAAGAAAAGAAAGCCTCGCGAGGCGTGCGCGAGACGCGGCGCGAGCTTCCGAAAATCTTTGGATGATTCGACGGCGGCCATCGCCCTCGCGATTTTCGGCTTCTCCTTCTCTCTTCTCTTCCCTCTCTCTCTCTTTGCAGCGCGAAAAAGGCGCCGGGTATCGCATCAGTAGCGAGAATCTATCAGTCGCTTACCTCGATGTCCTGCGAGGGCAGCGGGATGACGAAGAACGGGCGCTTGTAAGGGAGCGCGGGAGGGGGCATGATTCTTCGACGACGACGACGGCGACGATGACGACGGAGAAAGAGCACGCGTCTGCAAGAGTGGCGAGGAGGAGATGCGGGCTCTGCTTCTACTGCTGAGAGAGAATCTCGTGTGCGAAGCTCGCGCGAAGAAAGAGGGGGTGAGACGGGGCGCGGGCAGAGAGAAAAGAAAGGGCGGGCTCTCTCGGAAAAAAGAGAGAAAAAGAAAATCGAAAAAGTGAAACTCGGTCTTGACCCTCGACCTCGAAAAACGAAAAAAAAAACCTGCCGAAAAACTCCGCTCCCACCGCCATGCCCGCCGCCTCGCCTCCTCGCCCTCCGAGACCCCAGACCCCTCGCCCAATCGCAAGAAACGACAAAAATGAGCTCAGAAATGCAAAAAATAAAAAATAAAGTCCTAATGGAATGCGAGCTGTGGGTTTCGAACCCACGCCTCTCTCGAGATTCGAGGTTTCCGCCTCCGGAGAGGGGAAGCAGAAAGGAAGAAGTTCTTGCCTTTTTCCACTTGAATCGAACGCCTTGGACCACTAGAGGAGAGGAGAGTGAGTTGTTTAGATGAATATGGAAAGAGTTAGAGTGAGATTTTTTGGCCTGGTGTCTTCGAAAAGAGAGTGTCTTTTTGAAACATAAGGCAGGAAAAAACCCCGAAACTTTTGTTTAGTTTACGAACCTCGGCCAAACTCGCAGAAGAAGAGAAGAGGGGAGAAAGTCGAAGCGTTAAACTAACGCCTCGACTTTCTCCCCCCCGCCTCTTTCCCCCCTGACGCCTTGCAGCAACCAAGGGAGAAAAATCGATGCAATTCCTGAATTTTCGCTTCTTTATTAAAGGCTGTCCTGGGAGGAGTTTTTTGTGAGAGAGCGGGGAGAGAGTTTCTTTTCGAAAAAACAAAAAACCCGAAAAAGAAAAACAACCTTTCTTTCTCCCCCTCCATTTTCCAACCAAAGAAAGGAAAGCCTTACACTCAGAAAACGGCTACACTCAGAAAACGGCGCTCTCTCTCTTGCTCTTCTCTCTCTCCTTCTAAATCTAACAAAGAAAAAAACAGCGGGAAAATGGAGCTCTCGAAAACGCTTTCCCTTTCAAACGACGTAACCAGAGACCGACCCGCCCCGGCCGACGACCTCGCCGACGCAAAACCACGCGAACGTCTCCGCGACGAAGGCCGCGTAGAGCCCGGCCTCGCTCAGGGGCAGGTCCTGCCTCCGGGCCCAGGTCTGCTTGACAATCTTCCACTCGGAGGAGCAGGCCGCGGCGGTGTCGGGGAGGCTGTTGAAAAAGGGGTTCGAAGTTTTTTTTTTTGAAGGAGGTTTTTTTTTTGAAGGAGGTTGAGAGAAAGGAGCGCGGAGTTTTTCTTTTTTTCTTCCTCTTCGATTTCTCTCTTTCTTGAATTCGCGTCTCTTCTCTTTGCGTTTTTCGACCGCTCGTCCGCGATGAAACCGCTCGCCCTCCTCAGAGGCGCTCGTTTCAGACGCGCTCTAGCCCAGCACGTCAGAATCAGAGCTCGAGAGAGCTTCGATTCGATGCTTAAACGCAAAACAGCATCAAGAGTTCCAAATCGACCATTCGGTGATGTTCGAGGGCGCCGCTCTCTCTTTCCATCCTTCTCTCTCTCCCTCTCTCTTCCCTCCCCACCACCTCTCCACTTACCTCGCCAGCTTCGTGAACACCAGCTGCTTCGCGAGCTTGTCCGCGGCGTCCTTGTCCTTGACGACGTACTGCGCGTTGTCGGCAATCAGCTTGTTGAAGTGCTTGGAGGCCGACTCGATCGCCGGGCTCGCCGCCTTTGTCGCCGCCGACGCCAGCGCCGTGGCCTTGGAGCGGACGGCGGAGGCCATTTGTTTTTTCGTTGTTGACCGGCGGGTGTGTGAGTGCTGTTCAGAAGACAGGCCAGGCTGCGAGAGGACACAGAGAGCGCGCGCGCTTTGGGCCTCCTTTCTGCTTCGGGAGAAGGGAAAAAAGAAAAGTGATTTTTTTTTTCTCCCGTCGTCGATGGAGCTCTCCCTCTCTCATCACTCTTGCGAAATTTTCAAGCTCTCTTTCAAGCTCTCTCTTCCGCTCTTCCCTACGCTCCCTTTTCTTGGAAAGTCGCGCGCCCGCCAAACGGTCGCGCTTCTCTTCCAAGAAAAAACCACTTCCTTCTTCTAAACCATGGCTGGAGACGCCGGGGCTGCGGCCTTTGACGCAGCTGCCTATGACCAGAAAATCGCCGAGCTGGTAAGAAGAAGACGAGCGAAGGAAAAGAGAGAATCGCAACAGAGGCGGCGGCGGCGGCAGCGGCGGCGGCTCTCTTTGTCATTTCTCGCGGCGCCTGCTCCTCCATCTCCCCCTCTCCGCCCTCTCCAACGCCCAAGAGACTGCCATTAAGGCCACGCTCTTTCGCGTGGGTGCGGTATCAGGACGAATGAAGCTCGTTATCGCGCCAAACCTGAGCCGGCGGCGGCGAGCTTTTTTTCTTTCTTTCTTTTCATTCGACGTCGAACCGACGCTCACGCCGAAAATCCTTCTAATCAATCCATCTCTCCTTTCTCTCTCCCTCTCTCTTTTTCAACAGAACGCCGAGGGCGGCGGCGAGTTCTACTCCGAGTGGGAGGAGACAGCCGAGTCCTTCGACCAGATGGGCCTCCACGAGAACCTGCTCCGCGGCATCTACGCGGTGAGTCGGGGCAGAAGGAGATTTTGATGACCAACGTCGAAAGGAAGGAAAAAAAGTTGACGCCGAAAACATCGTTTCGGCGGCAGGGAGAGAGCGTCGAGCGCGCCCAGGCGCTGCCGCTTTGGCCTTGTTTCGCGTCGCGTTTTCTCAGCTTTTACGTGCTCTTTCCTTCTTGCCTCTGCTGCCGATGTCTTGATCTCGACGTGTTCTACACCCTGAGCGATTGAGAAAGAGGAGAGACGAAGAGGAGAGGGCATGAGAGCATCAAGATGAGATGATTGATTGCCTGCTGCTCCCTCCCTCTTTTTTCTTTTTCTTCTTTCTCAGTCTCTTCTTTCCCTTTGCACCTGCTGAGCAAAAAAGGCAAGAGAGTGGCGGCTCTCTCGATCTGCCACCGCCCCCCGCGCCGGCCTGTCCAATGCCTCTTTTCGCGTCCCCTTTCCGCTCTCTGGGTAGATCTCGACCATCGCTGATCCCCTGCGAGAGGTCGGGCTCTCTCGAGCGGCGCGGAGGGAGCAGGAGCGGCGCGCTCGGAAGGAAGATGGGGGGAGAAGAGAGAGCATTGGTCTCATCGAAAGGAAGAAAGAAAGAAAGAACGCGACCTCTTCTCTGCTCCCTTCTTCGCCTGCTCCTCGTTCCGCGACCTCTCTCCCTCTCTCGCTCTATCCACCGCCGCACGGAAGAGGCTCGTATCGGAATCGGAGTCAGCAGCTCGAGCTTTTGCACTAGCTCCCCACGGGAAGAGACCGCAAAAAGCGAAACCGAAAACCCATAACTCACCTTCTTCTTCTTCGCGTAAAAAACCTCTCTTCTCTTCCCCCTCTCTCTAGTACGGTTTCGAGAAGCCCTCTGCCATCCAGCAGAAGGGGATCGTCCCGTTCGCCAAGGGGCTCGACGTCATCCAGCAGGCCCAGTCGGGTACCGGCAAGACCGCGACCTTCTGCGCCGGTAAGGAGAAAAGAAGAAGAAGAAAGAGTTTTTTTTCCAGAAAAGAAGAAGAAAAAAAACCCCGAAAGCGAAAAAAAAAAAGACTCACCTTTTTCCTCTCCCTCTCTCTCTCTCTCTCTCTCTCTCTCTCTCTCTCTCTCTCTCTCTCTCTCTCTCTCTCTTTCTCTCTCTTCCCTTTGCACCCCCCCTCTCTCTCCTCCTCCTCCTCTTCCCACAGGCATCCTCCAGAACCTCGACTACGCCCTGCTCGAGTGCCAGGCCCTCGTCCTCGCCCCGACGCGCGAGCTGGCCCAGCAGATCGAGAAGGTCATGCGCGCGCTCGGCGACTACCTGCAGGTCAAGTGCCACGCGTGCGTCGGCGGGACCTCTGTCCGCGAGGACACGCGCGTGCTGCAGGGTGAGTAGTTGATGTTTTGTTGTTCTTCCCGTTTTCCTCTGTTTTTGCCAAGAAAAGGAGGAAAAGGAAAAAAAATCGAGCGAGAAAAAAAAAACCTGACTCGTTCTCATCTTCTTCTTCTTCTTCTTCTTCTTCTTCAAAACTCTCCCCCTCGTCCCTTCCTCACAGGCGGCGTCCACGTCGTCGTCGGCACCCCGGGCCGCGTCTACGACATGCTCCGCCGCCGCGCCCTCCGCGCCGACTCCATCAAGATGTTCGTGCTCGACGAGGCCGACGAGATGCTGTCCCGCGGGTTCAAGGACCAGATCTACGACATCTTCCAGCTGCTCCCCCCGAAGCTGCAGGTCGGCGTCTTTTCGGCGACGCTCCCTCCGGAGGCGCTGGAGATCACGCGCAAGTTCATGAACAAGCCCGTGCGCATTCTGGTGAAGCGCGACGAGCTGACGCTCGAGGGTATCAAGCAGTTTTACGTCAACGTCGAGGTGAGATAGAGGAGGGAGGAGGAGGAGGGGGAGGGGGGGAGAGAGAAGAAGAAAGAAAGAAAGAAAGAAAGAAAGAAAAAAAACGCGCTCACGAAAGAAAAAAAAATGAAATTTCATTTCCAAACAACAGCGCGAGGAGTGGAAGCTCGACACGCTCTGCGACCTCTACGAGACGCTCGCGATCACGCAGTCGGTCATCTTCGCCAACACGCGCCGCAAGGTAAGGGGGAGAGAGAGAGGAGAAAGAGAAGAAGAAGAGCGACGGCGACGGCGACGACGACGACGAAGAAGAACAAAAAAAAGCCGAAAAAAACTCAAAAAAAAAACTTCCAAAAAACTTTCCTCTTCAAACTCTTAGGTCGACTGGCTCACCGACAAGATGCGCGAGCGCGACCACACCGTCTCGGCCACGCACGGCGACATGGACCAGAACACCCGCGACGTCATCATGCGCGAGTTCCGCTCCGGCTCCTCTCGTGTTCTGATCACCACCGACCTGCTCGCCCGCGGCATCGACGTGCAGCAGGTCTCGCTCGTGATCAACTACGACCTCCCGACGCAGCCCGAGAACTACCTGCACCGCATTGGCCGCTCGGGCCGCTTCGGTCGCAAGGGCGTGGCCATCAACTTCGTCACCAAGGACGACGAGCGCCTGCTGCAGGACGTCCAGAGGTTCTACAATACGCAGATCGAGGAGCTGCCGTCGAACGTGGCGGACCTGCTCTAAGTTTTTTTTCCTTTCGAAGAAAAAAAAAACCCGAGTCTGAACTTTGAAGAAAAGAAAACGCGTGCTTGTTTTTTCCCCCTTCCCTTGATTTTTTGAGGAGAGAGAGAGAGAGAGTCGACTGGAGAGGGTGACGACGACGACGACGACGACGACGACAGCGACGGCAACTAGGATGCCGCTGCGCTGCCTCGTCGTCCCCGAGGGGGGAGAGGAGCAGGGGAGGCGAGGGGAGAGAGAGCTGAAGAGAGAGAGGTGGTGGCGGCGGAAGCGGAAGCGGCGGCGGAGGCGACGAAAAAGTTGTTGCATTCTTTTTCCTTCGAGTCCCCCCCTTCCGCGAAGCCTTCCCATCTCTACCTTTTCTTTTCTTCCCTCTCCTTCCTTCTTTCCTTCCCTCCCCTCCTCGCTCAGAAACCAGAGAATAAAAAAGATGGTCTTTTTACTTTTTGTTTTATTTTGGAGAGAGACAGAGACAGAGACAGAGACAGAGACAGAGGTGAGAGACTTAAAAGAGAGGGAGAGTGAGTGAGTGTGTGTGTGAGAGAGCGTGTGTGGTGTGTTTTTGTTTTTCTTCCCGTGCAAAAAGAAACAAAGAAAGAAAGAGAAAGAGAGAGTGCCTTCGGGAATCCAATTAGAAGAGAGGATGGGAGGTGGGGCGCGGGAGAGAAAAGAAGAAGTATTGCCTTTTTTGCGTTTTTCTTTCTTTCATTTTTTTTCGATCACACTTTCCTGCGGCACTTCTCATTCATCCGTCACTCTCTCTCTCTCTACTCCTCGCCCTGTTCTCCAACAAAGAAATAAAACAAAGAAACAAAAAAGAGAGAGAGAGAAAGAAAGAAAGAAGAGGAAGAAGAAGAAGAGAAAAAAGGTTAAGAATTTTCTCTCAGTTTTTTACTAGGACTAGGCCGCGGCGGAGCTAGCCATCAGCGCCTTGACCCCCTCGTACCCGCTCGCCTCCAGCGTGTCCGCCACCTCCATCCCCCCACTGTGGATGATCCTCCCGCCCTGCATGACGTGCACCTGCGAGGGAACGACCAGATCCAAAAGGCGCTTGTAGTGGGTGACCATCAGAGTGACGTTGTCGGCGCTCCTGAGGCCCGACACTGCGGCCGCGACGTCGCGCAGCGCGTCGATGTCCAGGCCCGAGTCCACCTCGTCCAGGATCCCGACCTCGGGCTCCATCACGGCCATCTGCAGGATCTCGTTGCGCTTCTTCTCGCCCCCCGAAAAGCCGGCATTGACGTCGCGGGAAAGGAAGCTGGGATCCATTCCGAGTTTCTCCAGTTTCGGAGTCAGGTGACCGAAAAACTCCAGGGGGTCGAGCTCCGGTTCCCCCCTCTGCTTGCGCCGCGCGTTGCACGACAGGCGGAGGAAGTCGGTGTTGGAGACCCCAGGCACCTCGACGGGCGACTGGAACGACAGGAACACGCCCCTGCGGGCCCTCTCCTCGGGCTCCAGGGCGAGCAGGTCTTCGCCCTTGAAGAGGACCGTACCTGCTGTCACCTCGTAGTCCGGATGGCCCACCAGCACCTTGGAGAGCGTGGACTTTCCCGAGCCGTTGGTGCCCATGATGGCGTGCGTCTGATTTTTGTTGAGAGAAATTGGTTGAGAAGGGCGGCGGGGAAGAAAGGTGAGAGATAAGGTCGAAGAAGAAGAAAGGTCGACGACGAAGAAAAAAATAAAACGAATTTGAGTTCTCTTTCCATCATCATCTCTTTTTCAACTTCTCTTCCATTCTCACGCCTTACCTCGCCCGCCCTGAGCGTCAGGTCGACACCCTTCAAGATCTTCTGCCCCGTCGCGGTGATGACGGCCTCGAGGCCTTTAATCTCGAGGAGCGGCGGCGACGACGACGACGATGCGAAGACGGTGACAGAAGACGAGCGGCCGCGGCATGGCATCGTTCGGAGCTGCTGCCTGGGAGGGAGAGCCGCGGCGGTCCTGCTGCTGTTTGTGAGGGTGTTAAATATGTTCGAGAGGCGACATCGGAAGCGATAGAGAGTGAGATAACAGGCGCGGGAAGGGCTAGGAAGACGATGGAAAAGCAGATGCGACCTCCGACGGCTAGAAAGTCTTTGCTTCTTCCTTCCTTTCTTTCTTTCCTCATCCTCCTCCTCCGCTCTTCCTTTCTTACCATCCCGCCAGCGACGGCGTTATCGCGCGATGCATGTTGTTTTTGATCTTCTCTCTGCCGATCTCTGGTGAACGGAAAGAGAAACGAGCGCGATAAAGAGAGAAAAAGAAAGTGGGAAAAGTGTGAAGAGATAGAAATTCGCTCGTTTTTTTTTAAAAAATCCACATTTTCGTTTTTTCTCGGTGAAAAAAACTCGTGCGAATGCTCCTCCTGGCGGCCTCGGGAGGGCGCGTTGCGGCCCTTCTCTGCCTCCGTGCGACGGCTGCAGATGCCGTGAGGATAACAGGGCGCGGCGGAGGTGCGTTGAGGTGCAGGGGCGCGGCGATTCCGAGGCGGAGAGCGATTCCGATGAGACCGATGCCAATGCTCGCCGCCGCTTCCTCTTCGTCTTCAACCTCTTCCACGTCCCCTCCCGCGCCCTCCTCACCCCTCGACGCCGTCTCCTCGGACCAGGCCCTCGCCCACCCCACGCTAGCCTCCCTCGACCAAAAAGCGCTGGAGAGAACGACGCGCTACCTCGATTTGGTCTTGAAGGCGAACAGCGAGGGGCTGAACATGACCGCCGTGAGGTCCCGCGGCCCGGCTCTGCTCCGCCACTGCGCCGATTCGCTCGACCTGCTGCCCCTTTTGGACAGGGAGGAAGAACGGTGGCGAGAGGAGGCGCGGAACAGAGCAAAAAACGACGGAAACGACGGCCCCGAAAAGGGCTCGAAAGTCGGTTTCAGGGTCGTCGACGTCGGGAGCGGCGGGGGCTTCCCGGGCGCCGCGCTCGCCGCGGCCCGCCCCGAGTGGCATTTTGTTCTGATTGACGCCCTGAGGAAGCGCTGCGACGCCGTTGCCGACGCTGTCAAAAAGGCAGGGATAAGGAACGCGGAAGTGCTCTGGAGCAGGGCCGAGGAAGCCGCAGCCGTTGTTGCTTCTCCTCCTCCTCCTCCTTCCGACGACGACGACGACGGGAAAGAAGGAAACTCTTCCTCTTCCTCGTCTTCTTCTTCGCTGCGGGAGAGCTCTCCCGTGGTCGTCGCCCGCGCCGTCGCGGAGATGCGCACGCTGGCGGAGCTCTGCCTGCCGCTGGTCGAGGTCGGAGGGGCGTGGATCTCCCCCAAGGGGCCTCCGGGGGACAACTCGCAGCTGGAGCTCGAGGTCGAGGCCGCAAGAAAGGCGATCAGTCTCCTCGGCGGGGAGATTGAATTGATCGAGACTCTGCCTCCTTTAATCTCTGGTGCCCCCGGGAGGAGCGTGGTGGTGGTGAGGAAGGTGAAGGGCACCCCCGCCAAGTACCCGCGGGGGAACAACTTGCCCGGGAGGAGGCCTCTTTGAGTGTGGTCTTTCGTTTCCTTTCCTTGTCTCTTTCTCTTCTTTCTCTTCCTTTTGCGCTGCTTTCTCTTCAACCCCCCCCCCCCCCCCCCCCCCC
>Ga0210003_1003476_pt1 | contig 12790 bp, 18 predicted proteins | sample LantaG_FD_182804 | JGI IMG/M metagenome (GOLD analysis project Ga0210003, IMG submission 182804) | Deep subsurface microbial communities from Baltic Sea to uncover new lineages of life (NeLLi) - Landsort_02402 metaG (SPAdes) (version 2) | ecosystem: Environmental > Aquatic > Marine > Oceanic >... | reverse complement strand
GTCGTAGATGTCAGGCCCATATTATACAGTTGCAGGGGGCTTGTAAAAGATTCGCATAGTAATCGTCTATATGGTTAAAAAGATTTTATATAGTTTCGCATAGTTGAACGGGGGTTGATTTTAGTAAATTGCCCTGAACATACCAGGTTTTGTGATGTGAAGAAAATACTTGATCTGATCTTTTGTGTGCAGCTGCAATTATAAAATTTGTGATCTTGTGATGATTAAAAACATGGTTAAATGGCGTGACCTTGAAAATATATTGGGGTGGGGTACCGATTTTATTACTATTGATATTTTAATTAATCCGTGGTATCTTGTATTCGTGTAGTTAAATAATCTAATTTGAATGGAGGTAAAAAACATGACTAAACTATCACCTGCCGAAGTCGCAGAAAAACATGCACGACGGCTAAAAGCCGCGACCGAAGATATTCGCGTCGGGGTTGAACGCGTCACAGAAGCACCAGGAGCAAAGGCAGCCGCAAAGGCTGAAAAGATGAAGCAAAACCTGGTCGCTTCTATTGACAGCGGGAAATGGGGAAAGCGCGTCGCTTCGGTTACACTTGATGAGTGGAAATCGAAGATGATCGGGAAAGGATTGGGACGGATCGCGTCGGGGGTTGACGCGGCACTACCAAAGACTACCGAATTTCACGCGCAGCTTCAAGATTTTCAGTCAGGCATTGACTCGTCTCTTGCGAAAATGCCCGATCTTACCCTTGAAGATAATATTCAGCGCATGGTTCAGCAAGTGCGCAGTATGAAGAAATTCGTACGCAAATAATTCATTTGATCTGGTTCAAATGAAATGGGCTGCAAGTTAAAAAAAGACAAGGAGGTAATCTTATGTATTGGCAGCGAGAAAAAATAAGGAAAGCCGCGACCTGGTCGGTCGGGGGTACTTATACCCTGGAATTACCCGATCACGGCCTGCTTGGGTCGATTATGATCCATGCTTACCAGGGGGCGGTTCTCGACAGTATGGTCGCTATTGAAAAATGGCGAATGGTCGATTACATCAAAAAGATCGAAGTGATCGGCAACGGATCGGAAATCATCAAGTCGGTCAATGGCCGAATCGGCAAGTACCTTGCCTGGTTGGATGGCGGCGGTGGAGCTCCTGATAAGGCTCATAACTATGGCACAAGCACGAAACGCCATCACAGCGTGATCAATTTCGGCCGGAAATTGTTCGATCCGGATTATGGCCTTGATCTTGGCCGTTGGGGATCAGTTGAGATTAAACTGACCAATGACGCCGCGGCCGCACAATTCACCAGCGCGATAAACGTTGACGTGATTTGTTACTGGCTGCGTGAAGGATCACCCAGTCAGTTTAAGGGGTATTTCAGAACCGAACAATGGCGCGAATGGACGACCGTCGCAGCTGAAAAAAAGTATTTGGAATTGCCGCTCCAGCACGTGTTAAGGCGGTTGATCCTGCAAACTGATCCCGACGTTGACGGAAGCATGATGGCCGAAACGACCCTGTATAATCTGGCTTATAACATCGAGTTAAGTATCCGGTCGGGCAAGCTGAAAGTGTTTAACGACAACCTGCGTGATCTGTGGTATGAGAATTATTTCAACTTCGGGCGGGATATTATTCAGCCGCTTGAACCGTATCATACCCAGGATTATGGTATCCGCATGGGGATTGGTCAAACCCTGGCTATAGCTGGCGCAAGAATCCCGCATGACGGAACGCAGGATACCGCGACCCCTTCGTTCTCGCCTGGCGAGGACAGCTCGACCCAGAAACGCATGACCGACACTGACGCCGACCAGGAATCAATTCTGGCTATGGGTTTAGCGTTGGAAAATTGCGCGGTGATCCCGTTCGATCAATATGATGACCCCTCGACCTGGCTTGATTTAAGAGCCGACGGGACGGTGCAACTAATGATCGAAACAACGAACGCGGCTTCGGCTGCGGACGGAAATATCGTCGCCGTTACCGACCGATTGGTTACGGGTTAATCGTGCAAGGCGCGAATTATACCTACCTGACAGGCGAGAAAATCGTCTGTCAGGGGGCTGCTTTTCTGCATGGTTTGATTTTATGGGTGTCAAGCGACGGCGGCCGCGTTACGATTTATGAAGGTCAAGACGCGGGGTCAGGCCGAAAGATCGCGACAATCAGGGCGATCGAGGACCAAACAAAAATCGCTAATATGCCTGTGAAAATTTACTGTCAACGGGGTATTTTTATTACGGATTTTTCGCATGTTGACGGTGTCACAGTGATCTGGTCGCGGCCTGAAAGCGAATAAATGATTGACGCCGCTGGGCGTCTGGTGACGCTGGTTGCTTATGATGAAGATGGTTTACCGCACCCGCTTCTGGTTGACGCTGACGGTTATTTACTGTGCGTTAATATGGGCGGCGCGGAAGGCGGTGCTTTGAAAACTCCCAACGGTAAACTAATGACCCCCGTCGCGAACGATCCCGATGATCTGCCGCGCCCGATCCTGGTTGACGCCGACGGGTACTTAAAAGTTTCAATCGCTGGCGGCGGCGGTGCTTGGATATTGATCGAGGATAAATTAGTAACATCTACCCTCGCTTCGGTAGAAATTACTGATATACCAGCAACGTATAAACAATTACGAATGGAATATATCACGCGTTGTAATGCTGCGACAGAAGGCCAATATTTGAGGTGCCGAATTAATGACAATGAAACTGCCTCATATCAAAATTACACGACCTTGCATTATTATAATAATGTCTGGGATGATGCTGAGAATTTAAATTGTAGTTTTGCTGTGGTTGGTCGTTTTACGGCTGGAAATTCAGACGCGTACCTTGCGGCTGGCGGTTTTGTATTATTTTCTAACCCGTATGCAGGGGTGTTTTACAAAAGTATGCTGGGTAAAAGTACGTGCATAACGAAATTATTATCTGGGCGTTCGTATCCATATTCTCATGTTAGTATATTTAGATCTGTTCAAGCAATTGAATCCTTATTATTTTATCCAGCCGCGGGCAGTATCATAGCAGGCAGCCGCTTTAGTTTGTACGGTTTATCATAAAAACAAAAGGTACATCATGCGTTTTGACTTTGATCTGACAATCCCAGCGGCGACGCCGCAATCAGCACCCGCCCAGCTTGAAGCGCGATTAGTGCGCGGTACTTTAAAGCGGATTGAAATATTTTTCCCGCCTGGCTGCGCGTCGCTGGTGAAAATAATCGTACGCGACGAACTGCACCAGATCGCGCCTGCGAATCCAGGCGGCAGTTTTAACGCCGACGGTGCGACGGTTAGTTTTGACATGAATTATCAACTGGAATCAACGGCGAAATTATTAATGTGCGAGGGCTGGTCGCCGCTATGCCGATATGATCACGTGATCATTTTCAGGTTTGATGTGACGCCAGAGGGTGACAGCGATAATACAGCATTATTGGCTTACCTGGCCGATATGCTGCTAATAGGATCAGAGGAGTAATCATGCCCGACGCCCCCGATTTTTTTCAGTATCGGCTTGAAAGTAATAAAAATATACTCGGTGATATGGCGGAGTTAGGGGCCAGGTTAGGGGCGGTCAGTACGTACGATCGGGGCGGGACAACCTTGTTTGCGGATAATTTTGATAATGGGCTTGCGCCCTATTCGGCGCAGCTGGGGGGGACTGGCGCAAAGGCCGAAATAGTCAGCGGCACAACGCACGTCAGCGGTTACGGGGTCAAGTTAACCGCGGGATCAGACGGGAACCACAGCGCGGGAATATTGAAACGATTACAGCCGCAGGCCTTAAGTATGATGGGTTTTGAGGTTGTTTTTAGTCTGGAAAGTAATATTTTATTTGCGGTCTTATCCATTCAGCGAAACACGGCGACGAAATTGAAACAGTGGGTTATTGATTGGGAGACTGCCACTGGATACCTGAGGGTGGGGACAAGAAGTGAAGGATGGGTAATATTAGCAACTATCCCGCTGCCGATTGATGACGAAGAGATTTTTCACAGCATGAAGGTGGTCATTGATCTGGAATCAGACTATTACGTCCGTCTTATGGTTGATCAGAATTTATACAATTTATCAGCTTATCAGGGAGGACAAGAAGACGAAGAGACAAACCAGCGCCTTGAATTTTACGCAGCGAACGAGGGGCGCGAGGGCGAAAATGATACAATGTACCTTGACGAATTCATCGTGACAACGGACGAGATTAAGTAAAATAGTGAAAGGAGTTTGAAATGAAAGTTTTTGAGATAGGCATTAATATCGAGGTGTATTTAATCCTGGTTGTGCTGATCAATCGCATTATAGCGGGATTATTTGCGCCGATCCTGGGCAAGCTGAAACTGGATAAAATCTGGTTAATGTATGTGTCCTGGGTGTTCGCGGGGTATATCATTTTCACTACGGGTTTAAACCTGTTTGCGGATATGATCCCCGATCTTATCGTCGGTCAAATATTGACGGCGATCGCGGTCGGCGGCGGCGCAAACATTCTGCACGACGCGACGGATCAAGAGATTAACGTACGCAGCGCAAACGGGGAGTATATCACTTCAACGCCCGACGCGCAGGATCGTTAATCATGGCTAAAAGAACTATTGACAAGTATTTGAATTGGTTTTCAAAATACATCGGCGTTCAAGGGCTTTTAGCGATTGGGTTTTTTACGGTGTTCGTGATCGTTACCCTGCGCGGTCAAGAAGTGAACCCTGAATTTTGGGGAATTCTGGGGATTATTATTGGCTTTTACTTTGCTAAAAACGGCAAGGAAATTTTGGACCAGGTGCGCGGTAACGGAAAGGATACATAATGTCACCAACTAAAGAGTTTCAAGTCTTAAACGTCAGGAATTCGGTTTACATGAGCAAGGGCGGGCGGGTGATCCAGGGGTACGAAGTGCTGGTTTATGTGACTGAATTTGACGAGGAATTTACGATCAAGGCCGCGGATAATAATCCCACGACGATTAATAAGGCGATTAAAGACTTCATACTTAAACGTAAAGCCATTAACGATTTAGGTTAATCCCATGTCGCTTTGGGATTATATTGCCAGCGTCGTTAGCTGGGTGAGATCGCTATACGATAACGCGATCGCGTACGCGAAATCAATCGCGACCCAGGCCGCGAACTCGATCGTTAATTCAAAAGCGGGCGTAATTTATGGCGTCGTTAAAGAGTGGATTGACACTGCGTACAGAAACGCTATAAACTCAACGTCGAGCTTAATTCATTCTGCCTGGGTGACAGCTAATTCAGCCTGGAATTGGGTGCAATCCGCATACTCGACGGTTTCAAACTGGATAGATGCCAGGATCAGGCCGATCTGGGACGCGGTCGCGGAGACAGCCAGGGTTGCTTATAATTTGGCTCGCGAATGGTCCATTAAAGCCGTTAACCAGGTTGTCGCCTGGGCTGAGCCCGCTATAACTGGACTCACGCAGAAGATCAAAGACGCGCAGGAATGGATCGCGACCGTTCGGGGCTGGATCAGCGATCAGGTAAAATTATTTACATCGGGAATGAATGAGAAAATCGCCGCAGTTTTTGATGATGGCTGGGATACTTTAAGTTCGTTTGTGTTTGACCCCTTGAATTATGTGTTAGCGATGATCATCCCGATTTTTACCGATCTATTATGTTACTCGGTGGCTTATGCGCTGGGGACTGAAAAAGAATCGTTACCGCCCTGGCCGAAGTGGAGTAATATCGTTGAAGCGGGCGGCGGCGAACGGCCGACCCCAGCACCCAGCGGGTTAATCCCGCCGCTGTCAAAAATGTGGGTTTCGGGGTATCGTTTTACCCCGGGTCACAGGGCAACCGACTACGGCTGCGAGTCTAATTGTCCTGTATATGCGTGTCATGCTGGGACAGTTGAATACTCGGGCTGGTCGTCGGTCGGGTACGGAAATTGTGTGACGCTTCGGGGCGTGGATTGGTGGACGCGTTACGCGCACCTGCTTAATTTTAACGTGGTGGTCGGCCAGGAAATCGCCGCTGGTCACGTGCTTGGCGGGTGTGACACGACGGGCAATTCAACGGGCAATCATTTACATCTTGAGATACAATATAAAAGTCAATTCATAAATCCCGAAAGTGTATTCTAATGATCGATAAGCGAGGTGACAATTAATGGCTGGACGTGGTAAGGGCGCACTGCGCATAGCGATCGAGGACTTTTTAGAATCCTTTAAGTGGGGTAAGTTATTTTCCGATTATTTCAAGGATTTTGGCGAAGATCAAGAGGACGCAATCGCGGCCTATTATGACACTTTGTTAAAAGACGTACCAGACGGATTTATTAAGGATGAGATATTCGGCTGGATGGATCGGTCTGGCGGGGGTAAAAGTGCCCAGGGTGCGGCATTTTCGGCGATTGGTTTCGCGTCCTCGGTCGGCGTCGGCGCGGCGTCGGGGCTGCTTGCTCCTTGGATGAAATTACTGAATTATAAAATTGAGAAATCGGCCAAAACGGCGCGCATTGACCCCGCCTCATTAGTGTCACTTTACTGGCGCAATCCTGGATTATTTACAAAAATAATAGACGACAGTCGGGAGTTGGGATACGATGACGATCACTACGCGGCCGTCGAGGAAATTGTGCGCCCGATCTTAAACGTTGGCGATATGCTGCCGATGATGTACCGCGAAATTATAAGCAGAGGTACATTCACAGAAACGGCGAAAAAGTGGGGTTGGGAATCTGGCGATATTGAGAATATCATCGAATCCAGTAAAGTAATCCCAGGGGTCGGCGATCTGGTCGCTATGGCGGTTCGTGAAGCATGGCGCGACGATGTGGCCAGCCGCTGGGGGTACGACGAAGATTATCCCCAGGAGTTAACGAAATGGGCGGGTCGTCAAGGACTGGACGCCGAATGGTCGAAGCGTTATTGGCGCGCCCACTGGCAGCTGCCTTCACCGCAATTAGGCTTTGAAATGTATCACCGTTTACGCCCTGGAACATCCAGCGTAACCTTCACCCGCGAGAATTTATTAGAGCTGCTTAAGATCGCAGACTTTCCTGCAGGCTTCCGCGAACGCATGATTGAGATCGCATACCAGCCGATCACCCGCGTTGACCTGCGCCGACTGTATCAGGCGGGGGTAATCAATAAAACGCGTGTCCTTGACGGGTATAAAGATTTAGGATACACAGACAAAGACGCGCAGGCATTGGCTGACTTTGCAGTCAAGGACTCAGCAAGTGCCGAAAAAGACATTACCAGGGCGGCGATCGTGACGTCTTACAAAAAAGCGATCATCAGCCGCGGCGACGCGGCGGGTATGTTAACCGCGATCGGGTACGGCAGCATGGAAGCTGATTTTTACCTGGACATCGCGGATTTTGAAATCGAGACCGACCGCGCGGATGATGTAATTGATTATGTTAAAACGATGTACGTCAATTCAGAGTACAACGCCCAGGACGTTAGCGCGGAATTGGGAAAATTAAATCTACCATCGACCCAGGTCGAAAGGTTATTACAGGTCTGGGATATTCAACGGCGAAAAAAGCAGAAGACGCCGACCACGACCGACTTCGAAGATTTTTACAAGCGCGACATTATCGACCGCGATCAACTGATTGACAACCTTAAGCGGGCGGGCTGGACGGACGAACGGGTCGGCTGGATCGTGGCGCGCATTGATCAGCGGTTACAAGATAGCGCACGGGTAGAAGCGGAGCGCGCGCAAAAAGAACAGGATCGTTTAATCGCCAGCGACAAGGCTGAAAAGTACCAGCTGGACAAGGCCGATCTTGACGTCGCGATCGCGTTAAGGCGGTTGGATATCGCCGATCTTAAGGTTGCTATCAGTACGACCGACGACGTGCGCTTAAAAGCTGACTTTGCGACTCGCATTAAGCTGCGGCTGCAAGAGATCGCCGAACTGAACGTGTTAAAGGCGAACGTCAAAATGACTTACTACGGGGTTTGATTAGGCGGCCTGCTACTGGCCATTTTCGCGGTTATAGCGTGAGAAGGTATAAAATTACCATAAACCCATAAAAACGCGTTAAAATCAATAACGACAGTGTTTTTGGGCATTTGAGAGAAGGTAGGCGAAATGAGTATAGAAATTGAGAAATTAAAGCGCAGCGTGAACAGTTTTATAAAAATGACCGAAGCCGCGAGAGCAGAAGCAGCCGCGGCCGCGGTTACTTCAACGCCCCCGACTTCAACCGAAACGGCTTCACCCAGCCCGACCGCTGAACGTTCCCAGAGTACACCCGCCGCGCCAGGTGCTTAATTACTTTATGGGTATAAAACTGGTCAACGTTTCCGTCCTGGATCAAGCCAGGTATGCGTGCCCATTGATCCTGTTTAAACGCGTTGGGTGCGATTGGTTCGGCGTCGGCGCGGACGCCTTTAACGCGGGTGCGCCCTTGCATGCGGTAGTCTTTGGGTGCATTGACAACCAGCCAGGGGCTGGTTAATTCTATCTTAAGCTTGCCTGGGTGGGTCGGGTGCATGAGATGATCCAGGTGACTCAATCCCTGATCATCGACGATCAAGGAATCGGTATCCATATAAAAAACATTATGTGGGGGAATCAATTCGCGAAGCTGGTTTAAATATATCCTGGCATATGCGGTCACGTGCGCGGCGATCGCGGGGCAACTATTATAGCCCTCGCCGTGCTTTTCTTCGCGGATCACCGACCCGCCGATTTTGGTGATCGAATAATACTCGTGGCGGTCAAGATCGACGACGGGCATTTTCATAGTTTCGCCAGTCGGGCATGATCCGATCTTGGTCATCTTTAACCCCAGCTGGCCGAATTTCCCGTACAGGGAATTGATGAACATTTTCGCGATCCCAGCAAACGGCTTATTATCCTGATCCTGGTAATGTTCTTTCAGGGTTTGAAAGTATTTAACATATTGGTAAAACAATGGGGCTTGCCGATACCAGGCGATAAAATGAACTTGTTTAATCCAGTCGTTTGCGATCGCGATCTTTAATTCAGGGGTTGTTAAGGTGGTGGTGAATTCACCCAGCGGGTAGCACGTATGATTGTTTAAGGTGTACGGAAAATAATTATCGGTCACGTCAACCGTCACCCGCGCGATCACGGCGTAACGGGATAATTTACGCTTCAAAATAACCAGCGATTTGCACGGCGCATAACCCATTAAACCCGCGGGGTATTGGTTGGTTTGCATGATATGGCCATACATCGAATTAACATCGACATAATGAAAATGGCCGCGCTTGCGGTATCCCTGATAAAGCACTTCGACGCGCCCGCCGCGATAAGCAGCGCGCTCCAACTCGACCGCTTCGGGGGTGTGATCAATCCAGATATTACAGGGCATAAAACGATAGCGATATGTGTTAAACGCGGTCGCCGCGATCGTTTGGCCGAACTTGCCGCACTCGTGAAGATCGAGGAAATCAAGCCACTTAACCCATAATGCGCGTAGTATAAAAGTGTCGCGTTTACAATATGTTAATAATTCGGCGTCGCCCGCGGCGCGAAAGTCGATCGGCAGTTTTGGCAGGTTGATTAATTGCGCCCAGCGTTCCAGTTTCCCACTGAAAAAATTGCCGTTGTCTAATGCATATAGTTTACGATCGGCTTTTTCCCAGCGGTATATCCCGACGGTTTGTTTTGAATATACCGACTTCAACTCCCAGCCGCGCGCGCCCAGTTCTGAAAATGCCTTAAGGACGGGCAGGTCGAAGTTAAGGTTATGCGCGACCAGGTAATACTTTGTTTGCGGTGCACATAGCTTATCAACCCAGTCCCAGAAATCGCCAGGCGCGCGGATGATTTTATCGTCGTGTATTTTAAGCCGCTGGCCGCGCCGCGTTCGGCAGGCGATCGCATACCCTAATTTAAGATCATGCAGGGTACGACCCCGCGGATCAGCGCGGGGTTCGGTTTCGGTATCGACAAAAATCATGCGTGACGGGCGGTTTGATTTGCCCGCCCGTGATAGTATGTGCGCCGCCATTATGCGACAAACTTATAGCCGACTTTGTGGTACACGTGAAACAGTTCGACCTTCTCGGGAGCGATGTTATAAAATTCTTCTTCGCCGATCAAGCTATCATAAATTGCACTTTCGGCGGTCTCTTTAAATAATTGTGCGTCGGTCGATGTGGCGAAAAAGCGGGTGATCGTTTCGCCTGTGATCGGATCGCGGCCAGTCACGCGCGCCTGGTATAGAAAATTACCTTTCAGTTCCCACCTTGGGGCTTCGTCGATCCAGGAAACGGGAACGCGGGAATCAGGCCTTAAGCGTTTAACCTGTTCTTCATAACGCTTAAGGTCTAATATTTCGCGGCGTATGGCGTAGAAATCCTGTTCGCGAATTCCCAGCCCCCTCTCCTGTAAAGACCGCAGGATTGCCGCGCCGCTTTTTTTTGCCCATTCACTCTCTGCGATTGACGTTCTAATAACGTTGCGCAGCCCCTGCGCGGTAAAACTTGCTTCGATTGGCATAATTGACCTCACACGCGTTCATGTTTAAACTGCATGATGATCTTTTGTAACATGATCACCAGCGCGGTTACATTTTCAATCATCTCGACGTGGTCGGGATAAGCTGGTTCGATCCTGTCTTTGTTTGTTGTGGGATCGAGTTTGATTTTATAGCCGACGCCGTTTTGGCCGTACGTATATAACTCGTGCATTTGTTTCAGGTGTCCAAGCATGTGATCACAATTTTCGTTAAGCTGGTCGCATTTGTGCTGCACCCAGTTGCGCCCTGGCCTAGTCACGGATCGCCTCGCCGTCAACGGCTTCAATAGCCGCTTTATTTTCGGGTATTTCCATCGTGAATACTACCTTTCGGTGGTTGCTGATTTGCGCGCTGTACCAGGGTGTTACCAGGCCTTTTTCCGCCAGCCTTTCAGCGGCCGCGCGGTTGCCGTGTTTGATCGAATAGTATTCAACCGTTGTGACGGTTTTATGCAGGGTGATGTAATAAATTGACTTCTTATCTTGTTCGGGTTTCATAATTATCCTCTCTTGTATCCAATAGTTTCAGCCCATTTAACCAGGTGGTTAACTTGGGCGGTCAGTTTAATTAAGTCGGGTTTTTCTTCGAGCGGGTAGGTCGGTAATTGATCCGCGTATTTTCGCAGATCGTCGGCCGTCCCGTTGAAGCTGTTGTAATCTAACGCAGCCGACGGAACGCCGAACGGTGCGCCGAATTGGCAATTTTGGTGAATCAACCAGGTTTCAACGCCGTCGGGTAGTCGGGTCGGTGCGGGGTATTCTTCACAGTGGCGGGGTTGCGCATAGTATTGCGCCAGCCACCAATCAAACGAAGACCGCCATGATCCTGGGTTTGTATGATCGTTGATCCAGGTCGCGCGCGAATAAATGATCGGTCTTTTACCCGTGCGCCGTTCTATGATCGTGGCGCAGCTTATAATCGACAATGTGATCACGTTCTTGCTGCACTTATGATCTAATTCGACGTCCAGGACAAGCGGCAATTCTCCGAAGTCGCCGCCCAGCTGCGAAAAAAAGTTATCCATTTGTGCAGCTGCATTCTCGGCGGGGTACAAAACGTGATACGCGGCGCGTAAAATGCCGACCCGTTTACATTCAGTCCAGTTGTCTGTAAAAAACGGGTCTTTGTAGCTATAACTAATACTTGCGCGGATCCCCGCGAATTCGACGCGCGACTCATCGATCGCGATCGCGTTCCAGTCGATATATCCCTGGTGTTTGGATACATCAATCCCGAACGCGCGCTTATTAAGTGGTAGTTTTTTAGCCATTCCTTACTCCTTTTGTGTAATTTGCTAAATTTGGCCATTTACGGCCGTTCTACGGCGTTTTTAGTTTTATGTGAGTTGTTTACACCTGATACGCCACAAACAGGGTCTATAGGCAAGCCTAAGGCCTATTTTTGGGGAACGAAGGGTATTTCCTGGGTCTCGTCTTTGAAATGGATCGCGGCTTGGATTAGTTTCCCGTAAACTGTGATCAAGTCGGCGTCTTTGATCCATTGAGTCGGATCAAGAAAGCATTGGATATTTTCACGGTATTTATAATCCTCATGTAACGCCTTAAGGTCGATATTGCGGATAGCATAAACAAGATCAACCAGTTTTTGACTCTCGTTTTTTAAGTCGGACATAAATCACCTCTTATTTTTCAATTCCTGGTAGTGGTTTCTGATCAGGATCGGGTTCGTTGTTTTTACCAGTCGGTAAAAATATCTCATAATCAACCCGTGCGGCGTCCCAGCCAGCCAGCCAGCACGCCGTGCCTAATGTGTGCGCCTCGATATATTTTATCCCTAACCCATCAAGGGATATAAGTTTGAACGTCGGTTTTATCCACTGGTTTCGTTTTCTTTTTCGCGCCATGATTTAATCCTTTCGCTCATACCTTGAAGCAGTTCGTCGATCTTTATATGGTCGCAACTTGCATAATTGGGGTCAAGTGAAAATAAATCCCAAAATGCAGCCCGGGTGGTGGCGAACATTAAAGCCATGCGGTACACAGTGCGCCGTTGCTGGATTGATAGCGTGGCGATCGTTGACAATTCCAGGTAGGTCAATTCATCGATCGTTGTGAATATATTGATGGTGCGGGGGGTCTTCGCGGTCATTTTTTTAACTCCTTTCGGGTGTGGTTTTTAGATCTGACGGGTGCGCATAGTCACACCATTAAGATATGCGCACGGGTTCTTATGGCCAGACAAGAATTATTATACCCACGTATTGACCGTATTGTCAACCCCCAGAATTGGGGGGATATCCATGGAAGCACACTGGTACTGGGGGTTTTCGCACTTTACATCATTTTTATCATAAATATCATACGATGGGCCTGACCCCTACGACG
>Ga0210003_1003475_pt1 | contig 12791 bp, 6 predicted proteins | sample LantaG_FD_182804 | JGI IMG/M metagenome (GOLD analysis project Ga0210003, IMG submission 182804) | Deep subsurface microbial communities from Baltic Sea to uncover new lineages of life (NeLLi) - Landsort_02402 metaG (SPAdes) (version 2) | ecosystem: Environmental > Aquatic > Marine > Oceanic >... | reverse complement strand
GCAGGCTCGCCGCCGTGGCGGCCACGAGCGAGTACTGCGCGCGCGTCAGCAGGGAGCTGGCCGCCTCGGTGGAGAGGACGGTCGAGGGGGAGAACGGCGGCGGCAGGAGGAATGGCGGCGGCGGCAGCGGCGGGAGCGGCGAGGACCCCCACGCCGCCGCCGGCGGCGACGCGGCGGCCGAGGCCTTCGACGACGCGCTCGCCCTGGCCCTCGCGACCGCCCACCTCGCGATCGAAAGCAGGCTCGAGGCCGCGCTGGGCGCGCTCGCGCGCTCGCCCGCGTGGGGCGACCCCTCGCTGTCGGTCGGGGACGCGTCCCCCTGGGCCTCGGACGCCGAGCGCGGGCTGCGCGCGGCCGCGGCCGCGCTCGCGCCGACGCTGCGCCGGGGCGGCTGCGGCCTCGCGCTCCCCGGCGGCCGCCGCAGGAGGCGGCAGGCCGAGGACAACAGCAGCCACTGGCGCTACGTCTGCGACAAGGCCGTCGCCTCCTTCGGCCCGCGGCTGCTCGACGGCGTCCACCGCTGCCGCCGGCTGAGCGAGCCGGGGTGCCAGCAGCTGCTGCTGGACGTGGGGCTGCTCAAGGCGGCCTTCCTGGCGCTCCCCGGCGCGGCGGCGCTGCCCGCGGGGGCGGGAGGGGGCGGGGGCGGCATCGCTGCTGGGAGCGTCTTGGCGGCCGCGCTTGCTTCTTCGGACGACGAGGACGAGGGAGAGGACGGAGGGGGCGGAGGAGGGGGAGGAGCCGGCGGTGGTGGAAACGCCTCGGCGCCGCCTCCGCCGCGCTCGTACGCTGCCGCCGTCGCCCGCGCCTTTGGGCCCGCCGAGGCCCTTCTGAAGGTCGTGGGCGCCGCGACCCCGGCGCTGGCGGACACGTTTGCGGCCCTTGTGCCGGGAGGCGGAGCCAGGGAGCTGTCGAGGATCCTGGAGCTGAAGGCAGGGCTGAGGAGGGGGGACGCCGCGGCTGTCCTGGACGCGTTCGTTGCCGGCGCTGGCGGCGGAAGCGGGGGCGCCGCCGCCGCCGCCGCTGCGCCGTCGCCGGGAAAGCCCGTCGCTGCTGCTGCTGCCCCACCCGTCGCTTCCTCCTCTTCCCCGTCGCAGCAGCAGCAGCAGAAAGAGCAGCACTCTGCTTTCTTCCCTTCGCCTCCGAGAGCCCCGCAGCAGCAGCCGCAGCAGTTCTCGCCGTCGCCCCCTCCTGCTCAGGAGCAGCAGCAGCTGTTGCCGCAGCAGCGGTCGCCGCAGCAGCCGTTCCCGTCGCCACAGCAGCAGCAGGCGGCGACGACGCCACAGCGCGAGCCCTACCACCCGCCTCCCCCTCCTCCGCAGCAAGCGAGGACGCCGGCGGCAGCCGCCGCCGCGGACCTGGCGGCGCGCATCCGGGCCCGCGTCGGGGCAGTTGGAGGCGGCAACAACGGAAACGGGGGCGGAAGCAGAGGAAGCACCCACGACGACGGCGGCGGCGGAGGCTCCTCCGGCAGCAGCAGCGCCACTGGCGAGGCCGGCCGGAGGATGCGGGACGCCGCCGCGGCGATGCGGGAGAGGCTTTCGCTCCGGGACCTTCCGTTTGGTCGCAACGCCAGGGCCGCGAGGCAGCAGCAAGAAGAAGAGGAGAGGCAGAGGCAGCAGGAGCAGTGGTGATTAAATCTCTCTGAATTTTTTTTTTCTTTTGCAAAACGACATCGAAAAGTAAAAACACACTCAAAGCTCTCTCTTTCATCTCACTCTCCCCCACGGACGCCCAAACTAAAAACTGAGATTTCTCCCCTCCGACCCCCTTTTAAGTGGTTGCTGTGCGAACGCCGATCAAAAAAGCATCAATGCAAAAAAGGGTGCTAAACAAAAGAAGGGAAAAGGGTTCAAACGCCGCAAAATAAAACTCGAAACTCTCGAAAAAGAAAAAAAACTCTCTCAAAACTTTTCTTTCACCTCCTCAACCCCCCGTTGCCATTCCAGCCCCCCCTCCCGGCCCTCGCCGCCCCGGCGGCCATCCTCGACACGCTCATCCTCACCCTCTGCGCCTGCTTCCGCGCCAGCGCCGCGCCCGCGGGGTCCCCGGAGGCCTCCCGGGCCTCGGCGACGGCCGCCCAGAAGCCCTCGCAGGCCGGGTGCGCCCGGCCGAACGCGCGGCCGATCGCGTCGGCGGCCTGCTCGCAGAGGTCGGCGGCCTCCTCCAGCTCGCCAAGGGCGCGGCGCACGTCGGCGAGGGTTCGCAGGGCCAGGGCGTTGTCCTGGGCGGCGCGGGCGGCAGCGAGCGTGAGGGCGTTGGCGGCGGCGGCGGCGGCGGCCGCGGGCGGGGCGCCGGGGGGGACGCCGCCGCCGCCGGGGCCGGCGCCGCCGCCCCTCGCCGCCGCCGCCGCCTTGGCCGCGGTGGCAGCCTTGGCCGCGGCGGCGGCCTGCAGGCCCTCGTAGAGCCCCGCAGACTCCCTCAGCGAGTCCGGGTCCCCGGCGCGCTTCAGGCACGCCGCCAGGTGCCCCGCGGCGAAGGCGGCCTGGGTCGCGCCGGGGCCGTGCGCCTCGACGGCGGCGGCCGCGGCCGCGCGCAGCGTCGCGGCCGCGCCCTTGGCGTCACCACCCTTCTCGAGCATTCGGCCCTTCTCGAGCATGGTGAGGGCCGCGGCGGCGGCGCAGCGCTTTCCCTCGAGCACGATCGACGCGGCAGCTTCCTCGCCGCCCTCGCCAGAAGAGGAAGAGGAAGCAGCGGCGGCAGCGGCGGCGGCGGCGGCGGCGGCGGCGGACTTGGCCTGCAGCGCCTCCGCCGCCGCCTCGAGCAGCTCCAGGGCCTTCGCCTCCTCCCCGGACTCGTGCAGGCACTCCGCGGCCCCGTGCCTCGCCGCCACCGCGGGGCCCGAGGCCGGGCCCAGGCCCTCGGCGGCAGAGGCGGCCTCCAGGCACGCGAGGTAGACGGGCGCGGCGTCCGCGGGCCTCCCGAGCCTGCGGTAGGCGACGCCCAGCCGCCCGCCCTCGCGGCAGAGCGGGCCGACGTCGCCCGCCTGCCTCGCCGCCGCGAAGGCCCTCTCCAGCTCGGCCGCGGCCTCGGGGAGGCGCGGCATGCCGCCGGCGCCGAGGACGTCGGCGAGGGCCGAGTGGAGGAGGGCGCGCCACGCGGGGGAGAGGGCGCCCGGGTCCGCGGCCGGGCTGGACGGCGAGGAGGCGGAGGAGGCGGAGGGCTCGCCCGAGCCGCTCTCCGCGACCGCCCTCCGCAGCGTCTTCTCGGCGCCCCCGGCGTTGCCGCGCTCGTTCCAGAGCCTTGCTGCCGCGCGCAGCAGGGCCTCGGCGGCCACCTCGCCGTCCGTGGCCGGGGGGGGGGGGCCCTCGTCGGCCGCCTCGGCGAGCTGGACGCCCGGGGCGGGGGGCGCGGGCCGCGGCGGCGGCGGCTTGGCGGCGCGGAGCGCCGCCCGGCGGGCCGCGGCCGGGAGGGCGGCCTCCTCGAGGCTGCTGCTGGCGCTCTGCTTCTTCGTGGCAGCGAAAGCGGAGGCGGCAGCGACGGAGGCCGGGGAGGGAGGAGACGAGGGGAGGCCGTCTGCCTTTGGAGCTGCTTCCTTCTTCTTCGGCTGCTCCTTCTCCTTCTTCGGAGGCGGCGTGGAGGTGGGAGCAGGAGGAGCAGGAGCAGGAGCAGGAGCAGGAGCGGGGGCAGCAGCGGCGGCGACTTTCCCTTTGCCCGCTGGTGCAGCTGATGCTGCAGCAGGAGCAGCGGGAGCAGCAGGAGCAGCGGGAGCAGCAGGAGCAGGAGCGGGAACGAAAGCGGCGGGAGAAGCGGCAGGGACAGCGGGAGCTGCCACAGGCGCCGCCGCCTTCGCCGCGGCAGGAGCAGGAGCAGCGGCGTTCGCGGCGTTGGCGTTGGCGGCCGTCGTCGCGGCCCTGGCGGCGGCGGCAGTGGCCTCCTCGGCCTTCTGGATCCCCTTGGCGACGGCAAGCCAGGGCGTCGGCGCCGGAGGGGCCGGCGGGGCGGCGGCCGGGGCGCCAGGGCCAGCCGGAGCCGGAGCCGCTGCCGCTGGCGCGGCGGCTCTTCCCGCCGCGGCGGCGGGGGCGGCGGCAAAGTCGGCCGGGACGGCGCCGGCCTTCCGAGGGGACGCGCGCGGGGGGGCCTGCGCGTCCTTCAACAGGGCCGCCCAGGAGCCCACGGGGGCCGCGGATGCCGCAGCAGCGCTGGCCGTGGAGGGAGAAGGGGCGGCGGCGGCGGCCTGAGCTGCTGCTGCCGCTGCTGTCGTCGGGGTGCCGGTCTCGGAGGAGCCCGCAGCGGCGGCAGCAGGCTGCTGCTGCAGCTGCGGTTTCGCCCTCGCAGTCAGGACGGCGGGAAGGGACGGGGCAGGTGCCGCTGCGGCAGCCGCCGCGGCGCGGGAGGCCCAGGAGGGGCCCGCGGGGGCGGCGGAAGCAGGAGCGGCGGGAGCGGCAGCAGCAACGGGGCGCTCTTCTTGCTTCGCCGCCTCTTGCCTCGAGGCAGCAGCAGCAGCAGCGACGGGAGCCTCGACAGCAGGCACGGAAGCAGCAGGAGCAGGAGCAGGAGCGGCGGGCTCTGCGGCCTTGGCCGGAGCCGCCGCTGCCGCCGCCGCCTCTTCCTCGCTATCGTCGTCCTCGATCTCGTCCTCCGCCTCTTCCTCGGGGGACGCCGCAGCCGGAGCAGCAGCAGCAGCAGTAGCGGGAGCAACGGCGGGAGCAGCGGCGGGAGCAGCGGCCGGAGCAGCAGCCGGAGCAGCAGCCGGAGCAGGAGCAGCAGCAGCAGAGGGAGCCTCTTCCTCCGCAGAGGCCTCTGCCGACGACGTCGACAGCGACGCGAGCGGGGAGGACGCGCCGGCCGCGGCCGGGAGCGCGGCCGCCTTGGAGGGGGTCGTCGGATCGGCCTTCGCGGCGGGAGGCGGCGGGATCGGGGGCGCTGCGGTCGGCTCCTCCGCGGCTCCAGCGGCGGCGGAGGGAGCGGCAGAGGGAGCGGCGGCGGCGACTGTGGCAGCGACTGCCGCGGCGGCGGTAGCAGCAGCGGCAGCGGCAGCGGCAGCGGCAGCGGCAGTAGCTGTCGTCGTCGAAGAGGCCGCGGCAGCCGCGTCCTCTCCCTCTCCGTGTCTCGCAACCTTCCTCGCGGGGGAGAGGGCGTTGAGGGAGTTTGCAGAGGCCGAGGGGGGCACGGCAGAGGAGGGCGTGGAAGCGGAGGTGGGCCTGTGCGTCGAGTTTGTTTTGAAGTGACGAAGAGCAAGAGGATAAGAGGAAAAGCGACGAGGACGATGAAGAAAGCGAAAAAAGGCGACGCCGCCCGCGGCCGCCGAGAGGAGAGAAAAAAACGAAATGAGAAGAAACGAGCTCTCGGATGAGGCGCCGAAACGCCCCTTTTAAACTCTCTTTGCTGCCGCGCCCCGAATCCCAAGATCAATGAGGCTCACCTGGACCCGCTCCCGGAAGCCTGTTCGGCGCGCTTGCGCCTGTGGAGCGCAGATTGCGACGAGGACTTTGTCGCCGCGGCCGACGAAGACAACGTCGACGGTGTCGCCCGCGCTCCCGGCGCTCTCCCGACTCGCGGAGGAGGAGGAGGCGGCTTGCGGTTCTTACGCACAAGGAACAGCGCGGCAAGAAGAGCCGTGGCTGCCGCTGCCGCTGCGCCGATCGCGGCCTGTTCGAGGTGAGGTTTTGAGGTGGGATGGAGAGGATAGAGAGAGGAGAAGGAGAAGAGGAAATTTCGGATGAGAGAGAGATTAACGACGGTGACGACGACGCCGACGGCTGCCAAGAGCTTCGAATTTCGCATGCGCTCTCTCGTTAACCTACCACAGGCAGCGAGCTTTCCTCGGCGGCGGCGATGCGAGACGAAGAAGACTTGCGACGCAGCGGAGGAGCAGGAGCAGGAGAAGCTGCCTTCTTCTTCCTCAGCGAGGATGACGACGACGGCGGAGACGACGACGACGACGGCGGCGGGGAGGAGGAACTCTCGACGGCGGCGACATTTCCTTCGCCGGCCTCGGCGCGCTGCTGCCCTTCCTCGTCGCTGGCACTCGAATAGTCCTCGTCGCGCGCCATAGTAGATAAGATGCTCTCTTTCTCTCGTGCTCTCTCTCGCGCGCACGCGGGGGAGGGAGAGCCACCCTCGAGGGAAAGAAAAAGCAAGTGGGGACAAACAAGGAGGGAGTGATTTCTGTTTCCGACGTCGGCTTTGCTAGCCCCCCCCACGATTTTTCCGCTAATAGCCGCTATCCTTTTTTTTCCTCGACCCAGAAAAAGGAAAAACTCAAGGACGCGACCAAGATAAAAAGAAGACGGATATCAAACGTGCCCTTGTTACAAGTGTTGTTGTTATTGCTGTTGTTGTTGCTCTTTTTTTTGCTTCATTGACGTTCTCGGAGGAGGAGAAGGAGGAGGAGGAGGAGGACGAGGACAAGGAGAAGAGAGGACGAGAGCGGGTCCCCCTCCTCCCCTCTCACCCTTTTCTCTCACCTTTTCTTCCTCTTCTCTCTTTTCTCTCTCTCTCTCTTCTCTCTCTCCCCTCAGCCCCTCGCCGCGAGCTCGGCATCCAGCCTCTCCAGGAACCGGTCGTCCCCCTCGTCCTCCCACTCGGGCTCGAAGAGCGGGGCGTCGGCTGCGGCCGCCGCCGCGGCGGCGACGGAGGCGGCGGCGGCGGCCGGCTCCGTTGCCGCGGCGGTGGCCGCGGCCGCGGCGGCGGCGGCAGCTACGGCTGCCTTGGCGGCGGCGGCAGGGGTTGGGGCGGGCTCTGCGTGCGTCGTGTTTTTGGTTTTCCGATTTTGAGAGGGCCTCGTGAGCGAATGTGCACGCGCTTGTCGTTTCGGAAAGGGTTGAAAGAAAGAGGGGTCGGGGAGAGGTCGAGGTCGGGAGAGAGAGAGGGGGGGGAAAACGAAAGGCGCGATCGACTCGAGGAAAGAATGGAGGAAAGCATCATCCATGTCTCTTTCCCGCGAGCCCTGCTTTTTCCATCGTTTGCGACGCTTTCTCGCTCCACTTCGTGAACAATCGCGATGCTTGCGACGTGTTCTGCGTCCAACAGCAATCTCGGCGGGACCACAGCGAGAGAGAGAGAGAGAGAGAGAGAGAGAGAGAGAGAGAGAGAGAGAGAGAAGAAGAGAAGGACGAGACGACGGGGAAGACTCGACGTCGATGGTGTTTTTTCAGTCGGTTTCACCCTTCCTCTTCTTTTTCTTCTTCTCACCAAACTCATCAAACAAGTCGTCGCCCTCGAGCGTCGCCACGGCGTCGGCAGGGCCGGGGGTGGAGGCTGATGCTTCGGCTTCGGCGGCAGCTTTGTCCTCCGTCGGCTTCTTGGGGTCGGCGTCGGTCATTGAAGAGGAAGAAGGAAAAAAGGAGAAGCGAACGAGGAGAGGAAGAAAATGAAGAAGAGCAAATGAGGCTCAATTTACAAGTGGTTTTTTCACTTTTCGATCGCATTAGGAAACGCTCGAAAGCGTCTCTCGGCACGCCTCGGCCGTTTCTTTCTCCGAGGATCCTCTCGCCTGATCTGTCACGCTCTTGATAACAACCGGCGCCGCCAGGAGCGCGGGAATCTGAGAGCTCGACGACGCGAGATAGAGAGAGGAAGAGCGTTTTTCGTCCGCACTCGGCGTCGATTCTTTCCTTCCTCTCCGACCTCGACCTCTTTCTCTCCGAAGCATGCCCCCTCCCTCCGCCGCCGCCGCCGCCGAGGCCGACGCCCTCGCGGCAACCTTCGATGACCTCGTCTCCCGGGCCGTCGAGGCCGGCATCTCCTCGCATGCCGAGCTCCCGGCCCGCGTCCGCGCCCTGCTCCCGGCGAGCGAGTGGCGCGCGCGGTGCAGGGCGCTGCTCGTGCGCAGGGGCGCGGCCTGGGGCGCGTCGGCCGCGGCGAGGGGTTGCTGCGGCGAGAGGGAGTACTACGAGGCGCTTGTGAAGTACTACCTGGAGGCGAAGAGGGTGAGAGAAGCTTCTTTTTTTTCGGGTACAGGAGAGGAAGAAGAAGGCGGAAGGCGGGAGAGATGAGGAAGGGGGGGGGGGCTCGACGAAAAGGGGAAAAACTCACCGCGGAAAAAGAGGGGGAAAAAACTCTCTCTTCATAGGTCTATCCCTACCACCTCGCCCACTTCGTTGCCCGCGTCCTCCGCGTGACCCCCCCTTCCTTCTATGCCTCGATGCTCAACGCGACCCTGAGATCGGGAGAGCCGTTCGCGTCGCTCCCCAACTTTGCCGCGGCGGACGCCGAGAGGACCCTCGGCGTCGGACGCAACGAGTTCATCTCGACCGCCAACGCCGCCGCTGCCAGCGCTGCTCCTGCGTCCGCGCCTCCCTCGAATCCGCTCGGCGGAGACGCTCCCTCGACGCCCTCTCCGTCCTCCTCCTCCTCGATCGACGATTCCGGGAGGAGGGCGGTGGCCGCGGCGTCGAGGAGGGGGAGGGCGGCGCTCGGAGGCCTGTTCTCCGCGGCGGCGGCCGCGGCGGCCGGAGGGGGAGGAGCGGGAATCGCCGCCGCTCCCTCTTTCTCCGCCGCCGCCGCCGCTTCGGAACGCTTCTCCTCCTCCTCTTCTTCCTTCTCCGCGACCCCCCCCGGGTTCCCGCCCGCGGCGGCGCCATGGTGGCGAGCGCACGCGGTCAACGTCGGCGAGGCCGAGGCGGCCTCGCTGTCCCCCGAGGAGCTGGGCGCGGCGCGGGCGGCGGCGGCCCCGGGCGGCGTCGCGCTCTCCGAGGTCGGGTTCCTCGTCGCCGCCGTCGCCTCTCCCTCCCCTCTTCCTCCCGCCGCGGCTCCCCCCCCTCCTCGGGCGACGGCGATCGAGGCCCTCTACCGGCGCGGGATAGTCTATCTGTCCGTGCCGCTGACGCCCGAGGACTCGGTCTCGGTGCCCCCCCTGGAGGGGTTCGTGTCCAACAGGGGCGGGGTCGGAGGCGCGGCGGGAAGGAGGAGGAAGGGAGGGAGGAGCGAGCGCGGCGGCGGCGGCGGCGGAGGGGGAGAACAAGGGGGCCTCGGCAGCAGCAGCGACGACGACGACGGCGACGGAGGAGGCGACGGCGAGGACGGCGGCGACGAGGGGCGGGAGGCGGACAACGGCGGCAGGGGCGAAGGAGGGGGAGGAGACGCTGCTGCTTCCGACGAGGACCCCGTGGAGCCGCTGCTGTACGCCCTCCTGGTCGCGGCCGGAGGCGACGACGACGACGAAGGAGAAGAAGAAGAAGAAGAAGAAGAAAGCGAGGACGCCCCCAACACCGACGGCGAGAGCGCGAGCGCGGGCGCGGGCGGGCGCGGCGGCGCCCCCTCCTCGCCGATGACCGTGCGGAGGCTCGCCGAGGAGATCCTGGGCCTCGACCTCGGGGCGGCCCTGGCCGCGGCGTCCCTGGCCGTCCGGCTCGGCTTCGCGAGGAGGGGGCGGGGGCGCGGGGGGAGGGGCGGCGGGGGCGGACGGGGCGCGGCGCCCCGACCGGCCGGCGGCGGCGGCGGCGGCGGATCCCCGGCGCCCCCCTCGCCCCCCACCTCGCGCCCTCCGCCTCCGCCTCCCCCTCCCGCCTCGGCGATCGCCCTCGTCGTCGACGCCGCGGTCACCTCCTCGCTGATGGCGGGAGCGCTCTCCCCGGGGCTCAAGACGCACGCGGTCTCGCTGTTCGAGGGCGGCAGGGTCGGCGGCCGGCGCGCCGTCGCGGACCTGCTGCGGGAGCTCGACGCCACGGGCGAGGCCGCGGCGCGGTTCGGGGCCGAGGGGGGCATCGCCGAGCTGGCCGCGGACGCCGCGGCGCTGGCGGTCGTCGTCCGGGCCCTGCAGGCGAGCGGGAGGGAGCGGGGGGGCGGGGCGGCGGCCGGCGCCCCCTCCGCCCCGCCTCCGCGCGCGCCGCCCCCTCCCCCGCCGCGCGTCGAGCTGCTCCGGCTGGAGGCCCTGGAGACCTCCCTGCCGCGCGGGGCCGCGGCGAGGCTGCTGTGCTCGCAGTACGCCGCCGTCGTCTCCGTCTCCGCCTCCGCCTCGTCGCCCGCGACGCCCCTGGGGATCCGGGTCCGGGGCGCGGGAGGCGGAGCAGCGCGGGGGGGGGCAGGCCGCGGGCGCCCCCCCGCGCCCCAGCAGCAGCGGCGGCGGTCCGTGCCCCTCTTCCTCGGGCCGTGCCCGGCGGCGACCTGCTCCCCGCTCTTCTCCCACGCGCTACTCTGGGCGCTCTGCGGCCGCGGGCCCGCGGGCGGGGCCGTCGCGCTGCCGTCGGGCCTGGTCCTGCGGGGGCTCCCGCGCCCGCTCGAGGGGGCGGCGGCGGCGGCGCTCTGGTGCTGGCGGGGAGGCGGAGACGGAGGGGGAGGAGACGGAGGGGGCAGGGAGGGGGCCGCCGCGCCGCTCGAGCTCTGGTCCCGCCCCCGGCCGCGGGCGGGGGCGCCGGCGGCGCCGCGCGGCCCCCCCCTCGGAGGGGCGGGAGGAGGAGGAGGGGGGGGCGGGGGGTCGGACGCCCTCCTGGGCGGCGCGCGCATCGCGCGCTCGCCGCGGCTGCTGCGGGCCCTGAACGACGCGCTGGCCTCGAGGAGGAGCCTGGGCGGGGGCGTGCTCGCCGTGCCGCTGCCCGCCGCCGCCGCCGCCGCGCTCGCTGCGGAGGACGGCTGGGACTCGCACTCGGGCCTCGCCGCCGGCGCCGCCGCGTCCCCGTCGGGGGCGCTCTCGTTCGCGGACGTCGCGCTGCCCCTCTCGCCCGCGCCTGCCTCCTCCCTCGCCGCCTCCTCTCCTCCTCCTCCGCTGCTGGAAGCCGTGGATCCCGCGACGGGAGAGAGGGTCGCGATCAGGGCCCCGCGGAAGTGGGGCGAGGCGGCCGAGGAGATGGCGCTCTCGAGCTGCGTCGGCGTTGTCCGCTTCTGCCGCTTCTCCGGCGACGGGAGCGGCGGGAGCGGCGGGCGCGGCGAAAGAGGAGGAGGAGGAGGAGGAGAAGGAGCACGCGGCGAAGGCGGCGAAAAAGAAGGAGAAGGAGGCTCTTCCTCCTCGTGGTTCCCGCTGGGGATCCACCTCGGAATCCCCCTGTCCCCGCGCCCGACCTGCGACGCCGTCTGCGCTGCCCTGGCCGCGTCCGATCTGCTGAGCCCTGCGGGGGTGGAGCGGGCGAAGCTGGGGGCGGAGAGGAGGGCGGAGGCGCTGGGTCGGTTCCTGGAGAGCACCGGCGGCGACCCTTCCTCGTCGGGGCTCTTGCTGCTCTCTCGGGCGCTGGCCTTTGACGGGAAGGAGGCGCGGCCCGCTGCTGCCGCGAGCGGCTCCGGTGCTTCTGGAGGCAGGGGAGCTGTTGCCGCCGCCGTCGCCGTGCTCGGGCGGCGGTGTCTGCAGGCTCCCGGCGCGGTCTTCGAGGTGTGAGAGGAAGAGGAAGAAGAGCAGGAAAAAATGTAGAAAAGCTTTTGAAGTAAAAAGAGAGACTTCTTTCATTTTCTCTTCTTGCTTCTTCTCTTCTTTGTTCTTTTTTCACCGCGTGAATTGTCTTTCTGATGGCAGCGACGATGCGAGCGGGAACTTTTCCATCTCCCTTGAGCAACAGCAGGAGCACAGCAGCAGCAGGAGCAGGAGCAACGAGGGAGATGCCTCCCCCGTCGGCGATCCCTCGACGACGCTCGATGATGGCCTCTAGTAAAACCAACATCGTTGCTGCTGCTTCTTCCTCTTCTCCTTCGTCGCTGGGGGCTCGATTCGAATCTCCAAGAATCAACCGTCATCGATGCGCTCTCCTGGAGAGGTCAGCAAGCGAAATCAGAAAGCGAAGCGGGCGGGGCGAGTCGGATCGGCGACCGATGGTCACAGCAGCAGCGGTATCAGCAGCAGCGTCGACCTCTCCTTCCGCCTCCTCTCCCCCGCCTCCTCCTCCTCCTCCTCCCTCCTCGCCCGACGCCGACCTTGTCGTCGTCGGCGCGGGGGCCTCCGGCCTCGCGGCCGCCCTCGCGGCGCACCGCAGGGGCAACTCCGTCCTCGTCCTCGAGGCCTCGGGCTCCGTCGGCGGGAGGGTGCAAACAGACGTCATGACGGCTCCGGCTTCCTCGACCCCCGAGGGGGGCGGGAAAGGGGACTCCTTCCTGCTCGACAGGGGCTTCCAGATCTTCCTGACCTCGTACCCCACCGCAAAAGAACTCTTGGACTACGCCGAGCTTGACCTGCGGCCCTTTTACGCGGGAGCGGCGGTCAGGTTCGACGACAGGTGGAGCGCCGTCGCCGATCCGTTCCGGCACCCGGCCGATGCGCTCGCGACGCTGCTGCCCTCGCACCCCATCGGCTCCCCCCTGGACAAGCTCAGGGTGGGACTGCTCCGGGCGGGCCTTCTCCTCAAGACGCCCAGGGACGCCGACGCGCCCTCGCTGCTGCTCCGAGGAGGAGAGGAGACGACGACGCTGGAGGCCCTCAGGAACTTTGGCTTCTCCGAGGAGATGGTAGACCGTTTTTTCCGCCCCTTCCTCGGCGGCATCTTCTTCGACAACGAACTTAAGACGTCGAGCAGGCTGTTCGAGTTCGTGATGCGCAGCCTGGCTACGGGGGCCAACTGCCTGCCCGCCGAGGGCGGCATCGGCAGCGTGACGAGGCAAATGGCTTCGAAATTACCTTCGGGCTGCATCAGGCTCAACTCCCGCGTCGTCGGCGTGGAGCCCTCTTCCGTCGGTTCCTCTGCAGCCTGCGCCGTCCTCGCCGACGGCACGCGCGTCAGGGGCAGGCTTGGAGTCGTCGTCGCCACGGAGCGGGACGCCGCCGAGGAGCTGCTCGGGGCCGCGTCCCCCCTGCTGACGGTCGCCCCCTCGAAGCAGGGGAAGGGCGTCGGCACCTGCTGCGCGTACTTTGACGCTCCCGTGGCGCCGCTGGGGGGGGCTCCCATGCTGATGCTGAACGGAGAGCTGCTGGCTGGGAAGGGGGGGGGGGGGGG
>Ga0210003_1003473_pt1 | contig 12792 bp, 10 predicted proteins | sample LantaG_FD_182804 | JGI IMG/M metagenome (GOLD analysis project Ga0210003, IMG submission 182804) | Deep subsurface microbial communities from Baltic Sea to uncover new lineages of life (NeLLi) - Landsort_02402 metaG (SPAdes) (version 2) | ecosystem: Environmental > Aquatic > Marine > Oceanic >... | reverse complement strand
CCCTCTCCCTCCCCCGTCACTGCAGAGCCCGACCCCAGCCCCTTCCCTCACCTGCCCTTTCGGCCCCCCGGACTGCTCCGGGCACGGCGCGCCGGTGCCGCCCTGCGAGTGCCGCTGCGACAAGGGCTGGCTGACGGCGGCGACGCAGGACCTCTCGGATTACAAGTACTGCGGCGTCTCTTCCGCGGCGACGCCCGCCCCCACGCCCGCGGCCTCTCCGAGTACGTTTCGTTTGGAGTTGAGCAGGAGAGCTTCGTTTCTTACGAGGGAGAGAGAAGAGAGAGAGCGAGAGAAGAAGAAAACAGGGGTCGCTCGCTTTTTTCGAAATCCCAAAAAAAACGCTTCCTCTTTTTTATGCGACAGCCCCCGCGGCCCCCTCGACCAGCTCCGGCAGCAAGCTCCTTCAGATCTTCAGGCAGTTCAAGTCGCTGAGGTGAGCAAAGAGAGAGGTTTGAGTGAGGTTTCTGTTCAGTGGAGAAAGAAACAACAACTGGTACTCTTTAAAAAAATTGAAACAGCTCAAACTGCATTGCAACATAAACCTAATTTATTTCCCAACCCTTCCCTTTTCTTTTGACCAAAAACAGCACCAAGCAAGTCATCGTCGCCCTGGCCTGCCTCTCCCTGGTTGCGCTCCTGGGATTCTGCGCGTTCAAGTGCTGCCTACGCTGCGGCCTGTGCGGGTGCCTGCCGGCTTTCTGCGGCGGCGGCGGGAAGGGGAGAGGAAGGAGAAAAAAAAAGGCGAAAGAGAAGAAGCGCCCACGGCGCGACGACGGCGACGACGGCGACGGCGACGCTGACGGAAGCGGCGACGAGGACGAAGGCGACGAGGAAGAAGCGGGCGAAGAGCGACCGCGAAGCAAGAAGACGAAGGCGATGGCGAAGAAAAAGGCGAAAGAAGAGGAGGAAGGCGAAGAGGAGAGCGACGACGAAGAAAGCGACGAGGACGACAAGAACAACACCAAGCACGTCCGCGGCCGCCGGCGCTCGCCGGCGCTGTTCGAGGCCGCCCGCGCCGCCGTGCGAGGCACGCAGGGATCTTCCCGCTCCGGCGACCCTCCGAGCTCCCCATCTAGGAGGAGGAGCCAGCCGCAAAAGCGAACCCAACATCAGCCCCGGGTCATGCTCTTCGAGGACGTCGAGGTCGACCTCGAAGAAGAAGAAGAAGAAGAAGAAGAAGCCCGCGACGACGACGACGACTTTGTCTCTCCTGCACAGTCCTTCTCGCAGCAGCAGCAGCAGCAGCAGCAGCGCCGAGCTTTCTCTCCTCCTCCGCCGCCTCCTCCTCCGCCACCCCCACCGAGGCGAGCGCTCTCGCGGCAGCAGCGGCAGCCGAGGTAGATATGTAGATATAAATGCAATTTCATTTTTTTGGTTTCGTTTTTCTCGCTGCAGCTTTTTCGTTCATTCGTTTTTCTTTAATACACACACGTCCCCCCCCGTTTTCTCTCTCCTTTAACTACTATGCATTTTGTTCAATCGTCCGAGCAGACCGCGCACAGCCAGTCCCGGCCTCCTCTCCCTCCGCCTCTGGCAGCTTTCGAGACGCACCGGGCGTGCACCGCCGTCGGGCAGCCCGCGCAGCAGAGCAGGGGCCCCTTCCCCGCGACGCCGCCGAGGATGCCGCAGGCGCCACACTCGGCGTTGTGCTGCGAGGGCCCCGCGACGGAGGGGGCGCGCCCGTCGGAGCGGGCCGTGGCGATGAAGGAGTCGTCCTCGTCGTAGTCGTCAGAAGCGTCGTCGCCGTTCGCATCTCCTCCTCGTTGCTGCTCTTCTCCTTCTCCTTCTCCTTCGTCGTAGTCGTCGCCGTCGACGGTGCCAGAGAGCCGCCGCTGCCTCCTCCTCCCCCTCCTCCGCGGCCCCCCGTCGACGCGCTCTTCTTCTCCGGAGGTCTCTCCGTCAGCGTCCTCGACCATCTGGGCTCGGTAGACCGCGAGCTCGTCGCTCAGGCGCCGCGGGCGGCGGCGGGGGCGTCGCCCTCCGTCCTCGACCTCCTCGCCTTTTTCTTCTTCCTCCTCAGGCTGCGTCCCGTCGTCGAGGAAGCTCGACTCGTAGGACGCGTCCTCCCCCTCCTCGTCGCCCTCGCCCTCCTCCTCTCCGGCCGCGCCTCCGGCGTCGTCTTCGGTGGAGATGCCAGCCTCTGTGTCGAAAAAGACGGCAGCAGCCGCGGCGTTTGGGCGCCGCCTTCGCTGCTGCGGCTGCGCCGTTCGCCCTCCCGCCGCCGCAGCGGCCGCCGCCGCGGCTGCCGCCTGCTGCGCCTGCGCGCCGGCCCTGCTCGTCCGCCGCTTCTTCAGCAGCCTCCTCGGCCTCGCCGCCGCGCCTCCTCCGGGAGAATCATCCGCGGAAAAAGGAGAGTCCAAAGACCTCTCAAGGACCCTCCTCCGGGACATCCGCGCGGGAGAGGCGCTGTCGAGGAGCACCCGCTGGGGGCAAGGGGCGGCGGCGGCGGCGGAGGAAGCTCCTCCTGCTCTGCGGTCTGCCGTCGCGGGCTGCTGCTGTTCCTGCCGATCCGCCGAGGCGGCCGCTGCCCCGCCGGCGCTGCTCAGGCTCTGCTGCAGGTCCCAGCAGCCCCCATCGAGCCCGGCCCCTCCTGCGTCGTCGTCTCCCCAGCCGCCGGCGTCGAGCCATCCTTCTCCTGCTCCCGCGGCGGCGACTCCGAACTCGCTGTCGGTGTCGCCGCCGCCGCCGCCGTCGAGGTTTTTGTTGTCGTCGCCGTCGTCGTCGTCTCCATCTTGACTCCGCTTGCCCTCCTTGGAGCCTTTCGAGCCCGTCGTTGTCCTCTGAGAGACAGAGAGGACCTGCGTGAGCCTTGCCGCAGCAGCGGCGACCTTTTCCGCCGCCGCTGCCGCTTCTTCGGCCTCGACGGCGGCGATCAGGGCCGCGGGAGGAGGGTCGACGACGAGCTGCTGCTGCTGCTGCTGCTGCCGAGAAGAAGTATCTATCTCGGGAGAGAGGCGGACGACCGGGGCCGTGTCCGCCGGGAAGAGCAGGCCGTCGATCTCCGTCGCTGCTGCTGCTGCTGCTGCGTTGCGGGGCCTCGACTGCGACGGCGACGGCGGCGACAGCGGAGGCGCAGAGGCGGCGGCCGCCGTGTCCGCTGCTCGCTTCCCTCCTCCGGTGCCCTTTTTCCCCCACGCGCCTTGACCTGCTGCTGCTGCTGTTGCTGCTGCTGCGCGCCTCGAGGAAGAAAGCACGTTCCTCCTGCTCGCGGCTCCGGCAGCCAAAGAAGGAGCCTTTTCGTTATCTCCGTCTTCCTCTCCATCTCCCCCTTCTTCCTCTTCCTCCTCGCCGGCGCGGAGGTCGACATCGAGCCTCAAAGGCACAAACTCCCGCGGCAGCATCCTCGGAGCGCGCCTCGCCAAGTCAAACGCCTGCGCCCTCAGGGCCCCGTGCAGCTCCGCCGTCGCTGCCGCGGCGGCCGCCGCCGCGGCCTCCTCCCTGCCCGCGGACAGCAGGCACACCACGGCCCCGGGCCGCGCCCTCCCGGCCCTCCCCGCGCGCTGCACGCCGCGCAGCGGGCTCGCCGCCGAGTCGTAGCAGACGCAGAGGTCGACCGCGGGGACGTCGAGGCCCTCCTCGCCCACACAGGTGGCGACAAGGACCGGGAAGGCTCCCGCGCGGAAGGCGAGCAGGGTCGCGGCCTGCTCCGCCTGGCGCATGCCGCCGCTGCCCGAGGCGTCCCCGCCGCCGTTGGAGCTTCCTCCGCCACCGCCGCAGCCGCCGCTTCTGCCGCTTCCGCCTCCGAGCCCCGCCGCCGTGGTCGTGCCCTGCCCGACAAAGGGCCTGGCGTCGTACCCTGCGGCGACGAGGTTGCGGACGATGACGGCGACGGTCTCTCGCAGGGAGGCGAAGACGATGGCGCGGGTGCGGTCTCCGTCGAGGAGGTCTCCTCCTCCTCTTTTGGCGGCGGCGGCGATTCCGTCGCCGGCGCTCGCTTTCTCCTCCTCCTCCTCCTCCCCGTCCTTCCTCTTCTTCATTTCGCTCCCGAAATGCTTCTCCAGGACCCGGAGGAGGGCTGCGAGCTTCGGGTCCCCACCGGAGCCGACCGTCGCGGCGACCAGGGCCCGGTACTCTGGGTTCTCGTCGCCGCCGCCGGTCGCTGCCGCCGCTCCACGCTGGCCGCCGCGGGAGAGCAGGCCCGCGGCCGCGGCGTCGGCCTCCCTCGCGGCGAGGTAGTCGGCGCCGCCGCGTACGCCGTACGCGTCGACGGCGTCCCTGGCCCCGGCCAGCAGGGCCGCTGCGCGGAGGTGCCTCGCGGCCTCCAGGGCGCGGGCGACGACGGCGGGGGGAGGGGCGTCGTCGCTCGCGTCTCCGCCCCCCCTCCCCGCCGCGGCCGCCCTCGCCTCCCTCGCGGCCCGCTCGGCCCTCTTCGAGGCGGCCGCCAGCGTCGCGCGAGGGGCCGTCTCCGGGTCGCAGGGCAGGCCCTGCGTCGACAGCAGCGAGAGCGTGCTGCTCGACAGCGCGGGACCGGAGGAGCGGCCCCCTCTCCCTCCCCCTCCCCCTCCTCCGCCGGCGGCAATCGCGGCGGCGGCGCTGCTCCTCGCCGCGGCCAGCGACCGCCGCAGCGCGCGGCACGCCGCCGCCCTCGCCGGGCCCGGCGGCGGCGGCGGCGGCACCACCAGCTTCTCGAACGTCCTCTGGTGCACGTACTCCCGCAGACAGGCGTCCCCCTCGGCGCGAAACTCGATCCGGGCCGCCCTGGTCACGCCCAGCACCTCCTGCACCGCCGCCCTCGTCGCCCCGGGCGTCGCGCTGAGGCCGACGACGCGCGCCGCGACGCCAAGCTTGTCCCCCAGCGTCCGCAGCGCCACCGCGCCGTCCGACCGGCCCACGCAGCGGTGGCACTCGTCCACGACCACGCAGACGATGCGCTGCGCCGGGGCGACGCCGAGGGAAAGATCGTTGCGGAAGGCCTGCGGCGTCGTGAAGACGAAGCGGCACCGCGGGTCGTCCCAGACGGCGGCGCGCTCGCGGGGCGTCGCCGACGAGCCCGTCAGCTCCACCGCCTCGCCCGCCCGCAGCGATCCCATCACTGCGGCGCAGGCCCGGACCTGCTGCGAGACCAGGGGCCTCGTCGGCGCCACGAAGACGACCTTGGCGGGGCTCGGGAACCACCGCGCGAAGTTGACCATGACGACCGAGGCGACCATCGTCTTGCCGAGGCCGGTGGGCAGGCAGACGAGCGTGTTGTGGAGCAGGGCGGTGGCGGCGATGGAGGCCTGGTAGGGGCGAGGGGCGGGCCTGACGGGCGCGAGCCAGTGGCGGGCGGCGGAGCTGTTGGGGGAGAGCTTTTTTTGTTGGGGAGGTGGGTTGAGAGTGGGAAAGATGGAGCGCGAGGCGAAAAAGAAAAAAAGAAAAAAAGCCCCCCCCAGCTCTCTCTTGTCGTCTCTCTCAACAACAGCATAGGACGCCAAAAGACTCTCTTACCGGTCCAGCTTGATCTCCGCGTGGAGCCAGGGCAGGGCGACGAGGTCCGGGGGCTTGGAGACGTCGGCCAGGGTGAGGTGGCGGACCGCTTGAGGAGGAGGAGGAGGAGGAGGAGGAGGAGGAGGCAGCGGCAGAGCAGCAGGAGCAGCGGCGGAAGCAGCCGCGGTCGTCGTCGTCGCCGCAGCCTCGTCGTTCATCGCGACGGTTTCGCCCGCTTTCAGCTTCCCTGCTCCTGCGTTCGCCACCGAGGCGCCAGCGGGGACGCGGTTCTCCCTGGGCGAGTCCGAGATGAGGTCGACGACGGGCTGTGGAGGGCGAGCGGAGGGAGGAGAAGAGGCAGCGATTGCAGCAAGCGACGAGCGGCCATCGGCGACGACGGGTTTCCCATTAGCTGTGGTGGCGTCGATGGCCTGCTTCTCTGTCGTCGTCTCTACTGCTGCTGCTGCTGCTCCAACACCGCCTCCTCCTCCTCCTAACCGAGCGGCCAGGGCCTGCTCCTCGATGGCGGCGAGGGCGTCAAAGTCCTGCATTGCATGATTGAGGGAGGCGGAAGGAAGAATTCGGTGGGTGGGTGGGAGAAGGTGAGATTTCTCTCAGCGGGCATTTCGCGACCGAGCGACGAGAATCAACAAAAGGTCGTCTCCCGCTGCTGCTGTCTCTCTCTCTCTCTCTCTCTCTCTCTCTCTCTCTCTCTTTCTCTCCCCACTGGCAGGCCAATTGCGTTCAACGAGCTTACACACCATGTTGTCATCTTCGTCGTCGAACATTGGAGCACGGAGAACAGACAGATAGAAAAGAGAGAAAGGCGGAGAACAAGAGAGCGTTTCTTGTTTCTCCGTCGAGGCGGAAGAAACAAGAAATGTTTTGTTTCTCTTTCTTTCATTTCGTTTCTCTTCTTTTGATCGGCCAATCGGAACGCAAGAAACGAGTTTCTCCTTCGCTCTCGCCAGCTGCTGCTGTTGCATTCATCGCAGCGTTCCGGCGATGCGTGCTACGATCGCAGCTCACTCGGCAACACCGGCTATGAACGGTACGCGACAGCCTCCAGCGGCGACGACGACGTCGACGCCGAAGCATTCCTTTGCCCGCCGAGCCGCTGCGGCGACCGCCGCCGCGCTCGTCCTTGCCGCCTCTCCTGTTCCTCCCCCTCCGGCCCTGGCCGCCTTCGCCTCGGCCTCCTCCGCCTCCCCGGAGAAGGTCGCCGACTTCGCCGCCTCGGGCATCCTCTTCCGCGACGCCGTCGAAATCACCGCGCTCGAGGACCCCGACGTCATCGGCGCCACGGTCTTCGTCGCCGACTTCAAGAGATCCCTGACCGCGAAGCTGGCCAAGGACTTCTTCTCCGAGCCGAGCCAGGCGTCGATCACCTGCGCCGCGGACCCGAACCTCCCTCTGCGCGTCGTCAACGCCGCGCGCGTCCGCGCCGCGGGGGGTGCGGAGCTGTTCTCCGAGCGGAAAGGGCTGTCGCTCGTCGCGAACAAGACGCTGCGCGTCCGCCGGGTGTTCGACGCCAAAAGGTCGGCGCTGCTGTACGTCTCCTACTCGACGAGGCTCTCCGACGACGCCGACACGGCGTCAACGAGGTACAGGACGTCGGTGTGCGCTCTGCCGCTGCCTGCGGAGGCGTTTGGCGGCGGCGGCGGGGGGGGAGGAGGCGGCAGTGCGGAGGGCCTTTCCGGCGGCAGCTGACAGAGGAAGAGAGGGGGCACGCTCTTCTTTCTCTCTGTTCTCTCTCTCTCTCTCTCTCTCTCTCGTTTCCGTGCGTACAACTGTAAAAAGCATCCGATTTTATTCTGGGATCCTCGTCGAATGTAGAAACCCCGTCTCCTTCGCGCCGTGGGCAAGACGGCAGCGGGGTCGAAAAAAAAAAGCATAGGTGGAACGAAAGTTGTTGTCACTCTCCCTTCGCCACCGGCGCACCGGCGAAATCAATCTCGCCCATTCTCTCTCTCGCTTTTGCTCTTCGTTCGCCCGAAAATGGCATCGTTGGCGCGGCTCGCCACGGGCTCCGCGCTCCTCGCTGCATGCCGACCGTGCGCGCAGCAGCAGCAGCAGCAGCTGCAGCAGGCCCGGCGAGGCGCCCCGACGCAGCCGTCGACGTCGTCGCCTTCATCGCTTCCGCTGCAGGCCGCCGCCGCCGCTCGCTCGTCGAATCTGTCGTCGCGGTGGCAAGGTGCGCTTGCTTTTGTATTTTCCCCTTTTGATGCGAATAGACAGAGCAGACGAGGAGCTACCTCGTGCGTATCGCATGAAAGCATTCGACAGCGGAAAGAGATGCATTTTACGAAGCTCGACATCTGGCATCGTCAGCGGCGGCCCGGCTGAGAGAGCGAACCCCAACTCGACCCTCTCTCTCTCTTCTCCTCTCTTCTTCTTCTCTTCTCACGTCACCGCCCCTCCTTTCAATTCTCCGTCTTTCTTCTCCGAACCAACCAACCAAATAGCTCCCCTCCCCTCCACCGCCGCGAGGAGGCTCCCCGCCTGGACCACCAGGAGGCACCCGAGCTCTCCGCTGCTGCCGGGCGGCGAAGAGGCGGCGAGGCTCCTCGGCCAGCCCGCCTCCCCTCCCCTGCCGACCCCTCCTGCTGCGGACTCGTCGTCGGGCGCCGAGCCGCTCTTCAGCGGCGCGAGCGGCAGGCGCGGTCCCCCGACGCTGCTCCAGCGGCTCGCGGCCTCCGTCTTCTACCTTGTGCCCTACATCGACGTCTGCGAGATGGGGAACACGATCCTGAAGACCTTCCCGCAGATGCAGGGGCTGCACTACGTTCCGAGTGAGTGAGATGTTTTTTTTTCGAACCTTTTGTCCGTTCTTTCTTCCCTTTTTTTTTCACTGTTCGCGCTCTTTCGCTCTCTCGCTCTGCTTATCTTTTTCTTCTTCTTTTGTCATCGCCGCCGTCATCTTTGTCTTCTCCTCCCTTTGTTGCCGCTGCGTCCAAAACACCGAGAGGAGAGAGACCTCCAAGGGAAATCACCAAAAAAACTCACCCCCCCTCGATCTCTCTCTTTTTCCTCAAAACAACAACAACAACAACAACAATAACAAAAAACAACAGAGCCCTTCGCCGAGTACTACTACTCCTCCCAGTTCGCCCCTCTCGTCGTCTTCTTCCTCATCTACCTCTGCGTCGTCCGCAACAAGAAGTTCCACCACTTTGTCCGCTTTCACGCGATGCAGGCCACGATGCTCGACATCGTCGGGATGATCTTTCAAATTTTACGAGGCTACTTCCCGCAGAGCATTCTTATGAGCCCCGTGGTCGACTTTTACGACACCTTGGCGTACTCTCTGTGCATCTTCCCGGTGCTGTACTGCATCTACTACGCGCTTACGTACGTGTTTGTGGGGTTTTTGGCGGGGGTTTGGAGAAAAAGAGAGAGCGAGGGGAGAACAAAGCCTTTCACTCACCGGCCCTTGCTGCGCACCCGACTTGAGGGGGGAAGGGCGGACTAACAAACCCCCGCTCTTTCCTTTCGAGGAAAGAACTCCACCCTCTTGTTGCGCGTTTTGATGCGAGGAGCATTCGGCCTTTCACGACTGGCTGAGAGCACAACTCAGTGGCTTTTTTTTAGTTCACGCGCTCCTTGTCTTTTTTCCTTCGGTAGACGCTGGCGCGCTCTTAGTGGGCTGCACAACCTTTTTCGATTTCCGACGAAAACTCACGCGAGAAAAATCAACAAAATCAAAATCAAAACCAAATTTACAACAGGGGAAAGTACGCCGACGTGCCGTTCGTATCCGAGTCGGTCTACCTGCAGGTGGACTCGCAGTGATAAGGTGAGAGAGGGGAGAGAGAGAGAGAGAGAGAGAGAGAGAGAGAGAGAGGAAGAGGGACGAGAGAGAGAGAGGAAGAGGGACGAGAGAGGGAGAGAAGAGAGGAGGTTTCGTTTTCTCATGTTAACACATTTCAAGCGTTTTTTTTCCATTTTCCATCTTCGCCCATTCGAACTCGCATCGCCTCTCATTTTCTGTCTCTCTCTCCTCGGTGTTTTCCACGCCTGGTCCGGGCCAGGATGGATGAACTGCAAGGCGCTAAGACTAGAAGGCGGAGGGGCGGAGGCGGAGGCGGAGGCGGAAGCTGGCGCCGCGGGCAAGGAGGACGAGGCCGCGGCGTCCCTCGACCCCCTCAACAGCCTCCCCCTGATCACTTTGTCTCCCTTCGCGTGCCCTCCGACGTCGCAGCCCTCTTCTTCGACGCGGCGCACGCCGCGCTCAGGGGCTACGCGGGAGGGGTGCTCGAACCCTACCTAGTCGGGAGAGAGACAGCCCACGTGACTCTCGCGGTCGTCCGGCTCAACGAGAGCATCAAGGAGAGCGGCGCCGGCGAGGGCGCCGGCGAGGAAGAAAGGAGGGAGCCCGCGGGCGCGGCGGCGGCGCCGGCGGCGGCGAGCCGACACGCCGCCTCCTGGGGGACGCAGCGGCTCGACCCTCGCAAGGTCGAGGCGGCTACCAGGGCCCTCGCGGTAGCGGCGAAGTCGATCTCGGAGGCCCTGCTCGAGGGAGGAGAAGGAGAAGAAGGAGAAGGAGAAGGAAACGGGGCGGCGCAGCCGACGGGGCCGCCAACGACTTCGGTGGCCTCCGCGCTGCTCTCCAACCTCTCACTGGCGCCGGAGCTCGGCACCTTCGGCAGGAGGGTCCTGTGGCTGAGGCTGGACGACGGCTTCGGCGGCAGGGCCCTTGCCGTGGCGGAGCGGGCCGTGGCGCGCGCCCTCGAGGCGGAGGGGGCCGTTCTCCTCGGGCCCGACGGCCCGTCGTCGCCGTCGCCGTCGCCGTCGTCGCGACCTCCGCGTGCCCAGCGCTTTACCCCGCACATCACCCTCGCCAAGGTGCCCTGGGGGCCTCCCCCGAGGAGGAGCTGGCGCTCCGCAGGAGGAGGAGGAGGAGGAGGAGGAGGAGGAGGAGGAGGCGGAGGCGGAGGCGGAGGCGGAGGAGGAGCAGCCTCCTCCTCGGTTTCCTCTATCCCGGAGGAGGCGCACCTCGGAGCGCTCGCGGGCCTCTCGCGGTCGGCTCTCTTCGGCGCCCCGGAGCTGGAGCTCTGCAAGATGGGCAGTGCCAAGGGGCAGTATTACGAAGTGGTGGCGACGGCGAAGCTCACAGCGGCGAAAGAGGAGGAGGAAGGAGCTGCTTGATGTTTTTCCTTTTTTTTGGTAAGCGCAAAGGACGAGAACACACTCTCGCTCGATCTCAATTCTGCTCGTTCTCGTCTTCTTCTGTCAGCTTTCTCTCTCTCTCTCTCTCTCTCTCTCTCTCTCTCTCTCTCTCTCTCTCTCCTTCGCTTTCACTCGTCCGTGCATGCGCCTGTCATCCTTTGCCCAACAGCAGCAGCGATCAGCCGCCGCCCGCGCAGCAGCAGCGGCAGCAACGAAGGGCAAAGGCAGCGGCAGCAAGCACGCGACCGCTTTCCTCCTCTGCGCCTTTGTCGCCTCGGGCCTGGCGCTGCCTTACTTCCTGTCCAAGTCTGGCGTCGGGGTGCGTATTTCGTTTGCTTTGGTAACCATGCGCTGATCGAGACACATCGAATAAAGAGAAGAGAGAAGCGGCGACGCTACGAAATGCCAAGTCTATCCCTTTCCCGATCGACGACGCCCGATCTCTCGACCTCAAAACCTCCCCCCGCATCAAACAAGTCGAAACAAAAAAACAGACCGTCCCCGATGCTTCGCGTCCGCTGCCCCGCCAGGCCGCCGTCCGCGGGCCCTACACGAACACGGGATCGAGGGACGTCGGCCCCGACCCGAGCTTCGGGGGAAAAAGCAGAGGAGGCAGCGCAGGCGCGGGGAGGTGACGACGAGGAGGACGGCGGGGCGGGAGGGGCGCCGTCCCCTTCCCCGAGGCCCGCCTCGCGCCGCGCCGCGCTGCTCTCCGCCGCCGCCGCCGCGGCCGTCCTCGCCCCCGCCACGGCGCTGCTGCCACTGCTGCTCCCCTCACCCGCGGCGGCGCTGCTGACGGCCCCGAACGCTCGCCTCCCGCGCACGCCGGAGGCCGCCCTCCGCCGCTCGGTGCCGGCCGTCAACCCGGCCGTCTCGGCCGCCCGCGCCTCGCTCGAGTCCGTGGCCTTCAGGCTGCGCATCCCGCAGCGCAAACCCTGGGACGCGATGCTCCTGGACGTCGATGCCGCGGCGGCCACGCTGAACAACAGGTCGAAGGCCCTGGCCTCGACGCCCCCGGACGCGATCGGCGCGGCCGAGGCCGCGGCCGCGGCGGCCGTCGCCGGGTGCGCGAGGGTCAAGGGCGCCATCGACGCCCGAGACGCCGACGTGACGGCGGCGAGGCTGAATTTGGTTCTGGCCGAAGTCGCCAACTTGCAGCTGGCACAGGCGCCCGGCCTGGCCTACGAGCTCCCGCGGGAGTTTGCCGCTCTGCCGAGGCTCGCCGGGCGGGCCGTGGTCGAGCTCGACGTCGAGAAGCGGGGGACGCGCCGCGGCGTCGGAGGGAACAACTCGGCTGCCGCCGAGGGGTTTTACCTCCGCGACGGCCGCGTCTCGAAGACGGCGACGCTCGAGCTGACTTTGGACGGGTACGCCGCGCCGCTCACCGCCGGCAACTTCCTGCATAACATCATCAACGGGGCCTACGAGGGGACGCCGCTGGGGGTGTCCCCGACGGCGATCCTCGCAGGCCTTGGCGCGCGGGGCGTCTCGTCGGAGGCCACGCTCCCGCTCGAGATCCTGCCGGCGGGGGCCTTCGAGCCGCTCTACCGCTCCTCGCTCGACGTCGCCAGAGGTGAGCTCCCGCTGCTGCCGCTCTCCGTCTACGGAGCGCTGGCGGCGTCGAGGCCGGCCGGCGCCCCGCCCTCGGAGGCGTCGGCGTCCGAGTTCTTCGTGTTCCTCTACTCGAGGCAGCAGGCCGGCCTCGGAGGGCTCGCCTTTGAGGAGGGCGAGTTTTCCGTTTTCGGGTACGCCACGGGGCCCGGGGCTGCCGTGCTGCTGCCGCAGATCTCGCAGGAGGACGTCATCGTCCGGGCGAGGGTGGTCTCGGGGAAGGAGAGGCTGGTGGTGCCGAAGAGGAGCGGCGGCGGAGGAGGAGGCGAAAGAGCGGAGGAGTGAGTTGAGAGTCGAGAGAGAGAGTCGTTTGGTTTCCGTCTGTAATCGCTTTTTGTTTTCCAGTCCCAGGTTCATTTACAATTACAAAGTGTCTCGTTATGGGATCCTTTCGGGAGCCCTGTTGAAGCGGATGGGGTCTCAGCGGGGGCGCGCTTTTTGTACAACAAAAAAAGAGAACGAACCGTTTTCGTCCTCGACGTCGGGCTTCTTTCTTCTTCATCCTCCGAGTCTCGTTTTCCCCCCTCCTCCTCCGCATCAAAACGTCGCGAACTCTCTCCCTCTCTCTCTCTCTCTCTCTCTCTCTCTCTCTCTCTCTCACTCTCT
>Ga0210003_1003472_pt1 | contig 12797 bp, 13 predicted proteins | sample LantaG_FD_182804 | JGI IMG/M metagenome (GOLD analysis project Ga0210003, IMG submission 182804) | Deep subsurface microbial communities from Baltic Sea to uncover new lineages of life (NeLLi) - Landsort_02402 metaG (SPAdes) (version 2) | ecosystem: Environmental > Aquatic > Marine > Oceanic >... | reverse complement strand
TCTTCTTCTTCTTCTTCTTCTTCTTCTTCTTCTTCTTCTTCTTCTTCTTCTTCTTCTTCTTCTTCTTCTTCTTCTTCTTCTTCTTCTTCTTCCTCTTCCTCTTCTTCTTCTTCTTCTTCTTCTTCGTCGTCGTCGTCGTCGTCTTCAGCGTTGGCGAAGGCAGCCACGACCCTCCACGTGTAGCGGATCCCCCTGGCGACCCGGGCCTCGTCGCTGCCAGACACCGGGAGGCCGGTGGTGAGCTCGGAGAGCGAGCGCGGAGGGGGCGAGGAAGAAGAGGTCGAAGAAGTCGAACCCGAACCCGAGCCTGGGCTCGACTCGAAGCCGCTCGACCTCCACAGCTCGGCGACCTCCCTGGGGTCCTCGATGGCCTCCCTCCCGCTCCCGGCCACGAAGGTGATCCCTGGAGGGGGCTCGGAGGCATCCGGCTTGCCCTTCAGGAAGGAGAGGAGGCCCCAGAGCGGGGACGGTGAAGAGGAGGAGGAGGACGAAGAGGAGGAGGCGACGACGACGCTGCTGCTGCTGCTGCTGCGACGATTCGTCGTCGTCATCCTCTTCAGAGGCGGACCGACGCAGGGAGCAGCTGGGCATCTTAGGTTCGGCGCCGCGGCCCGTGACGTCGAGGCCAGCGCGGGTCGCATCGTAATCAGGAGCGAGCAGCGCTCGGCGCCTCGGAGCGCCATCGCGAGAAGAGAGACTCTTCTTTTTGGCTAGATCGAGCTCGAAGTGATTGAAAACAATTTTGCGTTGCCTCGACCTTTTCAAGTTCACACTTTTTCTCTTTCTTTTCTCTCTCTCTTTTCCTGCGTGCTTTCTCTGTTCTCTTCTGGGCGCTCAAGCACGCACGCGTGTTCTTCTTCTTCTTCTGGAGAACACTGCTGTTGCGTCTTGCTCAGAGCGAGAGACAGGCAGAGCACGAGAGAGCAAAGATGAGGGACGGCGAAGTCGACGCTCAAGCAATGCCGACCGCTGCCGCTGCCCCCGTCCCCGCTCCCTTCCCCTCCTCCCTGCAGCCTCCTGCTCCCCCTCCTCCAGGCACCGTCCTCTCCGAGGCTGCCACCGCCTTAATAGCTTCCAACAAGGCCAAGAGGCGCGCCCTGGGAGCGAGCCTGGAGAGCCTGCTCGCGACGTTTAGCAGCGCCAACGGCAATGGCAACGGCGACGTTGATGCTTCCGCCTCCGCTTCTCCGCTCCTCCTCGACATGCGCTTCGCCCCGCTCGTGCGCAGGGCCAGGGCGCAGAGGGCGGCGCTCTTCGCGCTCAGCCGCGGCGTGCCGCTCTCGGCCGGGCTGATGGCGGCGGTGGACGGCGTCGAAGTGGTGGCCGTCGATGATGGAGGCGACGGCGATGATGTCGAGCCGTACTTTTACTCGGAGCCGGTAAAGAGTCTTGTTTTTTTGCTCATTTTCTTTGCTTTTCGTCAGCGTAGTTGCAGAGCGCATGATCGTATCTCGCTCTGGGCAAAGGAAGAGCGCGAAAGAAGGAGAAATGAGGGAGAAAGAGAAGGGAGCGTTTTCTCTCCGCATTTCGCTCACCCTTTTGATCTTCAACCTCAACCCCTCTTTTTTCCAGTCCGGCGCCCTCCGCGCCGCGGCCTCGCGCCCGCCGCGCTCCCTCCTCGGCGCCGAGCAGGCGCGCCGCCCGCCGCTCACCGCCGAGGACGTCGCCGCCGTCCGCCGCCTCGCCGCGGACCGCGACCGCTCCAGGCTGCGCGCCGCCGCGGCGGAGGCCCTTCGCGCCGCCTCGGCCTCTGCCGCCGGCGGCGGCGGAGGCGGCAGCGCTTCCTCTTCTTCGTCTGCTGCTTCCGACCGCGCTGCGGCCCGCCTGCTCTCCCCGGAGGCGAGGCTCGCCATGCTCCTGCGCGCCAGGGCACTCAAGCTGGCTCCCAGGCAGCAGGCGCTGAGGAGCGCGGTGCTCGCCGACGAGCGCAGGGCGAGGGCGGTCGTGAACGGAGGAGGAGCAGAAGATGGCGACGACGACGAGGATGAAGGAGGAGCAGCAGAAAAGTTCGACCTCGGCCTCGACGAGCCCACGGGAGATCCCTCCCTCTTCCTCGCCGAGTTCTCCCGCTGGCGCATCGCCGCGCCCTGGCAGCTCGGGGCGCCAGAGCACGTCCCTCGAGGCCCCAGGGCGACTGCGGAAACGCAAGAGGCCGCCGCGCACCAGGCGAAGAGCGAATACAAGCACCTCCTCCGGTTAGGTGCGCAGGCCGCCAAGTCCATGACGCAGGCCGAGCGGCGCGCCGCCGCGGCCGCAGCCGCCGCGGCTGCGGCCCAGGCCAAGCGCCAGAGGCAGGAGGAGGCCAAGAGGGCGAGGCAGGAGGCCCAGGCCGAGCTCGAGGCGATGCGAGCCGCCGCGGCCGCCGCGGGCGGGTTCTCGACCGCCGCCGCGGCCAACCACTTCCAGCAGCTTTCCGCCGCCTCCGCCGCCCGCGAGGCCGAGGCGGCCGCCTGGGCCGCGAAGGAGCGCGCCGAGAAGGAGAAGCTGGACAAAGCTTTGGTCTTGTTAGAAGCGGAAAGGGCGATGCTCGAGCAGCGGGCGACCCTGGTCTTCGAGGCGACCTCGGTGCTCCGCAGCCCGGACCCCGAAAGGGGCTTGAGGGCGCGGCGGGCAGCCGAGGACAGGAGGAGGGCGCAGAGGAACACGTGGGCGAGGTCGTGGCACGGGAGGGAGCAGCGGAGGATCGCTCGGGAGGGGGCCGCGCGTGTTGCGGCGCTCAAGGTAAGGAGGAGACAAGAGAGGAGTTTTTTTTCATTTTTCGTTCGGGGCTTTTTTTTCCTCTTTCCTTTCGAAAGAAAACTTCCACTCACTCTCATTTCTCTCTTTTCGCTTCAATCCAACTCAACTCAACTCACAACCAGGGCGCCGACTACGGTGAGTACCTCCGCCTCGCCCGCCTCGCCAAGGACTCGCGCCTCAACGAGCTCCTCGCCCGCACCGACGCCATCGTCGACACCCTGCGGTCGCGCGTCCCGGAGCAGCGCGCCGAGGCCGCCGACGTGGCGGCCAAGAAGAAGAGGGCCAGGAAGGCGGACAGGAAGTACAAGAGGGAGAGGAGGAAGAGGCTGGGAATCTTCAAGAAGAAGAAGGATGGTGGTGGAGGAGGGGGGGAGAAGAAGGGTGATGGAGGAGGAGGAGGAGGAGGAGGAGAAGAAGAGGGCGCGAGCAGCAGCGACAACAGCGACGGCAGCTCGAGCGACGACGACGACGACGGCGACGACAACGAAGAGGGCGTCGACGAAATCACCGACCCCGCCTCCGCCACCCCCGACGCCTTCGACTGGGAGGTCCAGGACGACGACGACGCCGAGGCCGCCGACGACGCCGCCGAGGAGGAAGGACTCGACGACGACGCCAAGCATTTGCTCCGGACGCAGCGCGAGTACTACCGCGGCGTGCACGCGATCCGAGACAGGACCATCGCGCAGCCCAAACTCGTGACCGGTGGAGAACTGCGGTCCTACCAGGTCGCGGGCCTCCGCTTCATGGCCTCGCTGGTCAACAACAAAGTGAACGGCATCCTGGCAGACGAGATGGGTCTGGGGAAAACCGTCCAAACAATCGCGCTCGTCGCGCACCTGCTGGAGCGCAACCAGCTCGCCGGGCCCCATCTGATTTTGGCTCCGAAGGCCGTCTTGCCCAACTGGTCCGCCGAGTTCGCGCGCTGGGCACCGGGGCTGACCGCCGTGCTCTACGACGGCGCGCCCGAGCAGCGGCGCGCGATCCGAGAGAAATGGCTCTCGAGGCCTCGGTCCTTCCACGCGCTGCTGACTCACTATGATCTTGCGATGCGCGACGCGCGCGCGCTGCGGTCCCTCCCCGGAGGATGGGGCCTGCTGGTGGTCGACGAGGGGCACCGCCTGAAGAACGCCGACGCGAGGCTGGCCACGGCGCTGCGGTCGCTGACGGCGGCGCACCGGATATTGCTGACGGGCACTCCTCTCCAAAACTCGCTCGCCGAGCTCTGGGCTCTCTTGAACTTTGTTCTCCCGAAAGTCTTCGACAGCGCCGCGTCCTTCGACGAGTGGTTCGCCGCGCCCCTGGGGGACGGCGGCGGCGGGCCCGGCATGGCGTCCCCGAACACCGCGAATGCCGCCGCGAGCGCGGCGACGCCCCTGACGGAGGAGGAGCAGCTGCTGGTCATCACCCGGCTCCACCAAGTGCTTCGCCCCTTTGTGCTCCGCCGCACCAAGGCAGAGGTCGAGTCCGATTTACCGGACAAGACCAGCAGGGTGGTGCGCTGCGGCCTTTCCGCGTGGCAGGCGGCGTGGTACAGGCAGATCGCCCGTAAAGGAAGAGCGACGCTCGGAAGCGGTGGCGGAACTGGTGGAGGTTCTTCTTCCTCGAACAACGGAGGAATGATGAGGGGTGGGCTCCGGAACATCGCGATGCAGCTCCGAAAAGTCTGCATCCACCCTTACCTCTTCCTGGACAACCCCAACTCTTCTTACTCTTGCGGGCTCGACTACTCCCCCGAAGACCCGGAGGAGATCGTGCGCGCCTCCGGGAAAGTGGCATTGCTCGATTCTGTCTTGGAAAAGCTGAAAGCGACGGGCCATCGCGTCCTGCTTTTCTCGCAGATGACCCGCGCCCTCGACGTCCTGGGCGACTTCCTCGACCTCCGCGGCCACAGGCACCTCCGCCTCGACGGTTCCACCAAGACAGAAGACCGCGCGAGGCTGCTTTCGGAGTTCAACGCCCCGGACTCGCCCTACTTTGTTTTCCTGCTGTCGACGCGCGCGGGAGGGCTCGGCCTGAACCTGCAGTCGGCGGACACGGTCGTCATGTTCGACTCGGACTGGAACCCAGCCTCGGACGCGCAGGCCGAGGACCGCGCGCACCGCATCGGCCAGACCAAGGACGTTTTGGTTCTGGTGCTGTGCTCGGCGGGCACCATCGAGGAGGTGATTCTGGACCGCGCGGCGCGAAAGAGGGAGCTCGACGCGAAGGTGATCCAGGCCGGGATGTTCAACGACGCGTCGACGCACAGGGAGCGCACGCGGGCCTTGCAGGCCCTGCTGGCGGCGGGAGACCCGGGGGGGATCGGCGGGGAAGCGAAGGCGGCGCGACGAGCGGGTCCGCGATCAACAAGGCGCTCGCCCGCGGCGACGGCGAGCTCGCGGTCTTCAAGCAGATCGACGCCCGGCGCAGAGCGCAACTCAAAGGGAAAGCCCCCCTCCTGACCGACGGGGAGATCCCCGATTTCGCTCGCAACCTGCTTGGTGGGCCCGAAGAGGATTTGGAAGAAGCAGAAGACCCCAAGGTGGCGCAGGCGAGGAGGAGGGAGGAGCTGAGAAAGGAGGCTGCGGCGGACGCCGAGGCGGCGGCGCTCGGGCAGCGGCGGTCGCGGCGGTCGAAGCCCGGCGGCAGCGTCAGCTACCGCGAGCCCGGCGAGAACGACGGCTTTGATCTCTCCGATTCCGACGAGGACGATTTAGGGAAGGACGCAGGAGCGATCGACGATGACGAGGACGAGGTGGGCGCGTCGGAGATCGAGTCGCTGCTGGACTCGGAGGAGTCGGACGAGGAGGCGGAGCTGCGGGCCAAGGCGAAGGCGGCGGCGCGGAGGGCGAGAAAGGCCGAGGAGAAGAAGGGGAAAGGGAAAGTCGGCGAAGACGAAGAAGAGGAAGAGGAGGAAGAAGAAGAAGATTCCGAGGAAGAAGACCTCGATGTCCACGCTGCTGTCCCTGTCAAGCGCGGTCGCGGGAGGCCGCGCAAGGAGGCGACGCCCGCTGCGGCTGCTGCTCCTCCTTCGAAGAAGGGAGCGAAGAAGCGCTCGGCGACGGCGACGCCGGCCGCGGCCGAGGAGGAGAGCGAAGAAGAGGAAGAGGAAGAGAAGCCCAAGACCCGAGGAAGAAAAGGAGCTGCTGCTGCCGCTGCTGCTCCCGCCTCCGCTCCTGCTGCTGCTTCGAAGCGCTCCCGTGGGGCCTCGGCCGAGGAGCAGCCCGCAGTTGCCGCGGGAAGGCGCAGCGGCCGCAGCGGCGGAGGCAGCGGAGGAGGAGTTGCCGCGGCGGCGACGGCGACGACAACGGCGAAGAAGAACGCTGCTGCTCCTGCTTCCAAGAAATCTTCCGCTCCTGCTCCCTCTTCCGACAAAGAGGAGGAGGAGGCGGAGGAGCCCCCTCCCGCCAAGCGCGGGCGCGGCAGGCCCCCGAAAAACTACAAGGAGTGAAATTTTGATCCTTTTCTGCCCTTTTTTTTCTTTTTGAAATGAAGAACCAAAACAAAAAACAAAAAAACTTGAACTTGAACTTCTGCTCGAGTGCTATTTTACATTCCCTCTATCTCGCTCTCTCTTTCTACTCGATTTCCATCTTCTGCCTGGGAGCCTGCTTGACGGAGTAACCATAGGAACGCCCCGAGGCATTCGGCGTCGTCTTGACCTTCCCCGAGCTTTTCAGAGAGGTCAGCAGCGACTTGAGGTGGCGCTTGCTCTTGATCGATTCCTGTTTTTTTTCGTTTTCAGAACGTGTGTTTTTTGTTTCGATTGCGATCTTGTGAGGGGGGGTCCCTGCCTTTTCTTTCTTGTGGGAGCGGGGAGCGTAAGAGGAGCAGGAGAAGCGGCAGTGGAGCGATGGAGGAGGTCGAGGTCGAGAAAGAAAAAACAAAAAACGAAATCTCGTCGATCGAAAAACTCTTCCTTCTTCTCTTTCTCTCCTTACCTGCGTCGCCTCCCACAGCTGCGCCGTCGTCTGAGGCTGCTCCGAACGCTGCAGGAGGTCGAAGACGAGCGCCCTCGGACGCTGTTTCCCCGGAGCGGGGGTGGAAGCAGCTGAGAACGAGCGGAGCGCAGAAGCATTTGATGGCGAGCGGCGATCGAAAGCTAGCCGCAGCTGCGAGGAGGAAGAGGAGGAGAGGAAAGCAGCAGCGCCGCCGCTTGAGCTGCTGCTGCAGGCTCGATTCCGCAGCAGCGCTGCGATGACGAGACGCGACGACGAGGACGACATCTTCGCGCTGTCTCTTCAGCAGCTCCTTGGGAGGAAAAAGAAGAGAAGAGAAAGAAGAAAGAGTGGAGAGAAGGAGGAGGAGGCTCTCGTTTTTTTTTTCCCTCTCTCTCCTCTCTCTCTTCACCACTAGTCTCGAGAAGGAGGTCGAGCCCTTCATTCCCCACTCTCGCCCCACCCCCGCGCGCCTGCCCTCCTCGCGCTCTCCAACCCCTCCCTCCCCCCGCACGACAGGCGCGCGTGAAGCACGTCCCCAACGACCCACTCGGAATGAGCATGCTCATGCGCGGCGCGGCAGCGCAGCCTGGCTCGTGCGGCGCTTCTGCTGCTGCTTCGAGGTCCTCATCGTCGTCGTCGGCTTCGACGTCGAGACGGCTCTTTCCTTCGTCCGCTCGTCGGCCCCTTCGATCCTCCCTCGTCCCGGCCAGGGCCTCCGCCCCGGGCCCCCCCGACGCCCCCGCCGCGACCGAGGGCAGGGGCCCTCGCGGAGGGAAGATGTGGCTCCAGGACCTCGTGGCCAAGTTTGGGCCCGTGACGGAGCGGGCCGACAACACGACCGTGCTCGATTTCGAGAGGCCGCTGGCCGAGCTCGACTCGCGGATTCGCGAGGTGCGCTTTTGTGTTTTTTTTAGTTGCGTGGAGATGAGCGGGTGATGCGCGGTGAAATCCTTCTCGATCGGTCTCTCAGGCCCGCATTGGACGCGCTCTTCCGTGATCGCGGGCTGGAAGGGCCGGAGAAGGCGTGCGAGAGGGTGAGCGAGAGAGGTTGTTTTGGGATGGAAGAAGATGAAGAAAAAAAAAGCAGCGTCTCTTTTTTTCTTCTTCTCGACGTCCGTCGGAAAAGATGCCCTCTTTGTCTCTGTTTTTTCTTTCTCGGGTGCCCTCTTCTCGCGCTCTGCCCCACGCTCTCCACTCGAGCAAACCCCACCGAAACGAGCGATTCCAATCGAGGACGACGCGCTCTTGGCGGCCAGGGGGAAGGAATGAAGCCGGCTAGGGCGGGAGAAGCACGAACTCGAGCCAGCGGCTTGATGGGAAAACCAGCGGCGATCTCTCTTCTTTTTTTTTTTTGCGGTCGTCGTTCGCGGCCGCCGCCGGCCTCTCGAAGAAGAAAAAGCTTCGACCTTTTTTCTCCATCTCGACCTCCTCGACCTCTTCCTTCTCTTTCTCTCTCACTCTCTTCTCTCTCTCTCTCTCTCTCTCTCTCTCTCTCTCTCTCTCTTTCTCTCTCTCTCTCTCTCTCTCTCTCCCCCTCTCCTCACCCACTTCAGGTCCGCCGCGTCGCCGAGGAGAACGGCGTCGACGTCACCGAGTCCGTCAAGGAGCTCGAGGCCCGCGCCAGGCAGCTCCGCAAGGACACGTACGCCCGCCTGACGCCGACGCAGCGCCTCGCCGTCGCACGCCACCCCAACCGCCCCACCTTCCTTGACATCGCGCTCAACATCTCGGACAAGTTCGTCGAGCTGCACGGCGACCGCGCCGGGCTCGACGACCCGGCCATGGTCTGCGGCCTCGCGTCGATGGACGGGGTCTCCTTCATGTTCATCGGCCACCAGAAGGGGCGCAACACCAAGGAAAACATCTACCGCAACTTCGGCATGCCGCAGCCCAACGGGTACCGCAAGGCCCTGAGGTTTATGCGCCACGCCGACCACTTCGGCTTCCCCATCGTGACCTTCGTCGACACCCCCGGCGCCTTCGCCGGGAAATCGGCGGAAGAGTCTGGCCAGGGAGAGGCCATCGCCGTCAACCTCCGCGAGATGTTCGGCTTCCGCGTGCCCATCCTCTCCGTCGTCATCGGCGAGGGTGGTTCCGGCGGCGCTCTCGCCATCGGGTGCGCCAACCACAACCTGATCATGGAGCACTCTGTCTACTACGTCGCGTCGCCCGAGGCCTGCGCCGCGATCCTGTGGAAGTCGCGGGACAAGGCAGGCACGGCCACCGAGGCCCTGAGGATCACTTCGGGCGAGCTGCTGAAATTCGGGGTGATGGACGAGATCGTGCCCGAGCCTTTGGGGGCGGCGCACGCAGACCCCATGGCGGCGTTCCCTGCCATCAAGAAGGCCATCATGGACGTCTACCGTAACAAGTACGAGCCGATGACGGGAGACGAGATCAGGCTCGACCGCTACGCCAAGTTCCGCAAGCTCGGGATGTTTGAGGAGTTCCTCGTCGCCGGCGGCAAGTGGCGCGAGGCGCGCGCCGCCAGGGCTGCGGCCCCCGGCGCCAAGACTAAAGCGGGCACCTGGGCCCCCACCGAGGACGAGGCGTCTCTCGTCGAGGCGCTCGCCGACGCCGACGAGGCCTGGGCTGAGAGGCTCCGCGGGAAAGACGAGTGGGTCCAGAAGCCCGACCAGCCCCCGGGGCTGCTGAGGTCGGGCGTGATGGAGGCGGCGCTGGCGATGGCGGAGCTGGCGAGGGCGCAGGGGAGCGGGGCCGGGGCCGTGAGCGCGAGGCGCGCGGCGCAGGCCGCTGCTGCGCGGGTTGGGTGAATAGAGAAAGAGATTGGGTGAGAGAGAGAGAGAAATGAGAGAAATGAGAAGAGAACAACAACAAAAATCGAGAGAGAGAGAGAGAGAGAGAGAGAGAGAGACAAAAAAAACAATGAGAGAGAGAGAATTTGATTTTCCAACCAAAACAATAACATCATCAACAAAATACCAAGGGAGGAGAGAGGGAGCCAGCGGGGCAAGTGTGCAGAACAGAAAGGGCGCGGAGGCGCGCGAGGGATGAGAGAAAGAGAGAGAAAGAGAGAAACTTTTTTTCGGGCTGCTGCTGCTTTTTCGTTTCTTTTTCGTTTTTCTTTTGTTTCTTTCGCGCGCAGCAGCCTTTTTTTCTTTTCGTGTGTGAGACAAACAAAAAATCAATCAAGAGGAATTCTTAAAAAACGGAATATGGCGTGTGTGGTTGTTGCTTTTTACAAGTGCCGCTCTCGCTGGCGGCGTGCGTGTTTTCCTCTCTCTCCCCCTCTTTCCTCCATCAAATCAAAAGTCTCCGCCGCCGCCGGAGGCCGCGTCCTCCCTCGCCCGCGCCTGGAACCTCGCGATGACGAACTGCGTCGCCTCGATGAACCTCTTGGCGCACTCTGACATGCATGCCGATTCCTTCGAGGAGAAGGATCGCCCGGGCGTGCCCGTGACGCAGGTGTCCCAGCAGACGTCGGTGATGCGGGCGACGGTTTGTTGGATCTGGTGAGGTGAGAGTTTTTGGAGGTCGAGGTTGAGAGGAGAAAAAAAAGAAAATCGACGGCCGGACCAAAATCGATCAATCTGCGAGCCTTCTTCTTCGAACACGCCACCCCACATTCCCTCTCTCTGCTGCCCCCTCTCAGCAACATCCCTGGCTCACCTGCGCCTTGGCTTGCTCCTGCTGGAGAAAGGCCTGGAGCTCTGGCGAAGGGGGCTTGCTGGAAGGCGTTGCCATTTTTGATCTCGAAACAAGAAGAAGAAGAAAGTGAAGAGAGAGAAAAATGACTTGTTTTTTGGTTTTTCGACGTTTGTTTTTTTCTTACCTTTTTTTCTGTCTCCTTTTTCTCTCTCTCTCTCTCTCAGCCCCGCTGCTTCCCCTCCTCGCCCCTGTCCCACCAAAACACCTCGACCCTGCAAAAGGGGCACCGAGGAGGCCTCGCGTCCGACGCCGTCAGCCCCACGGCGCAGCTGACACACAGCGAGTGGCCGCACCCGGGGGCGGAGAGCTTGGCTTTGCCCTTTTCGAAGCAGACGCCGCAGTCTGGGAACGGACAAGGCGAGCTCTCGTCCTTCTCTTTCTCTTTCACTTCCTCTTCCGTCTCTTCCGTTTCCTCTTCCTCTTCCTCTTCCTCTTCCTCTTCCTCTTCCTCTTCCTCTTCCTCTTCCTCTTCCTCTTCCTCTTCCTCTTCCTCTTCCTCTTCCTCTTCCTCTTCCTCTTCCTCTTCCTCTTCTTCTTCAGCCAGGTCAACCAGCCCTGCCAGCATCCCGTCCCTCACCGCGTAGCTCGCCAGCGTCGCCAACGAATGAGCCCCTCTTCCCCCCGGTAAAGACGAAACGCTCCTGGCGAGCGCTGCGTCGACCGACGCGAGCGGCGCCAGCGCCGACGAGAGCGCCGCGTGGCCCGCGGACCACGCCAGATGGTAGGGCTGCCTGCCTGAGGCGTCGGGCGCGGCCCGGGGGTCCATCCCCGGAGTCCCCTCCCAGCCGCGGCGCCTGCCGGCTCCCCCGGGGGGCCCGCCGCCGAGCGACGAGACCGAGTGGCGGAGGATCGCCTGCGCCGAGGAGACGGAGCCGGCGGCGGCGGCGAGGTGCAGCGCGCTGGAGCAGGGGAGGAGCGGAGCGACGACGAGCAGGGACGAAGGGACCGAGGAGGAGTAGCCCTCTGCGAAAAAGGCGAGGGCCGCGGCGGGGGAGACCGGAGGGGAGGAAGAAGAGGAAGAAGAAGAATGGGAGGTTGAGGAAGACGAAGAAGGAGAAGCCTCGCTCGACGAAGAAGAAGAGGGAGCGTTCCCGTTCCCGTTTCCGGCGGCAGCGACGACGACGCCGCCGACGACCACCTGCCCCGTCGCCGTCGCGGTCGTCAGGGCGTCGCTGGCAGCCCCCGCAGCTAAGAGAGCGGCGACGCACCTGCCGTGGCCCGCCGCCGCGGCGAGGTGTAAGGGCGTGGGCGCCCCGGGCTCGAAGCAGCGCGCGTCGAGGATTTTGGTCTTTCGGGACTTTTCGTCTTTTTTTGAGAGCGGAGGGGAAGAAGAAGAAGAAGAAGAAGAAGAAGGCGACGACGACGACAAAGGAGCGGCAAGCGGCTGCGGGGAAGGGCGAGAGAGCGGCGTCGAGTCCCCACTGCCGCTGCCGCTGCCGCTGCCGCTGCCGCTGCCGCTCTCGCTCCCGAGGCTCCTGCTGCTGACCCTGGAGATGCTGCCGCTGCCGCTGCTGCCGCTCGTCGTCGAGCTCGCGATGCTGCCGGCTCTGCTGCTGCTCGTGTCGAGCGGGAGGGGAGCGCTGCTCTTGCCCGCCGCCGCTTCTTCTTTCTCTTCGCTGCAGCAGTAGCCGCGGCAGCAGCTCTCCTCTTCTTGTCCTCCCGCCGCGAACTCGCCGCAGCAGCCCTCCGCCGCCGATGCCGCCGACGCCGCCTTCTCAACTTCAACTCCTCCTCGTCCTCCTCCTCCTCCAGGTTTTCCTCCCCCTCCTCCTCCTTGCTTCTTCCCACTCTCCTCGTCCCTCTCCAAAAACAGCAGCAGCGCCTCCAGGGCCCCGGACGCGCCGGCGCGGGCAGCAAGGTGCGCCGCGTTCCTCCCCCCGCGGTCGACGGAAGCCGGGTCTGCCCCGGCGGACAGCAGCGCGGCGACGCATCGGGCGTGCCCCCCCGCGGCCGCCAGGAGCAAAGGGGTGACGCCTCCGCCGGCGCGGGCCTCCAGGGCGGAAGAGAGGAGCATGACGGGAGGAGGAGGGGCAGGGGGAGGGAGATTCGGGGGCTTGGTCGCGAAGGAAGAAGAAGAAGCGTCGGCGGCGGCGGCAAGTGCCTTTTGCTGCTGCAGCTCTTCTTCTTCCTCCTCTTCCGACGCTGCCGCTGCCGCCGCGGCGAGGGAGGCCTCGTCTGCTCTCGACAGGGCCACGATCGCGCCGTTGAGCACCTCGAGGCGGCCCCCAGCTGTGGAGTTTGAGAGAGAGAGAGAGAGAGAGAGAGAGTTTGTTGAAAATCGGTCAGAGAAAGGAGAGCTCTCCGCGGGTCTTTTTTTTTTCTTTTTTGTTTTTTTTTATTTTATTTTAAGAAACTCTTCTTCCCTCCTTCTTCTTCTTCTTCTTCTTCTTCTTCTTCTTCTTCTTCTTCTTCTTCTTCTTCTTCTTCTTCTTCTTCTTCTTCTTCTTCTTCTTCTTCTTCTTCTTC
>Ga0210003_1003471_pt1 | contig 12797 bp, 10 predicted proteins | sample LantaG_FD_182804 | JGI IMG/M metagenome (GOLD analysis project Ga0210003, IMG submission 182804) | Deep subsurface microbial communities from Baltic Sea to uncover new lineages of life (NeLLi) - Landsort_02402 metaG (SPAdes) (version 2) | ecosystem: Environmental > Aquatic > Marine > Oceanic >... | reverse complement strand
TCTCTCTCTCTCTCTCTCTCTCTCTCTCTCTCTCTCTCTCTCTCTCTCTCTCTCTCTCTCTCTCTCTCTCTCTTTTACAAAACAAGGAGAATTCAAAGCAGCCTCCCGCCACCGCCGCCGCCAGCAGCACCAGCGAAAGCCCCGGCCCTGGACTTCATCTTGAGCGCCGCGACCACCGACTTCAGTTCGGAGGAGTTCCCGCTGCCGATTCCGCCGCTCTCCGACTCTGCCGCCTCCCTCCTCTTCTTCCTCGCTGCCGCAGCAGGAGCTTCCGCTCCGCCTCCGCCCTGCTGCTGCTCCTGCCGCTCGCGGACGCGCTTGCGCTCCGCGGCGACGCGCGCGGCGTAGTCCATCGACGACTCAGACGCGCGACTGCCGACGCCGCCTCCTCCGACTCCGACCGAGACCGCGGCGGCCCCGGCGCCGGAGACCCCGCCGGCGCCGCGCCGCCCGGCCAGCTGCTTCCGGCTCTTCTTCTGGCCCGCCGCTGCGGCCGAGGCGCCGGCGCCTGCGGCGCGGGCGAACGCCGGGTCGGTAGGGTCGAGCGCAAAGTCGGAGCTCGTCAGGAGACGGGAGAACCGCGGGTCCGAGAGGTCGGCCTTGAACCCTCCTCCGTTGTCGCCGTCGTCGTCCGAGTCGGCGCGCGAGCTTTTGCCCGCGCGCTGCTTCTCGCGCGCCCGCTGCTTCTTCGTCAGGCGCTGCTGCTTCGGCGCGGAGTCGTCGTCTTCAGCTGCTGCCGCTCTCTTGTTCGCGGAGACGAGGCCAAGGCCGCCGCGGAGGGCAGCATCGTCCATGACGAGGAGCTCGAGCTCGGCGCGGCGGCGGGCGGCTTCGTCCCTCGTGGTTCCCGGAGTCGCAGGCGCCGCCGCCGCCTCGCTCGACCTCTTCTTCTTCTTCTTCTTGTCCTTTCCGGGCAGGTCGCCCCCTCCTCCCTCCTGCTCCTGCTCCTCCTCCGCTTCGGAGTCGGAGCGCGCGCCAAAGTCGGGGGCGGAAGCACCGCCGGCCTCGTCGGCGAAGAAGGGGTCGTCGAAGGGGTCTGCGACCGCGGCGCCCTTGCCCTCCTTTGGCGCGTTCCCGCCGCCGCCGCCGCCGTCGCCGTCGCCATGCACTCGGCCGCCGCCATCGGCGTCGTCGTCGTCCGAGCTCTCCCCTCCTCCTCCCCGCGTCGACTTATTCTTGCTCGCGGCGCGCTTCTCGGCCCTGGCAGCCAGATACGACTGCCACACTGTCTCCCCTCCCTTGCGAGCGGCCTCCTTCTTTGCGACGAGGCGCTCGCCGAGGGCGTCGAGGCCAGGCGCGAACGTGATTTCGAGGTCGCCGCACACCGCCCTGCCCCGCTGCTTGCGGCCAAAGCGGGACCGTGCTGCGTCTGCCGCCGCCGCGCCCTCGCCCTCGCCGGCCTGCCGCTCCTCCTCGCCGTCTCCCTCTCCGTCCACTGCGGCGCCCCAGGCTTTGCCTCCGGCACGCGGGGCGGCGACGGCAGAAGAGCCCCCGCCCCCGAGGAGGAGGGCCCGGTAGCGGGCCGCAGCCCTGGCTGCCTTCGAGGCGGCGGCGGGGGCCCGCTCGCCGCCGGCGCGCTCGTCCCCCGAGCCCTCCCCTTCGCCCGCGTCCTCCTCCCCGTCTTCCTCCCCGTCTTCCTCGTCGTCGTCGTCGTCATCGTCGTCGTCGTCGTCCGATCCGAGGTACGCCCTGAAGTCGTCCTCCCTCAGCTCCTCGGGCCTCGCGGCCCTCCCCGCGGCCTTCGCGAGCGCCCTGCGCCTGCCGCCGTCCTCGGCGTCCCACGACAGCCGCACGCGCGTGTGCTGCAGCGCGCCGGCCGACGCCGCCGCGGCCGTCCCGTCCGCGGGCTCGTAGTCCCTCGGAACCTCGCTCGCCTCGTCGCGCACCTCGCGGCCCCGCAGCACCCTGTCGCCCTCGTCGCCGTCGGGGAGGAAGCGCGCGTCGAGGGGCCGGGCAGACTTCAAGTACTCTCTGCCGTCGCACTCGGTGTAGAGCATCGAGGCGGTTTGCGGCGAGTCGCAGAAGGCGACGGCGTAGAAGTAGCGCAGGCGGGAGCGCTCGTAGGCGCGGAGGCGGGCGTCATCGGCCTCGGCATTTTCTTCGTCATCGTCAGAGGAGGATGAAGGAGGGAGAGGGGCAGCTTTGATGTCTTCGTCTTCGTCGTCGTCGTCGTCACTCTCGCTCTCGCTCTTGCCCCCGCCGCCGCTCTTCTTCTCCTCCTGCTCCTCCTCCTCCTTCGCCCTCCTCCTCGCGGCCCTCCGCGCGGCCGCGGCCGCCAGCGGCGCCGGCCCGCGCGCGTCCTCCTCCCGCAGCCTCTCCCTGCCGTAGTCGCTGACGAAGACCGCGACCTTCTGCACCGCCTCTAAGGGAGCGGCAGCGCCCCCCTTGCACCGAGGCTGTGGCGGCGGCGCGAACGACCGCAGGAGCGCCAGAAGGTCCACCGCGCGCACGCGGTCCCAGTCGCAGTCCACGATGGCGAGGCGACAGCTGGCGTCCTCGACCAGGGGCACGTCTTCGTCGACGCCTCCCGCGCGCGCGCCTCCTCCGGCGCAGGCGCCGATGCCGAACTCGCGGGCGATGGCGGCGGCCTCCGTGTCTTCCTCGTCGCTCTCCTCTCCCTCCCCCGCTGCCTTTTCGGCCTCGGAATCCGAAGAAGAAGAGGCAGACTCTCCGCCGTCGTCGTCGTCGCCCTCGTCATCCTCGGAAGAGGACGAGGAGGCGTCGCTGCCAAGGCCGCGGGCGCGCGCCCAGCGCCTGGCCGCGGCCGCCGCTGCGGGGTCCCCTTCCGCCTCCGCCGCCTCCTCGTCGTCGCTCGAGGTGCCGCCGCCCTCCTCGCCGGGAGGGAAGGCCCCCTCGGCCCCTGCGCCTCTCTCACCGTCTCCCGCGGCGCTCGGGAGGTGATAGTAGCGCCGCGCCTCGGCGTTGCCCTCTCCCTCCTCTTCCTCCTCGCCTCCTTTCTTCCCTCCTTTCCCCCCTTTCCCGCCCTTTTTCTCCTTCTTCGTGCTGCGCCCGCGCTTGTCGACGGCGGCGCGGGAGGAGAATGCAGGGTCAGTGAACATGCCTGCAATCGGTTCAATCGGGTTTGGTAAGAGAGACGAAGGAGAAGAAACGTGAGTCGGCGAGGTCGATGAGGCCGAGAGGCTGGAAGGCAGGAAGCAAGAAAACTGAGGCAGCTCCTCGGCTGCGTCGACGGATTTAAATGCTCCTCCTCGATCTCCTCCCCCTCTCTTTTTCCCTCTTTTCTCCTTCCGCCAAGACATCAATCAACTCACCTGCAAACCTCTCGTCGACCTCTACCGTCCTGGAGGCGCGAGGGAAGCGCGAGAAGCGCGGGTCCGACGAGATGTGGGCGAAACGCGGGTCGGCGGCGACGGGGTCGTTCGCGGCGGCGCCGGCGGCTTTGCCGCCGCCAGCGGCGACATGCGGGCGGCGCTGGCCGCCTCCTGCCTTGCCCTTTCCGAGCTTGCGCTCAATAGTCATCTCTGATGCGAAAGTGGCTGCGCTATGGTGCGGAGCGGACGTCTCGAGGAGCCACAAGAGAGCGGCTAGGAGACGGAGAGAGAGAAGAGAGGAGATTTAATGAGAGGGGAGCCGTTGGTCAGTCGCGAGTTTCTTTTTTCCCTCGAGCGAAACGCGAGCTTTGCCTTCAGAATTTCGCCTGCAGCCATCGCGCTCATCTCCCCTTTCACGCCTTTGCTCTCTTGCTCCCTCACCTCCTCCCTTCCTCCTTCTCCTCAATACTCCTCCTCCTAAACATCGCTTGTACTCGAGCTCCCCTCAGTCTCGCAAGGGTCCAATCCGAAGGAGAAACAACAGCTTCCCTCTGAACAAAAGAGAGAGAGAGCCGTTTTTTCTCAGTTCAATCCCATTCGAAAGCCGCCGTCCGTCGCCCCCCTTCAGCCGCATCGGCTTCGCCCTTTCGCCGACCCCAACAGCCGCCTCCAACAAAGAAAACAATGGCGCCCGCTCAACCCCACGACCGCGTCTTCAACTTCTCCGCCGGCCCCGGCGCCCTGCCTGTCCCCGTCCTCGAGGAGGCAGCCCGCGACGCCCTCAACTACAAGGGGTGCGGCATCTCGGTCATGGAGCTCAGCCACCGCTCGAAAGAGTTCACCAAGATCATCGAGGACGCCGAGGCCGACCTGCGCAAGCTCCTGGAGATCCCGGACAACTACAGGGTGCTGTTCCTGCAGGGGGGTGCCTCGGCGCAGTTCGCGGCCATCCCGCTCAATCTAACCGCCTCGAAGGAGACCGTCGTGGACTACCTCGTGACGGGGTCCTGGTCGAAGAAGGCCGCCGAGGAGGCCGGCAAGTACGCCACGGTCAACGTCGTCGCCAAGGGGGACAACAAGTCGATCCCCGACGCCGGGACCTGGAAGGTCAGCCCCGAGGCTGCGTACCTGCACTACTGCGACAACGAGACGATCCAGGGGGTGGAGTTTTTGGGTGAGGAGATATCGATTCGTCTTCTTCTTCTCTTCTTCTCTTCTTCTTCCTCTTCTTCTTTTCCCCCTCCGGAGCGGGTCGAGGCGCCACGCCCCACAGAAGAGAAGAGAAGAGGGAAAACCTCACACCCTCGAATCCTTCTTTGCCCCACCCCCCACCAATTCCCACATCTCAAACGAAACACGCAGGAGTCCCCGAGGTCCCCGAGGGCACCCTGCTCGTCGCCGACATGTCCTCCAACTTCTGCTCCAAGAAGGTCGACGTCTCCCGCTACGGCCTCATCTACGCGGGGGCGCAGAAGAACATCGGGCCCGCGGGAGTCACCGTCGTCATCGTCCGCGACGACCTCGTGGGCAAGGCCAGGCCCGAGACGCCGGCCATCTTCGACTACAAGGTGATGGAGGGCTCGCTGTACAACACGCCGCCCTGCTGGTCGATCTACATCTGCGGGCTCGTGTTCAAGCACATGCTCGCGGCCGGGGGCATCGACGCGGTCGCCGCCGCCAACGCGGCCAAGGCCGCGGCCCTCTACGACGCCATCGACTCGTCCGCGGGAGGCTTCTTCGTTGCGCCCGTCGACCGCTCGTGCAGGTCGAGGATGAACGTGCCCTTCGTGGTCCCCTCCAAGGGCGAGGAGGCCGAGAAGCTCTTTGTGGCCGAGGCGGCCAAGGCCGGCATGAAGGAGCTCAAGGGGCACAGGTCCGTCGGGGGGATGCGGGCCTCGATCTACAACTCCGTGCCGAGGGAGGGCGTCGACGCGCTGATCGCGTTCATGAAGGAGTTTGCGGAGAAGAACGCGTAAGGAGAGAGAGAGAGTTTTGGGGGAAATAAGAAAATAAGGTTTTCTGGGGGAGAAAACGAGAAGACCTCGAGGGCGAGGTCGAGGTCGAGGTCGAGAGAGAGAGAAAAAACCGAGCTTGAAAAAGAAAGAAAAAAACAGAGCAGCTGAGACTGCTTAGTGGTCCCCATTCCTTTCCTTCTTCGCTTTCCTTTTTTTCATCCTTCTTTCTCTCCGCGCGATGTCGCCTGAAGCGCTGCGTCGAAGTATCGTCTGGTAGTCGGCGGAATCTTCGATGCCGCGCTCTTCTCCTCCTCCTCCGAGCGCGGAGGTGATGCCGCCGCCGCCACCGCGGCAGCGTCGCAGGCTAGATGTAGATTCTGACGGAATGGGTGCGGAGGCAGCTCTTTACCAGGCTTCGGATGCCCCTGATAATCCCGGGCAGGCACCCCACGCAGCCTTCGGCGACGACCAGAGGACACGAGGCCGAGAAGAAGGACAGGAGGCGGCCGCAACCGGCGACGCATGTCTTCGCCAGCAGCGTCACCGTCGCCGCCGTTTGACAAACACCCCCTCGGCGACCCCGTCTTCTCCTGCACGGCTCCCCCTCGCCGACCGCCCCCTGGGCCCGACGCCCTCGACCGTCCACGCCTTCGGCTCGCACGAGAACGCCCGGAGGGCGCACTGGGACCTGCTGCGGGGCGTCGTGTCGGGGGCTCTGGCGGCGGGGGACTGGCCCCGGGCGGCGGAGGCGGCGGCGCCGCTGCTGGGGGCGGCCTTTGCCAGGGGCGGCGGGGGCGGCAGCGGCCCTTCCGATGCCGCTGCCGCTCCTGCTCCCGCCGCCGCCGCTTCCCTGCCTTCGACCGCCTTCGGAGGCGCCTCCCTTCCCTTCTCCGCTGCCGGACGGAGGGAGCTCGAGCGAGCGACGCTGCTGCTGGATTCGATCGAGGCCCTCCGCTGGCTGCCCCCCCCGCCTTCGGCGCCCTCGGCGGCAAGCACCGCGCCGCTCCTCCGCCGCTCCCTCCGCGCCGCGGCGGCTTCCGCGGCCTCTGCCGCTGACGCCGCTTCCTTGTCTCAGCAGCAGCAGCTGCAGCAAAAGCAGCAGCAGCATCAGCAGACCCCCCTGCTCCTCGCCGCGGGCAGGGCCTCGGCGGAGGCGACCCTGGCTTTGGCGGAAGAGCTCGCGCTCTCGGGCGACACGCCGCAGGCGGCCGACGTCCTCGCTGCCGCGCTGCTGCCCTCCCGCTGGCCCTCCTCTTCCTCCGCGGCCGCCTCGGCGCTTCCTCGGCAGCCCGCGCTCGTGCGGGCCCTCGCGCTGGCGAGGCACGCGCAGTGGCTGCAGGCGACTGGGCTCCTCGGAGCGGGCGGGGCCGCGCGGGGGGCGGCGGGCTCGGCGGCCCCCTCTTCCGCGACCGCAGCGCTCGCTCGGGAGGCCGCGGCCGAGGTCGAGGGCGCGCTGCTGGCCGAGGCTTCCGAGAGCGGCGGGAACGGCGGCGAAGACTCGGAGCTCCTGTTCGCCGCCGTGCAGCTTCGCCTGGCGACGTCCGGGTCGGCTCAGCGGGCCGCGGAGCTGCCGCCGCTCGCCGAAGCAGCGGGGGGAGGAGGAGGGGGAGGAGGGGGAAGAGGGGGAGGGGGAGCCCCTCCTTCGGACGCCGACGCCCTCGCGCTCGCGCTCGCCCTGTCCCTCTCCGCCGCCGGAGAAAAGCCCTCACCGTCTTCTTCTTCTCCTTTCCCCCGGGCGAAAGCAGAGAGGAAGCGGCGTCAGGCCATCCTCGCCTCGGCGCTCCTCTCCGCCGCGCCTGGGAGCGGCAGGGCGCTTTCCGTGCTGCTCTCGGCGACGACCGGCGGCGCGAGCAAGGGGAGGAGGAGAGACACGCAGCGGCTGCTCCCGGCCGCCCCTCCACTCGCCGCACGCCTCCTCCGCGCCCTCGGGTGCTCTCTCTTCCTGGACGCCTCTCTGCCTCTCCGTCGCGGGGGAAAGAATGAGAAGGAGGAGGGGCAGCGGAGGGCGCGCGCCTGCCGGGCCGCCGCGGCGGCCCTGGGCCCAGCGCTCGCGGCGCTCGCCGCCGCCGCCGCCGCCGTTGCCACGGCGGTTCCCTCGTCCCCTCGCGGCGGGCGAGAGGCTGCTGCGGGAAGGGCCCTCGAGGCCCTCGAGAGGCTCGACTCCCTGGCTGAAGCGTTGTCATCTTCGTCCTTTTCTTCTTCTTCGTCCTCAGATGAGGACGGAGGGAGCAGCAGCAGCAGCAGCGGCAGCAGCGAGAGCGAAAGCGACAGCAGCGACGGCGAAGAAGGAGAAGGGGACGCACCCGCCGCCGCCGCCGCCGCCGCCGCTTCTGCTGCGAAAGGGGAAGAAGCCCGTTCCGCCCTCCTCCGCCTCCGCCTCCGCCCTCACCCCTGGGCTTCACACCAGGTCTCGAAATCCGCGACTAAGAGCGCCGCCAGGGCCGTCGCGGCCGCCCGCCTCGCCTCGGCGGCGGCGCTGCTGTCTGGGCCCCGCTGCCCGCTCGCGGCCTCGACGGCCGAGGCGCTCTCGAGGAGCCCCTCATCTTCCCTCCTCGCTGCGAGTGCGACCGGCGCCGCCAAGAAGGGAGCATTTGCAACCGCGTTGGCAGCTCTCCAGGCCTCGATCGAGCTCGCCGAGGAGTTGGAGAGGGAGGAAGAGGGATTGGAGAGGGAGGAGGGATTGGAGTGAGAGGAGGAGGGAGGAGGGGGAGTATGAGCTCAGCACAACGAGCGGCGGGGAGAAAGAGAGAGGGGAACTTTTCTTTTCAAACAAAAACTGTGCAGTGTATAATTGACATGTCTCTATTCACGTCTCTTGCTCTCTAACCATCTTCGTATGAAACGACGCAAGAAAGAGCGAAAGACGAAGGAAAATGAGCGAAAAAGGGGCGTTGGAAAAAAACAAAAACTTCGTCTTCTTCAGCCGATCATCGCTCGCTTCCTCCCTCGGAGCCTGACCTCCCTGAACCTCGCGAGCGCCGCGGCCCACCCCTTGGAGCTCTGCCTGTAGGCCGCCTCGACGGGCTCGAACAGCGGGCCCGAAGCCGCATGCGCGGCCCCCAGAGCGCGCTCCAGGACGTAGAGGTCGACGCCCCTGTCCTCCGGCAGCGTGGAATTCGACGAAAGCCCAAAATCGATGACGGCGACCTCGGGCTCTCTTGCAGCGGACCCTTTCGGCTTCCCGCGTTCCTCCTCCTCCTTCGCCTCCTCCTCCTCCATGACGAACAGGTTTAGCGTCGTCAAGTCACCGTGCACTAGCCCGCCGTCGTGGAGCCTCGCGACGGCCCTTCCGACGGAGGCCATCAAGGCGTGCACCCTCTCGGCCGTCGCCGGCGCCGTCGCCGCCTCTGGCGGGGCCTTGTTGCCATTGTCGCTCCCGCTGCTTCCGCTCGTGCCGCTCGCCTCCCGCTGCAGGTCCCGCAGCACGTCCCTCAGGGATCTTCCCTTCAGCCTCTCCATCACGATCGTCGACGCCTCGACGTCGACGTGATAGAGCGCGGGAGAGCGAACTCCCAGTCTCCTCGCCCGCGCGACGGCACGCACCTCGGCGCGGACGCGCTCGCGCGTCAGGCGGCGGTCGAGGGTCGGGTGCCTGTACTTTTTCGAGAAGCGCTGCTTGATGATGGCGGGGCGGCCGAGGAAGGACTCGGTGGACCAGACGCGCTAATTTTTGTTTCGTTTGTGGTCGGGGGGGCGGAGTGGGTGAGAGAGGAGGTTTTTTCTCGTTCTTCGTTTGGCAGCCGAGATGAGGCAATTGCCTCTCTCTTTTCAACACTCGTTCAAACTTCACACAACTCTCACTCACGGCTTCAGCACCCTGCGCCACGAGCTGGCATGACGCTATCGGAATCAAGGGATCGGCGAAGAGCGTCGGCGGCTGCGCCGCAGTAGTCGGCGCCTGCTCGTTGGAGGCGGTCATCACTTCCGAAAAAAATAGTAAACGAGTTCTTCGATCAAGGTTGTTTTTTTACCTTCACTCTTCCAGCGAGAACGCCCTCTCTCCCCCTTCTCTCTCTCTTCTTCTCGGGTCCCTGCTTTTTCCCCTTGCCGCACGAGGGCCGCAGCGACGAGACGATGGCAGGCGCTCCGCCGCCGCCAGGGTACTACCCTCCTCCTGATCAGAACAACAACCAGCAGCAGCAGCAGCAGCAGCAATCCCACGAGCAGCAGATGCAGCGGCACCAACAGGCCGTCGCCGCCGCGCAGCAGCAGCACGCCGCGGCGTCGCTGCGGCATGCGATGAGCAGCAACCCGGCGATGGCGACTGCTGAGAACGCTGCGAGGCTGAGGCAGCTCGAGGTGAGTCTGTATGGTGGAGTGAGAGAGGGAGCGGGAGGATACGAAGGATAGCCGTCGATTCGTCGCAGACAAAAGAACTCGACCTCACCCCCTTTTTTTTTCTTCTTCTCGATACAAAACCAGGCTGGTATGGCCGCGGCCGCCGCCGCCGGCAACAACTCGGGGCCCAACCAGCAGCAGCAGCAGCAACAGCAGCAACAGCAGCCTCAGCAGCAGCAAAAGCCTCAGTACCGCCCCCAGCCGTACGCAAACCCCTCGCAGCCGACGCGCGCGCTCGAGGCCTCGGGCCCCGCGCTCCGGCGACACAAGAGGCGGCGCCTCCCCGGGGGCAGCGGCGACCCCGGCGCCAGCCCCCCCAGCGGAGGGACGCTGCCCGAGTCGGAGCTGTTCAGGGCGCTCAGGGACGTCGAGAGGAGGCTCGACGCCGCGCTGGCCTCGAGGGCAGGCCTGCTCCGCGACGCACTGTCGGCGGCCGCGCCCTCGTCGCAGGGGACGAGGAGGCTGCGCGTCTACGCCCGCGTCGACGTCGAGCCCGGGGACGGAGACGGCGGCGGCGGCGGGGAGGGCGCGGCGGCGTCGGCGAGCCCCGCCCGCTGGGTGCTGTCGCTCTGGGGCCGCGTGCTCTCAGTGGGCGAGGCCGAGGGCCTCGAAGGCCCCCCCGCCGCCGCTGCCACCGCCGCCGCTTCCGACCCTTTCCTCTCCGCGGGCAACCCCGCCGCAGCAGCAGCCCCCGTGCTGCCCCGGCTGAAGCCTTTCCTGGCCCACGTGCGCAAGCTGAAGATCGAGCTGAGGAAGAGGAGCGCCTCGTCGGAGGAGGAGGAGGAGAAGAACGACGCGGCAGCAGCAGGGGAGAAGACGGGGAAAGCGGCGACGGCGGCCGGCTCCTCCGCCGCCGCTCATCCTTCCGTCATCACGTGGGCCCGCACCTCGCACGAAGGTGGCCCCCGCGACCTGAAAGACAAGGTCACCGTCAGGCGAGCCGGCACCGAAGACGTCGACGCGGTTTTAACCTTTGACGTCGACGGCGTCGCCGAGCGCGTGCTGCCCGATGCGGCGCTCGCCCTCGCCGCCGGCGTTTCGGCCTCGGTCCCGGACACGCGAGCCAACCTGCTGCGAGCTCTGTGGGCGAGCATTGCGCAGCAGGGCCTCTACGCGCGCGACGAGCCCAACACCGTCTCTCTCGACCCGGGCTCGCCGCTCGCGGCGGTCTTCGGCGGCGCCGCGACGAGGGTCGGCGCCGGGGCGGTGCCGGCCGCCGTCGCGGCGCACGCGCGCGCCGTGCCGCCGCCGTCGTTCACCGTGCGCATCCGCCCCGGGGAGCAGGTTGCCAGGGCGCAGGCGGGCGGCTCCAACTCCATCCGGGCCGTTCCGGTTACGACAGTCCACGACTTCGAGCTCGACACCTCGGCGTCTCCCGCCGCGGCCGTCGCGAGCGTCTCTTCTTCTTCCCTGGTCGCCGCGGCCGAAAGCTCCGTCGCGGCGCTCGCCGACAGGCTGCTGGCCGGGGGAAGAGGCGACCCGGCGGTCGAGGCTGCGGACGCGCAGCTCTCGTCGGCGCTGCGTCGCCTGCGGGAGCACTCGCGGCGCCGCGCGTTCCTGCTGGGCTTCGCTTCGGACCCGGCGGCGTTCGTGCGCGCTCTCAGCGCCGTGCAGGCGCGGGAGCTGCGCGCAGCGAGGGGCCCCGCGGCGGCGCAGGCGGGCGCGCTGGGAGGGGCTGGGATGCGCCGTTCGGATGTTTTCAGCGGGAGCTGGGTCGACGAGGCCGCGGGTAGGCTGCTGGCGAGGACGATGGCCGGCGGCGGGTCTTGACTGGAAGGAGGCACGATGGAAAAAGAGGAAAGAAGAGACGTTTTTTTCTACCACCGATAAACGAAACAAACAAAAACAGCAAAAAAAATGATGTAAAATGAATTGTTGTCGAATGCGTTTACAAAGTTACGAGTTGACCGAGGCAAGTGCAGCGGCAGAGGAACGAAGAAAAAAAGTTAGAGCGGCAAGAAGCGGAAGGCAGAAGCAGGCACGGAAAAAAACGAAAAACGACGAAAAATCAGACGGTGGCCTTCGAGAACAAGCCGGCGATTTCTTCTTCGGCAGCGGCGGCAGTGGCTCTCCCCTTGCCGGCGAGCTGCAGAGGCCTCGAGGAAGAAGAGAGAATCTGGGGCGTGAACGGTGCTGTGTTCTCTTGCTGCCCTTCGTCGCCGTCGTCGTCGGATTCGGAAGGAGCAGGAGCGGGAGCGGGAGCAGCAGGGGCCGAAACCGAAGAAGAAGAAGAGCAAGGGCGAGGGCGAGGGCAAGAGGGACAGGAGGCGGCGGCCGCGGCGGGCCCCCTCGCCGACGCCGACGCCCTCTCCTCCCCGCTCAGGAACACCCGAGGCGCCCTCTTCTTCCCCTGCTCCGCCGCCTCCGCAGCTGCCATCTCCGGGTTGAGCTCGCGCCAGCACTCGAGCCACGTCTCCATCCCGTCGGCGACGCGAAGGAAGTAGGGGTCGATCTCGGGCAGCGCCGACCGCCGCAGCGCCGACGCGAGCGCCGCATACGCCCCCGCCGCCGTCGTCGCCTCTTTGGGGAACTCGACGCTTCTGAAGAAGGCGACCATGTGTTCCTGCCACATGATCCCCTTGAACTCCTTCTCGAGGTTGACCAAGGGGTCCGAAGCCTTCGAGTGCCAGACGTACGGCTTCCCCGTCTTCACTCCGAGACCCAAGTGGTCGCAGACGACCTTCGAGCACCACCCCGCCCACATGTCGTCGTACCTCCCCAGCGGCTGTCCCTCTCCCATGAGGCCGAACCACATCGCGGGCCCGATGAGAGAGCGGTCGAAGGCGAGGTTCATGCCGCACATCGGGTAGAGGACGCCGGAGGGGACCGTCAGCACGCAGTCGACGTGGGTGAAGTTTCGCTCGTTGGGCTTGGCGAGCTGCGTCGGGGCGTCGTAGTCTGGGACGTTGAGCCACAGGCCTGTGACAGTCGAGTCGTTTTTTGTTAGGAGTGTCATATGGGAGTTCGGATCAGCGAGCTCCGAGGCGGAGAGAGAGAGAGAGAGAGAGAGAGAGAGAGAGAGAGAGAGAGAGAAAACCGAGCTTGAAAAAGAAAGAAAAAAACAGAGCAGCTGAGACTGCCTAGTGGTCCCCATTCCTTTCCTTCTTCGCTTTCCTTTTTTTCATCCTTCTTTCTCTCCGCGCGATGTCGCCTGAAGCGCTGCGTCGAAGTATCGTCTCGTAGTCGGCGGAATCTTCGATGCCGCGCTCTTCTCCTCCTCCTCCGAGCGCGG